>Ga0302324_100001059_pt1 | contig 68274 bp, 66 predicted proteins | sample Palsa_T0_1_FD_201949 | JGI IMG/M metagenome (GOLD analysis project Ga0302324, IMG submission 201949) | Peat permafrost microbial communities from Stordalen Mire near Abisko, Sweden - Palsa_T0_1 | ecosystem: Environmental > Terrestrial > Soil > Palsa > Peat permafrost | place: Sweden: Abisko...
AACAAAAGCGTTCGTAATAGTCTCCGTAACAAAACAAAAACGAAGCCTAACAGGTTGATAAACACCACAATAGGCTTAAATTCAAGTAGTCCCGACAGGAATCGAACCTGTATCAAAAGTTTAGGAAACTTCTATTCTATCCATTGAACTACGGGACCAAGAAGCAGTTCAGAACATCGGTGGCAAAGGTAAAAAAATATCTTTCAACGATGCCTGGTGTTCATTCGATCAGACCATGATCAACCTTTCCCGAGCTCGGCGATAACACCAGCCAAGCTATTCAATCCCCAATATATCCTTGTTTTTTCTAAGGAGTCCAATAGGATTATATTCATTGGCCGCCAACAGATTCCCGCTTCGTGACGGCCGCTTAACAACAGTCAAAATACAATCTTTCCACAATTTCTAACAACCGATTGTTGATAACTTGTGGATTTAATTTCCCGGGAGGGTATAGTATTTATGGTCGCCGTTATTTGTAGACAAACCTCCACAGCTAATCCTTTGATAATCGTCTTTATTTAGATCTTAATCAGCGCCCCAAATGGAAATCATCCGGATGTGCAAATCAATCCCCCGGAGAAAGCCCGTATTTTCGCCCGCCATAAAATGCAAAAATCAGATATTAATAGGTATTTCTAGAGTAAATTGAGACCTTTGTATGCCGTTTCTGGATCATTCACTTAATCGAAGCTATTCCGTGGATTAGTGACCTGAGCTTAAACGGACAATAATTCTTCTACAAAAAACACTAACGCATGGCAAAATCGCAGGAAACCTGGAGCAAAAAAGAAAAAGAAAAGAAACGGCAAAAAAAGAAGGAAGATAAAGCCCAACGCAAAGAAGAGAGAAAAGCCAACGCCAAAGACGGCAGTCTGGACAATATGCTGGCCTACGTTGATGAGTATGGGAATATAACATCAACCCCCCAGGACAGCTCAAAAAAGAAAAAAATAAATCCGGAACTCATTGAAATTGGCGTTCCGCGGCGCAAACCCAGCGAGGAAATCAATGTAAACCGGAAAGGAATCGTCACCTTTTTTAATGATTCCAAAGGGTTCGGGTTCATCCGCGACATTGAAACACAGGAAAGCATATTTACGCACATCAACGCCCACCTCGATCCGATAAAAGAAAATGACCGTGTAACGTTTCGCGTAGAGCAAGGTCAAAAAGGACTCAATGCCGTCGAAGTCAAGATTGACCGTTGATTATCAAGATCACGCTGATCGTTTAATTTGCAGTATCGCCATACACCTCCGGATTAACCATATGCTGCAGGCGCTTCCCGCTTAATCCGGCAATGATATTTTCTGCCGCCATCGTTGACATTGCATTTCTTGATTCTACGGTTGCCGTGCCAATGTGAGGCAAAACGGCCACGGTGGGCATATCAAGCAATGGATTATCAACGTGCATCGGCTCCGGATAGGTGACATCCAAGCCTGCACCCCAAATGGTTCCAGTTTGTAAAGCTTCAATTAACTCTTTCTCGTTGTGAATGGCACCCCTGGCGGCATTGATAAAAATGGAGGAGGGCTTCATTTTAGCAAACGCATTCCGGTCAAACGTTCCCCGGGTTTCGTTCGACAGCACCGTGTGCACGGAAAGCACATCACTTTGCCTGAGTAATTCATCAAACGAAACCTTGACCGCATTCAATTCCAGTTCCGCCTCAAGGTGGTTGTTACGATTGCAATAAATCACCTTCATCGCATACGTCCGGACGCAGCGCCTTGCCATTTCAAACCCTATCTTCCCCAGTCCCCATATTCCCAGCGTCCGCCCCTCCAACTCTATTCCTAAATCGGCTGTGGGCTCGGAAAATCCCCAATGCCCATTACCGATTTTTTTATGCATGTAAAAGGCCTTTCGGGAAACCGCCAACATCAACAAAAACGCCGTGTCGGCCGTTGCACCACTCACCACACCCGGTGTATTTCCAATCGGAATTCTCAAACGTGTTGCCTCGGAAATATCCACCCCATCAAAGCCGACCGACAACAAGGCAATTACTTTTAGATGCCGGCATTCATTCAGAAAAACACGATCGATGGCATTGTTGCCCGCGCTCAACAGGGCATTACATGGTTTACATTGCTCGATTAGCTCTTGCTGCGTGAGATCTCTTTTTTCAGTCCATGAGATAACCTGGATCCCGGCATCCCGCATCAGCTGGATTCCTATCTCCGGAATTATTCTGGTTACGAATACGTTCACAAATCATTACCGTTAATTACAGCGGCCCCTGACTTACCGGCTTTCCATTTCTCCAAACGGAATCTATTGTGCGGGTGTTTTTAATCTTCGTTTCGGGAGACTCCGTCAGGACAATAAAATCCGCTTTCTTACCTACCTCTAGGGTACCGTATGCCTTATCTATCCCCAACACCGTCGCCGCATTTTTTGTGCCTACAGTGATGGCCTGAAGCGGTGTAAGGCCAGCCTCCACCAGTAGTTCCAGTTCCAGATGTTCTGAGAAACCTTGTGCCCTCAACGGGTTCGCGCCCGAATCAGTACCCAGAGAAACAAGTATCCCTGAGTCGTATATCTTTTTCAGGTTCCGTAAAGCAATCTCCAAAGCTATTTTATTCCTCCCATAGTCCGGGGAATTCTTAATTTTATCCCGGTAGGCTGGATCGGTGATCATCGCATACACACCCGGTTCCAGGGAAGCTTTAAAAAATTCATCGTTGATCCACTGAGGGTTACCCGCGTAGGCAAAGGCATATTCGTCCAGCGAGAGAGTGGGGATATAGACAATCTTTTTCTCTTTCATTTTTTTGATCAGCACATCATCAATTTCCTGGTCACGGATACTGTGAGCGATAATATCCACTCCGGCATCGACTAATTTCTCTGCATCGTCCCGATAATAGAGATGTGACGCCACACGAAGGCCGTGTTGGTGAGCTTCCCGTATAATCGCCTGATATATTTCAGGTTTCATTTTTTCACTTTTCCCGTTAAAGTCATCCACCCATATTTTCACCACCGTGGGACGAAGTTTTGCCAGCTCCTCCATTTGTTTTGGCACTTCCTCCGCAGAAACAGGCCTGAAAAGCTTATCCATTCCCGATCCCTCGGGAGCAGCATTGCGAACGGCAAAGCCAAAGCCCGCCGAAAATAACTTTGCTCCCGGTAACCTTCCGGCCGCGGACGAATCACGCAAACCCTCAAAGAGCAAAGGACGATCCGTCCCCATGATCAAAACAGCTCCAACTCCGTAATGCTCATAGTGTCGAAGTTGTCTCAGGATATTTTTACGGGTGTAGTTTTCAGCCGCAGTCGTCGTTCCGGAAACCGTACCGATGTGGCTATGGGTACTTATGAGCAGAGGCATGATGGTTTTACCCTGCATGTCTACCAGGGAACCATTTGCTGTGTTCGACGCAGGTCGAATAGCAACAATCACATCCTTCAGAATTTCGACATCGACATCCTTCTTCGGTGCGGCCCCGGTTCCGTCAATCACTGTAACATGCCTCAACACGACAGGTTTATTTTGTCCATAAACCTGTCCCATCACCCCAAGGATGACCGCGGCCAGGCAGACTACTTTGTGCTTTGTTTTCATACTTGGCATTATCGTACGTTTTGCCAGGCTCCGATTTCGTGGTGGTTGCGTTTTAATCAAAAGTTCAATACGAACGGTGGGACAAGAATTTACTAATTTAGTCCTTTCCGGACGATTGACAAAATGCAATTCTTAACCAAGAATAAATGTTCCGAAAATCACGTTTTTTTTTAAAAGTTTACTTTCCTTTGAAAGATAAGCATGTTCTACCCTTAATTCATTTTAGTGATGGCCAGTCGTTCTAAAAAAGGAAAAATTGTCTATTTGTTAATGTTGATGGTCATGGTCTTTGTTGTTCTTTGTTACCTTTCCATACAACAATTGGGAACGTCAAATCAGATTCGCATCACCGACGAGGGGATTGAAAACGAACATACCTTATCACTTGAAATATTCAAAACGGATGTGGACTTCCTGGAGAGTGAGTTAAACAATGAGGAATTTTACAAGACCGGAAAAAATATTTATCTGGCGCGACATGACAGTCTTATTCAACAAATTCAGAATCTTTTCAAACAGCCGCAAGATGAAGAAACGACCAAAGTCCTGTTAAATAAGTATGACTCCGCGTTCAAGGAGATGATCAAAAAAATCCGGCTGAGGGGGTCTAAGGATTGGGGAATTGAGGGAAGCATGCGAACCTCCGCCCATGAACTCGAGGACCGCAAGCTCATCCCCGAGGTTGACCTCCTGATGCTGAGAAGACACGAAAAAGATTATTTGTTGCGGGCGGAAAAAACGAATGTCGATCAATTTGATGCCCTCATTCATACGCTGAAAAGCAAGTACAAAGCACCCCAAACCGTCGAACTGCTTGATTCCTACTCAAGTTCGTTTCATGCTCTCGTCAACATTTCCGAAGTGATCGGATTGGAGACCCAGGGGAATTTAAAAGGCAAACTCAATGGGCTGACAAAACAACTCATTTCTTCGATTGAAGATCTGGATCAAAAAGCGGACTATGAAACGTTTCGGTCGTATAAGAATGGTATGATTTTCCTGTCGATCGGCGTCATCGGAGGAACCATCCTGTGCATCTCTTTGGTTATCCTGATCGCCAGCAAGTTGGACTGATCCTGGTTCGTCAAGTGCAAGCAGGTTGAGCTAAAACTCCGATATTTCTAGTTCAGCGGCCCCAACGTGCCTGGAACTCAAAGCTCATCGACACGAAGAAAACGGATGAATAGCCCTTGGCAGTTGACCTTGCCTTCAAATCTTTCTAAGTTCGCTCCTATTTTGACGAGGCAGGAATAAATTGGAAATCCAATATTCACGGTCAACCCGTATATCAACTATCCCGTGAAGATCAAATTAATTTCGCTGTATACTGTTTTGTCCAGGAGATGAAAAACGCACAAGCCACCATCCGCGATCTCGCCATTAAACTCAACCTCTCCGTTTCCACCATTTCCAGGGCGTTACGTGACCATCCGGACATAAAGCCTGAAACAAAAAAGGCGGTTCTGGAACTGGCTCGTGAGCTAAATTACGAGCCCAACCATGTTGCTCAAAGCCTGAGGATCAAAAAAACAAACACCTTGGGGGTTATCGTCCCTGAAATTGCTATGCAATTCTTTTCGTCCACACTCAGTGGCCTGCAGGAGTATGCATCCGCCCATGGCTACACGGTTATGATTTGCCAATCCATGGAATCATCCAACATTGAAAAATTCAACATCCACAGTCTCGTCTCTAACCAAGTCGACGGCTTGCTTATTTCCCTGTCCAGCGACACCAAAAATGTCGATCATCTCCAACACCTGGTCGAAAAGAATTTCCCGATTCTCTTATTTGACCGCGTTTGTGATGAATTAAATGTCTCCAAAGTAGTCGTTGATGATCACGACGCGGCTTTTAATGCCATCGAATACGTAATCAAGACGGGCTGCCGGCACATTGCCTTTCTGGGCGGCCCACAAAACTTACGTATCAGTGAGCAGCGGGAGCGCGGTTACCTGGACGCGTTGACCCAAAGCAGTATTCCTATTGATGAAGACCTGGTTATCCATTGCCGTGACTGGCACACCGACCCGATCAAAGCCGTTCAACAATTTCTTACGTCGCGGGAAATACCCGACGCCATTTTTTGCCTGAATGACCCGATAGCCCTTCTGGTCATGCAGGTCCTCAAGAAAGAACAAGTTAGAATTCCTGAGGAAATTTCTCTGGTGGGATTCACGAACGAACCTATATCGGGCCTAACGGAGCCTTCCCTGACAACGGTTTCGCAGCCCTCTTATGAAATGGGCAAAACGGCGGCTCGGCTCTTCATCGACCAGTTGGAAAGACCCGAATCCTACACACCGACGACAACGGTGTTGCCCACGCAATTCATTATTCGAAACTCTACCCGGAAACTGGCATAACGGATTTATAGTCGCAAGGCAAAATCTGCTTTGGCCAAACTTATTTTAGTTAACGGCGGGATTTACATATCTTTTTGAAATGTTTCCCAAAAGATCTCCTTCACCCTTCCTGCCGCATCATTATGTCAGGTTATTACGAGGTGGGCGAGACTATTTCGGCCTGCTGGAGAAGATGATCCACGAGGCAAGACACACGATTCATCTTCAGGTTTATATTTTTGATGAAGACACCACAGGGAAAAAAATTGCCGCCGCGCTGGTTGAAGCGGCAAACCGGGGAATCCAGGTTTTTGTTTTAGTCGACGGGTATGCCTCTCAAAACCTTTCCCGTGGATTTATTCAAACTCTTCGCCATGCCGGAATTTATTTCCGAAGGTTTGAGCCGCTGATGCGAAGTAAACATCTTTATTTCGGAAGGAGGTTACATCATAAAGTAGTCGTTGTCGACGCCGAACGTTGCCTGGTAGGGGGGCTGAATATCAGCGACCGGTACAATGACACACCGGAAAAAGCGGCCTGGCTTGATTGGGCACTCTACGTGGAGGGTGTCATAGCCGGCGTACTGGACACGGTCTGTAACCGGAGAACGAGAAACAGAAGTTTCATGCGCTCTGTTTTCCCCGAACCGGGTAGTCTCACCACGTTCTTACCAAAAGGCGATTGCGCCGTGCGAGTTCGAATCAATGACTGGGTGCACAGGAAACGGGAAATATCGAACAGCTATCTCGAAATGTTTCGAAATGCCTCCTCCAGCCTGATCATCATGTCGCCCTATTTCATGCCGGGAAATGAATTCCGGAAAAGAATGAGGATTGCTATCCGACATGGAGTGAAAATCCAGGTCATCCTGGCGGGCATATCGGATATTTCGCTCAGTAAATACGCCGAACGATTCGTTTACCGATGGCTCCTCAAGAATCGCATCGAAATCTACGAGTATCAAAAAGAGGTGCTTCACGGAAAAATTGCCGTGTGCGACGGCGAATGGATGACGGCCGGCTCGTACAATATAAATGATTTAAGTGCCCATGCCAGCATTGAGCTTAATCTGGACGTGAGCAACACAACGTTCTCGGAGCACGTGACAGCCCAGTTGATGGAGATCATGAAAACCGATTGCATCCGAATCACGGAAGAAACGTACCACCACGACACTTCCCTATTGGGGCGAATTCTTCAACGCTGTGCCTACGATATCACGCGAATACTGCTCTTCCTTTTCACGTTTTATCTGCGGCAACGGGATTAAGGTTCAGCGATAACCCCGGATCCTGTTCATAAAGGCTGTCCAATTTTCTTCGGTCCAGCCGGTAAAACGTCCCCGCTGAATCACCAGATCGTTCGCTGCAGGATAGTTCAGGTAATAATGAAATACAAACTTAGCTTTCGGATCAGTCCATCCCATAATCTGACCGAATCGCAGATCATTAAACACTAGCGTGTCTCGATCGTTTTGCACGGTGTAATATCCCTGGGAGAACTGAAGCAATTGGCTTACGTCGCTGCGAACGTCTGTTGTTTTTAATAAAACTTCTTGCCGGGGAAAATACTGAAAATGGATCGAATCGGTACGATCAAACACCGAACGATATCCGATAAAATATCCATTTCGTCCTTCGGCAACGACGTACCAAAGCCAGTTATTAAATGCCGTGGGTGTTGTAAAGTAGCGCGTGTAGTCAATGTTTTGATCATGCAAATTTTCGTTGGCAACCTGGTCAATGGCGGCTTTGTTTTCTACGGCATAGAGAAGGTAAAATGAACACGTTATCAGCCCCAGTGCCACCAGCCATTTTCTAAAAGCACTAGCGGTGCGCATGACTAAGAGAGCTAGAAAGACGAGAGTGGGCACCACAGAGAAAAAAGGATCGACAACAAAAAGGGCATTGAATGAAATACGGGAATGATCGAACGGCTCAAACAATCCTGTTCCATAGCTATTGAAGGAATCCAGGAATAAATGGGTATAGAGTTCGACGCCAAAAAACAAGAGCCATTTTTTCAGGGAAATATCCATATACATTCGCCTGCACACAATCGACAAAACGACGGTTGCGCAGGCGCCAAAAACCAAAGAATGGGTTAATCCCCGATGAACAAGCAGATTTTCGGTGGTCGGCAGCCAAAAGGATGCTACAAAATCAATATCGGGTAAACTCTGCGCAGCAGCGCCCCAGATCATCGCCTTTTTGCCTAGCGATTTGCCCGCAAAAGCATCTCCCATGAGAGCCCCGATAACGACATGTGTTACCGAATCCACCGGGGTACCCCTAAAATAATCCGACCATAAAACTCACCGGGCAAACCCAAATAATAAGAGTATCTTTGCAAGCCTTTTAATTTACTGGCATGTTCCTTGCGGAAGCGCTTGACACGCCAGAACTTAAATACGAAAAATGAGGTTTTAAAAAGCATTACATCCAAATTAAACAAATTCAAACATGGGCAGACCACCGGTATTACCAAAAAAGAAAAAAGACGGCTTTTATATCGAAATCCGTAATAAAGGTGCAAAATCAGGAATCATTATCATCCGTGATAGTGAAAAAGCGATGATGCTGGCTGCCCGTCAGTACGAAACCACGAAAGATGTGATTATTTTAGGGGAACACCGCAACGGCAAACGCATTGATGAGAGCAGGAAAAAAGTAAAAATGGCCAGCTAAGTCCGGATGCTTTGCCGGTGTTTGTCGGCCATCACTATTTTCTTTCCTACTTCAAAACGGAAGGTCGTCTGTCGCGCCTCCGGAAGATGTTTCAAAAGGTTCTCCGCCTGCGGAAGGTGAAGGCGAGGGGGAAGTGCCGGTCTTCTCTACTTTCCAGGCCCGGGCTTCCGTATACCAACGGCCGTTGTACTCCCGGCTCTCCAGGTCGACTGAAACATTGACCAGGTCCTCGACCGAAAGGTTGAATTGATCAATCTTTTCACCCCAGACTGAGAGGCACACTTTTTTAGGATACTGAGCTTGCGTTTCCACAATGAATTCCTGTTTTTTCCATTGCCCTTTTTTCCCCATGCCCGTTTGTGCCGGAAGAATCTGAATCACTTTGCCTTTGAGTTCCATGTCCATTTTTACTAATATGTGCGAAGATGCAATAAAATTATTTTTGTCCGGCCATTTTTACTTTTCTTTTTTCCTGATCTCTTTTTCTCATTCATTGACGGATTTTCCTGAAAAACTCGTCGATCAGTTCCTTGCACTCTTTCCGGCTCACCCCTTTCAAGACTTCCGTTCCGAGATGAAGGACTGATCCTGCCACTAAACTATATCCTCGCTGAATATCCTCTGCCCCATAGACTAGTTTTTTCAATTGGACCCAATTCAACGCGCCGGCGCACATTACGCAGGGCTCGAGCGTTACATAAAGTGTGCATTCATTGAGATATTTTGATCCCAAAAAGTTCTCCGCCGCGGTCACCGCCAGCATTTCCGCGTGGGCTGTGGCATCGCCGAGTTGCTCGGTTTGATTATGGGCCCGCGCTATGATCTTGTTTTTACAGGAAATAATGGCTCCTACCGGAACTTCACCCAGTTCCATGGCCTTCCGGGCTTCCTTCAGCGCGGCGTGCATGAAGTATTCGTCGGTCGATAATTTTTTGGCGGTATCCGAAATCACTTTATCAATATGCTTTTCATCACTGCGCGCGCGATGGGTTGCCATTCCTCCCGCTGATCCTGTGGACAATGGAACGAGAATACCAGAGCGCGGCCCGGTTCCACATAATATTGAATAAATGTATAATGCAGTAGGGAGGATTGCTCCCCTTCCGTCATTTTACTGCCGTTCAAACGCGACTCAAATTCAAAATAAATAAATCTCTTTTTATGCACTTCGCAAATTCCCTCCGTAATCATTTCGATCCGGTCATAGAGATTATAAATGCTGGCTTTAAAAAATTCCTGTGCCATCTCTAAATTCTGGTCGGGCCACTGGGTCGCTGAAATATTCGCACTGAAATCAACCAGGCGGTCGACGTTAGTGAATGCTCCCAGTGGCGCCCTGACGGATGGAAAGCGCAGGGCAATGTCTTCGGGAGCCATCGGTTTGAGTTCTACAGGCAATGAGACCGTAACGCCCTGAGTCAGTTTTGTTTTTACGAGTTTGGGGGGCGCAAATGCACATACCATCAGCAGAAGCGGAAGGACACCCCGTTGAATCATTCTTTTCCAGCCGAAGGTTTTCTGAGTCGATCTCAAATAATTTGTGCAGCCTTGAAAAGGTATGGAAATCATGGAAATCCCAATTAAATTCGCGCCTGTTGATCGCTTGACGGAACTCAAATTTAACAGAAAAAAATCATGTTTCGGACACATACATGTGGGGAACTGCGGATTGGAGATGCCCATAAAACCGTGACGCTATCCGGATGGGTTCAGGGAGTACGCGACAAGGGTGGCTTGCTATGGATTGATCTCCGCGACCGCTACGGCATCACACAGTTGCTGCTTGAAGAGGGAAAATCCGATCCTGCCCTATTAGAGACCGCCCGTCGGCTGGGACGCGAATATGTTGTTCAAGCAAAAGGAACCGTGGCCGGGCGACTTTCCAGGAACGACAGGATGGCTACCGGTGATATTGAAATCAATGTTTCACAGCTTATCATCCTTAACCCCTCCAAAGTGCCGCCCTTCACCATTGAAGATCAGACCGACGGAGGAGACGACCTGCGGATGAAGTACCGCTACCTGGATCTGAGACGGTCCCTGGTGCGGGAGAATTTGCAATTGCGTCATAAAATGACTCAACAAACCCGCGCTTTTCTGGATGGTCAGAATTTTATTGAAGTGGAAACACCTGTGCTGATCAAATCCACTCCCGAGGGAGCCCGCGATTTTGTCGTGCCCTCCCGCATGAACAAAGGTGAGTTTTATGCGTTACCGCAATCTCCTCAAACCTTTAAGCAATTACTGATGGTATCCGGATTTGATCGTTATTATCAAATTGTAAAATGTTTCAGGGATGAAGATTTACGCGCCGATCGGCAGCCGGAATTCACACAAATAGATTGTGAAATGGCCTTCATCACGCAGGAAGATGTGCTGGTTACGTTCGAAGGGTTAATTCATCATCTATTCAAGAGTGTAAAAAATATTTCCATTCCGGAGCTTCCGCGAATGACCTATGAGGAGGCCATGAAATATTACGGGTCGGATAAACCGGACACGCGATTTGACATGAAGTTTGCGGAACTCAACGATGTCGCCAAAGGAAAAGGATTTGTCGTCTTCGATGAGGCCGAACTTGTGGTTGGCATTTGTGCGAAGGGCGCTGCCGGGTATACCCGTAAACAATTAGATGAGCTTAGCGAATTTGTAAAGAAACCGCAAGTCGGAGCCAGGGGACTGGTCTATCTTCGCTATGAAACGGGAGGTACGTTGAAATCTTCCGTGGACAAATTCTTTACCCAAGAGGACCTTTTGTTGTGGGCGCAAAAGCTCAATGCCGTGCCGGGTGATTTGATGCTGGTTCTGGCCGGAGAAAAGGAAAAAACACGGAAAGCATTGAGCGAATTGCGTCTGACGGTAGGTTCCCAGTTGGGCCTACGCGACAAAAATAAATTCGCGGCACTTTGGGTACTTGATTTTCCATTGCTGGAGTGGAATGAAGAGACGAAACGCTATCATGCTATGCACCATCCATTCACCTCCCCTAAACAGGAAGACATTCCGATGCTGGCTTCTGATCCCGGAAAGGTGCGGGCCAACGCATATGATATGGTCATCAACGGAGCCGAAGTGGGCGGCGGGTCCATTCGCATTCACGATCGGCGAACCCAGCAAGCCATGTTTGCTCAACTGGGCTTCTCGGAAGAAAATGCAAAAAAACAATTCGGTTTTTTGATGGACGCTTTTGACTATGGAGCTCCTCCCCACGGGGGCATTGCCTTCGGTTTAGACCGGTTGTGCTCCATTTTTGGCGGTGTCGACTCCATCCGCGACTTCATCGCTTTTCCCAAGAATAATGCGGGCCGTGATATGATGATCGATACACCCTCCGCCATTTCCGGAGAGCAACTGGATGAACTGGGAATCATGATAAAACCCTGAACTAAAAAAATGTATTATCGAAATGAAGGTTTCTTGCTCTTCAAGACCGTGTGATCAGCAGGAAGAAACTTCGAAGGACACTCTTCACGAAAGTGGGTTTAGCCGGTAATGGATATTTGTAAAACCAATCGCTAATTACTCATTCATTACTTCCACCTCCACGCGCACATTCCTTTTTGCATTGGGACCATTTTTATCGTGAATCATTCGCGTACCTCCATGGGCCTGGACATCCATCCGTTCGGCCGCAATTCCGTTGGCGACAAGCCAATCTTTGATGATCTGAGCCCTGGCCCGGGAGAGTTCTTTGGCCGATCCAAAACCCTGTTTGACGTCCGACGTCAGGGTAAAAAAATCTTTACTGTTGCCCATGGTTATGATTTTACCATGTGCATTTCCGTTGGTGTGCCCATGCAGGGTAATCTTATACTTCGGATCATTCTTCATCATTTGAAGAAGTTTGTTCAATTCGTATTTGGATTCCGGCAACATGACCGCCGCATCGTTATAAAAATAAACATTATAGAGAACCTCAATATCGCCGCGATGAAGCCGGTCCATGTCAAATTTTATGCGGTAGCGGTTGTCGACAACGTCCATAAACGCCGGCAGTGTGTCTTTCTCCGTGCATTTGTAATTGAGTTCGTGCTGTACTTTGCGGTACCCAAAAGAACTCGAAATCAACGTCAGTTTTCCTGATTTACTTTTCGGGTCCGGCAAATTGTAATAATCATTCCCCTTTGCTTTGGCGATTAGCATCGCACTTTCCGAATTCACCACCTCCACCTCTCCCTCAACCTGAAGATTATTGGTAGGATTATACAACGTTAAAAGGACCGGAGAGTCGGTGAGGAGTTGGGGATGAATTAAAGGGTCGGAATTCGAGAATTCCGCGACCGCCTTCGGGGCTGGTACAGACGCCACAGGGCTTACCGTTTCTTTCGCCGGTGCCGCCGCCTGGGTAGCTTCGGCAGGTGTCTTCGCTTCCTCTCCTTTTTTGACCTCAGGCGCAGGATCTTTTTTGGCTACCGCAGCATTTTCTTCATTTAGAGCAGGTTTTTTTTCAACCGGTGAAACGGGAGCTAAACTTTTATTTTCTGCCAGGACATTTATTTTCTCGCCGGTTATCTGACCCTTCATCACGCGCACCCACGCCTTGTCAAAACCCTCTTTTCTGGCCTTCAACATTTGTCCCACGGACTCGTTGAAATCGGTATAATAATCCAGGTAAACATAATAGAATTTCCGTGTCGCGTCGAATCCGTATTTTGAATGACGGCCTTCCTGATTAATCGTTGAGGAATATCTTTCTGCAAAGGCTGATTGATCCGCTAAATAGGCAGCGACGACAACATAATATCCCGGGGAAAGATCGCTGGTTGTTGTGTTCTGGGCAAAACCGGTAAGAAAAGTCAACCCCAGCAGTGCCGTAAAACATGATTTCATTCGATGGAATGCCTTTGTATTAAGGTAATATTAACTAAAAACTTCAGATTTTTCAACGGTTCAATTCGCATTGAACCAATTATACCACGAAAAATGCTATTCCCGCCGAAACATCTCTCTTAAGAAACCGCTTCCGTACCCCGTTAATTGTATGAAGGCAGAGGGAATGCTGAGGAGGGAAACAGCCATTGATTTCGTGCTGACCCAGGCATCAATTGCTATGAGTATAAAGTAAAGGAAGTAGGCCAATAACACGAACAATCCTAAAGGGAACAGGAGCCAGACCAAGACCGGAACAGCCAGAACACCGGCAAGAAAAAATGAAGGAAACCAATGAGTGATCCGCATCGATCCGGGATGCGCTCTCCACACCCGCACACGACCCTTGCCAAAGCCGGCCACTTGCTGGAAGAATTGACGGAAATTCGTTCTTCGTTTATGAAAGACATACGCCTCCGGTATAAGGTTAACCCGGAAACCGGCTTCCCGGATGCGATAGCTGAACTCGATGTCTTCGGCTAGCCGATCAAATTGGAAACCGCCGGTTTTAAAAAAGACCTCTTTCCGCATACCCATGTTAAAACTGCGCGGCAGAAAACCATGTGCTGCCCCGCCGCGAATCCCTCCGGTGGTGAGAACGGACGCCATGGTATACGCCATGGCCCGTTGAAGGGCGGTAAAATTCTCGCCCCCTCTGTCGGGTCCGCCCCAGGCATCGGTGGGTGTTTGCTTCACGAATTTCTCAACCGTCTCCAGATAGTGAGGTGGGATAATGCAATCCGAATCAAAAACGACGAAATAATCCCCGGACGCTTTTTCAAACCCAAAATTGCGGCTTGGCCCGGGGCCTGAGTTAGGTTTATAAAAATACTGTAGCGCAAGGCGATCTGAGTATTTTTCAAAGATTTCTTTACTGGTTTTCGTCGAACCATCCTCCACAAGGATTACTTCAAAATCCATGAATGTCTGGAGGACTAAACTTGACAGCAGTTCTTCCACCTCCTGGGGTCGATTGTATACGGGTATTATGATGGAATATTTCGGCATGTAGGCCCCTAGAGAAACGAGAAGCAGGATACGTGCACAGCGCTATTTTTTTTCTTCAATCAGTTTTTGAAGAGCCTTGTACTCGTCGCGCAATCGGGCCGCTTCAATGAACTCCAGTTCCTTCGCTGCTTTTTCCATTGTTTTCCTCGTGCGCTCGGCCATTTTTGTCAATTCTTCTTTGCTTAAGTAGGCCATTACCGGATCAGCTGCCAATGATTTTTCTTCGTCTTCCACATAGTAGCGCTTCATTGCTTTCTTCGAATCCATCACCTGGGTCTGACCAAGAATGGACTCCCGGGAGCGAATAATTGTCTTCGGAGTAATTCCGTTGGCAAGGTTATAATCAATCTGGATTTTTCTTCTCCGATCGGTTTCCTCAATAGCCTGCTGCATGGATTCGGTAACGGCATCGGCATACATGATGACGCGGCCATCAACATTCCGGGCGGCGCGGCCAATCGTTTGTATCAGCGAGCGCTGGTTGCGAAGAAACCCCTCTTTATCCGCATCCAGAATAGCGACCAGAGAAACCTCTGGTAAATCCAGCCCTTCGCGGAGGAGATTGACCCCGACGAGTACATCAAAAACACCCAGACGCAAATCACGCAAGATTTCCACCCGATCCAGGGTGGCCACCTCCGAATGAATGTAGCGACACTTGATGGATGCACGCTCTAAAAACTTGGTTAGTTCTTCGGCCATGCGCTTGGTGAGTGTGGTCACCAAGACCCGTTCTTTCTTTTTTACACGTTCGTCAATTTCCTCCAATAAATCGTCAATTTGATTTCGGCTCGGGCGTACATCAATGACAGGGTCCAGCAAGCCGGTCGGCCTGATCACTTGCTCCACCACCACCCCTTCCGATTTTCTAAGTTCATATTCACTCGGAGTTGCACTCACGTAAATGACTTGATTCAGGATCGATTCGAATTCATTAAACGCGAGCGGACGATTGTCGAGCGCAGAGGGAAGACGGAATCCATAGTCCACCAGGTTAACTTTTCTGGACCGGTCACCCCCCCACATGGCGCGTACTTGCGGGATCGTGACATGACTTTCGTCGATGATCATCAGGTAATCATCAGGGAAATAATCAAGCAAACAGAACGGCCGGGCTCCGGCGTTCCGGCGGTCGAAGTACCGGGAATAGTTTTCAATCCCGGAGCAGTAACCCAGTTCGCGCATCATTTCCAGATCAAATTCAGTTCGCTCTTTTAGCCGTTTGGCTTCCAGGTGTTTTTTCTCCTGCTCAAACATTTGAACCTGGAGGACCAGATCGTCCTGGATTTCGTGGATTGCCTGGTGGAGCAACTCCTTTCCGGTGACGAATAAGTTCGCCGGAAAAATCACTGCCTTTTTTTCATCCGAAATTTTCTTTCCGCTCACCGGGTCGATCAACTGAATAGATTCTATTTCATCGCCGAAGAAATAGATCCGGACAGCGTAATCGGCATAGGCTAAAAAAATATCGACCAAATCGCCTTTTACCCGGAAGGTTCCCCGTTTGAATTCGGCCTCCGTCCGGTTGTATAAAATATCCACGAGCGCAAACAGCAGGCGGTTGCGCGGAATCATCTCCCCTACCGTAAGCTGAATTCGATTTTTGCCGAATTCTTCCGGGTTGCCGATTCCGTAGATACACGATACGGAAGCTACGACAATGATATCCCTTCGTCCAGTCAACAGCGACGATGTGGTACTCAGGCGCAGTTTTTCTATTTCTTCATTGATAGAAAGGTCCTTTTCAATGTATAGGTTAGAGGAGGGAATAAAGGCTTCCGGCTGAAAATAGTCGTAATAGGAAATGAAATACTCCACCGCGCTTTCCGGGAAGAATTGTTTGAATTCGCCATAGAGCTGAGCGGCCAATGTTTTGTTGTGGCTAAGAACAAGGGTAGGTCGATTGGTGGCCGCCACCACGTTGGCCATGGTAAATGTTTTTCCTGAGCCTGTAACACCCAGCAGCGTTTGATGGGCTTCACCCGATTCCAGTCCTTTGATCAGTAGTTCAATCGCCTGGGGCTGATCCCCGGTTGGTTCATAATCGCTGACAAGCTTAAAATCCATGAAAAAGGCCAAAGGCTAGTTATTCCAAATGGCCCAGGCTTTCTCGGCTTGAATGTGCAGCATTTCCAGACCGTTTTTGATATGGGCTCCGTGTATTTCAGCCTTCTGCAAAAACAGCGTCCGGGCCGGGTTATAAATCAGATCATAAACGTAATGATCCTGGGTCAGCAATTCATAGTTGATCGAAGGCATACTTTCATTTTGCGGGCTCATCCCTAAAGGAGTTGTATTGATGATGAGGTTAGACGTCGAAATGACCTTTTCATTTTTCTCCAGACTATTGTAAGTGTGTTGACCGGTTTCTTCCGATCTCGAAACCAGCTCAAACTTTATATTCATTTTCTTTAAGGCCTCCTGGACCGCTTTGGAAGATCCGCCGGTTCCTAAAATCAACGCCCTGGAACCTTCCGGATTAGGAAACCATTTTCCAAGCGTTTCCAGAAATGCATCGCTGTCCGTATTGAAACCTTTTAGTATGCCATTTTTAATCTTGATGACGTTAACGGCACCGATTCGTCTGGCGGCGGGATCAATGTCGTTCAGAAATTTAATAATTTTCTCCTTGTAGGGAATCGTTACGTTAAGTCCACACAATTCAGGATTGTCGGCCAGGAGTTTTTTTAATTCATCTTCATTATCGAGAGGATATAAGTCATAATGATAGTCCCGGAGACCATCCCTGAAAAACTTTTCATCGAAATACGCCTTGGAGAATGAATGAGAGACTGTGGACCCGATTAAGCCAAATTTTTTTTCCATGATTACCTGTTTTGATCCGAACGAACTGCAAAGCTAATGCAGGAAAGGGATAATGCGTCAGCATCCCGCTTAAAAATAGGGGAAGGACCTGAACGCTATTAAAACGAGGCAAAAAATAAGTAGGACCAATCAATCAGCATAGAAGGGAGGCGCTGTATTATCCTTTTTACGTTCGAGGCCAAGAAAATGCAAAAACGTATCACCCCGTAAGCCTAACCTCACCGTTTCCAAAGGAATAACTTCATTCGGTGCGATGTTTCCTAAATTTACATTGGCCCCCAGCAATTTGACAAACCAAACTTGTTGTGCTTTCTGCGGGGCTTCCCAAATGATTTTCTCGAACGGGATTTTCGTCAGGATCTCCTGGACCAATCCGGAGCGAACTTCACCGGACGATCGAAACAACCCCACATTACCGCCTTCACGCGCTTCGCCGATTACTTTCCAGGCACCGGCATCAAGTTCTTTCTGCATTAAATCAATCCATTGGTAGGGAGGGATAATTTTATCCGCATCTTTCGACCCTACTTCAGAAAGCACAGTGACTTGTTCCGATAATTTGGCAATATAATCCAGTTTCTTATCATGGTCGAGATCAATGGAGCCATCCGATACTTCGGCAAATGACATATCATACTTATCCAGAATTTTGCGGTAGTCATCAAACTGGTCACGGATGATAAAGGCTTCAAAGAGTGTTCCTCCAAAATACGTCGGCACACCTGCATCCTTGTAGACCCGGAGTTTTTCTTTGAGTGTGGGTGTGACGTAGGATGTGGCCCAACCCAGCTTCACAATATCCACGTGGTCGGCGCACATGCTTACAAAATCCTCCGCTTCCCGCACACTCAGGCCTTTATCCATGGCCATAGTAAAACCCATCTGCCTGGGCTTGGTTGTGCGCTCAGGTAAGTTATTTAACGTGTAATTCATCCTTGATTTTCTTTTCTAAATTGATCGATAATCTTGTACAAGGCTTTTTGCGTTTCAGCCTTTGGGAAAAAGTCAAACAAGACCGAATGACCTTCAAAATCCAAAATTAAAGCGTTTTCAAGATAATTAAAGGCTTCCTTAAATTTTCCAGCTTCGATCAGATACACCGTCATGCGGTAAAAAAATTCGGGTTCATCCGGGACCTCGGCCATACCCTGAAGCAACACTTCAATAGCACGGGCATGCTCGCCTTGCTCGTAATAAATAAATGACCAGTTCATCCAGATTTCCTTATCCTCCGGTCCGAGATGGCTGGCCTCTTCATAGGCACTAATGCTGGAGATGGTGTTGCCGATTTTAAATTCCGCGTGCGCCGCTGCCTTCCAGTATTCCGCACTTAAGCTATTCAGCTTGACAGCCTTGTTGAAGAAGTGCAACGCCTGATACCACTTTTCCTGTTTTTCCATACAGTTCCCCGCGCCGAACCAGGCCTCGTCGTAGAGGGGATCGAGTTTGGTTGACTTTTGAAAATACTTTAGACCCAGATCATATTGGTTCAGGTTTTCGTAGGCCGCACCGATACAGCAATATACTTCCGGACTCGGTCCTTCAATTTCAATTGTCTTTCGGAAAGCATCGAGTGCTTTTGTATACTGTTCAAGGTTCATAAGGGTATTCCCCATATTAAAATGGGCCGAAGCAAAACTTTCATCAATCGCCAGCGCGTATTCATACGCTTCGATCGCTTCTTCATAACGTTCAAGTTTATTGCAAACAATCCCCAGGTTATACCAGGCTGCCGCCGAATAAGGATCCTCATCAATAAACTTTTTGTAATACGAAAGACTACTTTCCAATTGTCCGACCACATCAAGACAATAGGCCAATTCATACAATGAGCCCTCGTGCAAAATATTTACTTCGACCGATCTTTTATAAGATGTGATCGCCTCATCATACCGTTCCATACTCTGGTAGGCGAGACCGATATTATAATAAATCTCGTCCCGTTCTTCGTCCGCCAAACTCAGTACTTCTTCATACACTTTTATAGATTCGGCATACTTGCTCTGAAGGGAAAGAATAGATCCGATCGAAAGATAAATTTCGACGTCGGTAGGGTGAAGATTCTTTGCTTTTTCCAGCAACTCAAGGGCTTCATCATATTCTTCCAGATTAGAAAGAATTTGTGCTTTCACCGAGATTAACTCCGTAGAGAATGGAAACTGAGCGATCGCCAGGTTCACAGCGACAAGAGCTTTCTTGAATTTGCTGGTTTCGAGATAATGATCAATGATCATTTCGAAGGCATCCATGTCAAAAAAGCGATTTGAATTTTTCTTAAGATTTTCCTCAAACCGTCGGATCAACTCCTCTTCTTCTTCTCTTTTCCTGAATTCGTGGGAGGCCATTCGTAAGGGGTTTTCGTAAGTTAGGCAAAAAAAAACATCACTGAAATAAAAACGCCTTTTTTTCAGACGTAAAGTTCCGACAATAAAAGCAAACGGCAATATTGCGATTTTTATTTCTTTGTATTAATGTTGTGAAGATACTCGGTGCAACACCAATCCAGCGTTTCTTCGATCGTGCGGAATTTGAATCTCAATACATCTTTTGCCTTTTGATTGCTATACTGGAAAGACTCAAGGGCAAACTTAGCCGACTCGCGGGTAATCAAAGGTTCTGTTCCCAGGAGGAGACTTCGTATTGCTTCAAGGCGGCTGATGGTCCACACCCAGAAACCGTTGAGTTTTATGGACGGCGCTTTTTTGTTAAACCGAAGGGCGATTTCTTCCAGGAGGTTTTTCAATGACGTGGAACCCGCCGTGGCGATAAATTTTTGCCCGGCATAGTCCCCCTGAAAAAGTTCGAAGATCATGTCTGCCACATCACGCACATCGACATAATTGAAGGTCCCCTCCGTGTAAAACGACCCCCGTCTCCATACGTATCTAAATACTTGTGAGCTGCTTTTAGTCCAATCGGAGGGACCTAAAATGGCCGAAGGAATAACCATCGAAACTGACAATCCTTCTTCCTGCCCGCGGAAAATTTCCGCTTCCGCCTGGTATTTAGATTCGGCATAGTAGGAACCGGCCGTATTGTCAATCCATTTACTTTCCTCATCCACCGTCAAGGTTCCCTTTTGCCGGCCCAGGGCGGCAATTGAGCTTACATGAATTATTTTTGGAATACCCAGGGCAAGACATACATCAACCACATTTCGCGTCCCCTCCACATTCACTTCAAAAACTTTTTTGGATTGCCGGGGATTAAACGAGACGGCGGCGGCCGTATGAATAACAACGCCAACTCCCTCAAGAGCTTCCGTGAGAGCAATCACGTTGAGAATATCCGCCTGACGCCAGGAAATTCTCTCCGCATAGTTTAAACCCAAGTCGATCGCGCTGTTCCTGCGAACGATGGCCGCTACGGGAATACTTTTTTCAGCAAATTTCTTGACAATAAAACTTCCTAAAAGTCCGTTCGCGCCGGTGACCGCAATCATGGATTAAAGAAAGTGATTCAGAAGAGGTAAAGCTAATGCTTTCTGAAAGTATTTATTTTTTTGAACCATGGGGAGTATCCGCGCCTGTTCGGGCGTATGACAATCGCTGCCCAAAAAATCCACCCATCCCTGATCAATTAATTTATAGGCGATCCGTTGCACAGGTAAGGAGTAATACCCGATCAGGGAAAGCGAATTGACCTGGAACAAAACTCCCCGGTCACGAAGGTCCTCGGCTTTTTTAAGCGTCATATATTGATATCTTTCAGGGTGGGCCAGGACGGGTTTGTACCCCGAAGAGGTGGCCTTAAAAATGAATTCCTTAAGGTGAAGGGGCTCACTGATAAAGTTGGTTTCAAACAAGAGGTAGCGTTGTCCAAACGTGAGGAGTTGTTCCGGGCTCTCTGTTCTTCGGATCAATTCTTCATCCAGGTAATATTCTGCGGCGGCTTCCATCCGGATGTTCATTTTGCCGACTAGGTAATTCCTTACCTCATCCAACCCTTTGAGTATCGTGGCCGAATTGTTCTTATAGTAATCACTCATGATGTGAGGCGTAGTGATGAGTTTTGTGTATCCCATGTCCTGGAAAACCCGGATCACTTCCTCTGCTTCATTGAACGACTTTACGCCGTCATCTAACCCGGCCAGCAGATGAGAGTGAATGTCTGTGGTGAGTAGAGTTCCGGTATTCTTCGGGCGATTTTTAAGAAAAGAAAACACCTGCCTTAAATAATTTATGAAGCTTCCTTTTGGGAGGAGTTTGGTCCTCGTAGTAACCGTATCCATACCCTTTATGGGCTGCGGGCAAAGCGTTAAGAACAGTAGCTACGTGATTCAATCGATTAATAGCGATGATCCGTTGCAGGTTATACAGAAACTCTTTCTTCGAATAATTGGCGCGAAAAACATAGATCGATAAATCGGATCGCTTCATGGCCATAACACCATCCGTGACCAGGCCCACGGGAGGCGTATCGATCAGCACAAAGTCATAACTATTTTTCAGTTCCTCCAGGAGGGACGAAAATTCGCCATTCAGCAAGAGTTCGGAGGGGTTAGGAGGATGAGGGCCGGAGGGAATATAGTCAAACATGTTCAGGGCCGTTCCAATCAGGCAATCCTGCCAGCGGTGTTTTTTAATAAGAATGGTGCTAATTCCTTTTCCGGCATTTTCATTATCCACGGCGAAAGGACTGGCTTTCATTTTGCGCATGTCCAGGTCCAACAGCACGACCTTTTTGTGAGACATAGCAATGACCGCGCCCAGGTTCATGGCCAGGAAGGATTTACCTTCACCGGACACCGTGGAGGACACTGAGATCACTTTCTTCACACCGCCCGTCGTAAAAAAATCAAGATTGGTGCGCAGGCTGCGAATCGATTCGCTGACGCTTGATCGGGGATTGTCAATGACATGGAACGCACTGACCGGAGAGTGATGGGACAACGGAATCGTTCCGAGGACCGGCGCCGACGTGGAGGACTCAATTTCAAGCACACTGGTTATTTTATTGTTGGCAACGTACAGGATTCCGATAAAAAATAAACTCAATACTACTCCGGCAACAAACCCGATCCCGAGAATCATGTACCGCTGAGGCGAAATGGGCACGGTGGGGAGCGAAGCGGTTGAAAGGATTTTGAAATCCGGTGTACTTCCCGCCTTTGAAATTTCAAATTCGGCCCTGGACTGCATCATGGTAAGGTAAAATTCTTCATATAATTTATAGAATCGTTGCTTTTTGGCATATTGTGTGTTCTTGTCGGGCATGGAGGCAAACTCCTTTTCCAATCTTGCCTTACGCACAGCGATCTCGTTATCATTTTTCATCCAGGTCACCTTCAAGTCCACCAGTTCGGAGTATACCGATTTCTTTAACGTGGTCAATTGCTGTTCTTTTTGCTTAAACGCAAACGTATTTTCATTGTATGACAGCCCCAATTTATCCTGGTCGCCGATCATTTTTTCAAGGTCTTCCAACTTTCGGTTGATGTAGTCCGGGAGAAATTGCTGATGGTAGATGGAAACTATGTACTTTCCCGAATTCAATTCATCGATCAGCGAATTCAGCAACACAATTCTTTTATTCAGTTCGTATCGCTGCGAATCCATTTTATTGATCTGATAAATAGTCCTTTTCAAATCTTCATCCAGGTTACTGCTCTTGTTTTGTAGGGTAAAGGTTTCAAAATAATCCTCAAAATCCCCCATCTTCTTCTCTACCTGATCGAGTTCATTGCTGAGCCATTCAATTTTTTGTTTATAGGAGAGGTTTTTTTGCTGATAACTGTACTTAATGTAGATCGAATCGATATGATTGGTGATATCAAACGCTTTCCGTGCATTGTAATCACGGAACGATATCCGGATCGTATTCGCATTGAAATTGAGCGGCTCAACAGTTATGTTTCTTGATAAATAATCCAGGAGTTTTTTTCTGCTGTTGATAACAAACGAATAATTGGTGAGGTCGGGAGGCACATAATTGTCTGTCTTGCGGATCAACAGTCTGATCCCTGGCAGGATCAACACATCCCCCAACTTACCTTTTTGAAGAATTCCCTTTTCCCCGAATCGGATAGAATAGGAATTTCCATCCGTAAAATTGAAATAGAAAGGCTCATCGAAGTAGCCGGTCGACGTGAATTGAAAATCCACCTGGAAAGGAGAAATACCGTACAATTCATTATTAAGCACATTACCGACATAATAATAGTTGACCCACAGGTTCATGGAATCGATAACCTTGTTGAAAAATAATTTGGAACGAATCTGCTCTATTTCCCCCGAAATCAGATTCAGGTTCTGATCTTCCACAAAGTTCTTCATTCCCAACTCCGTCGCATCTTGTTTGACATCTAACTTGAGTTCGGATTCGGATTCAAAGAGATCTTTGGTGTACCGGATGATAAGGTACGCCGCCAGATTACAAGCGACGAAGATCGCTATGACCCAGAAAAGATTTTTGCGAAGGATAATTCTCAGCTTGTTGACATCAATTCCTTCCGGAGATGACGCGGATGATCCGATGGAATTATCATTCATGATTATAAGTTATGAGTTGCATCAAGAATAACAATCAGGGATGCCAAACTTACAATTAAACTGAAAAGACCAATATAGTCCCGTATTCCTTCGGCAAAAGGCCTTCGGATGGGTTCTATATAAATAATGTCTCCGGGCTCGATGAGCAAATTACCGTTTCTGAATCCTTCAATGGTTGTAAAGTCGATCTGGAAAAAAGTATCCTTCCTCAGCACCCGTATATTCTGTGCCTTCGCATTGTTATCAATCCCTTTGGCCAGCGCCAGAACTTCGGCAAGGTGAATATTCTGATTGGTCAACGGGATGACCTGTCCCCCCGCCGCGCCCAGGAGAATGACTCTTTTGTTGGCGTACGAAAGAACGATGAAGGGTTCCTTGAAAAATTTTTGAAATTCCTTCTGTACAATCTCTTCGGCCTGTCGCAGGGTCAACCCTTCAACGTTCAATTCGCCGATCAGCGGAAACTTGACGATGCCTTTCAAGTCAACCAGGTAGCTGAATTCTTTCCGGGCGGTAGTCTGGTTAGGGTTGGTTTGAGAAACTTCCGGATTAGGATCAATGATCCGCTCCCCGTTATTGGAGAAGACGTCCAATTTTAAATAATCATTCTTTTGAATGGTATAGTTTCGTTCTACGTCCAGAGCCTCCTTCTTGATGGGTTCCGGAGCCGTATTTTCAGCCGGTTTGAACATGATGTTCTGCTTATACGAAGCGCACGAAACCAAACTTACTGCAATGATGAAAACACGGGCATGCGCTGACAATTTCACAAAGTGAGGGTTATCTATTTCGTGAAATTACAGATTTTCTGAACAATTAGGCGTCAGCTCCCTTTATTACACTGCTTTTTTCAGCGTCGAAAGCACATTCACATATTTGCTGATTACAAAGGACTCGTCAAACTCGTGCTCCATTTTTTTACGGCCATTCTCTCCAAACCTTTTTAACGTCTCATCGTCGAAGTTTGACATGGCGATCATCTTTTCAGCCAGATCATCGGAGTCTTTTATCTTGCACAGAAGGCCATTGACGTTATGGGTGACGACGTGATGACAACCGGGCACATCGGTGGCGATGATGGGCTTGGATGTGCTGGCGGCTTCCAGCAGGGTGCGGGGCGTACCTTCGCGATACGAAGGTAATACAACACAATCGGCATTCCGTATAAATTGACGAACATCATGGGTGGTACCCAGGTATTCAATCGTTCCGTTTTTAATCCAGCCGTCGATAACTTTTAATTTAATGCCGCGCTTGTGCTTGGGATCTTTGGCACCGAGAATTTGAAATTTAGCAGAATAACCCTTCGATTTCAGCGATTTTACTGCCTGAATATATTCAAGAACACCCTTATCGGTAATCAATCTTGAAATCAACAAAAAGGTAAAGTCTTTATTTCTTCTGAACGTCGAGGGGTGGAATCTTTTCAAATCAATTCCGGAACCGGGAATAAGCTCGGCCACTTCCTCAGGAACCAGCTTTTTTTTGAGAAAAAGTGCCATATCGTCTCCATTTTGAAAAAACACTTTCTTTGCAAAACGAAATGAGACTCGATACAAAAAAATAGCAACCGCTGAAACAAGGTTATCTTTCAGAAATACTGTACCTAAGCCGCAGACATTATTGACCACTGGTATTTTTAAAAGTGTGGCCGCCAGTGTTCCATAAACATTAGGCTTGATGGTATAGTGGAGTATGACATCGGGCTTTATTTTGCGATAAATAGACCAAAGCTCAACAATCAGCGCTGAGTCTTTAATGGGATTGGCGCCCCGGCTATCCATGCGAACATTGTGGTGTATGCAACCTGATTCTACCAAAAGACGAGTATACTCATCGGGAGGTGCAACGGTGTGAATTTCATGACCTTGGGATTGCAATGTACGGATGAAATTCATCCTGAAATTGTAAATATTCCAGGACGTGTTGATAACGATAGCAATTTTCATTTAACCAGCTAAAGACCTTTAGATTTTACTTCTAAAGGCGGTTTTAAGTTTACGTAACTACTACAACAAACAGGCCAGCCCGTTTTTCGCGAACTTTCCGACAAGTTAATCTGCAAAGGTAAAAAAAAGTAACCATTCCGAAAAAGACCTCTGATTATAAGTTTATGTTTGAAGTCTGAAATCAATGGATAAATCAACGAATAGAGCAATTCTTATTGCTTTGGTGCAAGGTAAAAGCCATCCGGAAGAAACGCAGGAGCACCTGGATGAGTTAGCCTTTTTAGCTGAAACTGCGGGCATTATTGCGGAAAAACAATTTATCCAAAAGCTTCCTCACCCGGATACGCGCACTTTTTTGGGAAAAGGAAAACTGGACGAGGTAAGAAATTACCTCTTTGCTCACGAAATCACCATCGTCATTTTCGACGATGACCTAAGTCCCTCCCAGCTTCGCAATCTGGAAAAAGAATTTAATCCCCTATCCCGAGAGACTAAGGTGAGGATCTATGACCGAAGTCTTCTGATCCTGGATATTTTTCTGATGCGTGCTCAAACCGCTCAAGCCCGCACACAAGTGGAATTGGCCATGAACCAGTATCTTCTGCCTAGACTGACCCGCTTATGGACACATTTGGAGCGCCAACGTGGTGGAACCGGAACACGCGGAGGCGCAGGAGAAAAGGAAATTGAAACTGACCGCCGGACCATCAAGCACGACATCACCGTTCTCAAAGAGCAGCTGGAGAAAATAGATAAACAGCGACAGACGCAGCGCAAATCGAGAAGTAACATCGTCAGGGTTTCGCTGGTGGGCTATACCAATGTGGGCAAATCCACGCTTATGAATTTGCTTTCAAAGTCGAACCTAAAGGCGGAGAACAAACTCTTTGCTACCGTTGATGCCACTGTCAGGAAGGTAGTCTTGAACGACATCCCTTTTTTGCTTTCCGATACGGTAGGATTCATTCGCAAATTACCGCATCATTTAATCGAATCCTTTAAGTCAACCCTCGATGAAGTTCGCGAAGCCGATATTTTACTTCATGTCGTTGACGTGGCGCACCCCTTTCATAACAATCATATCGACGTAGTGAATAAAACATTGGCAGAAATAGGGGCTGGGAATATCACGACGATCCTGGTATTGAATAAAATTGATCTGCTCGAAAAACAGCAGGATCCCGTTCGTCCGGACGAATTAAAAGGCTATTACCGCGCACATGGATTTGAGCACGTCGTTTTTATTTCCGCCGCCTTGAAGGAGAATATTCAGGAGCTGAAGGATATTCTGTTCAACGAAGTCAAAAAAAAGAATCTGGGGATTTACCCACAAGTCGTTGAGAGTTAGTTGTTCGTCGTTGGTCGTTTGTTTGTTGTGCGTTGGCGACTGGATATAAAAAAGATTTACAGTTCGCTAATCTGAGATTGCTATTAAAAATGGAATTGGCCTGCAAACTCACCTCTCCCGAATTTCGCGCCAGGAAAGCAACGGCGCTGGCGGAGTTCAGAAAATGCATCGTGGAAACAAAGGAAATCCAAAATGGTTTTTTATACACCTTCGAAGGATCGGACCAGATGCTTAACCTGCTGCTTGAATTTATCAAAACCGAGCGTCAATGTTGCGATTTTTTTCAATTTCACCTGACCGCCGGCAACGGCTCCCGCGAATTGCAACTTGCCCTTTCCGGACCTGAGGGGGTCAAAGAATTCATAAAAAAGGAACTGGGGCTATAATCGTCGCCGTCTGGATCTAATTGTTGGCAAGGCTTCAAACAGTACTCCGGTGCAAAGGCTCCGCTTGAATGCCATATGAGGCCGCAGGAGCTGAGTCCTTTTCTTTCGCCGGTTCGGATTTTATTGACGTAATCCATTTTAGAATTTCGGCCAATACGAGTCCAAAAAGAACATAGGCCACAAATAATATGAAACCGGGCTGTAGAGATGTGTTATTGGTGGAAATCGTATCCAGGGAGTCACTTTTTATATTTAACGCTCCCATCTGGTTATCTAAAATTCCCTTGAACCCGATATACGACATAAAAATAGCAACTACCATCACATCCGCCATAGACCATTTGCCGGACTTGAATGCAAAGAATTTAATGATCTTATTGTTTCTTATTCTTTCGCTGCCCAGGAGATAAATTTTAATACTGATCAATTTGGAAAAAGGAAATACGACACTGAACATTAATATTAGGACTCCAACCATAACGGAATCGGCCTTATGGGTAGAGAGCATGATATGAACTACGTCTAAAATACTCTTGCTTTGAAAAAACAAAACCTGGTCGTTAAAAACAAGGTGCTGACCGACAAGTACAAAATTAAGTTCCTTGATGCGCGCGTCGATTTCAATCATTGGCGTCGAAAGACCTACCCCCAGAACAATAAGGGCCAGCAAAACCGACACGATAAAAAGAGGTGTATGAAGTTTCCTTTGGTTGCGTAGAAATATCCATAAAATAAGAATAATTCCCAGACAGCCCAGGAGTACGTAACTTAAGAAGTAGGTTTTATCCTGGAGCTCTTTGATCTGCGGTCCGACCTTGGCATTAAATTCTCCCATGTCAGCGGCCCCGTATTTTGATAAAATTACGGCCAGATTGGATTTGTGCGTAAGGGTATCATGCGTCTGAGCAGCAAAATCTCGTAATTTTTCCGTTGCAAAAAGAGTCAATCTCTCTTTGCTTCTTGGTTTTTTTAGTTCATTGATAATCGTTTGTGAAAATTGGGGTATTTTTTTCCGTATATTATCCGTATTGACAAAGGCTTTAATCAGGAAACTTTTTACTTTTTTATCAAGCCGGTCTTGCTTCTGATTCATCATGCGCTGTGCCTGTGTGACCAGCGCATTTAAGATATTATCTATTTCCTTCCGAAGCGCTGCTTCCTGTTGCGGCGAAAAACTAAAACTTTGAATTTGTTGAGTTACAATTTCAGTGATGTGATCGCGCCACGCATCCACCGATAAAAGTCCGTATTGAATATTATTCAGCTCACTGTAATCATTTTTAATGGCTGCCCGCTGTTTTGACAATTGAAGAATGGTATAGCCGCACCAACCGGAAAATACCAGTAAAGGAGTAATCAAAACAACCAGTAAAATTCTTTGAAATGTAAGGTATCTGTTCATAAGGCTTGACAACCCGGCCGGCCTCGTCGACACCCGGTCGGATTCCTTCATAAATAACAATTATCGTTCCTCATGAAGGCAACCTTAATCGAAGCCCGGTTTTAAACGCTGAGGATGGCTTAAAACGCGATACACCCGAGTATTTTTGAGGTAAATGGGAAATATGTTCTACATAATTAGAAAATTGGATTTGAACATGGGAAGACTCAGAGTACCCAAATATTCCAAAGAAGTAATCCCTTTTAGATCCCTGGCCTGATTTGCCGTTGTAATTTTTGCGTAAGTCCAGCCAAGACCAGTTCATAGGATTGCTGGATGTAGTACCTCCATTCTTTTTCGGATAAAGCACCTGGCCTTTCCACCAGCACCCAGTGGTTGCGCGCCGAATAGGGCGCTGGAATTATGCCTTCCCGGTCCGTGAGCTCGGTAAACTCCAAAGGGAGTACCTTGAAGGAAACGAACAACGGGGTATCTAGCCCGGTAACACAATACATCTTCCGGCCAACAAGATAACACAGGTCGTGTCCCCACTTGATATCCTGGGTCGTGCCGGCCAGCTGCATGCAGAATTGTTCAAGGGTAGCGTGGGTCATGAAACAAATTTATTCACGGGCAGATTAACAAAGAACCCATTTATCTCAAATAGGGAGGTACCTGCACTCCTTCTTTTAAGAGGGGATCGGGAATTAGCGCCTGACTCTTTATCGCCAGCGGAATGACGCCCGCCCACACATCCAGCGTGTAGTCGTCATCATCATCTTTGGGAGGACCTGTCCGTACTTTTGCTGAAGCTTCGTTGATCGGAAAAGAAAGTACCATCGTCGCCTTCCATTCTCCAGCGGTCGGTTTTCGTACGTCTTGCCACCGGCCGGGGCACATTTTTTCTGTAAAAGCTTCCAGCACTTTGTATAGTTCGTCAACCGCGGTAACCACTTCACCCTGGCTAAAAACAACAACGGAACGGTAATTGACGGAGTGATGAAAGGCGGAACGCGCCAATACCAGACCGTCCATCAGTGTCGCGCTAACACTTAGTGGTATTTTTTTCGACGCCAGCTCCCGCATGTAATGACTTCCGACAGAACCATGAATGTAAAGCTTGTCCCCCAGGCGCACAAACCCGCTGGGAATCTGAAAAGCTTGCCCGTCAATGGCATACGCGAGGGTGCAAAAAAGCGCTTCGTCGAGGATAGCGTAGATCGTTTCTTTATCGTACATGCCTCGTTTGGGAAGGCGGGTGATTTCGGTTTTATTCGTGATCGGAAAGTGGGTCATTGAATTAGAGGTTAAAGTTGAAAGCTTAAAGTTGAAAGCTTAAAGTCGAGCATCAGCACATCAACACCTCAGCACGTCTCATGATTCATCATTCCGGCAGAAACAGATATTCTATTTTAAAGGAATAAGATAATTCCACCCATGTACATCATCTGCCTCTCCGGTGCGGATAGCCAGAAGTTCTTTCTTGACACGGAGCTGAAAACTGTCCTCTCCTGCTGCCGGTATTTGATAATCTTTGCCATGAATACTGATCACCGCAATCGGGGCAACGACCGCTGCAGTGCCAGCACCAAATATTTCTGTCAGGGCGCCGCTAACAATACCTTCCTGAAGTTCATCTATGCTAACTTTTCTTTCTTCCGTCGGAAAGTTCATATCCCTGGCCAAGGTCAGAATTGAATCCCGAGTGACTCCGTCGAGGATGGCGGATGAAAGACGAGGGGTCACCAACTTACCGTTCAGGACGAACATGACGTTCATCATTCCGGCTTCATCAATGTATTTGTGATCCTTGTGGTCCGTCCACAGGACCTGGTCGTATCCCTGTTCACGCGCCATCTGCGTAGGATAAAAAGCGCCCCCGTAATTACCTGCGCATTTGGCGAACCCGGCTCCTCCTTCTGCGGAGCGCGTGTACTGTTCCTCCACCTTGATGCGGTACGGCTTGCTGAGGTAGGGTCCCACCGGGCTGGTCATAATGATAAGCTTAAAGTTATCGGAAACTTTCACGCCAAGTCTGGATTCAGAGGCGAATACGAGGGGGCGAATGTACAATGAAGCACCTTCGACATCCGGCACCCAAGCTTCATCGATTTCGAGCAAAGCGTGGATCCCGCCGAAGAAAAGGTCTTCCGTAATTTCCGGCATACACATACGCTCCAATGATCTTAATAACCGTTGATGGTGCTTATGCATCCGGAACACTCCTATGTTCCCATCTTTCCGCCGATAGGCTTTGAGACCTTCAAAAATGGATTGTCCGTAATGCAAGGCCAGCAGCGCAGGACTTATCGTTATGTCGGAATACGGCATGATGGAAGAAGATTGCCATTGCCCCTTGTCATAGTCGGCCACGAACATATGGTCGGAAAGATGTTTTCCAAATTCAAGATTGGTAAAATCAACTTCTGAAATTCTTGATTTCGTCGTTTTTTGAACGGCCATAGAGTCAGTGAGCGTTGTCATGGATGTTTGATTTGAATGAAGTAAAACTAATCAGGATTTGTGGATATTGGATTGGGATTCTCAGATTAACGGGATTAATGACTATTTACGCGACTTCCGAACGCTGATATTATCTCATTTATCCGTACGGCATGGTGGTCGTCGTGCTCTGCATCGAACCAGGCCAGGTCAACCGGGGTCATGGGTAGCTTTAACCGGGGATGGATAGACGATTTCGCAAGATCGCTCTCGACCAGTCTTTTGTATTTCTCCAAATTCTTCGTTCGGGCGTCAGTGAAATACCTCAGCACTTCATTCACCGTTTGCGCATTGTAGTCCAACCTCACGTCAAACACGGCCGGAGATAAATAAGGAGTCCCGGCTCTTATCTCATCGATCCTGCGGCTGCTAATTTCGTCGACTTCGGCCAGGTGGCCGATATTCTGTTTCACTGACCATTTGCCATCGGCCTTCATTGATAGGATCTCTTCAGGACAATTTTTGACTTTTCCCATGAGGCGACTGATCGTTCCCTCCAGGCGTTCCAAATAGAAGGGAAGCATTTCCGGGGGCAACCCAAAAGTAAACTGACGATCGAACCAGAGCATTTTTTTCATCGTTACTCAAGTATTCGCTTTCCAACAATAACCAAACTGCGTTCTATTCCATCTAACACAGCCACGTTGGGTAAAAGTGCCCATTCCTGAAAACCCGCATTTTTAAATAATTTCAAACTGGGAGCATTGTGCGCAAAAATAAATCCCAACAGTGTTTTTATCTGTAGCTCGCTACATTGACTTATGCCATGCGCCAGGGCCTCTTGTCCGATTCCCTTGCCTCTCATTGAAGGGTCCAGGTAAATGCTTATTTCGGCAGTCGCGTGATAGGCAGGACGACCATAAAATGATTGAAAACTGATCCATCCGACGGTTTGCACTTCAGCATTCTCAATAATCCATAGCGGCCTTTGTTTACTATGTTCATTGAACCATGAACGGCGGCTGCCAACTGAAACAGGTTCCGTGTCGGCTGTAACCATCCTGCCCTGAATTGTGGAATTATATATTTCAACAATTTTTGGCAAGTCTTTTATCGTTGCATCTCTATAGATCATCCGTTTCTATGGTGCCTACCAAAAAAGTCCGTGCTTGTCCGCTGATTTCCACCCGGTCATTAAGGTATTTGCACGTTAAGTGCCCCTTTCTGGTTGAGAGCTGGATGGCTGTCAGTTCATTTTTATGAAGAATTTTCGCCCAATAGGGTATCAGCGATGTATGTGCCGAGCCGGTAACCGGATCTTCGTTTATTCCTGACCGGGGTGCAAAGAACCGGGAGACAAAATCGGATTGATCCCCCTTAGCCGTGACAATGACTCCCCGTGTGCTGAGCGTTGCCAGAATTGAAAAATCCGGCTGACAATTTCTTATTTCATTTTCACTTTCAAACACGAGCATGTAGTCGGTTTTCCCGCGAAAAGCCTGGATCGGTTTAACCTCAAATGCATCGGTCAGCCCGGGAAAAAATTCTATCTGTTCGAGTGTGTCGGTTGGAAAATCGAGGGTTAGGAATTCATTTTTCCGGGAAACCGTTAAGGGCCCGCTCCGGGAATGAAATACTATTTTGCTGGCGCTGATGTGTTCGTGATTAAACAAAACATGACCTGCCGCCAGTGTGGCGTGTCCGCACAAATCAACCTCCACCACCGGGGTAAACCAGCGAATCCGGAAGTCGTTTTCTTCTTTGACGTAAAATGCCGTTTCAGCAAGATTATTTTCCATGGCAATTTTTTGAAGCAGTTCGTCCGGGAGCCATTCATCCAATGGGCAAACGGCAGCAGGATTTCCCGAAAAGATCCTGTTTGTAAAAGCGTCAATCTGATACTGTTTACTTTTCATGGCTTGTTGATTACTGCTTCGCGGATACCGGAGCGTCGGTATTATTTTTTTGTGTCATCGACTCCATGCCATTCTTTCCCGCTGACTTTTTTTGAAAACCGACGGAAAGGCCTTTCATCTGATATCCTCTGTTGACCCAATAAATACCAGCAATAGTCACCCCAATGGCTATGCCTATGCGGGCATTGAGCTTTTCGTCCAACACGAGCCACCCCAGAATCACGGCGACAATGGGGTTGATGTAGGCATAAACCGATACCAGGGTCATCGGTAGCTTCTTTATGGCATACGAATAGCACGCATACGCAGCAACCGAGCCAATTAACGTGAGGTAAAGAAGCGAAGAAATAACAGCCGTTGTCCAGTGTATGGTCTTGTAATCGTCAAAGATCAAACTCAAGGGTATCAAAAACAATGCACCAAAAAACATTTGAAATCCAGCATTGAGAAAAGAGTTGGTTTTTTCGTTCTTTTTTTTAATCCACACACTGCCAACCGCCCAACTCATGTTGGCCAGAAACGTCAGGATAATTCCTACGGTATAGGTCGATTGAGAGAAGTCACGAAGGTGTTCGCTAAAAATCATAATAACGCCGCTCAATCCAACCAAAAGTCCCAGGGCAATCGGAAGTGTAGGGCGATCCTGTCGATCGATAGAGACGTTGATGAGAACAACCCACATGGGCATCATCGAACAAATGATCGCCGCCAGACCGCTGGAGACATACATTTCAGCCCATCCGACGACACTGATGCCCAGCGTAATCATAAAAAAACCAGCCACCGCTTGGCGCAGGAGGTTATTTTTATCCGGCCAGGAAACTTTACCAAGGGACAGCATCAATCCGACCAAAATCGGCCCCGCCAAGAAAAACCGGAGCGCCGAAAAAAGAAAAGGCGGGAACTGGGTTACCCCGATTCGAAGCGCCAAATACGTTGTGCCCCAGATAATGCAAACGGCGGCAAGGCATAAATAGGGAACCCGTAAACTCTTAGTCGCTGAGGTTGAATTCATGGCACAAATTTTCTTGATTCAACGATAAAAAAACAGTTTCAGTTTCAAGTATTTTGACCAGATCAGTTTAACATCATAGCGTGATGCAACGGAGCAGGAAAGACCACAACATCTTATACCGTGCTACCCGAAATTCCCAACGGCAGAGAGTTTGTAAATGCGGATGAAATTGCACGTGGGCTCTCTCCTTTTCAACCTGAAACCGTTTCCTTTCAAGCCGGACGAATCATGCTGAATCGCATAAAAGAATTACTCAAGATCAGAAAGGATTTTGGCTTTAAAACAACGCTCTCCGCAAAAAGTTATGTTTCCCTAATCAGCGATGCCAGGCGACAAGGTTATACCATAGTGCTCATGTATTTTTGGCTTGACTCCATTGACCTCGCAAAAGCAAGGAGAGAGTTGCAAAGGGTGGTCACGATATTTCCCCGACAGTGATTGAACGAAGGTACGTGAGAGGTATGGAGAATTTTTTTGCGCTTTACAAGACTTGTGTGATAGCACTTGATCTAAAAATTAATTAAGCCAAACCGGCTACAAGGTCAATAGCCTGGTCAATTTCTTCCGGACTATTATAGATATGCGTGCAGTGCCTGACACCAAACTGTTCCCCGCTGGATCGCGGCCGCATTTTTGCTTTAGCCCAGAATGCGTCTTGTAATTTAGGGCCCGTCCAACCCTCAATATTGTACACCGTTATGCCGGCACACATCGCATCGGCATCCGGCGAGTAAATTCGTACTTTGGTATTTTTTCTTAACCCGCTGCGGAGTCGGTCTCCCAAATACTTTATTCGCTCATATACTTTATCGGGGCCGATCTGAAAATGAAAATCCAGGGCTGCCTCCAATCCTTTTAATACCGAAAAACTACCTGTGCCCCGTTGGGTAAAACGAAAACCCTCATCGGCATGATTATCCCATTGCGCGCTGGCGATAGTCGTGTAGATGTCTTTTACCCGATCGGACTTTATATACATAAAGGCGGTGCCGGCGGGTGCGCCCATCCATTTGTGAAAACATCCCACATAGGCGTCACATCCTATGTCTTTCACATCTACCTTAATATGGCCTATCGTTTGGGCGCCATCCAGTACGGTAAAAATTCCGCGCCTGGCCGCTTCGGCACACAGTTCTTTTACGGGTAAAATAGCGCCGCTTCCCGAAATAATATGTGAAATCATTAACACTTTTGTTTTCGGTGTAATCGCTCTAACAATAAGATCGTACACCTCACCCGGGCTGTGAGCAGGCTTGGGTACAGCTGCAGTTTTGAAAACAATTCCAAAGCGCTTCTCTTTTACCTGCCACGAAGACTTGCCCCCGGGATGCTCCTGATCGGTGGTGAGAACTTCATCTCCCGGCTGAAAAGTTATTCCATTGGCAATATAGCTCATGCCGTTGGTCACGTTATCCGTCATGGCAATTTCCGGGGCACTACCATTAATGAGTTGTGCCACTTTCATCCGAATAGCCATCAGGTTATTATACCCACTCATAAACTCTTCTTTGTTATCATCCTTATACGCCCAGTCGGCAACATTTTCGGCCACGTAGTGCACATGTTCCACCATTTTGTCAACGACTACACTGGGCATGGCACCCATTGTGCCTGTATTAAAAAAGACTTTGTCTTTTGCCAACGCATACTGGCTTCGTATTTTTCTCCAAAACTGCGGATCATCCGTTAATGGAACAGGAGAGATTGTTTTTCCGAGGGAAATACGATGGGCAACCGGTAATGTCAATGCAGCAAGACCGAGGGATTTGATGGCGTTTCTACGGGAAATCATGGCGTTCTTGAGTTTCTTAAAGGTATGAATAAAACATATACCTCATTGCAAAAGAAAGCGACTCAGGTTTTCTAAAACAGTTTCATTTTTGTTAATTTTGACCGGATCAGAGGCAGTGAAATTGAAAGACGGACAGTCGTAATCGTAAGAGGTAATTTAAATCCTTTCAATTTTCCGGTTTTCCAATGAATGCAACCTGTTTGTACTTTATCTTACTACGATGCGCGAAATCCTCAATCAACCTGATCATCTCTACATCGAAGTGGCGGACCGGATTGAAAAACTGATCGAAAAAAAGTCCCTCAAGGTGGGCGACAAACTCCATTCGGTTCGCGCACTAAGTAAGGAGCAAGGAATAAGCCTCAGTACGGCCTTTCATGCCTATTATCATCTCGAAAGTAAAGGCCTCATCGAAGCGCGTCCTCAATCCGGGTACTACATAAAATTCTCCCCTCAACACGCCTTTGACGTTCCGATGTGCTCCGAGCCCACCGAAGAAGCTGTTCCGGTCAGTTTGGATGACATGGTGTCGAGTGTCTATAATGATTTACGGTCGGATAAACTTATTAATTTCTCCCTGGGTGCTCCGTCATTTAAACTTCTGCCGGCCGCCAAGCTTAACAAATCAATTGTTCAGGCCCTTCGCGATTCCAATGACAGTTGTCTAAATTATGAACACATTCAGGGCAACGTAGCACTTCGGCAGCAAATTGCGCGATTGTCTTTCAATTGGGGCGGCACATTGAGCGATGATGATATTGTGGTTACCGCCGGGTGCATGGAAGCGTTGTCGCTTTGTCTCAAAGCCGTAACCCAGCCGGGGGATGCCGTGGCCATTGAAAGCCCAACCTATTTCGGCATTTTTCAAGTCATGGAAAGTTTAGGGCTGAGGGTGGTCGAAGTCCCTACCGATCCGTCTACTGGCGTTGACCTGAATTATTTGGAACATGCTATCCTCAAGTTGAATATCAAAGCGTGCTTATTTGTCTGCAATTTTAATAACCCACTTGGGAGTTGCATGCCAGATACTAAAAAAAAGCAGTTGGTCGACCTCCTGGCCAGAAAAGATATTCCCTTGATCGAAGATGATATTTACGGAGAATTGTTTTTTGGCAAAACGCGGCCCAAAACGTGCAAGACATTTGATAAAAAGGGAATGGTGCTTCAGTGCGGATCCTTTTCCAAATCGCTGGCTCCGGGATACCGAATTGGCTGGGCGATCCCGGGCCGGTTCAAAGAAAAAGTAATCCGGTTAAAGCGGATGAATAACGTATCTACGAACACACTCGCCCAGGTAGCTACTGCTCATTTTCTTCAAAACGGACGGTATGAACTTCATCTTCGCCATTTGCGCAAATCCCTTCACACTCAATGCTTACACTATACGCAAGTTGTCTCTGAATTCTTTCCGGAAGACACACGGTTAACCCGCCCACAAGGAGGATTCGCACTTTGGATAGAAATGAACAGGAGAGTAGATTCATTCAAACTTCACAAACGGGCACTCAAACACAATATCGGAATTGCACCCGGGCAAATTTTCTCGTCTCAAGGACGATTCGAAAATTATTTCCGGTTGAGTTATGGACTTCCCTGGAGTGATCGGATTGAGCACGGAATCAAGACGCTGGCTGAGTTGGCGAGAAAATTCTAGAATAAGCTATTGGCCTTTGGGTAATGAGTTAAATTTAGTTGAGCATTTTATGCCATGGCGGTCAAAAGCTGAAGTAGCTAATAGACAATCGGCTGGCCAACCGTACCTGGCACGATAATTTAAGGTTTGTGTTTAATCGGCAATCCAAACTTTCCTTCAGGAATTTCGGTTTGCTATATTTGTCACTCTCTTTTTTATATAACCAAAAAACAACATTATGGCTTTTACACTTCCCGCGCTTCCGTATGCCTTCAATGCATTGGAACCGCACATCGATGCTAAAACGATGGAGATCCATCACGACAAGCATCATAACGCTTACGTAACAAATCTCAATGCCGCTATTGCCGGTACCGAGGCTGAGAAACTCAGTCTCGACGAGATCAATAAGAATATTTCAAAATATCCTGCACCGGTGCGCAATAATGGAGGTGGTCATTATAATCACAGCTTCTTCTGGACAATTCTGGGCTCACATGCAGGCGGCGTTCCGACGGGAAAATTAGGGGATGCGATCAATGCGGCGTTTGGCACTTTTGATGAGTTCAAGACTAAATTTGCCGCGGCGGCAACGGGACGGTTCGGTTCGGGCTGGGCATGGCTGATCAAAGATGCGTCAGGAAAACTGGTCATAACGTCTACTCCTAACCAGGACAATCCGCTAATGGATTTACCCGACATAACAAAGGGTCATCCGGTAATCGGATTGGATGTATGGGAACACGCCTACTATCTGCATTATCAAAATCGCAGACCGGATTACATTTCGGCGTGGTGGAATGTTGTGAACTGGAATGAAGCAGCGAAGAGGTTTGCGTAGACCTATTCTCAACTAAATAAATTAATGAGCCGATTTCGCAGTCGGCTCTTTTTTTTAATTGTGATTATCGCTTTCATCAAATTTTTTGGTCGGTATAGAAATTAATAGTTGAAACATGTTAATTTGCTTCCGATGGAAAGTTTTGTTGTATCAGCGCGTAAGTACAGACCTTTGGGGTTTGACGAGGTAGTGGGCCAGGATCATGTTACCACCACATTAAAAAATGCCATCGACAATCATAAACTGGCCCAGGCTATGCTATTTTGCGGCCCGCGTGGTGTAGGCAAGACTACGTGCGCCCGTATTGTGGCCCGCATGATCAACGGCTTTGAAGAAAAGGCTGAAGTCAATTCGCTCAATATCTTCGAATTGGACGCCGCCTCCAACAATTCCGTCGAGGACATCCGCAACCTGATCGATCAGGTTCGCTATCCGCCCCAGTTCGGAAAATACAAAGTCTATATCATTGACGAAGTACACATGCTCTCCAATGCAGCCTTCAATGCATTTTTGAAGACACTGGAAGAGCCCCCTTCCTATGCCATTTTCATTCTGGCCACCACCGAAAAACACAAAGTAATCCCGACTATACTTTCGCGCTGCCAGATTTTTGATTTCAACCGGATTCAGGTCTCGGACATTGCCCGGCAGTTGAAGAGAATTGCCGATCGTGAAGGCGTACAGGCTGAAGAAGAAGCCCTTCATCTTATTGCGCAAAAAGCGGATGGGGCTTTACGCGACGGACTGTCTATCTTCGATTTGATGGTGACCTTTTCCGCAGACAAAAAGGTCACTTTTAATGACGTACTCAACAACCTGCACATCCTCGACTACGAGTATTACTTTTCGATCGTTGACGGTCTACTCGCGGAAAACGCAACTCAACCGCTCTTATTGCTGGATGAGATTCTCCGCAAAGGATTTGACGGTCATAATTTTATGGCGGGACTAAGCGATCATTTCCGTAATTTACTGGTCTCCCAGGATGCCCGGACAACCGTCCTGATGGAAGTTCCTGAAAACATCAAAAACAAATATGCAGCGCAAGCAAAAGCATCATCCCCTTCCCTCCTGTTGTCATGGCTTAGTATTGCCAATCAGTGCGATATCAATTACAAGAGCAGCAAGAATCAACGACTTCTCGTTGAACTGGCCCTCCTGAAAATGGCCAACGTCAATTCCGTTTTCAAGACCAGCGGTATTTCGCCGAACGGAGGATTACTTGCCGAATCGGTAGGGTTAAAAAAAAAATTGAACTAGAACCGTCGACACCCCGTCCTGAAACAGCCGACGAGAAAACGATTTCTCCGGATATTCAATACGGAAACGACTTGAAATCGGCGGTAAAATCAGAAGAGATCAGTCCTCAAAAAGAATACGGACGGCCAAAGTCAACACTCAATATCTTCAGAAACGGAGCGAAGCAAAACGCCAAAATTTCGGAAGAAAAAACAAGCCTAAACCGAGATCCCGATAAACCGATCTTACTGGAGGGCCTGAAGTCGGCGTGGCGGGAATTCGCCGAACAGCGGAAAAATCAAATTGCCGAATATCAGCTGCTCCAAAGAGATTATGTCCTTAGTGATGCCGTTATCACGCTACAACTTTCCAATGCGATTGAGGAGCCTCTCCTTCAGAATATCCGCGGTCAACTCACCGCTTTTCTCCGCCATAAACTCGGCAACAATTCCATTGCGGTTATGGGGGTCCTGGAGCTTACCTCATCAAAAAAAGTCATTTACACCAACAAAGAGAAGTTCGATCACCTGGCCGAAAAAAATCCGACGCTGAACGATTTAAAGGAACGACTGGGGTTGGACACAGACTTCTGATAGGAATCATAATAACCCATTGACAGCACTCTACCGACCGTCAAAAGAATAACCAGACATCATTAGAAAATACTCCAATAAGAATACTCTGCACTCATTCTAACGGGTTCATTTTTTTGGTACTTTTGTATAAAATCAATCTAACTCCACTCAATTAAGAGTTTATCACTGACATTTTATTTATGGAACCAACCGTAACTGTACGCCCGGAAAATAAAAATACCCCAATCGACATAATAAAACCATTGTTTGAACGCGAAGATCTATCCCTTCTTGCAGTTGAAAACCGAACTCCTGAGGCGGTTCGTTTTGAAAGCCTTCTTCACAAAAGTATCGTTCATTTCTATTTCTGTCTGGATGGCAGTGCCGTCTTTGAATTCGGACCCCATTACAGTCGCGAAATCCATAAGCATCACAATTACTTTTTTTATAATCCGGAAAAAGACCTTCCCTTTCTGTTAAAGCTCGCTCCCCAATCGCGGATGATCTTTCTTACCATTTCCCTGGAAAGTCTGCATAAATTGTTTATTCCAGATGCTCCTCCCTTCCTGAGGCCTGAAAACATTAATCGCAAATTTTACGACGAACGTGAAATTCCTTCCCATCTCCACATTGTGCTCAATCAGCTTTTTACTATGCACCTGAGTGAAAGTGCGGAAAAACTCTACTATCAGGGAAAGGTATTGGAACTTCTGAGCCTTTACTTCTCCGCACAAAAGCCTAATACCGAAAGCTGCCCCTTTCTCAACGATGAAGGGACCGTACGAAAAATAAAACACGCCAAGGAATACCTATTGAAAAACATGGACAGTCCACCCCGACTCAAGGAGCTCGCCAAAGTAGCCGGATTAAACGGATATCAACTAAAGGCCGGGTTTAAAGAAATTTATGGCAATACTGTATTTGGCTACTTGCTGGACCATCGACTTGATCGGGCCCATATCCTTCTGGATTCCCGGAAATTTAAGGTAAATGAAGTGGCTTACCAGATCGGGTACAGCAATCCCAGCCATTTCATTGCTGCCTTTCGGAAAAAATTCGGGATCACGCCCAAGAAGTACCTGATGAATCATGTTCGCTGAAAAAGCAATTCTTCCGGTGCTCTAAATTCCAAATCAAACGATTGCTCTCGGCACGATCGTTTCGATTCATAACATAAGGCCCACGCCGACGGATGACAAAACAATAAAAAAACAATTCAAATGTGGTTGACTAAATTGGGCTCCGTCAGCTTCTTTCGCAGGAGCCAATCGGTTTGAGCATCATCTCCCATTTGAAAAATGTGTGCGCCGAATTTTTGGAATCCCCACTTGAAATAAAATTCCTGAGCTTTAATGTTGTGCTCCCACACGCCAAGCCAAAGCCAGTCAAAACCGTGCTGTACAGAATAATCGAGCACATGATGCATAAGGGCCGACCCCACTTTCTTTCCCTGATGGTCGGGATGGACGTATAACCGGTGGAGTTCAATGGAATTTTTACCGAGTTGACTTTCCACTTCGGTACTGCGTCTAATCCGTGCAAAACCCACCTGCTGATCGCCATCCCAGGCTAAATAATAAATGGACCCCTCTTCATTCCATTCCTTTTCCAGTTGATCCAGGCTATAGGCTTCGCTCAAAAACACGTCCATGTTTTCACGAGTATTGAAGGAAGCAAAGGCTTGCTCATAGGACTCAATCGCAATGTCACGCAATCGTTTTAACTCCTCCCGTTGTGCCGTGCGTATTTCAATCATAAGAAATAACAAGACTGACTTTATTATTTCTTCTCAACATAGTTTTGAAAAGAATAAAGAACCCCTAACGAAAAAGCCTCGCTGATTTGGATTTTCTTATCCTGGTTATAATCATATAACAAAATACCGCCAAGATTCACGTTAATATACTTATTCACTTTAGCCGATAAGTTTATATCCAGTCGATGGTCGATGGTTTTCAGGGCCAAAGTTTCATAGTTGACATACATCACATAGCGCCATTTTAGATTTATGTTCTGTGCAATATCCTTGTTGAATTCGGCCAGCATTTGGAAGGCAAACCACTCAAATCGGACATTTCTCGTCGGGTCCACGCCATACGGCCGGGGGTTATCGGTCGTAACAAAATTTTTCACATCGTTAACATACGTTATACGGGGAGCCATCGGAGACAGACGTAATTTGAAATAATCCGTTGGATGATATTCAAATCCAAGGGCCGCCGTGAGGTAGGTCGGGGAAATGGCTCCGGAGATCAATGTTTGAGTAGGTCTTCCTAAAGAATCCGTCCCATATTTATACCCTTTAGCGAATTGACTTTGTACGTTTGCGGCTACAAACAGGTCCCAGACTTTGGACAGGCTATGCCCGTATTTGGTATCCAAAAAAATCCTGTCCAGGGTCTTTCGGTAACCCTGGCCGGTGTTATTCACCATTCCATAAAGCAAGTCAATTTCATTGTCAAAGGAACGTTTGCCTTTCAGATAATTTGCTTTGTAGTTAAGAAAAGTATTAAAACCCAGAGAGTTAACGCCCCCTGCTTTCCAATTGCCGGAAAAAGTAGCTTGATTAAGATTTACTCCGGCTCTGAACGCTTTTTTCCAGTGTGTTACAGAATCCACTACGATAAACTGTGCGTGAGCAGTGTACGAAAAAGCAAACGACCAACCGAGGAGCACAAAAGGAATTGCTCTGGTAAAATAATACTTCATAGGTTTCGGAGTTTTTAACCATTAAAATTATGGAAAACCCTAATAACCTACTCAGATATTATTTATCTTAATTTCGTCTAGTGCCACTTCCGTCAGCGGCTTGGTGATGAACTTGATGACATGATTATTATTAACAATCTTGTCAATGTCCCGCTTGTTGTCGGAGCTTGACAAGATGATGATCTTACACTTGTTTTTGACCAACTCATTAAAGGTGTCGAACTCGTATAAAAAGACGAACCCATCAACGATAGGCATATTGATGTCAAGAAAAATAATGTTGGGCAGATCTTCAGGACTGGATTGATGATCAATGAGGTAATCCAAAGCACTTCTCCCGGAACTTTTAACGACCACTCTTCTTGCAAATTTTGTAATTTCAATAATCCGCTTGCTGATAAAATTATCTGTGTCATTATCATCCACAAGCATTACCAATTCAATTGTTTTTGTTGCAGCGTCCATCAACATGTTCTATCCTTTAGTTTTCCGGTGGTCCCGTAAAATTATCTTTTTTTCTTCAAGTAAAACGAACACAATCCGTTATTAAAACTAATGAAGTAAGTATTTGGTCAAAAATGTCAAAAAATCAAAGTCTATTTTTGGATAATTCTAAGTTTCTCTCCCACGGTAAGGGTGAATTCTTTTTTGTTGTTCCATTCCAATAAATTACGGATGGTGACACCATATTGGCGAGCAATACTATAAAGTGTGTCGCTTGATTTTACTTCGTGAAGTAACGCTTTCAGTTCGGGGCCGACAACTGTTTCTTGAGCGTGAGTGGGTCCCGTTTCATCCGCTGCAACCTTCAAAACCTGACCTGGTTTTAGAGAACTTTGAATCGTCAAATCATTCCAGGTGAGGACATCTCTCACCGGCAATGAGTACTGTTTCGCAATCGAATAAAAAGTTTCGCCCGGGCTCACCGTGTGCGTTTTCGTGAGGGACGACCCGCTACGTTCCGGCTCCTGATTTCGAAGAACTGAATCCTGCGCACCCTTTTGCACCAGAGTTGAAGTAACCAGTGGAATGGCTTCTGTGGTCTTTGGAGTTTTTGTATACCAGTCAAATGCCTCATTTTCACTCAATTGCGCTACTTCATCCTGGCTGACCACAAAAGATTGATCTTTGGGCTTCGTGGCATTCAGCCATACCCAGGACCCAACGACAAGACGTTGATTTTCTTCCAGCAGGTTATACTTCATCAATTTCTTGAGTCGCACGCCATATCGTTGACTGATCGCCCATAGGTCATCGCCAGGTTTCACTTTGCAATTCACTTCATTCGACTTCGTTTTTTTCTTGCCCAGCAAATACAACGAACCAGGCTCTAGGGGATGGTCAATAGCAATATCATTGTATTTTAGAAATGCCGTGATAGAAATCGGCGAGCGTTTGACAAGGTCTGAAATTGTTTCACCGGCTTTCGCACGAATCGCGGGTATTCCATTGACACTTATTTTCTGGTTTTCATTCTCCTTACTCGGAGGTAACGGCTGTGCTTTGGAGGCTCTTGAAGACGATAACACTAGTTTATTGAAATCCATGTCAAGTTTGCCTACGGGAATGAGTATCGTGTAAGGTTTATCTTCAGGAACCCGGTCGGTTTTAAGCCATTTATTGTATTCTTTCAATGTAGTCTCATCCGACGAAACCTCCACGGCAATTTCTTTCAGTGATTTGGCCTGATTGATTTGATAAGGAATCACCCTCGTCTGGCCTTCTCCCTGCGCTGTATTTTCAAAAGCCACCTTATGGGCCAGGAATTTTTTGACATACCAATACGTATCGGAGGTGATGTCCATGTTTTTGGCACCATTCTGCAAGTCCCCCACCGACCGCTTCACACCCCCGGTCCCCATTTGGTAGGCTTGCAAAGCATACAACCAGTTGTTGAAATAGAAATTACTTTGTTTTAAATAACGTGCCGCTCCGCGGGTTGCTGAAACAAGATTCATTCGTTCATCAATATCTTTATCAACCCGCAGGCCCATCTCCGTCGCCGTGACATCTTTAAATTGCCAGAAGCCTACCGCATTGGAAACGGAAACTGCATCCGGTACCAACGCACTCTCCTGCAGGACGAGAAACTTGAAATCATCAGGCACATGCTCTTCTTCCAGTATCTTTTCAATAATGGGAAAGTAGGTTTTGGCGCGCTCTACTTTGAGTGTATAGTACCGTGAATATTGGGTGAGCGCGTCCACATCTTTTTGAATTTCCCGTTTGGCATCGTCGCGGATCGTCAGCGTCATGCCGGCAAATTGCATTTTGTGGGGCACTTCCGGAGCTTGGCCGTTTGAGGCAGCAGCTCCGAAAAAAAATAGTGCGGCTGCAAAAAATCTCATGTAAGACAAAGATAATGAAAAGTCTAGTGTTCTCTGATTTTTCTCATGACCATAATTCCGTCCCTGACCGGAAGCAGGATGTTATCCACGCGCGGGTCGTTTTGAATTTTGGCGTTGAAGTCAATAATGGCCCGCGTATCCTTGTCGGGACGTTCGTCGAGGATTTGGCCACTCCATAAAACATTATCCGCCAGGATATATCCGCCGGTGGGAACCTTGTCAATCACGAGGTCAAAATAGCTGGAATAATTTTCCTTATCCGCATCGATAAACACCAGGTCTAACGGCAGATCCAATTGCGGAATCAGCGTGAGCGCATTCCCGATTCGGTAATCAATGGTTTGTTCCATGCCCGCTTCGCGAAAATAATTCCGAACCCGCTGCTCCAACTCTTCGTTTATGTCGAGGGTAATGAGTTTCCCACCCGGTGCAAGACCTTCGGCCAGGCAAAGTGCGGAATACCCGGTGTACGTTCCTATTTCCAAAATGGTCCTGGGTGCAACCATGTGGCTAATGAACGAAAGTAACCTACCCTGCAAATGCCCGGACAGCATCCTCGGCCTCATCACGAAGGCATGGGTATCGCGATTTATTTTTTTCAATAAATCCGACTCAGGCGATATGTGGGCTTCCACATAGTGTGAAATCTTTACATCAAGCAGTTCCATGCACTTGGGAAGGTTCCATGATGAGATAACTCAACTGATCTTCATCAAACATTTCGTGGGCGAGTTCAACCAGGTGTCCGGCAGTCGTTTCTTTTACCCGTAGAAATACTTCATCCAGGGAAGGAATTCTTCCCAAATCCAGGAGACTTCTTGCCATCATAATCATAAAGCCGATATTATTCTCTTCGGCTGTAGCCATTTGCCCCATGACTTGTTCTTTGGCCGACGCGATCTGTTTTTTTCCGAGAGGGAATTCTTTGAGTTTCTTTAATTCTTGTTTTACCAGCACAATGCTTCGGTTCATTTGCGATGGCTCCGTCCCAAAGGAAATGACGAACAGGCCAACGTCCGTGAAAGGAATGAATTGGGCTGCCACTGAATACACAAATCCATGCTTTTCCCGCAAGGCCATGTTTAACCTGGAATTCATGCCCGATCCTCCCAAAATATTCGTAAGCATGTAGAAGGGGATACGATTATCGTCCGAAAATTTGTAGGCCGTCCGGCCCATGGCGCATCGGGCTTGTTTAACGGTGCGATGCAGGATTGCTTCTTTAGGCAAATACCCGGAAAAATTATTTCTTTTTTTTCTGGAGATCATTTTCGGAACATGTCCCATGTACTTCTCCGCCAATCGTATGACCTGCTCAAAATCGATGTTACCCACGCAAGAGAAAATAATCTTCCGGGTATCGAGGTGCGCCTTCACAAATCGCTGAAATTCTTTTCGGCGAAAAGACCTGACCGTTTTCTCATTTCCAAGAATATTCATTCCCAGGGAATGTCCGGCAAAGACAATGGAATCAAACTCATCCTGCAGGGAATCCTCGGGATCATCATAATACATGGCCATTTCTTCGAGAATCACATTCCGCTCCCGGTCAATCTGACGGGAAGGAAAAACCGAATCAAACGTGATGTCGGCTAGCAATTCAACGGCCCGCGCAACATACTCATCGCGTAAAGAGGCAAAAAAAAGAATCTTTTCCTTATCGGTAAAAGCGTTCAATTCTCCCCCCAGCGATTCGAGCCGATTAAGAATATGAAATGCTTTACGCTTGCGGGTACCTTTAAACGCCATGTGCTCCCAAAAGTGAGCAATCCCCTGATTTGCGGGAGTCTCGTCTCGGCTGCCAATATCCAGCATGATACCGCAATGAACGATCTTCGTCGTGGTTATCCGGTGATGCGCTATACGGATCCCGTTTTTCAGGGTATGCACGTTCGTTTGTCTCATGAGCGAGCGGTCAGCTCCTGGTGTTAGTTAGTTGGCTTTTAATTCATAAAATTACTAATTACCATGGAGTAAAAAGCCCAAGGGAGCGTGAAGAAGTTTAAACCTTGCCTGGATTTTCCAAGACAGCAATGGGTAAGGCCAAAAAAGCTAAAAGCGAACTTCCCATCCTCGAACAAATTTGACCGCCCACGGGCATCGTCCTTGACAAGGAGACTTATTTTTCATTAAACTAGAGTGAATTATTGGCATTACTCTTGTAACCCGTACATTATGGAAACACAAAAAGTAAAGACTTGTTTTACAATCACCTTCTCCGACGACCAATACCGGCATGCCAAATCCTATGTTGAGGACATGAAGTTGCATCCGCAACGGGTATTTTGGAGGGGAAAGGAAGGAAAGTCAGAAGAAGAGTTGGTGGTCGAGCAGATTGCTCACCGCATTCTTTCCGGATTTTATAACACCGATCCCTTTAACGCCAGCCGATACATTGTTCGGATGGAAAGCATGACAACGCCCTGAACGGTTAAATACGGTCCAGCACCTTCAGGATTAACGCCTCAATGATTTTATTGGGATTTTTGGAGAACTTGTTCTTCATCCGGTTGGCAATAATTGCATTCACGCTGACCACCTCGTGGCCCAATAGCCGTGCCATCGCATAGTAGCCGGACGTTTCCATCTCAAAATTGGAAAGCCAAAAATCTCCATGGTGGTAATAATTCAGATCCTCTAATAATCGGGGAAACCGGATCGGTACGCGAAGTTGCCTTCCCTGGGGAGCATAAAATCCGGGGCACGTTACGGTATTCCCTGTGACCATGTCGAATCCGATCTGCTCACGAAGAGACTGCGATCCTCTGACAACATATGGCATAAATGACAACTCCGTCTTCTTTTGAATATCGCGCGCAAGACCGGTTTCATAATCATCCATTGGAAGGTCATAAAAATTCATCAGGTTATCGAACCCAACGGCATAATCCGTCACCAGATGGTCGCCCACCGCCAAATCTTCCTGCATGGCACCCGAAGTACCGATGCGAATTATACTGAGTTTCTTTTTTTTGGTCTTCGGCTCTCTGGTTTTCAAATCAATATTGGCCAGCGCATCGATTTCCGTAAAAAAGATTTCAATATTATCCGTACCAATGCCCGTGCTGATCACAGAAATCCTTTTTTCTTTGAATTTGCCCACGTGCGTGATAAACTCGCGTTTGTTCATCTCGAACTCAACCTCGTCAAAAAACTGACTGACCATATAGACCCGGTTGGGATCTCCCACCGTGATGATTGTATCCGAAATGTGCTTTGGCAATAAACTCAAATGGTAGACGCTACCATCGGGATTAAGAATAAGATCTGTTTCGGAGATTTTAGCCATGCACGGTGCTGAGTTTTGGTTTCTTGATTCAAAGGATTTTATCCGAATCAGAATTTCATTTTACCTGTTTTGCCGGATTGCCAAACACTGTCTCACCGGCCTTCACCGACGCAATCACGACGGATCCGGCTCCGATTCTTGCTCCTTTGCCGATGGTAACTCCGGACACCACAGTCACACCCGAGCCGATGAATACCTCGTCTTCAATCAGCACACCCGGGTTGATTAAACTCCCTGAGCCTACTTGAACAAAATCACCTACCTGCGCATCAATGCCGACCCATGTCATGGCATGAATGATGGATTGACTCCCCACCGTAGTTCCCGAGGAAATGGTCACACCCATGTCTATCAAATTGCCATGGCCGATTTTTGCTTTGACTGAAATCGAGGAGTTCCTGTGAATGGCATTGACCGTTTGACGATGATGTGTTTCCTGGATCATTTTTACCAAATTCTTCCGAATTCGATTATCATCAATGGCCACAAAGGCCTCACATTTCCCTCCGATAAGTTTTAGAAAACCGTCGTCATCCGTGCTGCCCAGAACCACTGCATCGTCAATTTCCGTGTGAAGAAGTTTTTTGTCATCATCCAGAAAACCATACACCACGACACCATTACTGTCAAAAACTTCTTTAACGGCTCGTCCCAGATAGGTTGCCCCAAAAATAATTACCGGATTCTCCATCGGAAGGAATTAACCTTAAAAGGCATTTCTAAAATCCCCATTTTGTCCTTCTCAACCCGTTAGCGGAGGGTTTTCAGAGATGCCCATAAAGGTAATGCTAACACCAACAAAAAATGACCTTAGTCGGATTTTAGTTTCTTAAAAGAAAGTAAAATAGAATCAACGAGCGGATTCCCGTAGGTTATCAAAAAAATCAGGAATGGAATAAATCCAATTTTGTACCGGGCCAGACTTCCCAGGTTGGGTGTGGACAGCGCCAAAAAAATACAAAGAAAAATGATATATATAATCACAGATAGCACTAACCATAGGTGTTTGGATCGAACCAAATTGCGACCCTGAGTCAACGAAGACAAGAACAGCACCAGAATAAAAAGGTTCTCGAATGCGGTTATGGCTTTCCAAACATTATCCGCTTCCCAAAGAAACGGCCGGAAAAGCCCGGAGCATAACGCCCAGGGCGAATTGAGTACAATACTCCGCGCGGAAGGCCTGAGGTTGTTATAATGAATCAGGTTTGCGGGGTCTGAAATGGCTGCAAACTGATTGTGATTGCCAACAACGACCTGAAGAAAATGGTCCGGATAAAAATTGGGGTGAAAAAAACTGACTCCAAAGCAGAGTAAGGAAAAAAGGATCAACCACATTGTCCACTGAAACCGGAAGGAAGTTTTAAGCCGGACCGCCGTGTAATGAACGATCAGGGATGTGGCCGCAACCGGAAGAAAAACGGCCGCCCAATAATATTTGAGACTCCAGAGAACCCACCCGGAAAATACCGAAAGCAGCACTTCCGGGATGCCAGGCCATTCGTCGATCATCATTTTCAGGTAGGCTCTAGCGACGATCAGCAAGGCTGCAAATGCCAGTCCTTCTTTAAGGATGCCGGAGCTCCAAAAAACTTCTGTGGGAAGAAATAAGAAAGCCGATGCAGCCGCGACTTTTGAGTGGGGAAAACGTCGTGTGACAGTCCGAACCAGATACCACGAACTCAAAAAGGAAACGAACGAGAACCAAAGCGACGTAATCCAATAGTTTTGATTCGTAAAAATATTTACAATGCTCGCGAACTTGGCCAGGAACGTGGAGCGAACGGCGCCTTTCCATTCCTCATGGCTACCCTGCACAAGAAGTCGAAAATAGGCAGCCGGGTCTCTAAAAAAAAGTTGCGTTTGCGAACGAGCTTCATCAAACAAAATAAACGTGTCACCGGTCGTGTAATAGTAGCGATAAATCAACCCCAGCCCGATGCCGGCGATGAGCTTCATCAAGACGGCGGGCCAAAATAATGAACGAATCGCCGGGTCTTGCTTTTTCCGGATCCAAAAAGCACAACCAAAAATAACCAGGAGATTAGCGACTGAAATGAGCCAGGTCACGTCAGAATTTTGGTTTTACGAGTGAAGCGCCAATCGTGCAAGTTAGACAATTTCTTGGCCGGCAGTAGTGCTTGTACAATTCAATCAGGGCTTGCGAGTCGAAGGATGTTTTAGCGATATACCCTGCCTGTTTCCAGGTCTTGATGATGGTGTTATTTTCGGCGGGGATGCACTGCAACAATTGAACGGCGTGATCGATCACGGCCTGCTGGTCATTAAACTTGCCATAGGCGACGAGCAGGGGTGCCACTGTGTTGATCAGTATATTATCAACGCCGGACCGCCCTAATTCCAGCACGCCGTGTCTTGCCTTTCGATTGAATTGATAGTGTTGTTGCCAATATTCACTCTGTTGCACGGAAAATAAGTCGAATAATACCTTGTCGTTCTTCGCATCCAGAATTTTGGAAAAAATATTTTTTTGGTAATGAATCAGGGCGCTAAACTGAGCTATCCGAAGCGTAGGGAAATTGGCAGGTCGAAGTCGCAAAAATTTCCACCTCGCCCGTGTCAGTCGGGTGGCTGAAAGACTGTACTTCTGACACAGCACCGAATATTCGCGCCGGAGAATCTTATAATATGTATCCCCTACGGGGACATCCAAGAAACCAGCCTGCCCAAAAAGCAAAGCTTCCAATTGAACCAGCTGATCGGCATGTTTTAATAAAATTTTATAAGGCAACGATTTACCCAACTGAAGGAAAGCTTCACTATTGACATTGAACCCAAAATTCCGAGCCAAAAGCTGAAACGTAGTTTCTTCCCAATCATTCCGATTGTGGCGAAGCATTTCGGCTATTTCGGCAGCTTTTTTTTCAAGGCGCTCGATCACGGCGCGGTCAACCATCGATAATTTGATCAAGGGGTCAACGTTTGGAAAGGATTTTTGACAGGGTATGGAAAAGGGAGTATGAACCAGTTTTTTGTATTCGTTCACCAGCGACTCATCTACCCGTTTATGTAATTCAAGGGTGGGTAATGAGGTTTTATCCGATCGGTACACCGGTTTATCATTTTGCCACACCACATGCAGTACTACATTTTCATAAGCCTGATCATGGTTGTGTTTATGGGTAAGCCAATCGGATGATTTGGTATGAATCTCCACATTCCCCACCCACGCTATTCCATCGATCTTAACCCGGGCGTTGTGAAAATCCGGGCCTGCCTGAGTATTGAGAGTTCCCGGGTTAAAAACCTCAATCTTTTCCCCATCGTAGGTGGTCAGCTCTTTCTTATCAAAAAACTGAAACTGCCAGATGTAGTAAAGAAAGGATTCATGCATGTCATTTAAAACAAGTGATTTTATTTTTGCAAAAACCTATCCATCTGGTCACGAACTGCTTTTGCTTCTTTTCCTGCAGCACTTGCAAAATCTTTTTCTCCAGAGGCATAAATAATGGCCCGGGAAGAACTGACAATCAACCCGCATTGCGTATTCATTCCGGACCTGGACACCTTTTCAAGTTCTCCACCCTGGGCACCAAATCCCGGAACAAGAAAAAAATTATCCGGTGCCAGTTTTCTTATTTCCGCAAACTTATCCGCCCGGGTTGCCCCGACTACATACATAAGTTGATCCGGGGTCGCCCATTGCTGGGATTGGAGGATTACTTCTTCATACAATTTTCTGCCGGATTTCAATTCCTGGGTTTGAAAGTCAGCGCTGCCCGAATTCGACGTGTGGTCCAACAAAATGACCCACTTATCTTTGTAGGCCAGGAAAGGATTTATCGAATCCTGTCCCATGTAGGGAGAAAGGGTTATGGCATCAAAATTCATTTGATGGAAGAAAGCCTTGGCGTAAAATTCAGAGGTATTGGCCAGGTCCCCCCGTTTAGCATCGGCAATCGTAAAAATATCTTTAGGGATGTAGTCCAGCGTTTTCTGTAAGCTCACCCATCCACGGGGACCAAGGGCCTCGTAAAAAGCCATATTCGGTTTATAAGCGACGCAAAAATCTCTGGTTGAGTCGATGATCTGCTTGTTGAATTCAAAAACAGGATCGGAAATGGTAAGCAAATGCGGGGGCATTTTGTCAAGGTCGGGATCCAGACCAATGCAGAGGTAGGAGCTTTTCTTTTGGATTTGGGCGAAGAGTTCAGTGCGTGTCATGACCCAAAATTAAAACAAAAAGTCGGGCGACCATGACTGAAATAATCCGACTTTCCTGACAATTCATTTACCTCAAATCATTTGATGTTACGTTTGGGTATTTCTTTGGATCGAACACAAAATAGCCGTCGTCGATTTTGGCGTTTGGCGTAAATTTGGTGATGGTGTACTTGTACCGGTTGCCCGTTTTATCAAACATAGTAAAATTCTGAACACTCCTGTCTTTTTTGGAAATGATCATTTTGATTTTGAAAAACTGGGCCTCTCTTTTTTCCGGAACTAAGTCCACTACATCGCAGGGCACAGATCCCTCGGTTTGATCTCCAAGGTAGAGATACTTATATCCCTTTTTATAAATGTCAAAAAACTTGGACAGGTTGATTTCATCTGAATTTGGATCGGCATTGTCAATGTTCACTTCCTTGGACTCAGGCAAGTAGGTCCAGACTGTTATACCGTTGTTGATCACCTCTTGTTCGGGGAGAACTAATTTGAATTTATCTCCCTTGACAGTCATTTTCCCCTTAAATTCTTCATTTACCTTCTCCATGTCATTGGTGAGCGCAACTGAGAAATTCGCCTCAAAAGCGGGGATCGCTTTATATTTTTTGCTCATCGCCTCCAGGATTTCAAGGGCCTTCGGATCATATTGAGCAAAGGCGACAGTTACCAGGCACATCAAACAGGCAGCGAGGGGGAGCTTTTTCATTTTTAATAGTTAAGATTGGCTATGTTTTTCCTTTAATTCATTCAATAACTGTTCCAGGTTGACTTCATCCTTGATCAGTACTTCGCGTGCCTTTGAACCCTCAAACGAGCCGACAATCCCGGCCGCTTCCAGCTGATCAATCAACCGGCCCGCCCGGTTGTACCCTAATTTCAGTTTTCGCTGAATGAGCGATGTACTTCCTTGCTGATGCATAACAATAAGACGGGCTGCTTCTTCAAACAGGGCATCGCGTTCCGAAAGATCCACGTCGGCAGGTCCTCCTTCTTCGCCTTCAAACTCAGGCAGCAGGTAAGCGGATTCATATCCGCGCTGCGCGCCGATGAATTCACAAATTTTCTCCACTTCCGGCGTATCCACAAAGGGGCTTTGTAAACGTATGATGTCTGATCCCGCAGAGAGGAGCATATCCCCCTGACCAATAAGTTGATCGGCACCACCCGTGTCAAGGATGGTACGGGAGTCCACTTTGGAGGTAACCCGGAATGACAATCGAGCCGGAAAATTCGCTTTGATTACCCCGGTAATCACATTGACGGACGGTCGCTGGGTGGCAACGACGAGATGTATGCCAATAGCGCGAGCCAACTGGGCAAGTCGTGCAATCGGCGTTTCCACTTCTTTGCCTGCCGTCATCATCAAGTCAGCCAACTCATCGATGACCAGCACAATGTAGGGCAGAAAACGATGGCCTTCCTTTGGATTTAATTTCCGGGAAACAAATTTTGCATTGTATTCTTTCAGATTCCTGGCGCCGGCATCTTTCATCATTTCATATCGATTCTCCATCTCAATGCATAAGGCATTAAGTGTATTCACGACTTTTCGCGTATCCGTAATAATAGCTTCTTCGCTATTAGGCAATTTGGCGAGATAATGCCGCTCAATTTTATTGAAAAGTGACATTTCCACTTTCTTCGGATCAACCAGCACGAACTTGAGCTGGCTGGGATGACGTTTGTATAATAAAGAAGTAAGGATCACATTCAATCCTACCGATTTACCCTGCCCTGTTGCTCCAGCCACCAGCAAGTGTGGCATTTTCGCCAGGTCAATGACGAGCACTTCATTCGAAATGGTCTTTCCTAAAGCGACCGGCAATTCCTTGTCGGTCTTTTGAAACCGCTCTGAACTTAATACCGACCGGATGCTTACCATCTCGCGGTTTTTGTTGGGTACCTCTATCCCAATGGTGCCCTTGCCGGGGATAGGGGCGATGATCCGAATACCCAACGCCGCCAGACTCAAGGCGATATCGTCTTCCAGATTTTTAATCCTGGAAATCTTAATCCCCGCTTCTGGCACAATTTCGTAAAGGGTAACCGTTGGCCCGATCGTAGCCTTAATGCTCGTAATCCCAATCTTGAAATTGGTCAACGTTTCTAATATTTTGTCTTTGTTCTGATTGAGTTCTTCCTGGGTTACCTGTACTTTACCCGTCTCATATTCATTCAACAAATCCAAGGGTGGAAACTTATAATTTCCTAAATCCAACGTTGGGTCGTAAATACCCTGATCCTCTACTAATTGTTCGGCTAGTATTTCCGTGTCAGTTTTGGGTTCTTCAATGGTAAATACAGGCTCTGACTTGTCGGTAACTTCCGTCTTTTTGTTCTCTACCTCAAGTTTGATTTCCGGAAGAGGTGGTTTCATCAGCATACCGGGTTCAGGTTCGTCCTGTCTGACCTGGTCCGGCCAATTGTCACGATCGTCGGTGTACAAAGGTTTGAATTCTTCATCTTCAGGCAAAATCGCATCGGTTCCGATGGGCTTTGGGTCTTTTACCTGAAAGGCATTGATGGCCGTAACATTAAAATAATAGATGATGAAAATAAATAAGGAGAGCGCCAGCACCAAAAATGTACCCCAGCCCAACATTTCATCTGAGATCCGGGCGAGTTCGTAGCCAAGCCCACCGCTCAGAAAACTTACGTCACTGACCCCCGATATATTGTGGGTAATATACCCGAGCAGCAGACATAGCCACAGTCCCGCAAAAAGAGAGAAAATAAAAACCGAGAAAATGGGGAGCAGTTCCCGTTTAAAAACCATTCTGAACCCCAGCAAAAAAACCAGAGGTGGAATAAAGAAAGCCGAGATTCCTAGGTATTTGAAGATAACAAAGTGAGAAATCCAGGCCCCCCCGAGTCCTAACCAGTTCTCCACATCCTTGCCGGCTTCAAAGAGATCGGAGTCACCCAATGCAACCACCACGCTTTGGTCGGCCTTGCCCGTGAAAAGGTAGGAAATGAAGGCCGTAAATAAATAAACGGCACCCACCATCAGGCAAAACCCGGCGGCCAGAACGAATCTGGGATCTTTAAAAAATGCTAAACTAAATCCGGATTTAGATTTCGCTCCCTTCCCCTTCTTTTCTTTTTCGGGTTTTTTGAATGTATTAGACCTATAGGTGTTTTCCGCCATTGTGGATTTGGTAACAAAACTAAGCAATTAATTAATCTGCTAAAACGACGCGCCCTTTTGCAAATTTCATCAGTATCTAATCGGATGCTCACACAACCGACTATGTTATTGAAGAACACGTGTCAATCGTTTAAGTATACTCTTGTTGATTCGTCTGATAAACCTTGGGCCTTCATAGACAAAACCGGTATACACCTGAATCAGGTCTGCCCCTGCATCCATTTTTTCCAGGGCATCTTCCACCGACATGATGCCACCCACTCCAATAATCGGATAGGTGGTCCCGAGTTCTTTTCTGAGATACGCGATCATCTCAGTGGATCTTTTTTTAAGCGGCCTTCCGCTCACCCCCCCGAGGCCGATTTTCTGAATTCGGTCTTCCTGTTCCGAAAGTCCATCCTGGGAAATCGTTGTATTGGTGGCGATAACGCCGTCTGTTTTGGTTTCTTTCAGGATCTCAATGATATCGTCCAGTTGACTTACCGTGAGGTCGGGCGCAATCTTAAGTAAAACCGGTTTCCGTTTTTCCTTTGCCTGAAGAAGGCTTTTTACGTGCATTAATAATTTTTTTAGAGGTTCCCGTTCCTGCAGATCACGAAGGTTAGGCGTATTGGGCGAGCTTACATTCACAACAAAATAATCGACGTAGGGATAGAGTGCTTCAATACAATAATTATAATCTTCAAAAGCTTTTTCATTGGTCGTCGATTTATTCTTGCCAATGTTTCCCCCCACAATCACTGTCGACTTCCTTCTCTTTAACCGTTCAACCCCGGCGATGACTCCGAGATTGTTAAATCCCATCCGGTTGATGAGCGCCCGGTCGTGAGGGAGACGAAACAATCGCGGGCGCTTGTTTCCCTCTTGCGGTTGGGGCGTAAGCGTTCCAATTTCTATAAATCCAAAACCAAAGCAGGACAATTCATCAATTAGACGGGCATCTTTATCAAAGCCGGCGGCAAGCCCGATCGGATTTTTGAACTGCAACCCCAGGACTTGTTTTTCAAGCCTCGGATGCTCGAGGCCAAATACCATTCTTTCGAAAGAGGGAACGCCAGGAATTTTTCCCAGTACACCTAAGAGCGAAAAGGTAAAGTGATGGACCGTCTCGGGATCAAAAAGAAAAAGAAGCGAGCGGACCAATTTGTACATGAATTATTTCTTCTTTATTTTCTTCGGTCGAAGGTTGAATTTTCTGAATCCCCTTTCCACATTCTGGTCAATAAAACGCTCTCCTTCTGAAGGACTGGTCGTCGTTCTCGCATTAATTCTCCAGAGCAGCGAATTGGTTTTCGAATCGTTCAGATCGACGACCAGAGTAACCTCCTGGTAATCGCGAAAGTAAGTTTGACTCGTATTGACCCCAGGCGTCAGTCCCAGTGGGCCCACACTTCCGGCATCGGAGTGCTTATCACTCCCGGTGAGGTAAGAAACGACCAAATCGGCAGGGCCTTGTACTCTTGTTAATCCTTTTGCCGTCAAATTTATGGTCACTGCTTTCTTTACCCAATGGTGGATAACGGAATCAGGAATCGTCCTTAGATCATGAGGGGTTATAATTTGACAATCCCCAAACGTGAACGTTTTATAATGCGAAAAATCGGAATTTTTGTCGAACTCAACTTTGAAATCCTGGGCGTGGGCAAGAAGGGAAGCCAGGAACCAAGAAATCAAGAAAAGACATTTACTCATGGAACAAAGTTAACGATCAAAACGACCAAGCGCTAGCCAGGATTAAAAGAAAAAAGCAATTTTTTCTCCTGCAATACCATTTAGAGTAGGCCCTCAACTTCTGGGGTGAAATTCCTGAATCACCTGCCGCAAGTAATCACGGTCGAGGTGGGTATAAATCTCGGTCGTGGTAATGGATTCGTGCCCCAGCATCTCCTGAACCGCCCGCAAGTCGGCACCCCCTTCCAGCAAGTGCGTTGCAAAAGAATGACGAAAAGTATGGGGGCTGATATTTTTTTTTAACCCGATCTTTCGAACCAACTCTTTAATTACCGTAAAGATGGTCACGCGTGTCAGTTTCTTCCCTCTTCGGCTGAGGAAAACATAAATTTCAGAACCTTTTTGCACCGGCACATGGATCCTGATTTCATTCAAATAGATTTTCAGGTATTTCAGCGCGTCCCGACCAATGGGTACCAACCGTTCTTTATTTCCCTTTCCAATGACACGCAAAAAGCCCAAGTCAAAATACACATTGTTTCGTCTCAACTCGACCAGTTCCGAAACACGCAATCCCGAACTGTAAAGTATCTCAAGAATTGCCCGATTCCTTCCTCCTTCCGGTGTAGAAAGGTCAATGGCCCTCAGCAGGTCATCGATTTCGTTGAAACTAAGGGTATCTGGAAGCTTTCTCCCAAGTTTGGGTCCATCAATACCAGAAGTCGGATCCTTGTCTATCAGTTCTTCGAAAAGAAGGTACTTAAAAAATGCTTTGAGTCCTGACAAAATCCTGGCCTGGCTATGGGCACTCATCCCTAATTCGTTGATCTGTTGAAGGAAACCACGAAGGTGCATGGACGAAATAGTTAAGGGGGAAACGGATAATTTCGATAGCTCAACGTACTGCTTCAATAATTCGACATCATGAAGGTAGGCATCAATGGAATTGGCTGACAACGATCGCTCCAGCTTGAGGTAGTTGCCAAAGTGCTTGTTATGAATGTCCCAGTTCAACGAGATTAAGGTTTCAACAAAGGTGAGAATTTTAAATGCGAAATGTGCAGGCGGCCTTTTTGGTGTTTGCCTGATCATGCGTGTTCAAAGAGTTGGTGGTTATTAGAGATTAAGGTCAAGGCCAGTTTTTTAGGACCTCAGCGTGCATTTCCAGTGTTCTTTGTGGCAAAAGAAAATGGGAGATGGGAGCGGAAAAAGCCAAACGCTATTTTACTATCTTGCCTTCATGAAAATTCAAATCGTCAACGGTCCCAACCTGAATTTGCTGGGTACTCGCGAAAAAAGTATCTATGGCAGCCAGGCCTTCGACGTATTTCTGGTCGAACTTGAAAAACGTTTCTCTTCCGCAGAACTAAGCTACTATCAATCCAACGTTGAGGGTGAAATTATTAATAAACTTCATGAGGTGGGGTTCTCTTTTGACGGGATTATTTTGAACGCAGGGGCCTACACACATACGTCTGTGGCCATTCATGACGCCATTGGTGCTATTCAAACTCCGGTTGTTGAAGTTCACATTTCCAATATTTATGCCCGGGAAGAATTCCGTCATACCAGCCTGATCACCGCAAAATGCGCCGGATTGATTTCCGGTTTTGGAATGGAGGGATATGCCATGGCTATCGGGTACTTGATGAAACGAATTGAGAAATGACTTCCTTTTACCCCGGCCCATCCCGCGTTTACGATGAAATTCCAAAGTATGTAACGGAGGCCCACCAGCAGGGCATCCTCAGCATGAATCATCGCAGTCCGGAATTTATTGCCCTTTGTAAAGCTACTCTGAAGGAACTCCGGAATAAATTAAGCATCCCCAAAAGGTTCATGATCTTCTTTGCTTCCTCGGCCACGGAATGCTGGGAGATCATCGCCCAATCCCTGCTTAAAAAGGAAAGCATTCATATTTACAATGGAGCCTTTGGGGAAAAATGGTTTGACTATACACACCGTCTTCGCCCGTCATCGAGGTCAATGGTATTCGACCGGGAATCGGTTCTCGGTGAAAATGAACTTACCTTCAAAACCGGGGAGATGATCTGTGCGACGCAAAACGAAACCTCAAATGGAACACAAATCAGTAATTCGATCCTTCACGCCCTCCGGAAAAACAATCCTGACCATCTGATCGCCGTGGATGCAACGTCTTCGATGGCGGGCATCCGGCTTGACTTTACGGCCGCCGATGTCTGGTTTGCTTCCGTCCAAAAATGTTTCGGGCTTCCGTCGGGCCTCGCCATCATGGTCATCTCTCCGAAAGCAATCGAGCGGATGCGACTCATTGATGAAACGCTACACTATAACAGTCTTACGTTCATGACCGCCATGATGGCCAAATGGCAAACACCGTTTACGCCAAATGTCCTGGGCATCCATTTGCTCCTTCGGACTCTTCAAGACCGTCAGCCGATTCGCGAAATTCAAAAGAAAATAAAAAAAAGATTTGACGCCTGGCAGGCCTTCTTTCAGGATTCCAAAAAACTGCAATTGCTGATTCACAATCCACAGGCGAGATCGTTTACCGTACTCCCCATCAAAGCAACTCCCCATCAAATCGAAAAGATAAAAACAGAGGCCCGGAAGAAAGGATTTTTGCTGGGGGAAGGCTACGGCCCATTAAAAAAAAACACATTCCGTATCGCCAACTTTCCCGCTTTGAAAGAGAAGGAAATTCGTGGCCTGATGAACTTTCTTTCTCATTATTTGTAGGAACCCCGGAGTTTTTTCCTATCGTGATTGAAATTAGTTCGAAAAAAAATGCACGGTTAAGAAATTAAAAGCGGAGTGACTAAGTTTGCCGTTTTTCATCCTAACACTATTCAATGATTATCTATGACGTCGGCAGGAATTCCAAAAGATGGATTAGAAGGTCTTAAACAAAATTGGGGAACCGATGGGCTCTCCGGCTTTTTAGTATTCCTGCTCGCCCTTGCCCCTCAGCTTGGGTATTGCCAAGGCGAGTGGATTTCCTGCCGCCATGGGTGTTCTGACGGCCATGATTGGAGGAGTCCTGGTCAGTATTTTTATGGGAGGCCGGCTGACAATCAAAGGACCTGCAGCCGGACTGATTACCGTATGCACCGGCGCGATAACCGATTTGAATGCCTTGGGTATTGAAGGCGCTTCCGGTGTTCAGCTGGCGTGCGGTGCGATTGTGGTGATGTCGGTAATCCAGATTATTCTTGGCGTTTTAAAATTCGGGTCGTTTGGTGACTTCTTCCCTCATTCCGTAGTTCACGGTATGCTGGCGGCAATTGGCGTTCTTATTTTTGCCAAGCAATTCCCTGTTCTGCTGGGTGTTAATTCCTCGTTGACAAAAGGTCTGAATCCCATTGAGCTTTATACCCACATTCCCGGGTTCATTGCCAACGCCACTGTTCCCATTGCCCTTGTCGGCATTCTTAGTTTGGTTATCATTTTTGGCTTACCGGCATTGGGTGGAGTATTCAAAAAAATTCCGGCGCCTCTGGTCGTATTGGTCATCACAATACCTTTAGGGATTGCGATGGACTATAAAGGAACTCACCCTGGCTCACTGGTGACTATTGGGGATTTCTGGAAAGATGTGAAATTCAACGCAAGTTTTGCTGCCATTAGTACGGGGATGTTCTGGAAATATGTGATTATGTTTTTATTCGTCAACAGCCTGGAGTCTTTACTCACGGTAAAAGCCATCGACGGCCTGGATCCCTGGAAACGGAAATCAGACTACAATAAAGACCTCAGGGGCTTAGCGGTTGGAAACGGAATTCGGGATTACTGGGGGGATTACCGATGATCTCCGAGGTAGCTCGTAGCGCTGCCAACATTACCGACGGAGCACGCACGCGCTGGTCAAATTTCTTTCACGGCCTGTTCCTGCTTGTCTCTATGCTGCTGCTTATCCCAGTCATCGAAATGATCCCGAACATGCATTGGCCGCGATGTTGATTTCCGTCGCCTATCGTCTCGCCTCACCGAGGGAATTTATCGGCACCTTTAAAGTAGGTCCGGAACAGCTGGCCATATTTTTAGTCACTATTATTGTGACGGTAGCTCAGGATTTGTTGGTGGGAGTCGCCAGCGGGATTGTCGTGAAGTTTGTGTTCCACGTTTTCAATGGTGCTCCATTGAGCAGCTTGTTTAAAGCTTCTTACGCGGAATCGGAAGACAAAGAGGGATATACTATTCACATCAAAGGCTCCGCTGTCTTCTCCAATTTTTTGGGGTATAAGAAATTGTTCGATCGACTGAAGCCCGGGAAAAAAGTTATTTTTGATTTTTCTGGGGCAAAACTGGTGGATCATACGTTCATGGAGGCTTTCCACCTTTTGAGCAAGAGTACACTGCCGGAGGAGGCTCCGTAACGACTCGGGGCCTTGAACAATTTAAGAAATTTTCCGACCATCCATTAGCCGCAAGAAAACGGATAAACATTGTACCTACCTCGTAGACGATGTTGATGAACACTAACAAGGCTGGAGTTTTGTTGTCACTCCGCCGCCCTCATGGGTGTCCGCAAAGACAACGTTTGTTATCCTCCGAATTAGTCCGGAGCTTTTTTTGTTACACCCATCAACTTAACTTTGCTGCCGAAACCAAAAAACCTCATGAGTTTTAAAGATATTTTTTCGGTTACCCTGATCCTATTCTCCGTCATCGATATTCTGGGCTCTATTCCCTTCATCATTCTAATCCAAAAGCGCGAAGGAAGAATTCATGCTGAAACGGCTACCTTGATATCCGCTGCCCTGATGATTATTTTCCTTTACCTGGGCCAGTCAGTACTCAATCTCTTCGGGCTTGATGTGGGTTCATTTGCGGTTGCGGGTTCTATCATCATGTTCATCATTGCCATGGAAATGATGCTGGGTATTACCCTGATTAAAGATGATCCCGATGCCCGGGGAGCAGGCTCGATTGTTCCCATAGCGTTTCCGTTAATTGCCGGAGCCGGAACATTGACCACCATACTTTCACTACGCGTAGTGTACGAAGAAATAAACATCTTGATGGGAATTCTCCTGAATCTGTTGATCGTGTATGTCGTCCTCCGGTCCAGTTCCTGGCTTGAGCAAAAAATAGGCAAGTCCGGATTTTCCGTTTTGCGACGGGTATTTGGCTTCATTCTGCTGGCCATCGCCGTGAAAATTTTCAAAAGTAATATTCTGCCGGCATGATCCGCATGTACACAGACGGTGCCGCCCAGGGCAACCCCGGACCGGGGGGCTATGGAACGATACTCAAATTCGGATCCCATATAAAAGAACTGAGTCAGGGGTTTCGGCTCACCACCAACAATCGAATGGAGTTGATGGCTGTCATTGCCGGGTTGGCCGCCATTAAAAAAGACCAGATTCCCGTGACGGTATACTCTGATTCAAAATATGTTGTGGAAGCCGTTGAAAAAGGCTGGCTCTGGGGTTGGGAGAAAATAGATTTCAAAAAGAAAGCGAACCCTGATCTTTGGAGGCAATACATTCTCCTGCACAAGAAATACAAACCCAAGTTAGTTTGGATAAAAGGACATGCCGGACACCCGGAAAATGAACGGTGCGACCAACTCGCCGTCGCCGCCGCTGAAAGTAGAAATCTTCTGGCTGATGAAGCCTACGAGATGAGCGCTCTCTAGGTCTTTTGCTACATCGCACGCCAACGACATCAGGAGATTGACCGTTCTTTTACTTCGAGCCCCAACGATTTTAACTCCGACAATACAGGTTGATAGATTTCTTTCGCCGTCGGGATAACCACACCCCGCTGCTTAATTTTCCCTTGCAGTAAAAGTTTGGCGGCGATCGCCAACGGCAAGCCTACTGTTCTGGCCATCGCGGTATGGACGTCATCTTCACCCTGAACCACCAAGGATGACTGTATTTCTTTTTTCCGACCTCCGGTCTCGTATACAAACCGGTGCCACATCACCACCAGGTCTTTGTCGTCCGAATTAAGTTTCCACTTCTTGTTCAGGATGTGTTCCAGAATTTGAGCGGGCGTTCCTTCTTGCAATCCGATTTTTTCAGTGTCAAAAATTCCGGACCACTTCAGCTGCCGAATTTCCGGACCGCCGGGCAATACGCCGAACTGATGAGTAATTTTGTCTTCAATGCTTTTTCTATGATCCCCCTCCAAAAACGCATCAAAAAAATCCCGGTGGGTCATTTCTCCAATCCCCTCCAGCGAATACGAGTCATCCGTGCATCCCATAAGTACAAAGACATTCCAGCCCGCGCAGAAACCCTGATGCCGAAGGGTACCACGCAACATGGTTTGGATACCGTGAAGGCCGTAGGTTTCGATATACTTTAGCGAATCGCGGTTGACGTATCCTTCGTAATCTCCATATCCTGGAATGGACACGTGAGCAATTCGTTTGAAAAGTTGTTGGTAGGGAATGAACTTAAACTGGCCGTCCAGTAAAAACCTGGCCGTCCCTTGCCCGGCCATCACCACGTTCCTGGGATTCCAGGTAAACTTATAGCGCCAGGGGTTTCCGGGATCGGTTTCCGGGGCAATCAAACCTCCTGTGAACGACTCAAACGATAATAGTCTTCCCCCCCTATCTTTAATTCCATCCAGCACCTGCATGGCGCTCATGTGATCAATTCCCGGGTCAAGTCCGCATTCGTTTAGAAAAAGAAGGTTTCTTTCCTTCGTCTGGCGATCCAACAATTTGATCTCCGCAGATACATAGCTTGCCGTAATAAGATGCTTCCGTTCCTCCAAACATAACGTAGCAACTTGCGGATGAAGGTGCGCCGGGATCATGGAAATAACTACATCAGCGGATCGAATAGCCTTGCGGCTGTTTTCCCGATCCCCGATGTCGAAATGGATAACACCCCCATTTATGGATGTTTTTTCCGGAGCCAGTGAAAACAAAATATCCCCTACCGTAACCGACCAATCCAATTCTACCTCTTTATCGCGCAAATAGGAAATTAACGACGAAGAAGATCGTCCGGCGCCCAATACTAAAATGGAGGGTTTCATAGGCTAGGCTAATTGACTCCCAATTTATTCCGAATTTCCGACTTGCTATTTCTCTGCAAACGTTGAATTAAGTTCATTTCCCGCTTTGGTTATTTATTGATCATAAAACTCATAATTTAGGCTCTTAAACCCATTAGCATTGAATCATCGGCGGCGACCCAAAAGACTCCTGGGATCAGATATTGCGAGATGCCAGTGATTTTATCACCAAAAACCTGATTTTGCGAGAACGTAATGAAAGCAGCCGAACTTATGGAAATTCTAATGCTTGACGGCACTGGCGATACTCCCAAGGTTATCTTGAACAAGAAGACTGGAGTATTTGAGATCTCGGGGCGTTCACTCCCGGCCAAAGCGGCTGCCTTCTACAGCCCCGTTTTGACGTGGGTCAAGAAGTACGGCACGGATCCGAATCCTTCTACAAACTTCGTTTTTAAATTGGAATACATCAATACGGCTTCCTCCAAAACGATCCTGGACGTGCTCTATGCCTTGGAGGACATTCAGGGAGCCAAAGTTTTTTGGTATTTTCCGCAAGGCGATGAAACCATGGAAGAAACCGGTGAGGAATTGGCAGAGCTGGTCGAAATCCCGTTTGAATTTAAACCCTTTTGAAACCGGTCAGTTATCCTATGCTTCCGTATGACACTATCATTATTCTATGAGTGAGGAAATTCTCAAAGCCCTTACGCAACTTTTTGCGATTATCACCAAACAAGACGGCGGTGTTACGGAAAATGAGCGCCAGTTTGTTATTAATTTTTTCGAACAAGAATTGGATCGGGATTCCATCAAAGAATACATTGAGCTTTACGATAGTTTCTCCGGATATAGCAGACAAGGGAAGGCAGAAGAAGAAAAGAATAAACTGACATCGGTCAGAGATTCTATAAAAACATTGGCGATCTGTAAAAAGATCAACAAAACGTTAACGCAAAAACAAAAAGTAGTAGTTCTTACCAAGCTTCTGGAATTAGTGGGCTCGGATAAGAACTTCACCCCGCAGCGCATGGAGATCATCAATACCGTCTCCACGGTCTTTAATATTACACAGGAGGAATACAAGCTCATCGAAAGTTTTGTGGTTTCCGAGAATGCGGAAGATCTCAACTTCAACGACATTTTGCTGGTCGATACCCGTTCGTCAAAGTCTGCCGAGTTGCAAAAACATGTTCATGCTCATATAGACGGCCATCTTGTGTTTATGCGAATTCGAAGCGTTGATTTGTATTTCACCAAATACCTGGGGGAGGAATCCAACATGCTGAATGGATTCACCATGAAGCCTAATAAGATCTATCTGTTTTCGCATGGCAGTACGATAAAAACACAACCCGGGGATGCGCTCTACTACAGCGATTTGGTCGCCGACTTCAACGAGGAACTCCAAACCACCAAGCTCTCCTTCAATGCGCAGGTACAGGAATTCAAATTTCCGAATGGCGTCATCGGTCTTCGCGACGTCATGGTCACCGAAGGACCCGGCAAATTAATCGGCATCATGGGGGCCAGCGGTGCCGGGAAGACGACGTTATTGAGTGTTCTGGCAGGACTGGAGAACCCCGAAAAGGGCAAGATATTAATCAATGGGTTCAACATTCAGTCAGAAAAGGACCGCATCCGGGGGGTCATTGGCTACGTTTCGCAGGATGACTTACTAATCGAAGAACTTACTGTATTTCAAAACCTGTATTACAACGCCCGGCTGTGCTTCGCCAATTTTACTGAAACGGAGTTAAACGCCCGCGTGATGGGCGTATTGGAGGTCCTCGGCCTGGACCAGCGCAAGGATTTGACTGTAGGAAGTGTGCTGGATAAAAAAATAAGCGGAGGTCAACGCAAGAGATTGAACATCGCCTTGGAGTTGATTCGCGAACCGGCCGTTCTTTTCCTGGATGAGCCCACCTCGGGGCTTTCTTCGCGCGACTCTGAGAATGTAATTGACCTGCTGAAAGAACTTTCCCTGAAGGGTAAACTCATTTTTGTCGTCATCCACCAGCCATCATCGGACATCTTTAAGATGTTTGACAAGATGATCATCATGGATACGGGCGGATACCAGGCGTATTATGGCCCTCCCGTGGAGGCTGTAACCTATTTCAAAAAGGCGACCCATCAGGTGGATAGCAACCGGGGCCAGTGCGAGACCTGCGGCAATGTAAATCCGGAACAGATTTTCAACATCATAGAAGCGAAGGTGGTCGACGAATACGGGCAGCCGACCTCCAAGCGCAAAATCAATCCACCGCAATGGCACGACATGTACAAGGAACGGTTCAGAATCAGTCGGGTGGAAGACGTAAAAGAAGAACCTCCGAACAACCTGAACATCCCTTCGCGAATTAAGCAGGCGACCATTTTTTCGGCACGTGATTTTCTTTCCAAAATAAGCAACAAACAATATCTGCTGGTCAATTTGCTGGAAGCACCTTTGTTGGCCGTCATTCTGTCTTTTATTATTAAATACAAAAGCGCTCCCGGTGGAAGAGAATATATTTTCCGGTTCAATGACAACTTCCCGGCCTTCATTTTAATGAGCATCATCGTAGCGCTCTTTATGGGACTAACGGTAAGTGCGGAAGAAATCATCCGGGATAGAAAAATTCTCAAACGCGAGTCATTTCTAAATTTAAGCTGGAACAGTTACCTGCTTTCCAAACTGGCCATTCTTTTTCTATTGTCCGCTATCCAAACGCTTTCCTTCGTTCTCATCAGCAACCTGATTCTGGAGGTTCACGGAATGAACATCGCCTTTTGGTTCGTGTTGTTCACCACATCCTGTTTTGCCAATGTACTTGGACTGAACATTTCTTCGGCCTTTAACTCCGCAGTTACCGTATACGTCATGATCCCGTTGTTGCTGATTCCACAAATGATTTTAAGTGGCTTGCTCTTCCCCTTTGATAAATTGAATAACCTTTTAAGTACGAAGGGCAAGGTTCCTGTCGTAGCGGATCTTATGGTTTCGCGATGGGCATTCGAAGCCATGGCCGTTCATCAATTCTTGGAAAATGAATTTGAAGCGCCGTATAACCATTACCGCAAGGAAGAAGCTATTGCGGATTTCAAATCAGCCTATCTTGCCGACGAGGTGAAGCGTAGAAATAATTTTGTCCTTGACAATTTTGAAAATAAAAATGATTCAGTGAAGGGACTGGTGGTCAAGGAACTCGAAGTTCTCCACTCGATAATCATCGATGAGCCCTTCCGTCAGGGATTGGAAAAAATCAATATCGACAAGGATTTAACACCTCAAAAATACTCCGTCGCCGTGGGCGAACAACTGGATAGTTTTGCAGAACAATACCGCAATTATTACCAGGCTGTGTATAATAAAAATGTTGAGTTGATTGAAAAGAAGATGAGTTTTTTTGAAAAAAAGGGTTACCCTGTCAACGAAGAGAAAAACCTTTACTTTAACGAGAGTCTTTCCGACCTGGTGAAAAACGTGTCGGTAAAAAATCGGTGGATTGAATACCATGGCCAGATCATTCAACAGATCGATCCCATATTTCAGTCCCCCAAACCCCGGAATGCATTGGACTACAGAACCCACTTCTTCTCGCCGGAAAAGAACTTTTTGGGACTCCGGTTAAGCACTTTTTTGTTCAATATCA
>Ga0302324_100001061_pt1 | contig 68235 bp, 61 predicted proteins | sample Palsa_T0_1_FD_201949 | JGI IMG/M metagenome (GOLD analysis project Ga0302324, IMG submission 201949) | Peat permafrost microbial communities from Stordalen Mire near Abisko, Sweden - Palsa_T0_1 | ecosystem: Environmental > Terrestrial > Soil > Palsa > Peat permafrost | place: Sweden: Abisko...
CCTCAAGACCAGGGGTGCTCTTGCCAAGCCGCTCGACCACGGCCGCAGATAGCTGCCGGCTGGCAGAGTTCGCGCCCAGGATGCTCGCGTCGATGTGCAGTAACTTCATGGTATCCTTCCTATACTAGGTTTCAGAAGAGAACTGACACTATATTGGTGACTGCAGTAAGATCGCGCAAGAAGGCACATTTTTGATACCGGAGCACATCGAAGTGACCGCCCCTGATCACAGGTCAGCCGACTGCCGCGCCGTTAGTAGCGTGCTGGCGCGCGTCGGTGACAAATGGAGCGTGCTCATCATCGTGCTGTTGGGCGATGGGCCGAAGCGATTCAGCGAGATCAAGCGAATGGTCGGTGGCATCTCGCAGCGCATGCTGACGCTCACGTTGCGGGGGCTCGAGCGCGATGGCCTCCTGACGAGGACAATCTTTCCTACCATCCCCCCACGCGTGGACTATGAGCTGACCAAGCTGGGTGGCTCCTTACGATGCGCCGTCGAACCGCTCGGCTCCTGGGCACAGACCCACGTGGTCGATATTCGCAAGGCGCAAGAGAGATTCGACAAAAAGAAGGCGTGACCGCTTGGGGGGAGGGACCCTTGCCGCACTGCGCAGCGCGATCATGGCGTCGTAGCCAGTCGCGTCGGATGGGGAATGTCAGCCTGCGCGCCATCCCGGCGCATCCGATCATTTCTCGATGCTGCATCATCGGCGCACGCTATTACGCCTTTTGCGAGTAAAATCTCCCCGTTTAAGAATAAATCCATGGGAGATGCGCTTGAGCCCGCGCGAGCGTAGCAGGCGAACGCTCATGGCCAGCATCATGCTGGTCGCGCTCGCATTGCGTGCGCTCATTCCGCCAGGGTTCATGCCCGCTAGCGACCGGCCGTTCTCGATCGAGATCTGCTGGGAGGGCTTGCCCGCCGATATGCTCGCGCATGGCGAGCCTTCACAAGCAGACCACCGCGGCCCCCTGCAGGCAGCGCACCACCACCACTCGGGCAGTCCCTCGCAGAGTGAACATTGCGTCTTCGGCACTGCCTCAAGTGCTGGGCCGATCCTTCACCTGCCGCTGCTGAGCGATATCTCATTCGCCCAGCCGCTGCGCGCGGTCGCCTTCGTTTCGATGGCGGGCGCCCTGCGCCTCGTTCATCTCCCACAGCCCCGAGCACCCCCGAGTCAGCTGAGCTGACCTCCATCGGCTGGGCTGGCCAGCCGCACTCTCAAGCGCGCGCCGTGGGCGGTGTGCGCTCGTCCGTACGTTTGGAGGGCTTCGCCCAAAAGGCGGGTCCGGGGAGCTCCCGTGGCGAATCGCAGCAAATCGTCGGCAGCGCGCGCGCAGCGCCGGCCCCGAATTTGTCTGGTCTCCTCCGGGGCGGCCGTCCTCGTGCTTCTCATGCTCCTTCTTCCGGTGCGTGGCTGGGCCGCGGCCTATGGCACCGTGAGCGGCATCGTCCGGGACAAGAGCGAGCAGCCGGTAGCGGAAGCGGAGGTGGTGCTCGAGTCCGCCGCCCACACGATGATACGGCGGCAGACGGACTCGACGGGCCGCTTCAATTTTCCGAACGTGGCGATCGGCCATTACATACTCACCGTCTCGCGGCACGACTTCGCTTCTCTCAGCCAGTCCGTCACTGTGAAGGCGGGGTATTTTCCGTTCGCGCAGATTGTGTTGTTGCGTCCCTCGGAGCTCGCGGAGGTGACGGTGACAGCGACCCGAGTGCCGGTCGTCGCCTCGGTGACCCCGATCACGATGGTGAGCCAGGAGGATATCGAGAACACCCCGGGAGCGAGCAACGTCGACAGTTCCGCCATGATTACCGACTACGTTCCGGGGGCGTACCAAGCCCACGACATGCTGCACATGCGCGGCGGTCATCAGATGAATTGGCTGATGGACGGAGTTGAGATTCCGAACACCAACATCGCGGAGAACCTCGCCCCTGAGATCAATCCCAAGGACATCCAGACCCTGAGCGCCGAGCGGGGCAGCTACGCGGCCGACGAGGGCGATCGTACTTACGGCATCTTCAACGTGATCCCGAAGAGCGGCTTCAGCAGCAATGACCAGGCGGAGCTCGCCCTCACGGCGGGGAATTTCGGCCAGACCGACGACTATGTGAGCGCCGCGAGCCATACCGGCGACTTTGCGTACTATGCGAGTGTCGCGGGCAATCGCAGCAATCTCGGCCTGCAGACCCCCGTCTCCCAGGTGATCCACGACCAGGCCCGCGGATACGATGCGTTCACGAATCTGCAGTACAAGCCGAGCGAGCAGGATGCGGTGAGCCTCATCGCCCAGTTGCGGCAGGACGATTACCAGATACCGAACTGCACCGTGCCGCTTGCCGACGAGCCGGACTGCGTCGGTCAGTTCGGCGACGTGCAGAGTGAGGCGGACAATTTCACGCTGCTGTCCTGGGCGCATACCTTCACGAGCGAAGCGGTGCTCACGAGCTCGCTTCTGTATCACTTCGAACGGGCGGATTACGACGGGGGCGCGGACGACTATCCGACCGTCACGACCTATCACCACAGCTCGCAGTACGAGGGCGCCGAAGAGAATCTGCGGATGAGCTTCAGCCGCAATCATCTGGATGTCGGCCTCTTTGGCTTCGCGCAGCAGGATCAGGCCGACTTCAACCTGGCATTCACCAACAATAGCTCGCCGCCGCTTAAGGAGTTGCAGAGCCCCACCGGCGGGGTGGTCGCCGCTTGGGTGCAGGATACGTTCGAGGCCGCCCATTGGCTCAACCTGTCGGCTGGCGTGCGCCAGTCACACTTCCAGGGCAGCGTCACTGAGAACGCGACCGACCCGCGACTGGGCGCGACCGTCCTAGTGCCGCGGCTGGACTGGGTACTGAGCGCCTTCTGGGGCAAGTACTACCAGGCCCCCCCGCTCGAGACGCTCTCGGGGCCCTTGGTCAACTACGCGACCGCCAGTGACACCGCCTTCCTGCCGCTACACGGTGAGCGCGACACGGAGCGCCAGTTCGGCGTGACTATCCCGGTGCAGGGCTGGAGTATCGAGGCGGACTACTTCGTCACCGAGGCGAGTAACTTCTTCGACCACAATCCGCTCGGCGAATCCGATATCTTCCTTCCGATCACGGACCAGGGCGCGCTCATAAAGGGGCGCGAGCTCACGGTGCGCTCTCCGCCCTTCTGGGAGTACGGACAGGTACACCTCGCCTACTCGAACCAGACGGCCGATTGCTTCGGGTCGATCACCGGAGGGCTCGTTGTGCCCGGCACAGCCTGCGGAAACTACATCGCGCTCGACCACGATCAGCGCAATACGCTGAATCTCGGGTACAACGCGAACCTGCCGCGACGATTCTTCGTCGGGTCCAACCTGTCGATCAATTCGGGGCTGTCCAACGGCTACGCGGGGCCGCCGAGCTACGAGCCGAGCCACCTTCCCAGCTACGTGGTGCTCGACCTGACCGTCGGGCGCGAGATCAGCCGGAACCTGTCGCTGTCGATCACAGGCCTGAACGTCACCAACCGGCACCTGCTCACCGACAACAGCCTGACCTTCAGCGGTGTTCATTGGAACAATCCGTTCCAGATCTTTGCCCAGCTGCGCTACAAGTTTCAGTATTAACCAACACCGCCGTGTCTACCCGATGCTTCTGGGCTGCACAACGCGGGCCGTATGTTCTGACCGGGCTAGGTAAGGATCTTGTCCATTACAGGATGAGCGGGGTTGTAATGCGAGTTGAGGAACCCAGATCTGGCGGCGCGCGCTTGGATCAACCTTGTGCAGGTCTGATGACACCCTGGAGCCAGGGAAAGAGGTGCTCAATATCGAAGGTGCTTTGTTTGAACAGCTCCATCATGTCCTCGTAGATCGTGGTCGACGATGCAGCAATGGTGAGTCCGTTGATTCGGAGGAAGACATCGATCACGGCAAAGGCGACTCGCTTGTTTCCGTCCACGAACGGATGGTTCTGCGCAAGGCTTTCGATGAGAGCTCCCGCCTCATGGATGACGGAGTCGTAGTAACCGGTCTGGGGGCGGTGCAGAGCAGATTCGAGCGCGCCGACGTCACGAATGCCTGGCGCTCCGCCGTAACGCTCGATCAATTGTTTATGAAAAAACAGGGCGTCGGCTGTCGTGACGTATTCCGTCATTTAGCCAGCGACCGGTACAGCTCATCACGCTCTTTGAGGCTCTCCTGGAAAGCTTCGAGCACGCTGCGCCGTGGCGCCCGCTGCTGCTTACGGGCCAGATATTCCTTCATCGCCTCTCCCAGCACTGCCTGTAGTTGCCGTCCCTCTCGGTCCGCAAGCGCCTGCATGGCCTCCAGAACTTCCGGTTCAGCTTGCGAGGAGAACTTTCGGAGCCTGTTCATGGTACCAGCGCAATCATGATATATAAAGACACATCATGATACGTCAAGAAAGAGCGAGCGACAATGGCAGCCAGACATCAAATCCGGAGGTTGCCCGGGTTCATTGGCTTCGATGCGATGGGCGCTGACCCCCGCGCGGTAGTAGAGGTCAGTCCGTCACTCTCCTTGGCGCACGCGGATCGCGCTACCGATCGGGGCGTGAGTGAGCGCAATGCTGATCCAGACTGCGACGGTGAAATACAGTGAAAGCCACGGTACGTCCTCCCGCCACGCCGACCATTCGCGCATCACCGTGCACCGTTGCAAAATCTCGCCAAATCCAGCGCTCAATGAGAGGTGTTGCTGGTGAGCCGCGAGTTCGGTGTGCCACCGCGACACATACATCGGCACGTCGAGGAATCCCATATACGCGACATAGGCGGTCGCACACGCAATAGCGACCCCGAAAAATCCTCTGCGCTGATCTACGGCGCGGAACCGAAGAGAAATAAAGGCTGCAAATGCCAGCACGGCCATCAGCGTCCAGATGGAATTCTCGAACGCGTGCCACAGGTAGTTCCCCCGCAGCACGGCGGTCCAGCAGAACAGTTCAGCGATGAGGACCAATGGAACGACAAGCCGTGACACCACCGCGGCAATCCCCCCGCCCGCAGCCACACTTGCTACGCGTAGTAACAGCGCCAGCTGCGCGGCGAAGCTAAGCTCAGCGATCGTCGCGACGGAGCGACCGATAATGATTCGAGAAATCCATGTATCGTGCAGGCAGATGCGCGGCACGTCGAGCATTGGGAAAACCGAGCGGAATCCGCAACCAAGCACATAAATGGCGGCGAGCCATAGAAGTCGCACGCGAACGGCGTAGATATCGGCGGGCGTATATGCCTTTCGACGCTTCAGCCGCCGCGCAGCGAGCAGCCACGCTACGATGTTGATCGCCGCCGCGGCGCACAGACCCGACCACCAAATCAGCAACGCACTCGACATGACCGGGTAGCCCGTTGACCGAGCGGCTTGGGAAATGCGCCTGATCCTATCATGTCCACCCAGCAAGCCTGTGGCGTCCCGATCATCGCAGCGATAGGGCAGAGGTCTTGAGCGTTCTCAAGTCGGGCGCATTAAAACCGCACAAAATCCAGCTCTCGTCCGAAGAGCATCCGTTACGGCGCTACGCTGTGCGACCGCAAAGCAGCCGGTCACTGGTGGCACTACGTCATTCCGGCAGCAGGCGGCGGACCAAAAAGCGGAGGCTCAGTTTCGCAAATTGTCTGCCCGGAGCCGCCGCTCCGGGAACCAACCGTGAGTTGGTTGCCAACTCAGGTAATATTCGCGAGTGTCGCCAAGCGTCGAGGAGAACTTTAAATGATGCTTGACACGGAGCAGCATCGGCTGCCCGCCTGGCTCGAATAGCAAACAGAAGAGCTACGTCTATGACACTCACCGCCGAGCAGCCCACGGTTGTTTTCGACCAGCGCGCGTACCGCCTAACGTCCATCGACATGCTGCGCGGCCTGGTCATCGTGATCATGGCCCTTGATCACGTGCGCGATTACCTGGGCGGTTCCATGCAGGACCCGATGCGTGATCCAAACGTTAGTTTGGCGTTGTTTGCCACGCGCTGGATCACCCATTTCTGCGCCCCGGTTTTCGTATTTCTTGCCGGGACCAGCGCGGGGATGATGGCTGCCCGAAAGGCCCGAGCGGTGCTGGGGGCGTTTCTGCTGAAGCGCGGCCTTTGGTTGATTTTCATCGAGGTCTTTGTGGTCTCGACGGGGTGGACGTTTGCTCCGCTGGGTATTGAGCACGAGCCGTTGAATGGGGACATCCTGATTATCATGCAGGTGATCTGGGCGATTGGTGCCAGCATGGTGGTTCTGGCGGGCATCCAGTTCCTAGGGAGCCGGGCGTGCCTTCTGATCGGCGCCGCAATCGCGCTCGGCCACAACCTGCTCGACCCGATATGGCCGACAGGCGGGGGGTTGGGGTGGCCGTTCTGGGTGGCACTGCATTCGTCGGAGTCAGAGAGCGTCGGGCCGTTCCGCTTCTGGTTTGTCTATCCACTGCTGCCCTGGATCGGGGTGTTGCTGTTGGGCTATGGGACGGCTCGCATTTTTGAATCGCCGCCTGCACAGCGTAACTCACGGTTGCTAAGAGCGGGGCTCCTCTTGATGGTCGCCTTCGTCGCGCTGCGCGCACTCGATGTCTACGGCGATCCCCACGGTTGGCACGCCGAGTCGCGCGGGATGATCGCCACAGTCATGAGCTTCGTGAATACAACCAAATATCCGCCGAGCCTGCAGTTCCTGCTGATGACGCTCGGTCCCGCAGCGGTCCTGTGTGCGCTTGCTGACCGCTTGCACGGGGGCATCAAAGATGCGCTCGTGATGTTCGGACGCGTCCCTTTTGCGTTTTATGTCGCGCATATTTATCTCATTCACGCGCTCAGTGTAGTGCTAGGCGTATCCCAAGGCTTCGCGGCGAGCCAGTTCTTTACATTCGCGGGCTTTTTCCCGAAGGGATACGGCGTTGCGCTGCCAGGCGTGTACCTTGGGTGGGCCGTAGTTGTCGCGATGCTCTACCCTTTTTGTCGCTGGGTCGCGGCCGTGAAGACGCGGCGCAAGGATTGGTGGCTGAGCTATCTTTGATTTTTCAAGACCCACCCGCTCGCTACTGACGGGCACGCGCGATCGACGATGAGGTTGACAGTGACACCGAGACAACTGAGAGCAGTCATTCGCGGAAGAACACCCTTGCACGAGGGATTTCTTCGGGTATACCAATATGAATTCGATGTCGAGAAACACGGCGGAGGGATCAGGCGGATCTCGTGGGAAGTGATGGAGCGTGGCAATGCGGTCGCCGTGCTCGGGCATGACCCGGGCCGCGATGAGGTCGTGCTCGGAAACGAGTTTCGTCCTGGCGCAATCGTCGCCGGCGAGTACCCGTATCGGGACAACCTTGTAGCAGGCGCCATCGAAGACAATGAGACAGCGCTGCAGGCCGCTGTTCGAGAGATGCAGGAAGAGGCAAGTCTTGTTCTGAGTAATCCAGTGCTCATTCATCCGGGCGCCTACGTCAGTTCAGGGGGCACATCCGAGAGAATTTCCATCGTGTACGGCACAGTGGACACCGGTCAGGCGGGGGGCGTTCATGGCAATGCGACAGAGCAGGAGGACATTCTGACCGTTGTTCTGCCAGCGAAGGTGTTCATCGACCGCGTGCGCAGCGGCGATATCAACGACCTCAAAACGCTCGTCGCGGGCTACTGGTTCGCCGAGCGTCACGCTGCAAATAAGTTCTGAGGCGGCCGTTAGACCGCCCCGTGTGCGGCGGCATTAGTCCTCAAGCCGCGCGCTCGAATGTCTTGCCGCCATCCGCATCGCACAAGTAGTCTCGAGCCACGAAAATTGGCGAGGATTCGTCATATGGGCAGTATTCGTGGCCGATTCGGTCTGCTCGCAACTCTCCTGCTGCTGGCTTGGGTGCCGAGCGCGGTAGCGGGATCCCCAAAGCCGATTGCGGTGCTACCCCTGGAAACCTATCTCGGTCGATCTTTGGCGATTCGCGCATTTATCAACGGGCATGAAGGGCGGTTTCTGTTTGACACGGGCGAAGGTGTGACGATGATCAGCCCGAGTCTCGCCGATGCCGTCGGCTGCAAGCCATGGGGCAACTTGACCGGCTTTCGAATGACTGGTGAGCGACTCGATACGCCGCACTGCGACGGTTTGATATTCGAGAGCCACGGCATATCCCTCCCGGTGCCCATTGTGGGAGTTTTGGACATCATGACTTTCCTCGATTCGGACGCGCCAAAGTTGGATGGGGCCATCGGATTGGACGCTTTCGCAGGACGGGCGATCACGCTGATCATCCAACGCAAACAACTTGTCGTTGAAAGTAAGGGCAGCCTCGCGGCGCGTGTTCGCGTGGCAACGGAGATAGCAGTCAGGGTGGTGCGAGATGCTGAGGGCGTGGCGCTAGCGGTCGACGTTGCCGTTCCGACCGCCGCCGGCCGCGCCTGGATGGAGCTTGACTCTGGAAACGGCGGAAGCATCGTTGTTTCGCGTGCCGTGGCACCGCTACTCAATCTCGATCCGGCCGCTGACAAACCGCAGGCCGGCACATTCGATGTCGCGGCCGGAATCACAGTGGCAGGACAAGTCCGCACGCCTCAAGGAATGATTATGGACGGCAACATTGGCTCCCAATTTCTCGCAAACTGGTGCTTAACGCTCGACCTGGCAAGCGGACGGGCCTGGCTGGCGCCTGTTACCAATTGACCGCGGCGTCGTCGAGCTCGGCTCCTCCCGTGACGCCGGATCCGGGGTTCGAAATGGGCGCCGTGCATTCCGCCGAGCTTCCTTATCAGCTTCCCCATTTTTCTAATACGACGCGTCTCGACGGACCCGATCTCAAGCCAGCGTCTCAACTTCTTGCGACACAGATGTTGGAATTCTGCACGAGTTTCGCTGCCGCCGGTGTACCTCGCGCTCGGGGCGTTACGGCTTGGGCAAAGTTCCAAACGAGCAGCGACGTGATGCGATTGGATCCAGGCAAGGTCGGGCCCTTCGATGCTGACGCCGAGCATAACTGCCGATTCTGGCACACGCTCTACCCGGAAATACTTCAGTAAACGGGCGTATACGATTCCCAACGAGCGCTTCCGGGCGGGCAAAAGGGCTGCCTGGGGATACACCCGGACGACGAGCGCACTCGGTATCGCGGGCGCACGGATATTCCGCGTTGCGAAACAGCGCGAAACGTCTCCACGACGTACGTTGCAGAACCGCTGTCCGGTGAGTCCCCGGCAACCGCAATTTAGACGCTACCAATCAGACAGCTGGGACGCCACCTCGGGCAGCACCGCCGTCCCCTCCGCTCGAACCGCGTCAAGCGCAGTCGGATCCAGTCCCAACGCCTTGACGATCGTCGGAGCGACCTGTGTAGTCGTCGTGGTGGCCGAGACCGTCGCCGCCTTGAAATGGGGGTTGGCCACCAGCATTACGACATTGGTATCGTCATGGGCGAATCCACCGTGGTCGCCGATCATGGTCGTACTGCCGGAATAGGTAACGCCCACATTCGGCGTCACGATGATGTCCGGCGTGCGCGGATCCTGTCCCGGATCCAGGCCGCCCACGTTGTAGTTCAGCCATAGGGCGGGGCCGTAGTAGATCTCCCCGAGGCCAATCGCCGCTGCATTGTTCTCGAGTAGGGCCACCGCGTCGGTCACGCTTGCCCCGGGGTTCAACCAAAGCACCGACACGTCGTCCTCCGTTGCGCCGATGCCGGTCGTGTTCAGCGGCGATTCCGAGAAGGGAATGGCATTGCCGAGCAGGGTGGCGGGCGTGTTGTTGCCGTCGGCCACATACATGCTGCGATCGATCGGCGAATCTCCATGCTTGGCCGTGATGATTAGCAGCGTGTTCTCATTAATGCCCTCGCGCTTCAACGCATTCAAGATCTCGCCGATCGAGGCGTCCACGAACTTGATTTCTTGCAGCAACTCCGCCCCAGGCAAGGCCGCCGCATTCTGATAACCGCCCGTCGCCACGCCCGGCTCGACGACACTTTGGCCGATGTACACTGATTGGAAGTTCATGCCGAAGAGCGCCGGGACCCCGGCCGGAGCGCCGTTGTGCGCTTTGCCGGCGATCTGATGCAGCAGGGCCTTCACCTTCAGTGCGTCGTAGCATCGGATGTTCGCAAAGCTGCTGTTCCATACGCTGCCATTGGGGTTCGTGTCTTGGACCGAGGCACAGGAAACGCCCAGCGCAGTCGTGATTCCGGGTAACGGAACCACGTTCGAGCTCACCTCGGGCGAATAGAAATCGTCCAAGCCCCGGCCGCCCGGGCCGCCTGCCATCGAATAGGACGGGTGCTTGTCGATCCAAGCCGTGTAGCCGCCCGCTGCGTGAACCACGCCGAAAATCGTGTTAGTGCGGAGAAAATCCCACGGATACACGGGCGCACAGCCCTTCTGTGGATCTCTGACCAGTTTCGTCGGATCGATCGAGGCGATGCCGCCCTCGGCGAGCGCTGCACCGGGGGCACCGCCGTTCAGTTGATTGTCGTTGACGTCGATACCTTGGTCGTAATCGGTCGTCGTTCCAGTCGGCGGTGCATAGGACGTGCATGTCCCCCCGGCGAGGCCGGTTCCGGTCGTCGCCGCCGGTGGATCAAGAGATCGGTCATATGCGACGTCGTAATAAAGGCCGGTCGACTTCGGCGAGCCGCCGGTAACGATTGCTGCCAGCCCCGGAAAGGAATCCGAAGGCTTGGAAGAAACGGCGGCCACGTAATTGATTGCGTGATGGCTCAGAGCCGACATGTTGGGGCAGTACGGTCTGCCGTTATTCACGCCGGCAATTCCATGTGAGCAGTTGTAGAAATCCACGGCGTGCATGCCGTCGATGCTGAGCAGAAGTACGTGCTTGATGTTTCCAGTACCGACGCCGCTCGCGATGCTTGTGGTCGCACAAGTCAAAGAAGCGAGTGCTGCGCCCAGCGCTACCCATGCCTGTATCGGCGGATTGATCTTCATGGCGACTCCCCTCTTTTTTGTGAAGAGTTTGTGAAGACCGTAACGCTATGTCTTTACAGGCTGATGAACCTCGCGATGCCAGTGAAGTCCTGCCGGCCCTGGTCCCCGCAAGGGGCAACGAACCGCGCCGTGGGCAATTGGGCAGGCGACGGAGGCCCCAACGCTTCGGCGCTGCTGCTGCTGCAGACCGTCCTTAGGGTCACCCTAGTTGCTATCAGGACTGAGGCGGGCGGAACGCGCAATCCGGCCGCGCTCGATGGCTACCCGCATGCCGCGAGGACCTGGTTCGCCCAGGCGAACGAACCAGCATTTTCAGGTCGTGCTTGCGGGTTACGCCGAGGCCATCCGCCCGGGATCCGCGTTACGCCCGTGGCTACGCCGGTCGGTCCGGCCCAGCGCGAGCGCGGGTTCCACCCGCGCGCTGGACCGGGCTGCGGAGCCCGCCTCACATCTGCTAAAGCATCTACTTCGGAATGCTTTCGATCGCCGCCGGGCTGAGGTCTGAGGGAAAGCAGTGCGGTTGCTCGAACCCCGTAGGCGGCATGCCACTCGCAGCGTAGATGATGTTGTCGGTGTCATCCGGGGCGACGCCGGCGGGAACGCTGTTGAGTCCGGCCAGCAGGCGCATCCGGAAGGCGATCGCGTGGTCGGCGCAGGAGGAATCGCCGCTCACCCCGAGGCCGCCGATGACCGCGCCGTTCTCGTATAGCGCGACGCCGCCGCCAAAGGTGATGATTCCGCCGGGGACGGAATCGATCCCGGTCTTCTGTGGGTCGAAGCGCGGATTGAACGGATTGGAGTTGTTCAAGCCATACAACGAGCCGCCCGGTTGCGTCGGCCCATAGAGGTTAGCGGTCGAGAGGGCCAACGCGCTATTGCTGAAATCATTTGCCGTACTGGCCTTGGCGATGGCGATTGCGCGACTGCCCGGCCAGGGGTCGTTGCCGCTATTCACTACCGAGCATAGGTTGCCTTTGCGATCGACGATTGCCGACCACATGCGGTTCGGCTTGAAGATTCCGCCATTGGCGTCGGACAGTTTGATGACGATGGCAAGTTTGGCCTGCACGGCGGAGACGGTAGCGGCAGGAATGCCGCACGCCTGCCAATCCCCGTCGGCCAGCGAGATCGCTGGTTGCGCGGCAAATAGTGCGAAAGCGGAGATGGCGAGCGAGGTCTGCATTTTCATCGAGAATCCTCCATCTTCATTGCCGTTAAGGCTTGTCGTTATATTCCCCGCACGCGGCATGAGCGCTTGACACTTGCTTAGCGGTGAGCGACTCGTTTGCGGCGGGACGAATTATTCGCAGACATTATATTACAACATATTACAAACGTTGGACTGCCGATGCCAGAGCGTGAGGACATCGTGTCGTTGCCTCAGCACAGTGAATGCAGTGAAAGGGAAAATCTGGTCGACTGCTTTTGGACAGGCAAGAACGTGCGCGAGGGAAGATCAATGCGGACCGGCGGAGACGAGGGCCGCCGAAATTATTCTGCGCGCGAATGACATAACATAATCAGGCTCGTCACGACCAGACTGACAAATTAAGGAATCCGCGCGGCTGTTGTGGCGGTGCACAAAGAACGGTGCAGGACACAATCGGCAGAATCAGTCGCCAGCGTTACGCGACGTCACTTTTTCAATGTCATGAAAATCAAGATCGAAGCGGGCGACGCGCCGGCTGCATCCGCACATTGGTGCGAAGGCGACGCTGAACGTCAGAGTGCCGCACCGCGGCAAATGCAGCGAGCTCTCTTTAATTTCCTCCCGGGATCTTCTTGCCGTCAGGCATTACTGCGTCGCCCGGCTTCATGCCCGCGGGGCAGCTGCCCAGATACTTGGCGTCCATAGTCGTCACCGTTTCGGATTTGCCATCGTTCGTGTGCATCTCCGTATGAGATGCCGTGTCGCCTTGATAAGTGTAGGTGACCCTGGTGACCGAGCCCGCGTTTGGCCCTTTGGCACAACGGCTCTCCTCAATATAGGTATTGGGCGAAGCTCGAGTGACGGTGGAGGTACATTCATTCCTTTTTCTCAGCTCATCTCCGGTCGCCAGCATCGACTTTGTGAGCTCCTTCGATTGACACATCTTGATTGACGTATCGAACACGGTCTTTCCTTGCTGGGCCTGCCTGCTGTGGGTCTCCCAGAGACCGTCTTTCATCGGTGGGGGCTTGAATTCATCCGCGCTGGCAACTCCGATCAATGCCGATGGAATTGCAACAAGCAAAACAGGCCTGAATCTCATATGCATTGCTTTGCCCTGAGTGCGAGGGATCGTCTAGGTTGTTCGACGATGCCGACTCTATCAGATTCGTGGCGAGGCCCCGCGGCCGAGGCATCGCCACTGCACGACCTCCGGAATTGCTGCCACATCCGGGGCACCTCGGGTCAGCTCAATCGTGACATTGCGTAATATCGCGATGCCGAGTACCTGTGACGCAACACCCCGCGGATCCGATGCTGAGCTGCGAAATGAGCCGGTGAACGGCAAGCAGGCCGTCGGTGAGTGAAGGCCCGCAGCTACCCGAGGGCCTTGCAAGGTATTCGCCGGCCACGGCCCGGGATGTGGGCACCGAGTCGGCGCAAAAGCGTGTTCTTACCTACAATACCGGCTCGTTCGAGCCGCGGGGAAAATGCATGCAGAATCCGACCACACGTCGACAAATTCTAGCCGCAGCGGGGGCAGCGTTCACCCTCACCGCGTTGGAAGGCTGTGGCGTGGGACTCATGAGGGCTAAGGGCAACACGGCGGCCCCGACCCGCCTGCAATTGCCTCCATTGCACGCAGCCACCGACCGGATCACCCGCATAACTGTCTGCACCCGACCGTTCCGAGCTCAGGGTCCGCGCCTCGATGTCGAGCAGATCGGTAGCAAGACGATTGTCCACAATTACGGGCACGGTGGCAGCGGCTGGTCCCTGTCGTGGGGTTCCAGCAGTATTGCCGTTCAGAAAGCAATGGCGACCGGTGCGCGTAACGTTGCCGTCGTCGGCTGCGGCGCTCTGGGCCTGACATCGGCCCTACTGCTTCAACGCGCCGGCGCCGATGTGACGATCTACGCAAAGGATTTGCCGCCAAATGTGCGCTCGTCGTTTGCTACCGGGGTTTGGACGCCGGACTCACGGATATGTCTTGAGGAACATGCTACGCCATCATTCAAGCGATTGTGGGAGAGCATGGCCCGCGAATCGTTCCAGACGTATCAGACTCTGCTCGGATTGCCAGGTAATCCCGTCGAATTCATCGATATCTACAACGTGCGGGATGTGGCCGATCGGAGCCGTCATGCCAATCCCCCAGCCGATGACCGACCGCCGTTCGCCGAACTTCAAAGCGAGCTGATCGCCGACCTGATTCCGCACGCAGAGGAGTTCGCACCCGGCAGTCATCAGTTTGGGGCTCGCTATTTGCGGCGCGACACGCCGATGATGTTCAATCTGAGCGTGTATGCGCGATTGCTGATGTCGGACTTCCTCGCCGATCACGGCAAGATCGAGATCGCGGAGTTTCATACACCGGCCGATTTGGCGTCATTGCCGCAGACGACGGTGATCAATGCAACTGGCTACGGCGCTCGCGCGCTGTTCAACGACCAGTCGGTCGTTCCGGTGCGCGGGCAATTGGCGCGCATGATTCCACAACCGGACATCAACTACGGATTATTCTACAAGGACGTTGCGTTCATCCCGCGTCGCGATGGATTAGTGTTCCAGGTCCTCGGGGAAAACGATTACTACGGCCTTAACGATGACACTGTGATACCCGATCGAGCCGAGGCAGAGCACGCAGTCAGTACCATCGCGGGACTCTACACGTAGGAAGCCGAGAGTCGCGCCGAACAGGAAGCAACAAAAAAGGGGATCATGCGACCGGATTCACCGCGAGCGCCGCCATTCCACAGTTACGCAATACGACTGGCTATTTGCCACGCAAACCAATTCTGGCCCTCCGCCGCTAACGATCGAGTCGGCCAGACGGTAGAAACTCCATAGCGGGTTCTGGTCTTTGGGGCAATCGTCTTTCTCCGGAAAGCTTGTTTCAGTCTGACTGATGCAAAAGCGCGCCGGTCCAAGAGCATCGATCAGGCGGCTGCGGTCAATCCCATTCAAGGACGAAACGTCCATCCCGACACAGGGGGACACGAACTCCTTCTGTTTCTCCCCGCTAATGGGAACCTCAACAAGGCACTGACGAAGGGTCTGAAGCAAATCCTTGTGAGCGGCGTCGTTGCGATAGTTACCCGGCGTACTGCAGGCAACTAAAAACGCAGCCACGGCGACCGGGGCTGCAAATGGGGATTGGGGGTAACGCCAAATCACCCACGGATGATGCCACCACTCGTGGCAAGAACAAAAGCCGGTGGCGCCCATCGGGCCACCGCCACAGACGGCTCCGGCTTATTGAACGCCGACCCGCCACTGAGCGGGTGAGCCGGCTAGCGCAACGGACACGGCAAGTAAACCCGCGCCGGTCAAGTTCGGGATTCATTACAAATGGCTGAGGCAAACGTTCCGCGGGCCTGGGTCGACTCTATCGCGAAACGCTTCGGCGTCGTACACCCTCGGTTGGCCTCAGCAGGCTGCTCTCATGGCGTGCGGCTATGTCAGGCTAGAGGCTGAATACATTTTGAGAAGGGCTGCCACCAGCCCGTAGCGTGCAGGCGCCTCTGGTTGCCCAAGTCCTGCAGCTCTTCGGCCGGCGGTGGTCAGAAGATCAAGCAGTCACACCTAGAAGAGAGGTTTTCGATGGATCGCCGCACCATGATGCTTGGCACAGCGTTCGCCGCAGTATTTGCCGCCGCGCGCGCACTGCCGCAAGGTACTGACAACTCGAAGCTGCTGAACGCTCTATTCGACCAGTTCATGAAGGAGAATCTCGATATCTCCCCCTTGTTCGTGACGAGTCTCGGGATGGATACCGGGGCGCGCGCCAAACAAAAGAGCGAGGTCGACGATGGCTCCGAGGCCGGCATTGAACAGCAGAAGGCGCTGACAGCGAGCCAGCTGGCACGCCTGAGGGCCTTTGACCGCGCCAGCCTGAGTGCTTCAGATGCGATCAGCTACGACGTCGTGATGTATGGTCTGCGCACCAATGATGATGCCAACAGAGCATTTCGCTACGGGCCCGGCGGCGCCGGGCAGCCCTTCGTTCTCAGCCAGCTCAACGGCGGATATCAGCAGCTGCCCTCATTCCTTGACGATCAGCACACGATCGAGACGAAAGCTGACGCGGATGCATACATCGCGCGTCTGGCAGGCTTTGCGACTCTGCTCGACCAGGAAGTTGGGGTTGCGCGTCACGATCTGGCCATGGGGGTTACGCCACCTGACTTCGCACTCGCGAAGACGCTGATCCAGATGCGGGCCCTGCGGGCGCCGACGCCCGCGCAGTCCTCGCTTACCGAGTCGGTTGTGCGCCGGACCAAGGAGAAGAAGATTCCCGGTGATTACGCGCAGCAGGCAAGCCGCGTGGTGAAGGACCAGATCTACCCGGCGCTGGAGCGTCAGATCGCCCTGGTGACCGAGATGCAGAAGCGGGCCACGCACGATGCCGGCGTGTGGCGGCTGCCTGAGGGCGATGCCTATTACGCTGCCTCGCTCGTCAACTGGGCAACCACGAGCAAGAAGCCTGTTGAGATTCATCAGTTGGGTCTGGAGCTGGTTAAAGACCACACTGCGCGCATCGACACTCTCTTGCGAAAACTCGGCATGACGCAGGGCACGGTGGGCGAGCGGCTGCGCGCGATGTACAAGGATCCGAAATATCTGTACGCCAACACCGACGCGGCGAAGGAAACCTTGCTAGCGGATCTCAATGTCCGCGTGCAGCGAGTGCACGCCAAGCTGCCGACTTATTTCGGGACCCTACCTAAGGCGAATGTTGAAATTAAGCGCGTACCGAGGGAGATCGAAGCAGGCGCGCCCGGTGGCTACTACAATAATCCCTCGCTCGATGGGAAACGTCCCGGTATCTACTGGATCAACCTGCGCGACACCAGTGAGAAACCGCGGTGGACGCTGCCGACGCTCACGTATCACGAGAGCATTCCCGGACACCACCTGCAACTGTCCATTCAGGAGGAAGCAAAGCTACCCCTGATCCGCAAGGTGTCATTCTACAGCGCATATATGGAGGGCTGGGCACTGTACGCAGAACAGCTGGCCGCGGAGATGGGCGAATACGACGACGATCCTTCCGGCCACATCGGACAGTTGCACGATTCGATGTTCCGCGCGGTGCGCTTGGTGGTCGATACGGGCTTACACAGTGAAAAATGGACACGCGAGCAGGCGGTTCGCTACTTCACTGACACGCTCGGTGATCCGGAAACGGCCACCGTGACTGAAGTTGAACGCTATTGCGTATGGCCGGGGCAGGCCTGCGCCTACATGCTAGGGAAGCTTACCTTTCTGGCGCAGCGTGCCCGGGCGCAAAAGGCACTCGGCGGGAAATACGACATCCGCAAGTTCCACGACGCGATGCTGCTGCCGGGTGCCGTGCCGCTGGAGCTGCTCGAGCGCATCTACGTGTGAACCTTACCGGCCGAACCCCGGTTCCGGCCTGATCTTCAACAAGAAGCCGGGCGCGAGGCCCGGCTTCCCATTCTGCGCAGTCAGGGGCTCCGGTCTATTTCAGGTCAAGTTCCTGGCCCGTCCAAGAACCCAGTACTCGCCTGATCTTGCCGCGGTCGACCGCACCCTTGTTGGAGGTTGCCAAGGTGCCTTCCACTTGCTTCAGTATCTGATCTGCCTTGGCAGTCGCACCGTCCAGTGCCGCCCAGTTCTTGTAGTTGACCACCAGGTAAATGTCCGGATCATTTTCCCCGCGTGGCTCTACGGTGACTACCCTATAGCTGATGATATAACCGGCCTTCTTTGCCGCCTCCTGTTCGGCCTTCCATGTCGTGGCGAGATACTTCATGTATTCGTCGAACTTCCCATATTCAGTCCGTATCGCGGCCACGTTGACGACCGGCCCTTCAGTGAATGGATGATCGTCAGCGACCGCGGCGAAGCCCGTAAACGCAAGACTGAGGAAAGCCGCAATCCTGACGCACTGATTATTGATTTTCATACCCTGCCCTCCAGTGACTTGGAATTAATTAACTAGGGCAGCCATAAGGTGCCCCACTTCAGCTTGGCTCGAACATTTTAGTCGCACGGGATTTTTGTGCAGTGCGATACATCGGCGGACCTCGATCATACAAGGAACTCGCCGAATAGGGCGGAGCTTAGGGCCGGCCCTTATCAATCCCGATCCGGCGCTCCCTGAGGGAAGAGCTTGCGGAATGGACGAGCCTCATCAACGACGCGCGCGACCGAGAGCCTCGCGAGCACCCGGCTGCGGTAGGCGAGAACTCCCGGAAATCGATCGCCGACTGGGTGCACCCAGTCCGCGTAGAAAAGCGCTGGCGCGGCGGAGCAATCTGCCAGAGAGAAGGTGCTACCGGATGCCCACGCCTGAGGCGCGAGCCTTTTTTCCAGCCATCCATACGCTACGTCCAGGCGCTTCCGGGCATCGGCGACGCCTTTGGCGTCACGCTCGTTCTCCGTTCGCATTCTGTCCGAGACCAGCGTTTGCATCGGACTCATGACGTAGTTGTCAAAGAACCGATCCATGAAGCGCACCCTCAGCGCTGCGTCCTCGTTCATCGGTATCATTCGCGTTGTTCCGGGATAACGACGCATCAAGTACTCTACGATGATGCTGGATTCGACGATCGTCGCGTCGCCATCCCGGAGAAGAGGAAACTTCTTGATTGGCCAAAGCGACTCAAGTTCGGCCCATCCCGTAGCGTCCTCGATCAATCGATAGTTAAACGGTGTCGCATTCTCATACAAAGCGATCAATGTCTTCCAACAATAGGCGGACAACGGGTGAGCGTAGAGCGTTAGAGACATGCGGTTGGCTTCCTGAATTGCTTTGTCACGGATATTCGGATGAAGGACTTTACAGTCGGCACAAATGGCCGATCATTGGAGGGAGTCCCAGCGCATCTTCCGAATAAGGGCCTCAATCATCCTCCACGGTCTGCAAGTAATATATCTCTGTAACTTCCAGGATGCGAACATGAAGAACTCCGGCGCGAGCCAGGGCCAGTCGGCATCTGAGCTCATCTCGAAGAGAATCATAGAACTCGGCGACTGGCGCGGGGAAACCCTCAGCAAAATGCGCAAGCTCATCAAGGAAGCAGACCCCGAGGTCGTCGAGGAGTGGAAGTGGAGAGGCACTCCGGTTTGGTCGCACGACGGCATCATCTGCACTGGCGAATCCTACAAGAAGGTCGTGAAGCTTACCTTCGCCAAGGGCGCATCTTTGAAGGATCCGGCCCGTCTCTTCAACTCGAGTCTGGAAGGAAACACGCGCCGCGCGATTGACATCCACGAAGGAGAAGAGGTCGACGAGCCCGCCTTCAAGGCGCTTATTCGCACAGCGGTCGCGCTCAACAGTTCTGGCAAGTCGAAACCTTCGAAGAAAAAGAAGTCCTAGCGCGGTCGCCTCGATCCAGATGCGCCGCCGCCGCCTCTACGATAGGCGAACTTTAGCCGCTCGCTCTTGGGGCTGTGCGGTCCCCATCCATGCCCCCGTCGCGTAAGATACGGGAGTGGCAATCAAGACAGTGGCGCGAGACGGCTAGACGGGTTGCGAGTTCCTGCGGGTTCATCAGTGAAAATCTCGGGCAGGCACTACCGCACTATCTGGCCCACCGCGAGCGGTTCCGTGCGGGTCATCGATCAGTCTCGGCTTCCGTTCGAGTTCTCGACCGTCGATCTCAATACTCTCGATGACGCCGCGCAAGCAATCAGAACCATGGTCGTGCGTGGCGCTCCGCTGATAGGGGCGACTGCCGCCTATGGCCTGGCACTTGCTCTGCGGTCGAACGCTTCCGAGGCTCACTGCGAAGAAGCAGCACAGGTTCTGCGGGCTACGCGCCCGACCGCGCAAAACCTGGCTTGGGCACTCACGAGAATGCGAGATGCGCTTGTAGGAGTCGCTCGCAAGGAGTGCGCCGATATGGCGTTTCGAGAAGCTGCGCTCATCTGTGAAGCCGACGTCGAGAGGTGCCGTGCAATCGGAGTCCGTGGCCTGGAGATCATCCGCCGGTTCGCAGATAAGAGCGGCCGCCCCGTGAACGTGCTGACGCACTGTAACGCCGGTTGGCTCGCCTGTGTCGATTGGGGCACGGCGCTTGCCCCAATCTACATGGCTTATGACGCTGGAATTCAGATCCATGTATGGGTGGACGAAACCCGGCCGCGTAACCAGGGCGCTGCACTGACAGCGTTCGAGCTTGCCGCGCACGGTGTACCTCATACTGTGATCGCCGATAATCTCGGTGGCCATCTTATGCAGCGCGGCCAAGTCGATATGGTTATCGTCGGTAGCGATCGAACCACCGCGGCGGGGGATGTTTGCAACAAGGTTGGCACGTATCTGAAAGCGCTCGCCGCGCGGGACAACGGTGTGCCCTTCTATGTGGCGCTGCCGCTGAACACCATCGACTGGTCCCTAAATGAGGGTTCGGGTATCCCCATCGAGGAGCGCTCGGCGATGGAAGTCACGCACATCACCGGGCGGACCTCCTCGGGCTCCACGGAGACCGTAAGAGTGGTCCCGGAGGGGAGCCCTACTCTCAACCTGGCATTCGACGTGACGCCCGCGAGGCTGGTGACCGCACTGATTACGGAGCGCGGCGTTTGCCCGGCAAGCCGCGCCGGCTTGCAGAGCCTTTATCCGGATCGATGAGTCCCGCAGTGACCAAGCCAGATGGCCCGATGAGGGACAAAAAGCTGCGTGAAGCGGTGATCGCGGGCTGTCGCGAACTGCTTCAGCGCCGCTTAGCCTCCGGCACATCTGGCAACGTGAGCCTGCGCCGGGATGAACGGTGTTTTTTCCTTAGTCCGACCGGTATGCCGTATGAGGCCCTCGAACCCGAGGATATTCCGCTGGTGGATGCTGATGGCAACTGGTTTGGCCGCCGCCGCCCATCGAGTGAATGGCGGTTTCATCGAGACATATTCAAGGCTCGCGAGGAGGTCGTCGCGATAGTTCATACCCACTCGCCGAAGGCGACGAGCCTTGCCTGTACCGGCCGAGGGATTCCTGCATTCCATTATATGGTCGCGGTCGCAGGTGGCTCCGCCATCCGTTGCGCGCCGTATTACACCTTCGGCACACAGGAGCTTTCCGACGCCGCCGTTGCGTCATTGGAAGGTCGCAGGGCGTGTTTGCTCGCCAATCACGGGGTCATCGCAGTGGGTGAGGATCTTCCTGCCGCTCTTGCGCTTGCCGATGAGGTCGAAAATCTCGCCGCGCAATATTGCACAGCGCTCGCAATTGGGAACGTCCACGTTCTCAGTGAAACCGAGATGGACCGAGTCATCGAGAAGTTCCGTACCTACGGCAAACAAGAGGCGACAGACTCCGGCCTGTTCTTTGGCGGGGTGGATGTTCCCGGTGGGCCCGCCGACGGGAGTCGATGATGGCGAATGAGAAACTAGGCTCAACGTACCGGATTCTCGATTCGCAGTGTCTGCCTGCGCTACTGGCAGAGCTCAGAAACGTTCGCGCGCTTCTCGGCGACCGGACAGAAGATTGGCAAGTGCGCGAGGTCGGCGATGGAAATCTCAATCTGGTATTTATCGTGGAAGGAGCGGCGGGGTCGGTTTGCGTCAAGCAGGCTCTCCCCTATGTTCGCGTCGCTGGACCGTCGTGGCCGATGTCGCCCGAACGGGCATTCTTCGAGAATTCCTATTACACCGCCGTCGCTCCGCATGTAGGCGCGCTGATACCCGAGATCCACCATTACGATCCTGAACTTTATTGCATTGTCATGGAGCGCTTATCGCCACATATCATCTTGAGGCACGGCTTGATCGCAGGGCGCCGGTACAACGACCTCGCGCGCGACATCGGCGAGTACATTGCCCGCGCTTGCTTCTTCACCTCTGATTTCGCGCGGCCGTTCGAACACAAGCTGGACGCAATTGCGCTGTTCGCCGCAAACAAGCCGCTGATTCGCATCACCGTAGATCTTATTTTCGCGGATCCCTATTTCGTTAGCGCGCGCAATCGCCACACCTCTCCCCAACTCGATGAGTTGGTCACAGACCTTCGCCGCGATGCGTCCCTCAAAGTCGCCGCGGCACGCTTCGGGCATAAATTTCTCAGTGAAGCCCAGGCGCTCATTCACGGTGATCTCCATTCCGGCTCGCTGATGGTTACGGAAAATGACAGTCGGGTAATTGATCCGGAATTTGCCTTCTACGGCCCAATCGGATTCGACCTGGGCGCATTTTTCGGTAATCTCCTGCTGAACTGGTACTCGCAGCCCGGACACTCAACTCGAGACGACGACCGAGTCGCTTATCAGAAATGGATTCTCCAACAAGCGAAGATCTTCTGGGAAACGTTCCGCAGCCGCTTCCTCGCACTGTGGAGCGAGGATGCGAAGGGTGACGCATTCCCAGCTTCTATGTTCTGCACGCCAGCAGACACGGCCGCGCTTCAGTCGGCGCGCAGTGCCTTTCTCGACTCGCTATTTGCGGACATGCTTGGCTTTGGCGCTTGCAAGATGATCCGCCGCATCCTGGGTTTCGCCCACATTATCGACTTTGAAAGCATCCAAGACCCCGCTCGGCGCGCTGATTGCGAAGCCGGCGCGCTGGCCATGGCGCATCTGCTTTTGACACACCCGGAGCAGTTCCATTCTGTCCAGGACGTGATCGATGCGGTACCGCGCATCGTGCGGCACGCGTACGCCCCTGGAGTGCTCCGCTCGAGAAAGGCTTCCGCCCAGAGGGGCTAGCTGCTCGCGCTGCGCAGCCCCGATTGAGCGCGAGCGCGGGCCACAGCCGGCGATCGGTAGGGACTCGGCGAGAATGGGTGGCGGGGGGAGGGTTATAGAGTTGCTCCTGCGAGTCCGGCTCTCTGAAGCGCCATGACTTCTGCGGGCAGCGGAGGGGAGCGTGGAAAATCACTGCGGCGGAGAGGAATCGCGACTTGTTTGACCTGCATCACGGACTTGAGTGCACGCACGCCTGCCAGCTCACCAGACTGGATAGGATGCGCCGGCTGATAGCAATCCGAGGAGGCGTTAGCCAGCCTAGCGCTAACGTGTAAGCATGGAGATAGTCACCGCCGCCGAATGCATTTTTTATGCAAAAGAGCTGATCTCGCAGGATTTGTGTCGTGCAATTATTGAAAATTACGAGCGGGACCCGCGTAAACACCCCGGCTACACAGTCAGCGGCCATGACGAATACAAGTCCCTAGACGACGACGTCAAGGTCAGCACGGATTTGGAAATCAGACGTGAAGGCGTCTGGACAGCGGCCCACGCCGAGCTGCACCTGGCCGTCAGTCGTGTCGTCTCGAGTTTGGCGGTGCAGTTCCCCTCACTGCAGGTCTTCCCGCTACGCTGTACCGACTACAAGATCCAGCACTACAAGAAAAACGAGGGCCACTTCAAATGGCATTTCGATGCTCTCGGGCCTGGCGCGTGGGAGCGGCAACTTGCCATGATCGTCTATCTAAATTCCGTCGCAGACGGCGGAGAAACGTGTTTTCACCGCCAGAACCTGAAGATAAAACCTGTGGCCGGGGCTGCATTATTTTTTCCGACGTTCTGGACTCACATGCACTGTGGAGAGATTCCCAGGTCTGAAGATAAGTACGTCATTTCATCGTTTGTCTGTTTCGCGATTCCTACAGGCGACCCGAAGTCGCCGTAGAGCACTGACCGCGGCGCAGCTGCAAGCTCGGTTGTCACGCAGCTTGCGCAAAACAGCGCTGCCGCAATACAAGTAAAGATCGCGACCTTCGCTGCGTTGTCCCGTTGTTCGGTTAGTCCTTAATTTCGGTGTCGTGGCAGGCATGCGGCAAAAATGCACCTCGGCCGGGGGAATCCCTTGCAAAACCTTTCAAACCACCTCCGCCCGTATCGCTGCCAGTGGCGCGTGAAATAGGCACGCACGCTCTCGAAGCAGCAATGCGCGCTGATCGCCAGAACGGGTAATTTGCTGCCGTCGGCTGCCGACGGCCTTGGCAAGCAATGCGTAGGTACAAGTACCTAGCGGTCAATCGCTCGCTTATGGGTCTTCCGACACGCACCACTGCAGCGTTTTAGGTGAATAATTGCTGGTTCGCAGGTCGCCATGTGGGCAACTGTTCGTAGGAGGCGATGAGAGGTCTTGCCATGGAAACGGTCAAGTTGCGCAATCTGCAACAGCCCTCCGATGTGGAGCAGCTCCTGGAGACGTATATCGCTGGCTCGGGCCTTTTGCCGGGCGGCGCATATCGAGTTCTGCAACGCGCAGACGTGCCCAGAGAGCTGCGGAGGATTCAGGCTCTGGCAACCCGAACGGGTCAGTCGTGGTCGTGCTGGACTCACAAGTTCCATACCTGGCTCTTCACCGCGGAGATGTCGCTCCCGTTGTCTCGAGAGCGCGGAATACCCGTGCTGCAGGTCAGCCAGTGGAGCGATGACGGCATACTCCAGGCTTCCGGATGCTGGATGGCAGACAAGCAGGGAAAGCAGCACCGCTGCGAGGATTGACGCAGGTCACGCGCCCCCGATACGCGGTCGATTCGTATCTCGCTCGCCTGCCGGCCGCGGTAGGAATGCCAGGATCTCTCATGGGAAGATCTGTTGAGGACGGGCGTTCATGGCGGGTGCCGCGATTCATGGCAGCGCACTGCCTGGGGACCAACGATAGAATCGATCTTTGCTTCAGGCTAACGACTGATCGTCTCGGCTGCTACAATTCCCGGCTTGCCGTGGCCGCAAAAGCGACTTGCAGATCGCTCACGAAACCGGAGAAGGCCTTAACGGGAGTTGAATTCCAGCCTGCATTCGCATTCAACAAGCCGTTGGAGGCGATTGCCGACAAGTATGGCGCTTGACCGGTGAACGGGTAGTGCGCGCGACCCGGAGGTCCTGCGGAAGTCGGCAGCGGAAGGCCGAGCGAGTCAGCCGTGATTACATGCTGCGCGGGTGGTATGTTGAACTCCGGCCGGCGCCGTCAAAATATGACCGCGGCAGGTGGCATTGCCGCGTGTCTCATGGGACCGCAGAGTCAGCGCTTGCTTGCATGTCGTGCCCATCTTGCCTTCGCCGCCTCTGAGGGTCAGGGATGACAGGCGAGGCAAGGGTGAGGTCATGCACGTCTCCGCGCCTCGATTTCAGGAGGTCATTCAAGGTGACACTCATGAATCCGAGGTGGTCCGCGACCCGATCCAGGCCGGAACTTACATCGAAACCGAGCACCAGAAGCGCACCGATCAGCGTCCAGAACTGCCATGTAATCATATTGATATAGATTTCCTTTGTTTGGCGGCCGACCCCCGGTTGGCACCGGCAAGCTCGACTGCTCACCCAGCATAGGCCCTATTGGGACGGGATGTGCATATGCTGCACCGCTCACGACGAATGAGGCGCTATCGCTTCGAAGAACAGGTGAGCTGCCCGGCAGCCGGGGCCCATGGTGCGCGTGTGTCGCCGGTGGGCGAATATGCCTATCGCCGAACCAACTTCCGCGCGTCGAAAGTTGCCGGCCCGCCCAAGCTGGCGTTCCCCGGCACATGAGGGCGCATGGCAGTCCCGGACGCTGCGCCGAATGGGTAGGGTCGTGCCATCGCCGTGGCAGCTATCGCCGTCATTCGCTGGCTTCGCTGCAGCGATGTGGCCGGCCTTGGGCCCGCGCCGGTGATTAACGCCGCCTGGGCGGTAGGGGCTGGCGTCGTGACTGCGCGCGGCTTCGCGGTGACGCCGCTGATCGCGTGATAGCCGCCCGTGCGCGCGGGCATCGCAGCACGGCTATGCGCAGGGGCGCCAGCCGGCGCGCCGGCGGTGGTGTGAGCGCGGACTTGGCCGCACGCCAGCAGCGTCACGATGGTCACGGCGATGACGCGGTACTCGGCTTTCATGGTCCTTGTCCCCCTGACGTTTGTTCGGGCGGTTGCCCCTCGTGCGGGCCGGGACCTGCACCTATCCCGTCGTCACCGTTCTTGCCGAGGAACACCATTCGCAGTGGCGGCACGGCCAGCAGCAACAGAATCGGCCCAAGCAGCATACCGCCGACGATCACCGTGGCCAGTGGACGCTGCACCTGACTGCCGATGCCGTGGGACATCGCGGCAGGAAGCAGCCCGATGGCGGCCGAGAGGCTCGTCATCAACAGCGGCCGCATCCGCTTGGTGGCGGCATGATGAATTGCCTCCAAGGAGGGCAGGCCACTTGCCCTGGCCTGGTTGTAAAAGGTCAACAGCAGGATACTGTTCATAACGGATACGCCGAAGAGCGAAACAAAGCCGATCGCGGCGGAGATGCTGAAGGGCTGCGCGGTGAGCCACAACGCCCACACTCCACCGATGACCCCAACCGGTATGCCGGCCAGCGACAGCAAAGTGTCCCGCAACGAATTGAACAGGGAGTAGAGCAGAATCACGATCAGCAACAGGCTGACCGGCACGACGAACTCCAGCCGTTCCCTGGCCTGTTGCAGGTCCTCGAACTCGCCCGCCCAGATGATGCGGTACCCCGAAGGAAGGATCACATTCTTTGCGATGCGCGCTTGCGCCTCGGATACGGCGCCCGCAAGGTCGCGGCCCCGCACGCTGAACTTGACCGGGATGAAGCGCACCATGGTCTCGTGGTAGATCCAGGAGGCGCCGGTGTCCAGGGAGATGGTTGCCAGCTCACTCAAGGGGATGTAGGCGCTGGCGCCAATCGCGGTTGCGTAGCCCACCTTGATGTTGCCGATCTTGTCGATGCTGTTCCGGTATTCCTCCGGGTAGCGCACCACAAGGTTCCACTCCCGGTCTCCCTCCAGCACCTGGGTGGCTATCGACCCGCCCATGGCGGCCTGGATCACCGTGTTCACATCGCCGGTATTGAGTCCGTAGCGAGCCACCTTGTCGCGATCAATCTTGATATTCAGGTTCGGCTGCCCGAGAACCGGAAAGATGCCAAGATCGGTGATGCCCCTGACTGGGCTCATCTGCCCCTGAACCTGCTGAGCCAGCTTCTCGAGCATCGCAAGGTTGGGGCCGAGTATCTTGACGGAATTGGCGCCCTTGACCCCCGAGATCGCCTCCTCGATGTTGTCCTGAATATATTGAGAGAAGTTGAACACAACACCGGGCAACTCGTTCTGGAATTCCTGCTGCAGCTGAGCGGTGAGAGTCTCTTTCGTCACTCCCCGCGGCCATTCATCGAGCGGCTTTAGGGGCGCGAACAGCTCGACATTAGAGAACGGTGATGCATCCGTGCCGTTGTCGGGCCGGCCGTGCTGTGAGGTCACCGTGATGATTTCCGGATGTCGCAGCAGAATCAGGCGCATCTTGCGCGTTGCCGCCTCCCCAGCCTGCAGAGACAGCGTGGTCGGCATCGACGCGCGGATCCAATAGTTATTTTCCTCGAGCGCCGGTAGAAATTCGCTTCCCAGCCGTGGCGCGATGACTAACATCGTCACGGCAATCAGAGCCAGCTCGCCCCCCACCACCAAGGCACGCCTAGACAGCGCGAAGCGCAGCGCCGGCTCGTAAATACGGTGCAGCGATCGCACCAGAAACGTCTCGGTTTCCTGCAAGTGCTCCGGGAGCAGGAAGTGACTGAGAACCGGCGTGACGGTGAAAGTGGCGATCAATGCCCCGGCGAGCGCAAATCCGTAGGTGCGCGCCATGGGGCCGAAGATCTGCCCCTCCACTCCCTGCATCGTAAACAGCGGCACGAAGCCCGCCGCTGTAATGAGCGTTGAGAACAAAATCGCCTTGTCCACCTGCAGGGCACTGACCAGGATTAGCCGCAGTCGGTCGGTCCAACCCTGACCGGCTGATCGATCCAGCGATCCGGTCGGGTCTGGGCCGTAGAAGCCGTTGGCCAGCTGGGCGAGCAGGCCATCTCTCTCCTGTCGCGGCCGCTGCAGGTTGCGAAAGATATTCTCGGTGAGGATCACAGCCGAATCGACGATGATGCCGAAGTCGATCGCGCCGATGGACAGGAGGTTGGCACTCTCGTGCTGCCACACCAGCAAAATGAGCGCAAAGAACAAGGCAAACGGGATATTTACACCGACGACGATCGCGCTGCGCAGATTGCCGAGAAACACCCACTGAATCAGGAATACCAGCAACACTCCGAACAGCAGGTTGCGCAATACGGTGTGCGTCGTCAGCTCGATCAGATAGCCGCGATCGTAGAACGGCACCACCTTGACACCCGGCAGCAGGCTGCCGTCGCTGTTCATTCTGGCGACTTCGGTCTTGACGAGCGGCAGCACTTCTGAAGTCTGCTTGGTGCGGGTCATGACCACGATCGATCCGACCACGTCGTCGTTGTTGTCCTTGCCGAAAATCCCAAGCCGCGGCGTGTGGGTCATTCTTACGCTGGCCACATCCTTCATCAGCACGGGGACACCGTTGAATTGCCCGAGGACGACCTTTTCGATGTCATCGACCTTGTAGCCCTGGGTCAGATCGTCGTTGCCACCGTCATCGATCAGTCCGATGCCGCGGATGTTGATGGACTGCTGGCCGATGACGACCTCGCGCCCCCCGACATTGATGTTGGCATTGCCGAGCGCGGTCAGGATCTGCGGTACGGTGACATTGAAAGCTTCAAGTCGCAGCGGATCGACCCGCACTTCAAATTCCTTGGTGGTACCGCCCCAGCTGTTGATGTTGATGACGCCGGGTATCGTGGAGAGCCGCCGTAACACGATCCAGTCCTGGATGGTGCGCAGATCGGTCAGCGAATAACGCTTCGGGCCCTGCACCGTGTAGCGATAAATCTCGCCGCTGCCGCTGTTTTGATTGACCGACGGTAATTGTCCGCCCGGCAGGATGACATTCTCCTGCAGTGCCAGGGTCGCCTGGGCGAAGGCGAAGTCGTAGTCGACTCCCCACTTGAATACCACGCGGATGAAGGCCAGGCCGTAGAACGAGGTGGAGCGGATCACCTGCACCCCCGGCGTCGCATACAGGCCGATTTCCATGGGGATGGTGTAATAGCGTTCGATCTCCTCGGCCGAAAGACCCGGGCCCTCGGCCGTAATCTCGAGGATGACCGGGGTCGGATTCGGGTAGGACTCGATGTTGATTATCTTGAAGGCATATAGGCCCGCTACGGCGAAGGCGAGCAGGCCGAACAGGACGATCGCCCGGCGACTCAAGCACGCCGCGATGATGCCTTTGAGCATGATGAACGTTTACCCGCGCAGCAGCGATTGACGCCCGCTCAATCCGTCGGGGGTGCGTAGAGAATGTTGCTGACAAACACCGCGCCGTCGGTGATCGCCAGCTCCCCGCGCTTGAGACCTGCCAAGACCGGGTATTGTCCGTCAAGGGGTTCACCCAGCTTGAGGATGCGTTGACTGAAGCGGCGACGATCGGTGGTGATCCACGCCGCAAAGCTGCCATCGCCGTTGCGCACCACTCCGTTCATCGGTATGGCGAGGGACTTGACCGGCTGCTGCACCTGAATCGCAAAGTTCGCGAGCATCCCCGGAATCAGCTCATCGCGCGGATCTGCGATCTCGCAGCGCACCACGATGCGGTGCGTATTCGGATCGAGCGAGCGACCGAGTCTGGAGAGCGCTCCCTGGAAGAGCCTGCCGGGATAAGCCATCACCGAGGCCTGGATCGGTTGACCCAGGCGGTAGAGCGGGGCGTCGCTTTCGAGCACATTTGCCACCATCCACTTGGTTCTCAGGTCAGCCACCGAGTAAGGGGCAGGTGCGTTTCCCGGCTGCTCGAGCAAGCCAGGCGCGGCGTTACGTGCGGTGATGCGGCCGCTGATCGGACTTTTGACGAGCAGTGCGGGCTCAACCTGTCGTTTGGCAACGATGTGATCGATTTCCGCCTCGCTCTTGCCGAAAATCGCGACCGCGTGGCGTGCCGCCTTCAGCGCGCCCTCGGCGGTCTGTTGGTTTGCCACTGCAGTCTCATAGTCGTTCTGATCGATGCCATGCGCCGCATAGAGCTTGACGGCTCGCTGCAAGGCGCTGCTGGTTTGCTCGAGCGTCGCCGCCGCACCGATCAGATTTGACTCCGCCGCGAGGAAGTCTGGGCTCTCGATGCTGAACAGCAGCTGGCCTTTCTTCACCAGGTCGCCAAGATCGGCGTACGTTTGAATGATCCGGCCCTGATAAGGGGTGAATACCTGTACGTTCAGGTCCTGGTTGAAATCGATGAGCCCCACCGCCTGCTTGTGGTACGCGAACTCGTGATCACCGATCGGTGCGACCCTGATTGCAGCGAGCTGCAATGCCGTAAGTTCCACGGTGTCGCCGGCAGGCGCCGGGGCGGCACTGGGCCGTGCGCCATCGGCCTCGGCAGCGTTCCCGGTCGCATGGTGCAGCCCCAGGTAGGCAAGCACGATGAGCATGGCTGTCGCGCCGGTCGCGGCCGTGACTCGCAGGAGAGGCCGCCTGATCAATTGCCGTGCGAGCTTAGCGGGGCTCATGAGCGTCAGTTGCCGGGGACAGCCGCCGCGGTCAGATCCGCCGGTCGGTTCCACCAGCCACCGCCAAGCGCCTGGTACAGCGCCGCGGTATCGCCGAAGCGCGTGGACTGAGCCTGCACCAGGCTGAGCAGGGCCTGCTGATAGGCGATCTGCGCGGCGAGGCCCGCCAGGTAGTCGGTGAAGCCGTCCTGCATCTGCTCACGGGTCAGATCGAGTGTGACCTTCGCGGCGCGTTCGACGGCGTGCGCCGCGGCTAGCTCATCAGCATCCGCAAGCAGCGCGTGCAGCGTATCAGCGACATTCTGGTAGGCCGTGAGCACGGTCTGCTGGTACTGCGCAGCGGCCTGCAGCAGCGCCTGATCCGCAGCGCGCTTGGTGTGCAGCAACGTGCCACCGGCAAACACGGGTTGCGTGACGCCACCTATAAGGTCCCAGAAGGGTCCACCGTCGCGGAACATCCAGGGAAATTCGTTGGCCCCGCCGCCCACAGCGCCGGTGATTGAGAATTGCGGCAGCATGGCCGCGATCGCCACACCGACTTGCGCGTTGGCCGAGCGCAGTTGCTCGGCGGCGGCGCGCACGTCAGGGCGCTGCTCGATGATCCGGGACGGGAGGCTCAACGGCAGGTCCTGCGGCAGCTTCAGCGAGCTCAGCTCGAAGGTCTCCTCGAGCTCCTGGTTCGGGAGCTTGCCGACCAGGGTGCGCAGCAGATCACGTGTCTGCTCGAACTGCTTTTCGAGCGGCGGCAGGAGTGCCCTGGCCTGGGCAAGCGCGGCTTCCTGAGCGGCCACGTCAACCCGCATCGCGTAGCCTTGCTGGTACTTGTCGAGCAATACCTGCAGGGACTTCTCGTTGGAATCGATGATGTCCTTGATCGCCTCGATCTGCGCGCGGGTCGAGGCTTCCTGGATTGCCGCCGCGACGACATTCGAGGCCAGCGTGAGGTAAGTGGCCTCCAGCTCGAAACGCTGCATCTGCGCCTGCGCAGCCAAGGACTCAACTTTGCGGCGGTTGCTGCCGAATACATCCGGCGTAAAGCCCACGGTCAGCTCGGCGGTATGATAGTTGTAAGTGAGCGGCTGGGCAGGCCCGTTCGGCTGCAGGATCTGTCCGTTACCCTGCACACCGGGCGCTGAGGAAGTTGCGGTGTTGCCGGACACCTTCTGGCGCTCGAAGGCATAATCAGCCGCGACGCTGGGATAGAAGTAACCGCGTTGCGCGTAGACCTGCTCCTGTGCCTGGCGCAAGGAAGCCTGCGCGGCCGCAACGGTCGGATTGGCAGCGAACGCCTGCTCGACCAGGGTATTCACAGCGGGACTGCCAAAGGACTGCCACCAGTTGAAGGCCACATCCTGCCCCGGCACAAAGCGCTGGGCCTCCCCGCCGGGCACCTCCGCCGAGGCGGTGGTCCCTCGCAGCGGTGTGGTGGTGAATCCGGCATCGTGCGGTGCCTGCGGCTGGTGGAAGTTGGGTCCCACGGCGCAGCCTGTCAGCGCTCCCACGGCAGCGAGTGCCAGCGTGAGACGGGAGCGAGCAGGAACGTGCATGAGTGATGGCCTGAGCAGTTAACGCTCACCGGACTGTCGTGCCAGTGGCAGGGCTTCCGGTGGAGAAGTCACCGTTAGGATTGGGAAACGCTGCTCACTCGCGCCCTGCGCAACGGCCCGTACGGCCTGAGAGCTCGCATGAGCCCGACCGGCTCGGCCGGTCACGCTCTAGCATGTTACGAGCGCGGTGCTTTCCGGCACCTTGCGCGAAGATTACCGATGGGAAAGGTGAGCCAGGGCAGCAGGCGGTGGCGCGGTAGTGGCCTCAGGCGCACGCTCGAGCGGTGAAGCTGATGGGCGCGGCAGCAGGATGGACGCACAAAGTCCTGGCCCGGCGTCGAAGAGTTGCAACTCTCCGCCGTGCAACTTGGCGATTGCCGATACGATCGCAAGGCCAAGACCATTGCCGGGCTGACTGCGCGCGCGGTCCACGCGATAAAACCGCTCGGTCAGTCTTGGCAGCTCGGCAGGTGCTACCCCCGGACCGTTATCGCGCACCAGAATGCACACTCGCTGCGCCTCCGATCGCGCGGTCAGCTCGACGCTGGCACCCGGACCGGCGTACTTGATGGCGTTGTCGATGAGACTGCCGACGGCGCTGGCCAGAAGATCATGATCACCGTGAGTCCAGACCGCGGATTGCCCGCCGACCGACAATCGCACGCTGCGCTCCTCGGCTGCCGCGTCATATAACTCGCCCATGTCGTGAACGATACGATTCAGGTCGACGAGCCCCATGTGCTCGGCGCGCATCCCCGACTCCGCCTCGGCGATCTGCAGGAGCTTGTTGAACACCAGAATCAAATCGTCGATCCCATCGATCGCCGTGCGTGCTGCGTCAGTCAGCTCGGCCACGGTCGTTTCGCGCCTGAGCGCTTCGTCCAGTCGCGCTCGCACGCGGCCCAATGGGGTTCGCAGGTCGTGCGCGATCGCATTCGAGACATGCCGGACGCCGTTCATGAGCTGCTCGATTCGGTCGAGCATGCGGTTGATGTCGAGGCCGAGGCGAGCGAACTCGTCATCGCCCGAGATCGAGATGCGCCGGTCGAGATTTCCGGCCTCGATTTCACGGGCGGTGCTGCGAATCCCGCTGATGCGGCGCTCGATCTGATGACGCAGGAGCCAGGCCCCGATCACCACCAGCACCAGCGAGACCGCCGCTGCCGCCTCCAGTGCATGCCAGACCAGAGCGCGGATCGCTCGTTGCTCGCTCAGGTCGCGCCCGACGTAAAGTAGTCCGCCATTCGGCAGCGGCCGCACGATCAGGCGCGCGGACGAGGGCCGGCCGTCCCGGATCACCTCGCGGTTCACCAACCGTCCCGTGGGCGTATCGGCGGGTGGCCACGTCGACAGATTGCCCACCACGCGCTGCCCGGACGGCGAGCTGACCAGAAATATCTCAGTGTCGCTGTCAATGCCGTCGGTGAGCTCGTTGTTGATCTCCCGAACCAGCTCGGCGGTGGGCTGGGCCCCATACGTGTCATGCAGGCGATTGGAAATCGAGATAATTTTGCCGTCCATGCTGCGGTCGAGCACGCCGACGGTACCGAAATAAAAGACCCCCGAGGTCACCAGGATCAGGACTACGAGCAACGCACCGTTACCGAGCGCGAGTCTGGTCGCGATGGAGTTATCGAGTGTGCGCACGGGCATGAAACGCCACCACCTGTTGCGGGACTGCGGCTATGTCCGCTCGCCCAGGAGGTATCCGACGCCGCGAATGGTATGAATCAACGCAGGCGAAAATCCCTTGTCCACCTTGCTGCGCAGACGGCTGATCTGAACGTCGATGACGTTGGTCTGCGGATCGAAGTGACAGTCCCAGACTGCTTCGAGCAGCATCGTGCGTGTGACGACCTGGCCTTCGTTGCGCATGAGGTAGGCGAGCAGGCGCAGCTCGCGTGGTTGCAGGGCGATCGGGATCGCGCCGCGAGCAACCTGAAACGTGCCGGTATCGAGCGTCAGATCTGCGACCTGCAGTTGCCGGGTCACATGGGTGGGATGCGCCCGGCGCAACAGCGCTTCGACACGCGCCAGCAGTTCCGCGAACGCAAAGGGCTTGGAAATATAGTCATCGCCGCCATGTCGCAAACCGCGCACGCGCTCGTCGGTGCTGGTCAGGGCGCTCACGATCAGTGCGGGGGTACGCTTCCCAAGGTCGCGCAGCTTGCTGATGATCGACAAACCGTCGACCCCGCCCGGTAGCAGCCGATCGACGATGATCAGGTCCCAGCTCTCATTGAGTGCCTGATGCAGTCCGTCCAGGCCGTTAGCGCTGCATGTCACGGCATGACCGGCCTCGGCCAGGCCGTTGCAGACGTACCGAGAGGTATCCGGTTCGTCTTCGACAACGAGAATTCTCATAGCTGAGAAGTCTTAACCACGGCGACTCGCCGTTCCGGTGTGGCTCCTGGGTGCAGCGTGTGGCGCCTTCAGTCCCCTCAGGTCTGGTCGGCGCCGAGGCGGCAGCTGCGAACCTGTAGTCTACGATGTTTCGTCTGACGCGGGAACACGCGCGGTGCGCCGGTTGCCGCATCCGTACGCGGGAACCAGTCGCGCCTGGCGGAGGGCTTGACGGACTCATGGCATCAACTTGTGAGCCCGCCTGCGGCTTGCCGCTGCGGTGACGAACGCGGCATAGCTCCAGGACAACTGCCGGGCGGATGTCTGGGCTCCGCTCGACTGATCGAACTGTTCCGAGAGCTCTCCACCGGGCGGCGTGTAGGCCTGAACGCAGCGCATGAACGCATCGCCGCGCCCCACGGCGAGCTTCGCCTGCGCTGAGGGATCGCCGTTGGACTGCCCGATCCCGAGACGTTCGCGAAAACGGCGATTCTCTTCGACGACCATCAGTTCGGCCCCGCCGCCGAGCGCAGCTGCCAGCCTGAAATAAAATTCCGCCGCGGCAAGGGTCGCGAAGTAATACGCGCCGCCACTGTAATACCTGTCGTTGGCGTAGCGTCCCATGGCCGGGCCGCGCTCCGAGGGACGGCTGCGGTTGATGAGGTATTCGGCCTCGAAGAGCTCCTCAAGCGCCGTCAGCGTAGCCTGTACCTTCGGGTCGAGCACGCTGTGCGCACCAAGCGCACGTCCGGCATGCAGCGTCGCGAGGATGACCGCCATATCCAGTTCTTTCCCTGGCGCTGCGTGGGTTACCGCCATGCGCGAGCGGTAGAAGCCGGCGCTGCGGTCCCAAAAGGCGGCCAGCCGGGGTACGTTTACCTGTGCTGCGGCGCTGCATGTCTGGGCGCGCGACTCATCGCCTGATTTCGCGAAGCATGCGGCGCCCTGCGTGCACGCTTCACTCTGCACCAGCCGTGTGTAGTAGTGCTCGCCGCATTGCTCTTCCCAGATATCAAACGAGTTGCGAGGTAATTGCGAGAGCGTGAAGGACAGATCGGCTGCGATGACTTCGCGCACCACGCTGCGGAGCGACGCATCGAGTTGCGGAAGCTCGCGCAACCAGCGCGCCAGCGCAATGCTGCGCATTGCAGGTCCATCTGCCTGTGGGCGCGACCAGCGGGTGATATCGGGTGTGCCGTCGGCGTTGACACGCACGTCTGCCAATACCGATTCGCCTGAAAGAGCGGCGATTTCAGCGTCCGGCCGCAGGTACTCACGGAAGGCGGGCTGCACGGTGCTTCTGAAGTTGCTGCGTTGGAGGAACTCCCGCCCATCCACCGACAGCAGCGTGTGGCTGAAGTGCACGAACTCGCCGAAGCGGCTCAGCGCCTCGCCTCCGACGTAGCTCTCGGTCAGCGCCACGCGCAGCGCGTCGATGACGATTGCGGAATCTCGGAACCAGTGAAAGAAATAGTCAGGCTCAGGGTCGTAGCGGGCACACACCGGAGATGCCAGGACCGAGCCTGGGCGCGGTATCACACGCTGCCCGAAACCGGTGCGCCCCATGACCAGCTGCGTCGCGGAAATGGCGCCGAGCATTGCGCGTGCGGCAAAGCGCGCCTGCGCTTCGATCCATGGCTGCAGCTGCGTCACGGGCCAGATCAAGCGAGGTGCGGACTGCGGAAACCGAGCTTCTTCAATCCCGCCTGGATCTCCGGAATCCCCATGAACAGCTTCCAGATGAGGCCGCTGCGGTAGTTCTCGATCATGATGATGCTCGGTCCCTGGCTGATGCCGATGAAGCTCTCGGCGTACCACTCGTGTTGCGCGCTGAAGCCATCCACGAAGCCAAAGCGACCCCAGATGCAGTCACCGAGCTGGTCGAAGAAATGGCGCAGCGCGCACATCGCCTGTTGCGGAGCGTAGGGGAAGCTCGAGAGCGCGGCAGCGGGCGTGATGACGCTGCGATCGTTGGTGGGCGCGTGCGCCTCGTAGCCCTCGAGGCTGTCCCCCGCGCTCAACCCCCAGCAATCCGGGCCGTAGCCCTTGTAGCGATGCGGGTTACGCACGCAGTACGCGTAGTTGATGAGCGTGTGGTTCACGTTCTGCTGCCAGTAGTCCGCGTACGCATCGCTCAATCCGCGCGGATCGAGGCCGCAGAAGGAATAATGCGCGAAGAACAGCGGTCCGCCCCAATCCGGGCCGAGCGGAAGCTCGATGCCTTCGAAGCTGCGCCGATTGAGGAACTCACGGTTGACCGCCCAGCCTGCGTGATACGCCTCTGCTGCTACGGCATGGCGCGGCGCAGAGGCGGCGAGCACGTAGGTGATTAGGCACTCGTTCCAGCCGCGCACGTCATGGTTCAAGGCGAAGCCATTGGTGGGGCTCCAGTGCCAGGTCAGAACCGGACGTTCTGCCTGCGTGTACCAGTCCCATTCCGCCTCCTGCCAGACAGTGGTGATGCGCGCCCGCAGGCGCGCTTCGGCTGGCGCCGCGCGATCGAAGTACGCGCGCGCACACAGCAGCCCCTGCAAGAGCAAGGCCGTCTCGACGATGTCCCCGCCGTCGTCCTTGCGACTGAAGGGGATGGTGGCACCGGTGTCGCCGCGCATGAAATGCGGGTACATCCCGTGGTAGCAGGTGGCTTTCTCGAGGCAGTCGAGCATCGCCGCGAAGCGTGCCAGCACCTGTTCGCGCGCCACCCAGCCGCGTTCGCAGGCAATGATCAGCACCAGTGCGGCAAATCCCGAGGCGCCACTGGCCACGGGGCCATCGCGGTCAGCAGCGCGCCGCGTGCGCCGGTCGAAGGCCAGGCCGCTCACCGGGTGGGCGCCGTCCCAGAAGTAGCGAAACGTTTGGCGCTGCACCAGATCCAGCAGCTCTTGATCGGAGAGCCGCTTGCCGCGAGCTGCCGTGGCGGAGCGGGACCTGATCTTGGTGCGCTTCGGCATGGGTGCGTTCAAGCCTGTTGAGCGACAGCGGCCGGCTGCTCGGGCGGCTGGAAGGCAGGTCCGTGCGGATCGGGGAGGAGATCCAATTTGTGGGTGAAGGGACCGCCGCGGTTCGTGTCCTCGCCGATGCTGATGAGGCCGACCTCGCGCAGCGCGCCGCGGAGCAGCGCTTCGATACGCCTGCGCGAGGCCGGATCGAGCAGGTCCAGCACACCGTCCAGCACCAGCCACCGCGGACGCTGCAGTATCACGCGGGCGAAGGCCAGACACTGCTTCTCATCCTCGTTCAAACGCCGGTCCCAGCGCTCCACAGTATCGAGCTGCTCGGCGAGCCGACCGAGGCCGACTTGCGCGAGCGCCGCGCTGATGTCCTTGGCGTCATAGACGTTCGCCGAGTGTGGGTAGGCGAGCGCGGCACGCAGGGCCCCGGGGGGCACGTAAGCGCGCGAAGGCAGGAACAGAACAGGCCCGCGCGGCGGGCGCGTGATGCGCCCGCGTCCCCAGGGCCAGATGCCGATGATCGCCTGGAACAGCAAGGTTCTGGCGGAGCCCCGTTCGCCGGCGATGAGCAGCCGTTCACCGGGCTTGAGCTCCAGGTGCGTCTCGCTCAGCCTGATGGCACCGGCCGGAGCTGCGATGCACAGATCGTCAAGGCGGATCGATGGGGTGTCGGTTTCCTGCAGCTCGATGTGGCTTGCCGTTTGGCCCATGCGATCCATGGTCATCACCGCGTTGCGGAAGTTGGACACACGCACAAGCGTGGCACGCCAGTCCGCGAGATTGGAGAAGTTGTCGACGAACCAGCGCAGCGAGGACTGTACCTGGGTGAATGCGCCGACTGTCATCATCAGCTCCCCGAAGGTCATGCGGTCCGACATATAGCTTGGTGCGGCAACCAGGATCGGGGCAACGATCATGAGCCACCCATAGCCGGCCGTGACCCAGGTAAGCCGCGTCAGTGCGCCTACGATGCGCCGCGAGATCTCGAGCACGGTTTCGAACACCCGGTTCAGATGCTCTTTCTCATCGGCCTCGCCGCCGAAGATCGTGATGCCCTCGATCTCCTCGTTGGCCCGTACCAGGGCAAAACGCAGGTCTGCCTCGCGTGCGTAGCGTTCGGCATCCAGCTTCACCAGGGGACGACCCACCCACCAGGTGAACAGTGATGCCGTCCCTGCATAGATCAGTGCCCACCACACCATGTACCCGGGGATCTGGATCTCGTGGCCGCCGAGGGGCACGATCATCTGTCGCGACAGGATCCACAGCACGCCGATGAAGCACAGCAGCAGCAGCGTCGCCTGCAGCAGGCCGATGCCGAGGTCGGTCGTCAGATCGGTCAGATGCTGCGCATCGGCGTGCAGGCGCTGGTCCGGATTGACGCCGATCCAGCCCGCATTCGACAGGCGGAACGCGCGTAGCGGCTGCAGCCATTCGTTCAGCAGCTCATGCACCAGACCCTGGCGCAGCACGACCTTCGAGGTTTGGTTGAGCCACATCTGCGCAACGTTGAGGACCAGCAGCACGCCGGCCAGCTCGGCGAACACGATCAGCTGCTCGATGAAGACCGCCCAGTCCTTGTGCGTCAGAGCATCGTAGAAGGGCTTGTTCCACGCGTTCAGCCTGATCTGCGCATAGGCGGTCGCCGACAGCACGACGATGAGTGCGCCCGACAGTAACAGCAGGTAATTACGCTCGCGCCCACGCCAGAAGGCGGCGCCCATGCGCTCAATCTCGGAGAAGAGGCTATCTTTAGTGAAGACCTCTCCGCTGTCGGTGGCGGAGGATCGCACGCCCGGTAGGTCAGCCATCGAATCGATCCGTTGTGCTGCAGCTGTCGCGTACGTCCGGTAGACAGCGTCAGCTTACAGCATGGCAGGCGCGTGCGAAGCATCGACACCCTGCTCGCCAGCTCGGCTCTCGAGAAGAAGATCGGCGGGCTCAACACGGTGAGGTCGCCAGTGTGTGAGCAGGATTCGCGTTGGGGCTTGCACCGCTTCGTGGATGCTATCTTCCAGCCGACCTTCGTCGTCAATGCAGCGTGCAACGGCACCGCCCACCTCGAGGGCCACATCCTCATCACGACTGGAGAGCGGATTTCTCTGGCTGCGCGCGATACGGGCCGGCTGGCGCTCGATTACGAGTTCAGCGAGCGCTGGGACGCCGGGGCGATCTGCGTGGTCGCATCCAGCTTGTACCGGCACGGCAACGAGCAGGACGCCAATCAGGCCGGGGGCACTGATGCGGCGGGTGCCCTTTTTTCCAAGGCACGGGCTGGATCGAGGGGTTACGCCGTCGTCAGGGTCAATTCAGTGGGAGGGCAACCGCAGCGCGGCGGCGTCCGCGTGCGGCGGCACGAACAGCGCCACCCGTTCACTGGAGCCTGTGATCCTGGCTGCGTCGGGCTCCTCGCTCAGGTGCTGCGCCAGCCGCATGGCGTGTACGCGCAGCTCCGCGACGGCGGTGCTCTCCCAGAAGCTCGCGCGCAGCATGGGCCCGACGTAGAAGATGTTTGTGGCCGCGCGCCCAGTGGCGTTGATCAGCGCGCCAAGCTCATCGGTCACGAGCCCCTGACCGAGCGGGTCGCGCAGCGCCACGCCCTGCGCCAGCAGGGAGCGCAACAGCCGCTCGCGCGTGCGGCCGACGTCGTAGTCCGGACCGGTGCAGTTGATGACGCGATCGACCATGAGCGTGCCGGCATGTCCCGCGCCGCGCGCACGGCAGGTGATGCGTACCTGTTTGCCGGCGGGCTCGAGGTTCAGAATGCGCCCGGCGTGCAGCTGCAGCTGACCGGCACGGCGCAGCTCGTGCAGATCGGACCAGGTACTGTGCGCGAGGCGGTGCCGGTGTACGTCCCAATATGAGCGCACGTGGCGAAGGAACCTGCGCCGCTCGGGCAGCTTCAGGCGCTGCCAGAGGGCTGGCGCAACTTCCCGAACGCAGGCAATGCTCTCGCGCCAGTCCTCGCCTTGGAGCTCGACTTCCTCTGCCAGCGCGCGCACCGCGCTTACCAGGCGCGGCAGCGAAATCGACGCGGCGTGCAGCAGTCGTGCCGTATCCGGCTGCTCGGGGACGCGCCGCAGGGGCCTCTGCGGTGGCGGGATCAGGCCATGGCGTGAGATGGCGTGAACCAGCGCCTTGCCGCGGGCCGCGCGCGTTCCTGCGAGCACGGTGTCAGCCATCGTAAGGCCAGTACCGGCCACCAGCAGCGTCTCGCCCGCCCGAAACTGCGGCGGCGCTGCCCAGGGATCCGCGATGTAGCGCGCCGAGCCGCGCAGCGCCTCGCTCCCGGGCAGATCAGCCGGCGGCGGATTGCCGAGCGCGAGCACGACGGCATCGGCGTTAAGGCTGCGCCCGTCGGCCAGATGTACCCGCACGACGGCGCTTCTGGGCACTCTTTCGATCGCGATCGCCAGTCCGTAAGTGCGCTTGAGTTCGACGTGCGGCGCGCATGCCGATTCGGCGCTCGCCAGAGCGGACTCGAGGTAGTCCCCATAGAGTTCGCGCGGCAGGAAGTCCTCGGCGGTAACGTTAGCGTCACGTTTGCGGGCAAAGGCGAGGAATTCGCCGGCGTCCGCGGCGTTCGCGGACATGCGACCGGCCGGCACGTTGAGCAGATAAGGGTACTTCAGTTTGCTGTACGCAAGTCCGCGCGCCATCTGGGCGCGGTCCATCAGCACGATGCGCAGCGGCTCGCGGTGTTCGCTGCGTAAGAGTGTGGTGGCGACCGTCGTGCCGGAGAAACCTGCGCCTACTATGACGATGGTGCGTGGAGTCGATCTCATGGAGTGATCTCCGCGGCTATGGATGTCCGGAAGCAAGCCTACGAGTGTACGGGCGGCCCGGTTACGGAGTAGTGCAGAGGCGGTTTCAAAGACGTAACAGTTCGCGAAACTGCGGACGTGCGCCGCAGTGAGCCGGCGGTAGGGATAAGCTACCCAGTGTCGCGTATGACGTCACGGCTGGCCGGCGACGCACAGCCGCCCGGTGCGCTGCGCGCGGCCATTTTCAATGCCAGCAATGCGGCCTTGGGATACGCCGCTCGAAATCGCACCGTAGCAGTTTGAATCCGCCTGGCGCGGCAGCGCCCAATGCGCGGTTCCTGTTTGCGCGAGCCGTTCTAGTCGCGCGCGGCGGAGCGCACTTCAGCGATTGATGGCGGCCAGCTGCTCCGCACTCGGTTGCACACCCTCGAGGCAGGTGATGCTGCCGACGCTCACCTTGATGATGGCGGTGGTGTGCGCGCCCTCGGCGGTATCAAAGTACTGACGATCGACGGTAATCGCACGAGTGTAGTGGGGTAAGACGCTGTAGCTCACGCGCCGCAATTCGGACCTTACCGTGCCGTCGTCGGTCTTCCAGTCGACTCGGTAACGGATCACGCCGTTGCAGCCATTGGAGGCACATCCGGCGGCCGCGAGGCCGAAGGCGATACGGAACTCGTCTTTGCTCAGACGCATGACGAGAGGGCTTTGGCTCAATGAGGCCGAGTGTGCGAAAGATGGGCTGGCGGCGCTTCCCAGCGGACACCATCCCACGCTACCCGCTGCGGCAATGAGCCATGCGGCCGAGTACCTGGTCATAAGTCAACTCCATGTCGAAGTTCAGACCCCGTGACCCTACGTAGCGGCCGTCCCGGCGACAAACGATTAATGGTCAAGCGACGTCGCAGCGCTCCTCATGCATGGCGTCGGCAGACACCGACAGTCTCCCGAAAGCGCGTGCGTGGAAGCGCAGCAGGCTCAGGTGCCGGCCTTCGGACAGGTGAACTCGTGCGCCTTGCTCGGGGGCGGCTGGTCGAGCTTCCAGCCGGCGGGGATGTCGAACTGCGATCCGGGTATCGGTCCCTGCGTGATCGAGGTGGTTTCAGTGGTGAACGAGCCGGCCTGAGTCATTCCAGGCGGCAGTGCACTTGCGCCGCCGGCGGTCGCGGTGCTGGTGCCGGAGGCGCCGCTGGTGCTGGTGTTGTTCTTCTTCGCGAACAGGCCGCTCACCAGCTTGTTGCTGAACGCACTGGCGGCGGAGCCGAGGACCGAACCCCCCGCGCCGTTGCCGGCGGCGTTGGCGGCCGCGCTGCCGGCACTCGAACCAGCCGCGCCGGCCGCAGCACCGGTGCCGGCGCTGGCGCCCGCCTGACTGGCATCACCCACGACGTTGCTGTTGGTGTTGCCGTTGCCGTTGCCGAAACCGCCTGAGCTCTGCGAGTTCTTCGCAGCCGCGCAATGCTCGCCGCCGAAGGCGATGCGCACGGTGGTCTTGAGCGGGTAACCCTTGATATCGGTGGCCTTGCCGCCGAGCTGCTTCATTGCCTCCGCATAGGGGGCGATGAACTGACGCATCTGCGCCGGGATGGCGACGCCCGCACCGCCGTGCTCGTCCAGCCCGAGCTTCTGCGCGTACGCCAGCGCGAACGCCTTGCGGTCCTCCAGCCCGGCGATCTGATCCTGAGTCAGCCAGCTATCGAACATGAACAGGAAATCGCAGCTGTCACCGGTTTGCTTGTTGGTGCAGCTCTGGGTGAGGGCCAGCTGGGTGAGCTGGCTGTCGTGGCCGGCGATGGTTGCGTGCGTGCCGGGCTGCTTGATGTCGAACTTCGGCGGACTCATTTCGCACTTAGAGGTGTCCGGGGCCTGCGAGCCTTTCTGCTGCACGGCCGGGCATTGCTTCATCTTGTCCATCTCGGCCTGTGCCTGCTGCAGGGCGGCCTGGCGCTGCGCCGCGGTCAGGAACGGCGTTTCCCGATACTCCTTCTTCTTCGGCTCGAGCTGCCACTGCACCTCGCGATCCAGGCGGATGATGTTGCCGGACTGGGCGTTGGCGCACAGCAGCGACATGAATCCCTCGCAGCTCAGTTCCGTGTCGCGTCGCTGCTTGTCCGCGGTGGTGTACTCGGTGTTGCTGCCGTGTGCCTGGATCACGCTGAAATCGAAACTGGTCTGCTCCTGGATCGTGACGTCGGCGCGCCCGGCGCGTGGCGCGACAACCATTACCACGGCGAGGGCCGGCGCCCATGCGAATGCGAGTACCTTGAGGCGTGACATGTTCTTTTTCTCCCTGAAGGCCGGACGGTGCAGGCCGGCAGTCTATTCCCTCGCGCGCGTTCTGTGGAGTCGCAGCCATGCAGCTGCTTGCAGCGCGAGCGACAGCAGGCGCAGTATTCGTGCGAGTCGGAGGGATTATGTGCGACAACGACTCTCTGGATGACATGGTGCAGTACCAGCTGCGCGGCCCTGGGCTCTCGCGGCGGCGCTTTGCATTGCTCGGTGCCGGCGCAGGCCTCGTCAGCGTGCTCTCGCCCGCCCCCGCAGCTGCGCAGCTGGCGGTCGTGGAGTCGGAGGTCGACATCCGTACACCGGATGGCACCGCGGACGCCTACTTCGTGCATCCGGCGACGGGCTCGCATCCCGGGATCCTCGTGTGGCCGGACATCTTCGGCCTGCGGCCCGCGTTTCGGCAGATGGGCAAGCGACTGGCCGAATCCGGCTATGCGGTCCTGGTCGTCAATCCCTTCTACCGAAGCAAGCATGCGCCGACCGCGCCCGAGCACCCTGATTTCCAGGATCCGGCCACGCGGGATGCGCTGATGGGACTCATGCATACGCTCTCGGCGGCGACGGCGCAGACGGATGCCACGGCCTTCGTCGGCTGGCTTGATGGGCAGAAGCCGGTGAGCAAGAAGCACAAAATGGGCACCACGGGATACTGCATGGGCGGACCCTTCACCATGCGCACCGCTGCGGCATTTCCCGATCGTATCGGGGCCGGCGCATCGTTCCACGGCGGCGGCCTGGTCACCGACAACCCCGACAGTCCGCACCTGCTGATCCCGAAGATCAAGGCGCATTACCTGTTCGCCATCGCCGCGAACGACGATGCGAAGCAGCCGGAGGCGAAGGACGTGCTGCGCGCGCAGTTCGCCAAGACGAAGGTACCCGCCGAGATCGAGGTGTACGCGGGCACCATGCACGGCTGGTGTCCGCCGGACTCGCAGGTCTACAACCACGACCAGGCGGAAAAGGCCTGGAGCCGGATGCTGGTTCTGTTCAAGGAGTCCCTGGCAGGATAGCGCACCTCAAAGACCCAGCTCACTCAGCGACGGGTGATCCTTGGGCCTCGCTCCCGGGGCGCTCCAGCGGTATTTTCGCTCAGCTTCCGCGATCGGCAGATCGTTGATGGAGGCGATGCGCCGGCACATCAGTCCGCTGGCGGCGAACTGCCAGTTCTCGTTGCCGTAGGAGCGGTACCAGTTACCCGAATCATCGTGCCACTCGTACGCGAAGCGTACCGCGATGCGCTCCTCGCCAAAGGTCCAGAGCTCCTTGATGAGTCGGTAATCCAGCTCGCGGCTCCACTTGCGCTGCAGGAACTGCTGTATGGCGGCGCATCCCTGGAGGAATTCGGCGCGGTTGCGCCACTGCGAGTCCTCGGTGTACGCGAGCGCTACGCGCTGCGGGTCGCGGGTGTTCCACGCATCCTCCGCCATCCTGACCTTGGCGAGGGCGGTGGCGTGCGTGAACGGCGGCCTGATGGGGCTTGCAGCCGGTGGCGCACCCGATGCCGTGTCACTCAAGGGAGCTTCTCGCGGACATTGCCCCTCAGACGTACGGTGCTGAAAACCGCGCCGATGAGCGCAAGGGACGCCGCCACGTACAACGCGAAGTGCGAACCTGCCTCGCCATAAGCGCGGAACAGGATCGCAACCCCTGTGGCACCGAGGGTCTGTCCCGCCAGGCGCGCAGAACTGAGCATACCGCCTGCGGCGCCGCTGCGCGCGCGCGGTGCGCTGGCGAGGATCGTACGGTTGTTGGGTGCCTGGAAGAAGCCAAAGCCCAGACCGCATAGGCTCATCCGCCAGATGAACGCGAGACTGCCTGCCGCCGGCGGCAGCAACCCGAGGAGCGCCAGACCGATCGCCATGACGAGCAGTCCCAGGCCCCCCAGCAGTCCTGCGGCATGGCGGTCGGCGAGTCGCCCGGCAACCGGCGCTGCGACCGCGAGCGCCAGCGGCCAGGGGGTCATGAGTAGCCCGGTCTGCACGGCACTGTGTCCGAGCCGCTGAATCTCGAACGGCAGTGCGACGAGTGCGGTCGACTGCGCCATGAACGAGCATATCGATGTCACGACCGAGAGCGAGAACACCCGATTGCGCAGCAGATCGAACGGCAGGATCGGCGCGCTGCGGGGCCGCTCGTGGCGCACCAGCAGTACGCCCAGCACGCACCCGCATGCCAGCTGCAATGTCGCCAGCGCCGTTGAGGCGTGATGGGCGAGGGACTGCAGGCCAATCAGCAGCAGCGCGCAGGTGCCACCGTACAACGAGGCGCCCGGCAGGTTGAATGCCCGCCGCGTCGGCTCGTTCTCCGGGAGCGCGAACCACGCGATGCTGAAGGCGATGATGCCGAGCGGGATGTTGATGCCGAACAGCCAGCGCCAGTGCGCGACCGCGAGCACGGCGGAGGCGATGGTCGGGCCGAGGGCGGCGGAGGTCGCCACGACGAAGGCGTTGATCCCCACGGCACGGCCGAGCTGGCTGTGGGGGTAGGTGAAACGCACCAGCGCCGGGCTGACGCTCATGACAGCCGCCGCGCCCATGCCCTGCAGGACACGCGCCATGCTGAGGGCCAGGAGGCTGGGCGCGAAGGCGCAGGCGAGCGAGCCGAGCGTAAATACCGCCAGTCCGGTCTGCGACACGCGCCGGTAGCCCACGATCTCGCCGAGGGAGGAGAGCGGCAGGAGCAGCACGACGATCGTCAGCTGATACGCGTTGATGACCCAGATGGAAGCCGCGGGGCTCACGTGCAGATCGCGCCCGATGGTCGGCAGGGCGACATTGGCGATAGTGCTGTCGAGAACTGACATCGCGATCGCGAGCGCGATCGCGATGATCGCCCAGTAACGGCGCGGCAGCGGCAGGCCGTCGTCGTGCGCGACGGCAGAAGACGGGCTCGGAGCGGACATCGGGCGTCATCATATAGATAGCGGGGGCGATGGCGCTGTCATAAGAGGGCTGTCATAACTGGAAATGGCGGGGCGTGTTGTGACGCAGGCCGGAGCGGCCCCCTCAACGTACATTGCTAGAATCCTCGTTAGCGCCAATTGGCAGAACGGAAAAAAGAACAACGTGTCCACGCAGCTCGAGGACAAGGGATCCGGCGAGGTGTCCGGGCCGCGCGCCGAGCGGCGCCGCGGTGATCGCCGGCGCGGCGTTCTGCGCGGGCTGCTGCGCGGTAATCTCAGCCCGCGGCGGCGCCTGCCGCGCCGCGACGGCGAGCGCGCCGTGACGGCGCTGGACTGGCATCATCCGCAATGGCTGGCGGTCGCAGTCGTGATCGTGGCGCTCTCGTGCACGGATGCGTTCCTCACCTTGATGCTGCTTGAGCACGGGGCTTACGAGGCCAACCCCCTGATGGCGCCCCTGGTTGCCGGATCCGCCCTGAGGTTCGCGGTGGTGAAGATCTTCCTCACCGCCTTCGGGGTCGTGCTGCTCACGCTGCTGGCGCGCCTGCGGGCCTTCGGGGTCGTGCCGGTGGGTCTGCTGCTGTACACACTGCTGGCCCTCTACGGCGCGCTCATCGTCCATGAGCTGCGGCTGCTGAACGCCGGCTAGCGAGCCTCGCGCCGGGGGGTTCGGCGCCGCCGGCGGCTTTGCGCTAAACTACTGTCCTGCCGGACCTTTTCTCCCCATGCTCGAACCTACGGCCCTGTACGGCGCCAACGCCGAGTTCCTTGACCGCCTGTACGAACAGTACCTGCGTGACCCGGCGAGCGTAGCGGATGACTGGCGCAGCTATTTTGCGCAGCTCGCGCCGCAGGGGGCGAGCGAACGCGCGCATGCCCCGGTGCGCGATGCGATCGCCGCGCGCGCGCTGGCGGGGCGGGCAGCGGACACGGCACCGCCTGCCCCGGCCGCCAACGCCAAACAGGCCGCGGTTGCGCGGCTCATCCAGGTGTGGATCAACCGCGGCCATCTCTTAGCCACCATTGATCCCTTGGGGCTGATGCCGCGGCCGCGCCCGCACGTGCTCGATCTGGATTACTTCGGGCTGAGTCCTACAGACCTCGACACGCAGTTCTTCACCGGCAGCCACACGAACGCTGTGCCCAAGCGCATGACGCTGCGGGACATCCTGGCGCAGCTGCAAGACATCTACGCCGGTACCGTCGGCGCTGAGTTCGCGCACATATCCGATTCCGAGGAGCGGCTGTGGCTGCAGGACGAGTTTCAGCAGGGACGACTGCAACAGCGCTTCAGTGCCGAGGAGCAGCGCAACATCCTCTGGCAGCTGACCGCCGCGGAGGGTCTGGAGCGCTACCTGCACACCAAGTACGTCGGCCAGAAGCGCTTCTCCCTCGAAGGCGGTGATGCACTGATTCCGCTCCTCGATGATCTCATCCAGTGCGCCGGCAACGATGACATCGAGGAGGTGGTCATCGGCATGGCGCACCGCGGCCGTCTCAACGTGCTGGTGAACCTGCTCGGCAAGTCACCCGCGGAACTGTTCTCGGAGTTCGAAGGCGCCTACGACCTGAGCCGACTCAAGGGCTCGGGCGACGTCAAGTACCACAAGGGCTTCTCGGCAGATCTGCGTACCGCACACGGCAACGTGCACACGGTGCTGGCGTTCAATCCCTCGCACCTGGAGGTCGTCGACCCGGTGGTCGAGGGCTCGGTGCGCGCACGCCAGGAGTGCCGCGGCAATGAGCGCGCGCAGCGCGTGCTGGCGCTTCTGATTCACGGCGATGCCTCCTTCGCCGGCCAGGGCGTGGTGATGGAGACGCTGCAGCTCAGTCAGGCGCGCGGTTTCTTCACCGGCGGCACGCTGCACGTCATCATCAACAACCAGATCGGTTTCACGACCTCGGAGGCGTGCGATGCGCGCTCGACCACGTATTGCAGCGACGTGGCCAAGATGGTGGAAGCACCGATCTTCCATGTGAACGCTGACGATCCGGAGGCGGTGGTATTCGTCACGCGTCTGGCGCTGAAGTACCGCATGCGCTTCCGCAAGGACGTGGTGATCGATCTGGTGTGCTACCGCCGCCACGGCCACAACGAGGCCGACGAGCCGGCCGCCACGCAGCCGGTGATGTACCGCATCATCCGCGAGCACCCGACGGCGCGGCGGCTGTACGCCGATCGACTCATCGCCGCTGGCGTGCTGAGCGAATCGGATGCGCAGGCGATGCTCGAGCAGTACCGCGCCGGGCTCGACGAGGGACGCCCGCAGGCACGTGCCTCGCTCGGCATGATCGGCAACAAGTACACCGTGGACTGGAGCGCGTACGCGCAGGTGGACTGGACCGAGCGTGTGCCGACGGGGGTGGACCTGGCGCGGCTGCGATCCCTGGGCGAGCGCATCACCACTTTGCCGCAGGGATTCACGCTCCATCCGCGGGTCGCGCAGCTGATGGCGAACCGCAGGAGGATGGTGCAGGGCGAGCTGCCGCTCGACTGGGGCTGCGCCGAGACCCTGGCGTACGCGGCGCTGCTCAGCGACGGCTTCAACGTGCGCATTACCGGGCAGGACAGCGGGCGCGGCACCTTCTTTCACCGGCACGCCGTGCTGCACGAGCAGAACAGCGATGCGACCTGGATACCGCTGCAGCACATTGCCGATCCGCAGCCGCGCGTGCAGCTGATCGACTCGGTGCTCTCGGAAGAGGCGGTCATGGGCTTCGAGTACGGCTACGCGACGACCGACCCGCACTCGCTGGTCGTGTGGGAGGCCCAGTACGGCGACTTCGCCAACGGCGCCCAGGTGATCATCGATCAGTTCATCTCTTCCGGCGAAGCTAAGTGGGAGCGCTTCTGCGGGCTGGTATTGCTGCTGCCGCACGGTTATGAGGGTGCCGGACCTGAGCACTCCTCGGCGCGACTTGAGCGCTTCCTGCAGCTGTGCGCGGAGAACAACATGCAGGTGTGCGTGCCTTCGACGCCGGCACAGATGTTCCACATGCTGCGCCGGCAGATGCGCCAGTCCTTCCGCAAGCCGCTGATTGTCATGACGCCCAAGAGCCTGCTGCGCCATGAGCTGTCGGTGTCGGCGCTCGAGGATCTGACGCGCGGCTACTTTGCGCGCGTCATCGGCGAGATTGACGAGCTGGCGGCCGAGGACGTGCGGCGGGTGGTCTTCTGCAGTGGCAAGGTCTATTTCGACCTGCTGAGGGCGCGCCGCAAGGAAGCCTTGCGCGATGTGGCGCTGGTGCGTATCGAGCAGCTGTATCCATTTCCGACCGAGGAATATCAGGCGATGCTCAACCGCTACCCCAATGTGCGCGAGGTCGTGTGGTGCCAGGAGGAGCCTCAGAACCAGGGCGCCTGGTACCAGATCCGCCACCGCCTGCAGGAGCTGGTGATCGGCCGCCGTCCGGTGCTGTACGCCGGGCGTCCGCCCTCGGCGGCGCCCGCGACCGGCATCGGCAAGATCCACGAGATCGAGCAGCAGACGCTGGTCGCCGCGGCGCTGCATTCGAATACCACCGAGGAGTCCGCGCGCGAGACCACGCGGCTCACCGCCGTGCTGCCGGCGGTCGCGGCCGCCGCTGCGGCGGCTGCCGCCGACACGCCCGCCACAGCGCCCATGGTCCCGATACGAAAGCGCTCATGAGCACCGAGATCCGCGTTCCACAGCTTCCGGAGTCCGTCGCCGATGCGACGCTCGTGGCCTGGCACAAGCACCCGGGAGATGTCATCCGTCGTGACGAGAATCTCGCTGATCTCGAGACCGACAAGGTCGTGCTCGAGGTGCCCGCGCCCGCCAACGGCGTGGTGCGCGAGCTGAAGGTGGCCAGCGGTACGGTCGTGAAGAGCGGGCAGGTGCTGGCCGTGATCGAAGAGGGCGCAGCTGCGACGGCGACTCCAGCGCAAGCCGCACCGGCCGCGAAGCCTTCCGCTGCACCCAGGGCCGCCCCCGCCGTGGCCCCTGCCGAGAGCGCGAAGGATCCAGGCAAGCTCAGCCCTTCGGTGCGTCGGCTGGTCGAGGAGAACCACCTCGATCCGGGCTCAATCCCGGCCTCCGGTCGCGACGGCCGGCTGACGAAGTCCGATGTCGTCGGCTACCTCGGGAAAAAGCCCGGGGAAGCCCCCGCACGCGCCGCCCCCGCCAGCGTCCCATCTTTGGTCGCAGTTCCCGCGGCTGCGCGCGCTCCGACGCCTGTCGGCGCGCGCGCCGAGCAGCGCGTGCCGATGACGCGGCTGCGGGCGCGGATCGCGCAACGCCTGATCGAGGCGCAGTCGACCCAGGCACTCCTCACGACCTTCAACGAGGTCGACCTGAGCGCGGTGCAGGAGCTGCGCTCGCGCCACAAGGAGCGCTTCGAGAAGGCGCACGGCGTGAAGCTCGGCTTCATGTCCTTCTTCGTCAAGGCTGCGATCGAGGCGTTGAAGAGATTCCCGGTCGTGAACGCCTCGGTCGACGGCAACGACATTCTCTACCACGAGTACTACGACATCGGCGTCGCCGTTTCCACCGAGCGCGGCCTGATCGTTCCGGTCGTGCGCGATGCGGATACCAAGGGCTTCGCTGCGCTTGAGAAGGAAGTGGCGGAGTACGCGCGCAAGGCGCGCGAGGGAGCCCTCGCCATCGAGGATCTGACCGGCGGCACCTTCACCATCACCAATGGCGGGGTGTTCGGCTCACTCATGTCAACGCCCATCGTGAACGCGCCGCAGAGCGCCATTCTCGGCATGCACAAGATCCAGGAGCGGCCGATCGTGGTGGACGGCCAGGTCGCGGTGCGGCCGATGATGTATCTCGCGGTGACCTACGATCACCGCATTATTGATGGCCGCGAGGCAGTGCAGTTCCTGGTGGCGATCAAGGACGCCCTCGAGGACCCGGGGCGCATGCTGCTCGGGATCTGAAGCGCGCGGCGCCCGTTAGAACACGTGGCGGAAAACCCAGTAGAGCCCGCCCGCCAAGAGGATCGCGACCGGCAGCGTCAGCACCCACGCCATCAGCAGGTTGCGCAGCGTACCCATCTGTAGGCCCGAGTGATTGGCGGCCATGGTGCCGGCCACTCCCGAGGACAGCACGTGCGTGGTCGACACCGGCAGCCCGAACATGTCGGCCGCGGCGATCGTGCTCATCGCCACGAGCTCCGCGCAGGCGCCCTGCGCGTAGGTGAGATGGGTCTTGCCGATCTTCTCGCCGATGGTCACGACGATGCGCTTCCAGCCCACCATGGTGCCCAGCCCGAGGGCGATCGCGACCGCCACCTTCACCCACAGCGGGATGAATTTGGTCGCCGCGTCGATCTGCTTCTTGAACGCATCAAGATCCGCACGGGTATCGGCGTCCAGCGCCGGGGCGTGGGCATCCTTGTCGAACACCCGCACCGCTTCTGAGGTGAGGTACATGTCGTTGCGCACGTTGGCGACCGCATTCGGTGGCACCTTGGCGAGGGTGCCGCTCTCCTTCACCTGATCGCCGATGCTCGCGGTAATGGTCGCGAGGGCCGGCAGGACCTCATCGTTCCAGGTGTGGGTACGCACGTAGTTCGAGAGCACCCCGCGCGCATCGCCCGCGCCTCTCGTGGTGTACTTATCCAGCGCCTGCTCCGTGGTGTTCGCCACCGCGATGAATGGCCCCATCTGGGAAGCGGGCATGGCACGGTTGAGCGCATAGGCTATCGGCACGGTGCCGATCAGGATCAGCATGATCAGGCCCATGCCTTTCTGGCCGTCGTTGGAGCCGTGCGCGAATGACACCCCTCCGCAGGTCAGAATGAGGATGCCGCGGATCCACCATGGCGGGGCGGCGTTGGCCTTCGGCTCGCTATATAGAGCGCGGTTCTTCACCAGCGCCTTGAGAATGAGCAGCAGCCCCGCCGCGCATACGAAGCCGACCAGCGGCGAGAGCAGCAACGAGTAGCCCACCTTGGTCGCCTGGCCCCAGTCCACACCGCTGGTGCCGTCGCGCCCGTGCATGAGCGCGTTGGCGACCCCGACCCCGATGATCGATCCAATCAGCGTGTGCGAGGAGGATGCCGGCAAGCCGAGCCACCAGGTGCCAAGATTCCAGATGATCGCGGCGATCAGCAGAGCAAACACCATGGCGAAGCCGGCGCTGGAACCGACCTGCAGGATCAATTCCACCGGCAGCAGCGAGATGATGCCGAAGGCGACCGCACCGCTGGAGACCAGCACGCCGAAAAAATTGAGGGCCCCCGAGTACATCACGGCGACGTGTGGTGGGAGCGAATGGGTATAAATCACCGTCGCCACGGCGTTGGCGGTATCGTGGAAGCCGTTGACGAACTCGAACCCGAGGGCGATTAACAGCGCCACACCCAGCAGTAGAAACGGCAGCAGCGCCATGCGCTGCGGCGTCGCGCCGCTGATGTCGCTCACCAGGGAAAAGCCCGTGTAGCCGATACCGATCACGAGCAGCAACAGGAACACCGCGATGGTCGTGCGGCTCGGCCGTCGATCGAGCCTCGGTCGCGAGGCGGGGGCGGGAACGATGTCGGCGGCAATGCTGCTCATGGTTTCTAATACTCTTCGCATTGAAAACAGCGGCAGTCTATGACAGTAATGTTCCCGATTTGTGACAGGCACTTACCTCCTAGCTACCTGATTATCTTGTGTTATTTTTCAAGATCTTCCGCAAGAACCTTCGCCATCCACAGGGACCTGTATGACAAGCGATTCCTTCGACGTCGTCGTGATCGGGGCTGGCCCGGCGGGCTACCCGGCTGCGATCCGCGCGGCACAGAACAAACTAAGCGTCGCCTGTATAGATGAGTGGAAGAACCGCGACGGCGCGGCCGCCTTCGGCGGCACCTGCCTGAACGCGGGCTGCATTCCCTCCAAGGCCCTGCTGGAGTCCACCGAGCTCTACCACCGCTTGCAGCATGAGTTCGCGCTGCACGGCATCAAGGTGTCGGGGGCGCAGCTGGATGTGGCACAGATGCAGAAGCGCAAGAGCGGCATTGTGCGCGGCATGACGCAGGGGATCGTCGCGCTGTTCAAGTCAGCGGGCGTGACCGGACTGCAGGGCCACGGGCGCTTCCTCGGCGGGGGCAAGGTCGAGTTCACCGCGCACGACGGCACGCGCCGGGTGCTGACCGCGCGGCACGTGGTGCTCGCCTCCGGATCCCAGCCGATCGAGTTGCGCTCGGTACCCTTCACTGCGCCCCAGATCGTCGATTCCTGGGGCGCGCTAGATCTCGAGGCGGTGCCCAAGCGCCTGGGTGTCATCGGTGCGGGCGTCATCGGGCTGGAACTCGGGAGTGTCTGGCAGCGCCTGGGTGCGGAGGTCGTGGTGCTGGAGGCGCTGCCGGATTTCCTGGCGTTTGCCGACCAGCAGCTCGCCAAGGAAGCGCTGCGCCAGTTCAAGAAGCAGGGGCTCGACATACGCCTCGGCGCCAAGGTGAGCGGCGCGAAGGTCGCCGGCGGGGTGGTCGAGGTCAGCTATTCCGATGCGAAGGGGGAGCAGCGCATCAGTGTCGATCGGCTCGTGGTGGCGGTCGGTCGGAGGCCGTACACGAAGGATCTGTTCGCGGCCGATACCGGCGTACAGCTCGATGAGCGTGGATTCATCAAGGTGGACGAGCACTGCCGCACGGGCGTCGAGAACGTCTGGGCGATCGGAGATTGCGTACGCGGTCCGATGCTCGCACACAAGGGCAAGGAGGAGGGCGTCATGGTCGCCGACCTGATCGCGGGACGTTATGGCGAGATGAACTACAAGGTGATCCCCTCGGTCATCTACACCGCCCCGGAGATCGCCTGGGTGGGGCTCACGGAGGAACAGGTCAAGGCGAGCGGTCGCGAGTATAAAACCGGCGTGTTTCCGTTTCTCGCCAGCGGCCGGGCACGCGCGATGGAGCAGGCCGCAGGCTTTGCCAAGCTGATCGCCGCGCGCGACGATGACGAGATTCTCGGCGTGCACATCGTGGGTCCGCTCGCCGGGGAGCTCATAGCGGAAGCGGTGCTGGCGATGGAGTACTCGGCGAGCAGCGAGGACCTGCAGCGTACGATCCACGCCCACCCGACGCTTTCGGAAGCGGTGCACGAGGCGGCGCTGTCGGCGGACAAACGCTCGATTGACTCGATCAATCGTTGAGCGGCCCTACAGGCGGCGCCGCGCTTCGATCACATTCGGTACGGCGGTGAGGCGGCGCAGCACGCGCGCGAGCTGCTCGAAGTCATCGACCGCGACGGTGAGGGTGAAGTAGGCGATGTCCGTGTCGTGGTCGGTGCGGGAGATGACCGCATCGATGCTCAGGCGCTCGACCGCCAGCACGTCCGTCAGGTCGCGCAACAGGCCGCGCCGGTCGTAGGCGCTGACGTTGAGATCCACGTTGAGCGCACCGCTGTCCGCGCCGCTCCACTCGACCTTCAGCATGCGCTCGGGTTTGCGGGCGCTCATGCGCAGCAGACTCGCGCAATCGCTGCGATGCACGGTGACCCCGCGCCCTACGGCTACGTAGCCGCTGATCGGCTGCGGACGCAGCGGCGCACAGCAGCGTGCCAGCGTCGTCGGCAGATCTCCCACCCCTTCGATCTGCACCGGAGATGCGCGGCGTCGCGATGCGGCCGGCCGCACCGCGCGCACCGGTGGCGCCGGTGCCGGCTGGAACAGCCGCGTCGCGGCCTGCATGAGCTGCGTCACGGTGATCTCGCCTTCCCCGAGCAGCTGATGCAGTTGCTCGACGTCACGCGCCTTCAGCTCCGCGGCAAGAGCGATAAGCTGCGCAGCGCCTACGCCGATGCGCGCGAGCTCGCGCTCGGCCAGCCGCGCGCCGGCGCTGCGGTTCTCGCCGATATCCTGCTTGCGGAACCAGGCGCGCACCTTGCCGCGGTTGCGTGCCGAGACCAGGTACCCCTGCTCGGGGGCGAGCCAGTCGCGACTCGGCGCGTCGTGTTTGCCGGTGATGATCTCCACGATCTCGCCATTGGCAAGTGTGTGGGTGAGCGGCACGATGCGACCGTTTGCCTTGGCGCCGCGGCAGCGATGCCCGAGCGAGGTGTGCACGCCGTAGGCGAAGTCCAAGGGGGTTGCGCCACGCGCCAGGTCGATCACCTCGCCCTTGGGGGTGAGCACGTACACGCGATCTCCGAAGAGCTCGGTGCGCATGCCTTCGATGAGATCGCGATCGGCGTCCGGGTGGGCGGCGCCATCGTGGGGCTCGAGCAGGCGGCGAACCCACTCGATCTTGCGCTGGTACTGGGCATCGCCCGCGCTGCCCTCCTTGTAGCTCCAGTGCGCCGCGACGCCGAGCTCGGAGTGCTCGTGCATCTCGCGCGTGCGGATCTGCACCTCGACGCTTTTCGCCTGCGGTCCGATCACGGCGGTGTGAATCGAGCGGTAACCGTTGCCCTTGGGTGTTGCGATGTAGTCATCGAACTCGCCGGGCACGTACGGCCAGCGACCGTGCACGATGCCAAGCGCCGCGTAGCACTCGGGCATCGTGGCGACCACGACGCGTACCGCGCGCACGTCGAACAGCTGCTCGAAGGCGAGCTGCTTGCGCTGCATCTTGCGATAGATGCTGTAGATGTGTTTTGGGCGCCCGTAGACCTCGGCCGCGACCCCGACGCCGCGCAGCTGCGCGCGCAGCTCCGCGCACAGCTCTTCGATGTAGTGCTCGCGGTCCGCGCGCCGCTCGTTGAGGGCAGCCGCCACGCGCCGGTACTCCTCAGGCTCCAGATAGCGGAAGGCGAGATCCTCGAGCTCCCATTTCAGCTGCCATACGCCCAGGCGATTCGCCAGTGGCGCGTAGACGGCGCGCGCTTCCAGCGCACGCCGCTCACGCTCGAGGGCGGGCAGGGCGCGCGCGTGACGCAGCGTGACCAGCTCCTCTGCGATCCGCGCCAGCACCAGGCGCGGGTCGCTCACCACCGCGAGCAGCATCTTGCGCAGCGTCTCGGTCTGGCGCGTATCGAGTCCCTGCGCCGGGGACCAGTCGCGTGGCAGTCCGAGCGTGCCGAGACGCTGCAGCGCAAGCGCGGTGTCGGTCGCTTGTTGGCCGACGATGTCCGCGCAGCGCGCAGCACTCAGGCTGTCGCGTTCGATAATCGGGCGCGCGAGTAACGCGTGCGCGAGCTCGGTGCTGTCGGTGAGCCCACCCATGATCTCGGCCGCCTCGCTGGCATAGGCGAGTTCGGGCGGCGCGCGCGAGCTCGCGCGCTCGAACGCGGTGCGCGCGGCGATAATGGCGTCGCGCACCCGGGGAGGGCATTGTTGGCTGGTTTCCACGTCTTTTGAGCGTGTCGCCCGTGGGCCTTTACCGCTATCATACGCGCTGCTTTTTTGAGCAGCGGCGCCGTGCCGCGCGCGTGGTTTTTGCGCATGGCAGGACACAGCAAATGGGCTAACATCCAGCGCCGCAGGGGTGTCCAGGCCGCCCGACACGGCCGCTCTCAGGCGATCCCGCGGGAGGGAGCGGAATGCGTGCGCTACGAGGGCTACGGCCCGGGAGGGGCGGCGGTGGTGGTCGAGTGTGTGACCTGCGATCGCAGCCGCGCGCGTGCGCAGGTGCGCCGGGCGTTCGCGCAGCACGGTGGTCAGCTGGGAGCGGAGGGCTCGGTCAGCTATCTGTTCAACATCGTGGGCCTGATGACCTACCCACCGGGCACGGATGGGGAGCAGCTCATGAAGGTGGCGCTGCGGGCCGGCGCCGAGGACGTGGTGCCGAGCGCCGACACCTCGGTAGAGGTGCTGGCCGACCCGAGAGAGTTCGCAGCCGTGCGCGCGATGCTGACGGACCACGGCTTCGTCCCTGCGACCGCCGAGGTGACCAAGCGAGCGGCGATCTCGCTTGAGCTCTCGGGCGAGACCGCCGAAGCCATGATGCAGCTGCTGCGAGCGCTCGAAGGACTGGACGAGGTACGGGACGTATATTCGAATGTCGAGATATCGGACGAGGTCCTGGCGCGCGTTTGATCCTACCGCCGCCGCCCCGGTTACGTTGGCCGTCAGCGTGCGCATCCTTGGGCTCGACCCGGGCTCGCGGCGCACCGGTTTCGGGGTGATCGAGTGCCGGGGTAATCAGTTGCTGCCGGTGGCGCACGGTTGCCTGAACGTCGCGGGGGCTGCCTCGGGGGCGCGGCTGCGGTTGATCTTCGAGGGACTGCGGGGGCTCTTATCCGAGCACGCGCCCGCGGAGGTGGCCATCGAGCGCGTCTTCGTTAGTCGCAACCCCGACAGCGCACTGAAGCTCGGGCAGGCGCGCGGGGCTGCGCTGTGCGCCATCCCGGCCGGGATCCCGGTGTTCGAGTACGCACCGCGGGCGGTCAAGCTCGCCGTCGTGGGCTCGGGCGCTGCGGAGAAATTCCAGGTGGCGCACATGATCCGCGTGCTGCTCGCGCTGGTCGAGCGTCCCGGAGCGGACGCAGCCGATGCGCTCGCGCTCGCAGTGTGCCACGCGCATGCACGCCGGGCGCGCGTACTGGCACAGGACGCACTACAGCGATGCTCGCGGGCCTGAGCCGATGATCGGCTCGCTGCGCGGCAGGATCGCCTCCAAGACCCCACCGCAACTCACCGTCGAGGTCGGTGGCCTCGGCTACGAGCTGGAGGCTCCCATGTCGACCTTCTTTCGCCTGCCGGCGATCGGGGCAGAGGTGAGCCTGCTCACCCACCTGGTGGTGCGCGAGGACGCACATGTACTGTATGCATTCGGCACCGAAGAGGAGCGCCGGCTGTTCCGCAGCCTGATCAAGGTGTCGGGGGTGGGGCCTAAGATCGCGCTCGCCCTGCTCTCGGGGATCAGCGTCGAGGCGTTTGCCGAGTGCGTGCAGCGCGAGGACGTGGCCGCCCTCACGCGCGTACCGGGCGTCGGGCGCAAGACCGCCGAGCGTCTCATCGTGGAGATGCGCGACCGGGTGTCTGCGCCCGCGCCGGGCGGCACGGCCGCCAGCTCGCCCGGGGCGAGTGCTGAGAGCGAGGCGTACGGCGCGCTCATCGCCCTCGGTTACCGCCCCGCGGAAGCCTCGCGCTTGCTCAAAGCGGTCGGTCCCGGTACACATTCCACCGAGGAACTGATCCGCCGGGCCCTGCAGGGCGCGGCGCAGGAGTAGACCGGCTAACCGTGACGGAAGAACGCATTATCAGTGGCATGGCGGGCGTCGAGGAGGAGGCGGCCGAGCGCGCTATACGGCCCCGCCGGCTTGCCGACTATATCGGCCAGACGCAGGCCAAGACGCAGCTCGAGATCTTCATCAGCGCCGCCCGGGGGCGCGCCGAAGCACTTGATCACGTGCTGATTTTCGGGCCGCCGGGCCTGGGCAAGACGACACTCGCGCATATCATTGCCGCCGAGCTCGGCGCGAACCTGCGCCAGACCTCAGGTCCGGTCCTGGAGCGCCCCGGGGACCTCGCCGCACTGCTTACTAACCTGCAGGCGCGCGATGTGCTGTTCGTCGATGAGATCCACCGGCTCGCCCCGATCGTCGAGGAGGTACTGTACCCGGCAATGGAGGACTACCAGCTCGACATCATGATCGGCGAGGGACCCGGCGCGCGCTCGATCAAGCTAAACCTGCCACCGTTCACCCTGGTCGGTGCGACCACCCGCGCGGGGCTTCTGACCTCCCCGCTGCGCGACCGCTTCGGCATCGTGCAGCGGCTGGAGTTCTACGATGTGGAGGACCTCGAGCGCATCGTAAAGCGCTCGGCCGCCATTCTCGAGGTGCAGATCGATGAGGGCGGCGCGCGCCGCATCGCCCAGCGCTCGCGCGGCACGCCGCGGATCACCAACCGCTTGCTGCGGCGGGTGCGTGACTACGCGCAAGTGCGCGCCGAGGGGCGCATCGACGAGGCGATCGCCGACAAGGCACTCGACATGCTGGAGGTTGATGCCTCGGGATTCGACACGCTCGACCGCAAGCTCCTGACGGCGATCATCGAGCGATTCGACGGCGGCCCGGTGGGAATCGACAGTCTCGCCGCAGCGCTCGGCGAGGAGCGTGGCACCCTCGAGGACGTTACCGAGCCGTTCCTGATCCAGCAGGGCTTCCTGGTGCGTACCGCGCGCGGGCGCATGGCAACGCGCGCCTCCTACCTGCATTTCGGCATCAAGCCCCCGGAGCGCGCGACGACGCTGCCGCTGTTTGAGGGCGAGCGGTGAACGCCTTTTCCTGGCCGGCGCGCGTCTACTGGGAGGATACCGACGGTGGGGCGATCGTCTACTACGCCAACTACCTGCGCTTTCTCGAGCGCTCGCGCACCGAGTGGCTGCGCCGGTGTGGACACTCGCAGCAGGAGCTGATGCACAACTGCGGGATCCTGTTCGCCGTGGTGAGCATCCACGTGGACTACCGCGCACCCGCGCGCCTCGACGATGAGCTCGAGATCACCTGCGAGCCGCGCCCGGAAGGCTCCGCATCGCTGCGCTTCGCGCAGCATATCTACCGCCGCAGCGCCGCGGTGGCCCGGCCCGGCCTCCTGGTCGATGCCGACGTGCGCGTCGCGTGCGTGGATGCGCGCAGTCTGCGACCCAAACGCCTGCCGCAGTTCCTGCTGGACGCTGTGGCAGCGGAGGCACAACGTGGGTGAACAGTTATCAATTCTGCGCCTGATCGTGCAAGCCAGCGTGCCGGTGCAGATCGTAATCGGCCTGTTGTTGATCGCATCGCTGACTTCCTGGGCCATCATCTTCCGCAAGCACCGCATCATCGGCCGCGCGCGCCGCGAGGCGGATCGCTTCGAGGGGCGCTTCTGGTCGGGCGATGACCTCTCGCAGCTGTATCGCGCCATCGAGTCGCGCGGTGGTGCGACCGGCATGGCGGGCATTTTCGAGTTCGGATTCCGCGAGTTCGCACGCCTGCGCCAGAGCGCCACGGGTGCCGATCAGTTGCTGGAGGGCTCGCGGCGCGCCATGCGCGTGGCGCAGCTGAAGGAGATCGATCGCCTCGAGCACAACCTTGAGACGCTCGCGACTGTGGGCAGCACTAGCCCGTACGTGGGCCTGTTCGGCACCGTTTGGGGGATCATGAGCGCGTTCGCCTCGCTCGGTAATGTCCAGCAGGCAACCCTCGCCATGGTCGCCCCGGGCATCTCGGAGGCACTGGTGACCACCGCCATCGGTCTGTTCGCCGCCATCCCCGCAGTAATCGCCTACAACCGCTTTGCCGATCAGGTGACGCGCCTGGAGATGCGCTTCGATGCCTTCATCGAGGAGTTCTCCACGATCCTACAGCGACACGCGGCGCGCGGCGGCAACACGGCAGCGGGTGCGGAGCGTTAGCTGATGGCACAGACCTCACGCGGACGGCGCCTGATGGGCGAGATCAACGTCGTCCCGTACATCGACGTCATGCTGGTGTTGTTGATCATATTCATGATCACAGCGCCGCTCCTCACGCAGGGCGTGAAGGTTGACCTGCCCAAAGCCGGGGCGGAACCTCTGGAGGCCCAGACCGTCCAACCGCTGGTGTTGTCCGTCGATCGCCAGGGGCGCCTGTATATGAACATCGGCGGCAACCCGGAGATACCGCTGGATGAACAGACCATAGCCGCGCGTGCCACGACAGCGCTCAAGCGCAATCCTGACATCCAGGTGCTGGTCAAGGCCGACAGCGCAGTCGCTTACGGGCGCGTGGTAGAGGCGATGGTCGTGCTGCAGAGCGCCGGGGCGCGCAAGGTGGGATTCATCACCGAGCCGTTGCCCAAACCCGCCCGCCCGGGGAGCTGATGCGGCCGGATGCAACAGGCCAGTGACCGCTGGGTATCGATTACACTGTCGGTGCTGCTGCACGCCGCGCTGCTGGGGCTACTTGTGTACGGGTGGCTGCTCTACCGCAAGCCGCCACGCCCGGCCCCGACACTGGCGATCGAGGCGCAGGTAGTGGACGCGCGCGCGGTACGCGGTGCGCTGCAACCGAGCCCGCCCCAGCCTCCGCCACCGGCGCCGCCGCAGGAGGTCGAGCCTTTGCCGCCGGCGCAGCCGCCGACGGAGTCGGCCGGACCGCCGCAGCCCTCGCCAGAGGAGCTGGCGCAGCGCGAGCAGGCAGAAGCAGCCGCGCAGCAAAAGGCCGCGGATGAGGCGGCGCGCAAGCAGGCTGAGGAGCTGAGCAAGGCACGTCAGGCAGCCGAGGCGCAGAAGCGGGCCGCAGAGGAGCAGCGCAAGGTAGAGGAGCAACGTAAGGCAGAGGCGCGCGAGGCGAGTGAACGCGAGGCCGACCTGCAGCGTAGCCTCGCGGCGGAGGCCCAGACGAGCGCTCGGGCGGGTCCGGCGCTTGCGAACTGGGAGGCGCAGATCGCCGCCAAGATCACGCGCGCATGGCTGCGCCCGCCGACGGCGCGCCCCGGAATAGAATGCATGTTATACGTGACGCAGGTACCCGGAGGGGAAGTGACCCAGGTGAGCATTGGAGATTGCAACGGCGATCAGGCGGTACGCGAGTCAATCCAGGCGGCGGTGTACCGCGCCTCACCCCTGCCACCGCCGCCCGATCCCGCGCTCTTCGACCGCAATCTCAAGATCGACTTCAAGCCGGATTGATGCGCATGCACGAAGCAGCCAGGGGCCCCAATTGCGCAGCACATGCGGCGCTTGCCGCACTCGCCCTGCTGCAGCTCGCCATGCTCGCAGCACCGGCCGCACGCGCGGAGCTGAAGATCGAGATTACCTCCGGCGTGCGCGACCCGGTGCCGATCGCGATCGTGCCGTTCGCGCGTGCCGTGCCCGCCGATGGCGGACTCGACGTGGCGGATGTCATCCAGCACGACCTGGAAGGCAGCGGACGCTTCCGCGCGCTGCCGCGCGAACAATTGCCGGCAACTCCGACGCACGCGGAGGAGGTTGCGATCAGCAACTGGAAGACGGCTGGCAGCGACTACGTGGTGGTCGGACGGCTGACGGCGCTCGATGACGGATCCCTGGCGGTGGATTTCGACCTGGTGAATACGCTCACGGGCGCGAAGCTCGCGAGCCAGCGCTTCGTCGGAGCGCCCAGCGCGCTGCGCAATGCCGCACACCGGGTGAGCGATGTCGTCTATCAGAAGATACTTGGCGTGCGTGGAGCCTTTGCCACCCGCATCGCCTACGTTGCGGTCGAGGGCACGCCCCCTGCGCAGACTTACCGTTTGATCGTCGCGGACGCCGACGGAGTCAATCAGCACCTGATCCTCGAGTCGCGTTTGCCGCTGATGTCACCGGCGTGGTCCCCGGACGGCCAGTGGCTCGCGTACGTGTCCTTCGAGACCAAACACGCCGCCGTGTACGTGCAGCTGGTGCGCTCGGGTGAGCGGCGCGAGGTGTCCGCGCGCGCCGGCGTCAACGGGGCACCGGCCTGGTCGCCCGACGGGCGCAAGCTGGCGCTGACGCTCGGCGGCAGCGGCGGCAATCCGGACATCTATGTGCTCGACCTCGGCACCCAGGAGCTGACACGCATTACCGATGACCCGGCGATCGACACCGAGCCAGAGTGGGCCCCTGACGGGCGCTCGCTGTATTTCACCTCCGACCGCGCTGGCTCCCCGCAGATCTACCAGATCGGCGTACAGCCGGGCGCACGCCCGAAGCGCATCACCTTCGGTAGTAACTACAGCGCGCGGCCACGCGTGTCGGCGGATGGCACGCAACTGGCCATGGTGAGCGTGGATAACGGCAACTACCGCATAGTGGTACAGGATCTCGGCAGCGGCTCGGTGCGCGTGCTTTCGCACGGGCACCTCGACGAATCGCCGAGTTTCGCGCCGAATGGGGCTACACTCATGTATTCGGAGCGTGATGCCAACGGTGGATCGCTGGCGACCGTGTCCATCGATGGCCTGACGGGACTTAGGCTCAAGGCTCCGCAGGGTGAAGTGCGTGAGCCGGCGTGGGGCCCATTTAGCCCCTGACGATTTCGAGCGAGTGACGGAGAACGTATTTATGCATCGACCCATCATCGTGCTGTTGGTTGCCCTGTCCTTAGGTCTTACGGCCTGCGCGAGCAAGCCCCCTAAGCCCGCGCCCGTGGCCCCGAGCGCGGATGAGGGTGCGCAGGGCGAGGGCGCCATGAACCCGAACGCGAGCGGGCGGGGCATGGACGATGAAGCCGCCGGACCGCAGGCGGGCTTGCTCGCCAAACGGACCGTATACTTCGATTTCGACAGCAGCGAGATCAAGGGCGAGGGAACGGACGTGGTCGCAGCGCACGCCAAGTACCTGGCCGCCAACGCCGCAACGCGGGTGCGCCTCGAGGGGCATACCGACGAGCGCGGCTCGCGCGAATACAACATCGGCTTGGGCGAGCGACGCGCTCAGGCAGTGCGTCGCGCGCTGCTGCTGCAGGGGGCGGCTGACCGGCAGATCTCCACGGTGAGTTACGGTGAGGAGCGCCCGGCTGTGCCCGGACATGATGAAGCAGCGTGGGCGAAGAATCGCCGCGTGGAGATCGTGTACCTGGCGGTGGCGCCGGTCGCACCAGCGAAGCGGCCATAAAGACCAAAGGAACAGGCTATCGTGAGAAAGCTTGCCTTGCTGTTGCCGCTGCTGGTCGCCGGGTGCGCCAGCACGCCGGACCAGGATCCCATGCAGGTGAAGCTCAACGAGCTCGATGCGCGCGTGGCACGCATGGAGCACATCGTTGCGAATGACGCCGAGGTTGCGCAGCGCATGGATGAGACGCAAAACACCCTGCGCGAGCTGCGCGGTCGTATCGAGGAGCTCGAGCACAATTACGAGGCGCTCAACAAGCAGCAGCGTGACCTGTACGCCGATCTCGACCGGCGCATCACGGCGGCTGGCGGACCGGCCGGGAGCTCCGCCGGCGGCAACGCCGCTGGTGCGACCGCAGGCGCGGACCAGGCAGGCGGGGCGGCAGCAAGCAATGGGCCCTCATCGACCGAGCAGGCCGTCTACGGCCAGGCGTTCGATGCGCTGAAAGCGGGTAGCCTTTCGGTGGCGATCACCGGATTTAAGGACTTTCTGGGCACCTACCCGACGAGTACGCTCGCGGACAATGCCCAGTACTGGCTTGGCGAGGCTTACTACGTGAACCACGACTACGATGCGGCGAGCAACGCGTTCCGCACCGTGCTGCGCAAATGGCCGGATTCGCGCAAGGCACCCGACGCGCTGCTGAAACTCGGCTACACGCAGTTCGACCAGAAGCAGTATCCGGCCGCGCGCTTAACCTTCAGCGACGTAACACGCAAGTATCCCGGGACCGACGCGGCGAGGCTCGCCGCCGAGCGGCTGAAGCGCATCCCCGGACAGTCCCCCGGATCCCAGCCACCGGCGGGTCCGCAGCCGCCATCGCCGAATTCCACGTCGCAGTAGACCGCGCGATCGGGGAGTGGCTTTGACCAGGAGCGCACAGCGAGCGTGACGCGCCTGAAAATCACCGAGATCTTCTACTCCCTGCAGGGGGAAGCCGACACTGCGGGCGTGCCCACCGCGTTCGTGCGACTCACCGGCTGCCCGCTGCGATGCCAGTACTGCGATACCGCCTACGCATTCCACGGCGGGGAGTGGTGGGAGGCCGAGGCGATCGTGGCGCGGGTACTCGAATTCGCGACACCGTACGTGTGCGTGACCGGCGGCGAACCACTCGCGCAGAAGGGCTGCGCGGCGCTGCTTGGCATGCTCTGCGATGCCGGGCTGCGGGTCTCGCTTGAGACCAGCGGCGCGATGCCCTTGGACGGCGTCGATGAGCGGGTGATCAAGGTCGTAGACGTGAAGACACCGGGCTCGGGAGAGGAGCCCCGCAACCGCTACCAGGAGCTGCCGCTCCTGGGTGCACGCGATCTGGTCAAGTTCGTAATCTGCGGGCGCAGCGATTACGAATGGAGTCGTGACAAGATGCGCGAGCTGGCGCTGCCGCAGCGCTGCACGGTGCTGTTCTCGCCAAGTCACGAGCAGCTCCCCGCGCGCGAACTAGCCGACTGGATTCTTGAGGATCATCTGCCCGTGCGCTTCCAGGTCCAGCTCCACAAGTACCTGTGGGGCAACGTGCCGGGAAAGTAGCGGCCGTGAGCCCGAATCAACCTGCCGCCGTGGTGTTGCTGTCCGGAGGCCTCGATTCGGCCACCGCGCTGGCGATTGCCCGCCAGCGGGGATTTATCTGCTACGCGCTGTCGGTCGACTATGGACAGCGGCACTCAGCCGAGCTCGAGGCGGCGCGGCTGATAGCGAAGAGCGGCGCAGCGCGCGAGCACCGGATCATGCGTGTCGACCTCGCGGGTATCGGCGGCTCTGCCCTGACGGATCCCGCGCTTGAGGTGCCGGAGCAGCCGACCGCCGGAATACCCATCACTTACGTACCGGCGCGTAACACCATTATGCTGTCGCTGGCACTTGCGTGGGGCGAGGTGCTCGACGCACAGGACCTGTTCATAGGGGTCAATGTACTTGATTCGAGCGGTTACCCCGATTGCAGGCCGGAATTCATCAAAGCTTTCGAGGCTCTCGCAGCGTTCGCCACCAAAGCCGCGGTGGAGGGCAGGGCGTGTCGCGTTCACACGCCGCTGATCACTTGGACCAAGGCCGAAATCATTCGCGAGGGGACGCGGCTGGGCGTGGATTTCGCGCAGACCGTGTCCTGCTATCAGGCGGATGCCGAAGGGCTGGCCTGCGGACGCTGCGACTCCTGTCGCCTGCGGCGCGCAGGTTTTGAGGCCGCCGGGCTCCCCGATCCGACCCACTACCGGAGCCTGTAGTATGATCCACGCCCCGCGCCGGCGCGGTCGCGCAGCGGCCGTTCTCAACAGCGTTGGGGCGTTAGCTCAGTCGGTAGAGCATCGGACTTTTAATCCGCAGGTCGTCGGTTCGATCCCGACACGCCCCATATAAATCAATTGCTTAAAGCAAGAACATGACATCCATTCGATTCGGTGCAAATTCAGCGCAACTCACCGCGGCTCACCATTTGATTCGGGCTCCCGTCGCCCGATACCCAGATCTTGGTCCACGCTTTCGAACATAAGCGCCTCACCGGGTACAGCATTGACCTGGCCGTGAGGAGTCGGCTCGGAAGAGTGAGGCGTACCGCTACTTTTCTAGCTCAGCTGATCCACACTCAAGCTAGCTACCGGAGCGCGCCTTGACCTCCGTCAACCTGCGGCTCCGGCTGTGGCCAACAATTCCAACACCCCGCGCGAAACCCGCAGATCAGCCACGACGAAGGAGGCCCGCGTGGGCCCGGGACCAATATGGACCGTCCATGCATTACTTGGGGTCCGCTCGAAAAGATCTTCATCGGTGCGATCGTCACCAGCTGCGAGGATGAAGTCAGGATTACCATGCCGGAGGGCGAGACAGCGGCTAACCGTAGCGACGTCGAGTTGCTGTACGACGGGCTGCCCGAGCCAGTCGACCTCGACATCGATCCGGGTGCTCGCATGCTATATCGGACCGACCGCGGCGACCCGCCGCGTGGCAACACGGTGAATCGCGCGCCTCTCGACGTCTCGGCGGGCAAGCGCGGCGCGCCGGAGATCGGGTTCGACCATCTGATGGAAGGCATCGGCCTAGCGCTCGAACCCAGGGGCGGCCGCATGTTCGTGACCGATCTCGGCGGATCGATCTACAGCGCGAACCTCGACGGCACCAACCGGCAGACACTGCAGATCGCGCTCGGAAACCTCAGCGGCATCGCGTATGTCGACGTGGCTGCGACGTCAGGCGGCGCAAGCGCGGCTGCCCCCCAGAAGCGCACCCCGGCACAGAACGACTCCTGCGGCACGCGAATTAGCAAGACCCGCCAGTAAACGAGCTATTGGAGCTATGCCTCGATCAAGCGACGCGAAACCGCTTCCCGCGCCAAACAGCGACTTCTACCAGCTCGTGGAGGTGCTCAGCGACGACGAGAAGGCCGTCGTGACGAAAGTGCGCACGTACATGGAGGGCAAGGTCCAGCCGATCATCAACAAGTACTGGTCCGACGATGCGTTTCCGTTCGAGCTGCTCGCGTCTCTCAAGGAATTGGGCCTCGGCGGCCTGGGGATTCCAGGGCTACGGCTGCGCGGGCGGAAGTCAAAAGCCGTTCGGTCTGGTCGCGATGGAAATGACTGCTCGCTCGCTGGGCCAGTTCCTCTGCTGCCATTTTCGACAAGACAATCGTGTTGCTCATGAACACGACTATACTCGCTTTTTAGTTGTTACAGTCCACAGTCGAAAACTCGACCGCCGTCGGTCGCGCCTCCTCATGAGTCGCTACGAAAAATCCTCCACGCTTTATGACATCGAGTGGCAGTCATCCATGAAACGAATACTAGCTCTAAGTCTGATATGGGTATCTCTCGGGACAGGAGTTGCAACCGCACAGTTGCCGCAGGTTTCAGCACCGCACAATGCCGCAGAAATCGAGCTAACTGCCAAGCCTGACCACATGGTGCCCGGAATGTCGGTGAGTATTCTCGGCACCGTTGTGCGGGCGGGTTCGACACCAGTGACGATTACCATTAAGCCCCCCACTGGCGCTGTGTTCAGTCAGGACGTTTCTCCGGATGCCAACGGCCTATTTTCCATTCAGTACAAAAACACCACTACTCCCGGCACGTATCGGGCGCAGGCCGCGCTCGGCGGAGTTACCACAGAAACGAGCTTTCACGTGGGAATGGACGATATCGTACGGAAAACCATCGAGCGCGCGCAGCAGATCCTACAGACAGCGGACGCTCTCGTGCAGGAAGGACAACGCCTAAATATGAGCGATAGCGCGTCAAGTGGCGGGAGCATCGCTCCCGTTGACAATCAAATTGCCCAGTTACGAGCAATTATCGCTAAGGCGAAGAAGCTTTGGGCACCGTCAACTCCGGGCAGTCTGACCCGCGATATATCCCCGACTTTTGCTGACCTGTTGCTTTATGTCGGAGGCCAGATTCAGACCCGCCCGGATCTGACGCAACGTTTTGCCGAGACTTTAAATCAGTTGCAATCTTGGGATGAGCAGGCGGACCTCAGCGTGAAGCGCGTGAAGGCGCGTAGCCCATTCCTGAAAGCGGCAACGATCGTGAATGGCAGAGCCGCCGGAGATCTGGTGGCTGTCAGGTACTACCTCGTATCCGCGGCCGCGGACCCCGAAAATTCGGCCGACACCTGCGAAAACGTAAAACAAGCAGCTGAAATTTTCGAATATGCA
>Ga0302324_100001062_pt1 | contig 68190 bp, 58 predicted proteins | sample Palsa_T0_1_FD_201949 | JGI IMG/M metagenome (GOLD analysis project Ga0302324, IMG submission 201949) | Peat permafrost microbial communities from Stordalen Mire near Abisko, Sweden - Palsa_T0_1 | ecosystem: Environmental > Terrestrial > Soil > Palsa > Peat permafrost | place: Sweden: Abisko...
CTCGCCGCACGTCGCGACGACCGCTACACTACGCAAGGCACGCGTCTGTGTCCAGCGCTTTCAACCTGACCATCAAAATCTCAGCGAAAATCGCCCGAGATGTGTGTAATAGAAAGCCCAAGGCTGCCCTAACGCTCGCAGCCGGCGCGAGCTGCGTGAGGTGCTACGCGCATCGGGGCGGGGCGCGCTCGCCGGCCGCCGCGGTTGCGGTTTCACTCGAGAACCGCTACAAAGCTCCCTGTCTTGGGGAGTAGCCGCCCGGCCTGACCGGGCCGTACGTCAACATACTTGGGCGAAAGGTCCATGGCGTGCGGGGCTTCATAGCATGGCGAGACCAACGGCAAGACCTCCGGCTCGAGCGGCGGAGGCTTTGCCGTGGTCCAACGCCGCTCGACCCGGAGTCCCGAGATGGAAGCATTTCTGATTTCCCTTTCCACCGTGGCGATTGCCGAGATGGGCGACCGTACTCAGCTCCTCGCGCTCGTTCTCGCTGCGCACTATCGCAAGCCCTGGCCGATCATCGCGGGCATCGTATGCGCAACGCTCGTCAATCACGCGGTCGCCGGCTACCTCGGTGCTCACCTCGGCCACTTCCTCACGCCATCACGCCTCGATCTTGTCGTAGGTATCAGCATGATCGGTATGGCCCTCTGGGCGCTGAAGCCCGACAAGCTCGATGACGACGAGGCAAAACCACGTCGAGCGAGTGCGTTCGCGGCGACCTGCATCGCATTCTTCATCGCTGAAATCGGCGACAAGACCCAAATCGCCACCCTGGCACTCGGTGCCGCTTACCCGAACCTGGCGGCGGTCGTGTCCGGCACGACTCTCGGCATGCTCGCCGCTAACGCCCCAGTCGTCTTCCTCGGCAATGCGTTCTCGCATCGACTGCCGCTCAAAGCTATCCACATCGTGGCCAGCCTGCTATTTCTCGGGCTCGGTGCGCTTTTTATCTGGCGTGCGTTGGCGCATGGGGTCTGAGAGGCCCGCGAGGATCGGCGCGCTCACCCGGCTATGAGGTGACGTCCCCGGCCGCCTGCGATACAACAGCGTCGGCATCCCTGACCAACCACATCGCGCCCAACAGCAGCGCTGCCGCGAGAAAGAACGGCGCGCCCGGCAAATGCCATGAGGAATTGCCGCTGATCGAGGCGGCGAAGGTCTCGGTGAACACCATCGGACCGATGAGGCTCGCCAGCCCCTGCAGGCTCGCGAGCGCGCCCTGCAATCGGCCCTGCTCGGTGGGCGTCACGCAGCTCGTCATGATTGTTTGCAGCGATGGGGTCGCGATACCCCAGAGCGCCATCACCGGCACGCCGATCCAGAACAGCGCCCCGCTCGAGGCCGCGCCGTAGATCGCGAAACCCGCTGCGCCGAACGCGAGTCCGGTGAGAAGCGCCTTTCGTTCCTTGAGCAGCTTGACTGCCGGCTTCACCACTACCGTCTGCACGATCAGCGAGCAGATGCCGACCCCCGCCAGCAGCGCGCCGACCGCCGCGGTGTTCCAGGCGTATCGATAGCGCATGTAGAGGACCGTGACGCTCGGCAGCACGACATGCGCCAGATTCATGAGCAAGAACCCGCCGGCTAGGGTCGCGAGCGTGGGATGCGAGCGCAGGAGCTTGAGCGCGCCGACGGGATTCGCGGCTTTCCAGCTGAACGGCACGCGCCTTTCCGCAGGCAACGACTCGGGCAGGACGAACAGGCCCCAACACACGTTCGCGAGCGCCATCCCGGCGGCGGCCCAAAACGGTAGTCTTGGAGAGATCGCGCCGAGCACGCCGCCGAGCGCCGGTCCGGTGATGAAGCCCACGCCGAATGCGGCGCCGATCAATCCGAAGCTCTGGGCCCGCTTCTCGGGCGGAGTGATGTCGGAGATGTATGCGCCTGCCGTGCTGAAGCTTGCCGCCGTGATGCCCGAGATGACGCGCCCGACCAGCAGCCACCCGAGATTCGGCGCCCACGCCATGAGGATGAAGTCGAGCCCCAACCCCGCGCAGGAGATCAGGATCACAGGGCGGCGCCCGAAGTGATCCGACAGTGATCCCTGCACGGGCGAGAAGAAGAACTGCATGAGCGCCCAGGCAGTGCCGAACAGGCCGTAGATCTCCGCCCCTCTCGCCGCGCTGCCGCCCGCAAAATCCTGCACGAGGACCGGCAGCACGGGGATGATCATCCCGAAGGCCAGCATGTCGATGAGCACGGTGACGAAGATGAAGGGCAGCGCCGCGCGTTGGCGTTTGGACTCTATGCCCATGTGGGAACGAATCTCCGGAATTAGCCGAGCCTGCATATTACCGCGGGTTGCTTTGATGGACCGGGCCTTGCGCCCGCCGCGAGTTTTCCTCGCTTCGCGCAACGAAGAGCCCCGGCCGAGGGTTCCATCGTCCGGTAAAATGCCGCGCCATGACCGACCTGGCCGCCGCGCTGCATCGCATTTTCGGATTCGAGGATTTTCGCCCCGGCCAGGAGGCCGTGGTGCACGATGTGCTGGCGGGCAAAGACGTGCTCGCGCTCATGCCGACGGGCGGCGGCAAGTCGCTCTGCTTCCAGTTGCCTGCCGTTCTCAAGGCCGGATTGAGCATCGTGGTCTCGCCATTGATCGCGCTGATGCAGGACCAGGTGCGGCTGCTCGAGGACAACGGCGTCACCGCGACCTTCATCAACTCGACGCTGCGCGCCGATGAGATCCGGCGCCGCTTGTCGGCGGCGATGCGCGGTGAATACAAGCTCATCTATCTCGCTCCGGAGCGCCTGTTGCTCGCCGATTTTCTCGAAGGCCCGCTGCAACGCTTGCGCGTCGATCCCGGCATCAGCGCCTTCGTGATCGACGAGGCGCACTGCGTGTCCGAATGGGGCCACGATTTTCGTCCCGAGTACCGCCAGCTCTCGACGCTGCGCAGGCGCTATCCCGAGATTCCACTGCTCGCCTTCACCGCGACCGCGACCGCTCGGGTGCGCGCCGACATCGCGACGCAACTCGCGTTGCGCAATCCCGCGATGCACCTGTCGAGCTTCAATCGTCCGAATCTTTTCTACCGCGTGCAACCGAAGAGCAAGGGCAGTTATGCGGATCTGCTCGCTCGGGCCCGAGGGGGCGGAGCCGGCATCGTGTATTGTCTGTCGCGCCGGCGCGTCGAGGAGCTCGCATCGCAATTGCATGGGGACGGCATCGCCGCTCTGCCGTATCACGCCGGCTTGGAGGCCGCGGTCCGACGGGACAATCAGGAGGCCTTCATCCGCGACGATGCGCAGGTCATGGTCGCCACGATCGCCTTCGGCATGGGCATCAATAAGCCGGACGTGCGCTGGGTGTCGCATTACGATCTGCCGCGCAGCCTCGAGGGCTATTACCAGGAGTCCGGACGTGCCGGCCGCGACGGCGATCCGGCCGAGTGCACGCTGTATTTCGGCCTCGCGGACATCCGGACTGCCGAATTCCTCATCCAGCAGAAAGTCGATCCCGACACCGGTGATCCGCTCGAGAACGAGCAGCGCATCGCGCGCCAGCAGCTGCGGCAGGTCTTGAGCTACGCCGAATCCACCGAATGCCGTCGCGCCATCCAGCTGCGCTACTTCGACGAGACGTTCCAGGGTCCCTGCGGCGCTTGCGACAATTGCTGCGAGCCGCGGGCAGAGCGCGATTGCACGCTGCAGTCGCAGCAGTTTTTGTCCTGCATTGCGCGCCTCGCGCAGCGTGGCGAGCGATTCGGCGCGGCTCACATCATCGACATCCTGCGCGGCAGCCGCTGCGAACGGATCGTGTCCCGCGGCCACGACACGCTGACTGTGCACGGCATCGGTGCAAAGTGGCGGGTGCAGGAGTGGCGCGAACTCATCCGCGCACTGCGGCACCAAGGCCTCGTGGTAGAGACCCAGGACGGCTACCCGGTGCTCTCGCTCAATGCGGCGAGCTGGGAAGTGCTGCGCGACCAGCGCTCCGTCAAAATTTCCGAGCCTCGCACGCGAGCAGCGTCGAAGACCCGCTCCGCAGCCTCGCCCGCCTCATCCTCGCGCAACCTGTCTTCAGCCGCCGTCACGCCCGAGGAGCTCTTCGAGACCTTGCGCGCTTTGCGCAAGCGCCTCGCGGATGCGCAAGGCATGCCGCCGTATGTGATCTTTCACGACGCGACCTTGCGGGAAATCGCTGAGCGCCGGCCCGTCACGCTCGGCCAATTCGCGGGCATCCGCGGCGTCGGCGAGGCGAAGCTCGCGCGCTACGGTGAGGAATTCGTTGCCGCGGTTCGGGGACACTCGGCAGGCCCCTCGGCTTGACTCTCGCCGGCGTCTGCCGAACGATAGGCGCATGGCGATGTGGGTGGGCACTTCCGGCTACAACTATCCCGAATGGCGGGGCACCTTCTATCCGGAAAAGCTCGCCGCGGCAAAGATGCTCCCCTACTACGCGGAGCGCTTCAACACCGTCGAGATCAACTACACCTTCTATCGCATACCCAATGCGAAGATCCTCGCCGGCTGGAGCGAGGCGACACCCGAGCCATTCAAGCTCACCTTGAAGGCGCCGAAGCGCATCACCCACACCGCCCGCCTCAAGGACTGCGACGAGCTCCTGCAGTATTTCGTGAAGACCGCGAACACGCTCGGCCCCAAGCTCGGTGTTATTTTTTTCCAGCTGCCGCCCTACTTCAGGAAGGACCTGGGGCTGCTCGGCGCCTTCCTCGACTTGCTGCCGGCCGGCACTCGTGCCGCGTTCGAATTTCGCCACGTCTCCTGGCTGGAGGACCCGGTCTATCGCCTTCTCGAGTCCAAAGGCGTTGCGCTCTGCGTGGCGGAGAGCGAGAAACTGTCGACGCCGGTCGAGATCACCGCGGACTACGCGTATTTCCGACTGCGGGACGAGGGCTACACGCCGCAGGATCTCACGCGCTGGGCAGAGACCGTGCGGACGCGTACCTCTTCCTGCAAGGACGTATTTGTGTACTTCAAGCACGAGGAGTCGGGTACGGGTCCCGCTTTCGCGCGCATCTTCCTCGACGCGCTCGCGGGCGGCGCGCGCGAGCCCTCGGGGTGAGAGGCGAGCAGAACGGGCGACTCGCGCTCTACCTCGTGATGACGTTCGGCATCACCTGGGTGTGCTGGTGGCCTCTCGCCTCCTTGATCCCGTCGGGCTCCGGGGTTTTCTCCAATCCCACCTTCATCACCCTCTACCTCGTGGGAGGGCTGGGGCCGACCTTGGCTGCGCTCTTGGCGGTCGCTTTCACGCCCCATGAGGGCTCGTTGGCGGTCTACGGGGCAAGCCTCACCCGCTGGCGCGTTCCGCTCGCCTGGTACGTGGCGGCGTTCCTCTTGCCGCCCATTCTGGCCTTCACCCTCGACCTCCTCGCGGCGTGGTTCGCAGCGCAGACACCTTCCTTCCCGGCGTTTCGCGACCCCGCGCGCATACCGCTGATCTTCCTGACCATGATTCTGGGGGGAGGCCTGGAAGAGCTCGGCTGGCGCGGCGTCGCACAGCCCATGCTCGAGCGGCGCTTGAGCCGGCTTAAGAGCGCCGCGATCGTCGGCATCGCCTGGGCCCTGTGGCACGTGCCTCTTTTCTTCATTCACAGCGTCTCGCAATACGGGGCGAATTTCGAGCTGTTCGCCGCGGACGTCGTGGGAAACGCCTTTCTATTGGCCTGGATCTATGGCGGCACCAGCAGCATTTTGGTCTGTGTGCTGTTCCACGCGGCGAGCAATACCTCCGCCACCCTGGGTCTCAATGCCTGGGACGGCAGTCCGCAGATGGCCTGGATCGGCGCGGCCGTCAAAATTGCGCTCGGTGCGGCGCTGATCCTCCTGCTGCCGCGCTTCAAGCAGCCGAACCCTCCGCCGCCCTTAGGGGCACTTCTTCCTTGATCGGCAGATTGATGAGAGCGGCCGCGAGAGCGAGCACGATGTCGGCATACCAGACCCAGTCGTAGGATCCGAGCCGTGCCATGGCCACGCCCCCGAGCCACGCACCCAGGAACCCCCCGATCTGATGGCTCAGGAGGGTGACCCCAAAGAGCGTCGTGAGGTAGCGGGTGCCGAAGAGCTTGCCGACGAGCCCGGCCGTTGGGGGCACGGTGGCGAGCCAGCTGAATCCGAGCGCGCCCGCGATGAGATACACGTTGAGCGCCGTCTTCGGCATCCACAGATAGCAAATGACGACGGCGGCACGGCTCGCATACAGCCAGGCGAGAATGCTCTTCATGCGGTATTGCCGGCCGAGCCAGCCGACGAACAAGCTGCCGACCACGTTGAATGCGCCGATCAAGGCGAGCGAATTGGCCGCGACGGTCGCCGACAGCCCGCAGAGCTGCAAATTGCCCGGCAAATGGGTGACGAGAAAGGCGATGTGAAACCCGCAGGTGAAAAACCCCGCATTCAAGTACAAGTAGCTCGGATCGCGCAACGCCACGCGCAATTGCTCGCGCAAGCCGCGCGACCTTGCGGGCACCGGCGCAGACGCATGTTGCGGCTTATCCCGGAAAAGCCACGCGATCGGCACGGTGAGGAGTGCCGCAATCGAGACTCCGAGCATGCCAGCTCGCCAGCCCGCGCCCTTGATCAAGAGCTGGATGAGCGGCGCGAACAAGAGCTGCCCTAGCGACCCGCCGGCATTGATGATGCCGGCGGCGAGCGAGCGCGCGGACGGCGCGAGCGAGTGGGTCGAGCCGATGAGAATCGCGAAGCTGCCGGCCGCCGTACCCGCGGCGAGCACAATCCCCAAGGTCAGCGTGAACCCGAAACCCGACGAGCTCAAGGTCGCGAGCGCGCCGCCCGCGGCCAAGAGTACCGCGCCGAAGATGAGCACTCGGTAAGTGCCGTAGTGATCCGCCACGGCGCCGAACAGCGGCTGAGCGGCGCCCCACACGAACTGCCCGATGGCGAGCGCGAAGCTCACGGACACGAGACTCACGCCCGTCGCGGTGACGATGGGAAGCACGAAGAGCCCGAGCGACTGACGCACGCCCATGGTCAGCAACAAGATGCCCGCGGCGGCGAGCACGAGCACCCGGTATCTTCTCTCCGCGCGCGGCGCCGTGCTCAACGACGGATCAACCACTTGAGGATGCGCTCCGCTCGCGGCGCCGATCTGCCGATAGGTCCGCACGGACAAGAGCGGCCCGAAGAGGCCGCTTCGCGCGCGAAGGGCTCGAGCATGTCCTCGGGCAGGAGCAAGTAATCCGCGGCAATGCACATCTGTCCGGTATTCGTGAGCTTGCCGAGCAGTATACGATCGACCGTCCTCGCGAGCGGTGCAGAGCGCCCGATGAGCACCGGACATTTCCCGCCGAGCTCGAGCGTGACCAGGTGCTCGGCGACCGCCGCCATCACACGCCGCCCGATCGAAGTCGAACCGGTGAACATCAAGTGATCGAAGGGGAGCTGTGAGAATGCTTGGGCCACCTCCGCGCCGCCGGTGACCACCGCGACCTCGCTGGGGCCGACGACACCCAAGGGCTGAGGCACGATCTCGGCGAGCGCCTCGCAGATCGCCACTTGATGATCGACCAAGAGCGCGATCGCGCGCCCGAGGCGATCCCTCCGCACGCGCGCGTCCGCGCCCGCCTCGGCCCGGAATGCCGCCTGCTGCGCCTCGAGCCGCCGTTGCATATCGAGTGCCTGGGTCGTGAGCGCCTCGCTCATGAGCTACCCCCTGCGTGAGCGCTGCTTCGATTTTGCCCGTGGTGGACTGTTCCGCCCCGCTGCCCTGTTGCCCCGTGCCGGCGCGGGTTCACTCCTCTCGAAAGTGCCGACGGAGGCATTCAATGCGGACGCGAGCGCGGCATCGCCGCTGATCAGGTCGTCCCATCGAAGCTCTTGACCCTTGCGCTTGCCCTTCAGCGTCAGCTTCAACCCCTCCGGAGAGACGGCCACGATGAACGTGCGTCCCTCGAGGGCGAGCTCGCGTTTCAGGGTTTTGTCGAGTCGCGTTGTCATGCATCTGCACTTAAAATGGAAAAAACACGCGGGAGTTTCGATCCTGATCAGTCGTCCAGAGTGCCGGCCGCTCGAAGCGGTAGAGAGCAGTTTATCCCAAGGGCCCGCCCGATGAGTCACCCGGACCCTCGAGCGACACTCATGGAGACCGCGACCGGCCTCCATCGGGCCGGCGATCTCGCGGCGGCGCGGCGCTTGTACGCGGAGCTGCTCGCGGCCGATCCCGCCCACGACCTCGCCGCGTTTCGACTGGGGCTCATCGAGCTGCAGGAGGGTCGAGCGGCAGCGGCCACGGCGCTGATCGGGCAGGCCGCCCAGCGCGTCCCCGACAGCTCCCGCTATCAACTCGGGCTCGCGCAAGCACTGCAGGCACTCGGCCGCTGGCCGGCGGCCGCCGCCGCGCTCGAGCGCGTGCTCGAGCTCGAGCCGGATTCCGTCGACGCGCAGATCGACCTCGGCGTGGCCCTGCAGCGCGGCGGCGAACAAGCCGCAGCGGCCACGGCCTATCGCGCTGCGCTTTCACGCAAGCATGACGATCCGCGCGCGCTCGGCAATCTCGGCGCGGTCCTCCGGGAAATGGGCGAACTCGAGGAGGCCGAACAGCTCCTCGAAGCCGCCGCACGCCTCGAGCCCCACGCCGCATCGCATGCGATCAACCTCGGCGTCGTCCGCTGCGAGCGGCGCGATTTCGCGGCGGCCGAGTCTATCTTGCGCGCGGTCCTCGCGCGCGAAACGGGCGATTTCGCTGCGGCCATGGCGGCGTTCGACGCCGCGCTCGCCGCGCGGCCGAGCTATACGGCCGCCATCAACAACGCGGGTTGTCTGTTGCGCACGCTCGGACGCCTCGATGAGGCGGAGGACATGCTGCACCGGGGACTGCGCCTCGATCCTCGCCATCCCGCCCTGCACGACAATCTCGCGAACGTGCTGAAGGATGCAGGTGCGCTCGAGGAGGCCATCGCCCACTACCGGCGAGCGCTCGAGCTCCATCCGGGCAATCCCGTAACCCACGGCAATCTCGCCTACGCGCTCAGCTTTCAATGCTCCGAGCCCGAGCCCATTCTCGAAGAGTGCCTGCGCTGGGGCACGCGCTTCGCCGCGCCGCTCGAGCGCTCCAAGATCCTCCCGGCGCGCGATCTCTCTCCGGAGCGTCGGCTGAAAGTCGGCCATGTCTCCGGCGACTTTCGCGAGCATTGCCAGAGCTTGTTCACTCTGCCCCTGCTCGCCCACCACGACCGGCGCGAGGTCGAGATCTTCTGCTATTCGAGCGTCGAGCGTCCCGACACCTGGACCCGGCGCCTCGCGAGCCACGCCGACGCGTGGCGCGAGGTGCGCGCGCTCGATGACGCCGCACTCGCCCGGCTCGTATCCGACGAGCGCATCGACGTTCTCGTCGACCTCAACATGCACATGGCGCACGGACGCCCTTCGCTGTTCGCGCGCAAGCCCGACCCCGTACAGATCGCCTGGCTCGCCTATCCCGGAACGACCGGCATCGAGGCGATGGATTATCGTCTCAGCGATCCGCGGCTCGATCCGGACGATTTCGATCGACACTACAGTGAGCGCACGCTACGTCTCCCCGACACCTTCTGGTGCTATGACCCGCAGAACGAAGACCTCGAGGTCAACGAGCCACCCTGCCTCGAGAAAGGGCATGTGACGCTCGGCTGCTTCAACAACCCGTGCAAACTCACCGATCGCACCCTCGCGCTATGGGGCGGCGTCATGCGCGCGATTCCGGATACACGGCTCGCGCTCCTGGCGCCGCCGGGCCGTCACCGCGAGCGGCTGCTCGTGCGCCTCGGCGCACATGGCATCGAGGCGCAGCGCCTCTGCTTCGCCGAATATCGCCCGCGCGCCGAGTATCTGCGCTCCTACCACGACGTCGACTTCGGGCTCGACACACTCCCCTACAACGGCCACACGACGAGCCTCGATGCCTTGTGGATGGGTATTCCCATCGTGACTCGCCTCGGCGAGACGTGTGTCGGGCGGGCGGCCTTGAGCCAGCTTTTTCACCTCGATCTGTTGGACCTCGTCGCCGACTCCGACACGGCCTTCGTCGCGATCGCGGCGGCGCTTGCGACCGATGTCGAGCGGCTGCGCAGGCTCCGCCGCTCACTGCGCGAGACGATGCGGCGCTCGCCGCTCATGGACGCGGCGCGCTTCGCGCATCACCTCGAACACGCCTACCGTTGCGCATGGCGCACACACTGCAGCGCCGCTCCGTCGTGACGCCCTAACACAGATCGAATTCGCGCGCGCTGCGCGCATCTGCAACATAGTCCGTCCGTAATTAGCGACGGTTCACTCGCAAAAAAAAAGCTTCTCCCCGGAAGTCAACTTCCCACCACTTTGACCGTTGGGGTTAGTCATCGACGCCGCGGCGGCAGATGCCGCGGCAATGACACCTTATCGTTAACTTAGGGAGTGCGTGATTATGTCCAACTCATCTCGACTGTTGTCGCTCAGCATCGCGGCGGTGCTTCTGTCCGCATGCGGCGGCGGATCCGACAGCTCCGGAGGCTCGACCACCAGCACGTCGACTTCGACGCCGCAGACCGCAAAACTCGCCGTGATGGTGAGCGATGCCTCATCGGAAGACTGGGCGACCATCGGCGTCAAGATCATGTCGATCGCACTCATTCCGCAAGGCGGCGGCAGCAACGTCACCGTGTATTCAGCGCCGAGCCCCGTGCCCACCACGAACCTCGTGCTGCTCGATCAACTCGATGAGCTGCTCGGCAACACCAGCATTCCGGTCGGCAGCTATAGCGGCGCGGTTCTCACCGTGAGCGCGAATCCGGGCGACATCTTGCTCACCACAGCGACGAATCCGCAGGCCGGCTTTGCCGCGCCGGCGGGCACCACGATCGCCTCGAACGACATCCAGGTGCAGCACACCCAGGGCGCGACGGGCAGCCTGACCGCGCCCGTCACGGTGAATTTCGCTTCGCCCCTGGTCGTGAGCTCTACGCAGAACAACGCCCTCGATCTGGAGTTCGATCTCGCGCACCCCGCGTTCCTCATCGCCCATGTGCCGGTGGGAGGCGGCCCGACGCTGTGGGCCGTAAACTTCGAGGGGCCCGTGCGTCGCCTTGCGCGCTACGACCTCACGCGACTCGTACTGCGCCACATGTATGCCGACGTCACCGCAATTTCCTCCGATTCAACCTCGATCACCGTCACCAAGGAGTTCCCGACCGAGCCGGCCGTGAACCCCGAGACGGCGGTCGCCGGTACCCAGTCGCTGCAGATCACTGCCGATTCGGTCAACGGGACGATCTTCTACGACCTCGACGCGAAGACGCGGACGGTGATCGATAACTTCTCCTCGGAGTCCTCTCTCGTCGGCCGATACGTGCGCGTCGCCGCGCGTTATCAGGAAAACGGCACGCTCGTGGCCACGCGAATCTACGCGAGCAACGAGTTCAACAACGTCTGGGTCAGCCCCGAAGGCCACGTGCTGCACGTCAATACGACGAACGACATGGTGACCATCGAGAATGAGTCGGGCATCGGCGTGCCGCTTCTGGTCGATGCCGATACCCAGTTCTTCGTTCGCGAGCCGTATGATCCGACCGTCGACTCCAAGCCGATCGGTTCGGGTCCCGCGTTCCTGTCGAACAAGGATCTGGTCCGCGGCTTCAAGGTGCATGCCACGGTGGTCGATCCCCTCGCCACCCCCCTGGTCGCGCAGAACATCGAGATCGAGACCGCGCGTTATGAGGGAACGATCGCATCGTCCAACACCACGAGCTTCATTTACACGCGCAACTTCGTGGATTCAACCGACGATTACGTCTACACCATGAACTACATCTCGAGCACGACGCCGAACGGCAAGGACTCGAGCGGCGATGCGATCACTGGATACAGGTGGTGGAACTTCGCCTATCCGACCGTGCTCATGGACGGCTCCGATGCGGTCAATGAGTTCGTTGCGGCCACCGGCGGCAGTGTGGACTTCGGCGGCACCGTGGGCGCCGTGCCTTCCTACGGCGTGAGCTTCTCGACCTGGAACGATCCGGCGAATCAGACCGGCTGGGCGGCCTATGCGAGCCTCCTGATGCCCTCGGTCCTGCCGCTCGCCGATGTCGCGACCGGCCTCACCGGCGGCTCGTTCACCCTGGCCGCCGTGGGCGGCACCATGCCGGTCACGGTGGACGTGAGCACCACCTCTGGCTCCGCGACGCTCGTCTATCAGATCGACCGGACCAACGGCGTCGTGACGGTGAGCCCGATCGACATCACCACGAGCACCGGCCTCGCCGACTTGACCACGGGCCTCGCCGTGGGTGCGCCGGTCAAGGTGTATGGAACACCGCAGGCCAATGCGGCCCTGAAGGCCTACGTGATCGTGTACTTCACCGGAACCCTGCCGACCAATTGATCGGCACTCGCGCATGCCGTGCAGTCCTCAAGGGGCTGCACGGCTTTTTTCGCCACAAACGCGCATCGCCCCTCAGTGATCGCCATCAGCGCAGCGCGTGCCGCGCGATGATGTCGGCCAGCGCGCCCGTCAGTCGCTTCGCATAATCGATGTGCAGGAACTCGTTCGGTCCGTGCGCGTTCGAGTGCGGCCCGAGCACGCCGGTCACCAGGAATTGCGTGCTCGGAAAGCGCTCCCCGAGCATGGCCATGAAGGGGATCGTGCCCCCGACACCCATCGCCATGCCTTCCTGACCGAAGTATCGCTGCGAGGCCTCCGCGACGGCGCGTTCGAGCCACGGTTCGATTCGCGGCGCATTCCAGCCGCGACTCGCGCCGGAGGTGAAGGCCACCCGCGCGCCGTAGGGCGGATCGGCGACGAGCGTGCGGCGCACGGCCTCGGCCGCCGCGGCCGAGTTCGCGGTGGGCGGCAGGCGAAACGAGAGCTTGACCTTGAGGCGCGGCGCAAGCACGTTCCCCGCGTTGCTCAACTCCGGCAGCCCGTCGAGCCCTGTGACGGTCAAGGTCGGTCTCCAGGTGGAGTTCTCGAGGAGCACCGCGGGATCCTCCGACATCGCGCGCACGCCCGCCGCGAAGGGCATGCGCGCCGCCACCGAGCGCCCGAGGAGCCGGGCCGCCGCCTCGATCTCGCGGCGGCGGCCGGGGGGCGTATCGGCGCAGAGCTCCGCGAGACGTATCTCGCCGGTATTCGCATCCGACAGGCGCGAGAGCAGCACGCGCAGCACGTCGAAGCACGAGGCGGCGATGCCGCTGCCTGCGCCGGAGTGCACCCCTTCGGTAAGCACGTCGATTTCGAGCGTGCCCACGATGTTTCCGCGGAGCGACGTGGTGAGCCACAGCCGCTCGTAATCGCCGGCCTCCGCGTCGAGGCACACCACGAGAGCGGGGCTGCCGATGTCGGCCGCGAGCGCCGCGACGTGCGCCGGCAAATCCACGCTGCCGCTCTCCTCGCACGCCTCGATCAGCACGACGCAGCGCGCGTGCGGGATGTTCTGCGCTTGCAGCGCCGCGATGGCGGTGAGCGAGGAGAAAATCGCATACCCGTCGTCGGCGGCGCCGCGGCCGTACAGCCGTCCGTCCCGGAGCACCGGCTCCCAGGGTCCGAGACCTTCTTCCCAGCCGGTAAATTCCGGCTGCTTGTCGAGGTGGCCATAGAGCAGGACCGTATCGCCCCGCGTGTCACCCCGGGCCGGCACCTCCATGAATATCAACGGAGTGCGGCCCGGCAGCCGCGAGATCCGCAAGGAGAGTCCCGCGATTGGTTGACGGCGGCACCAGTCGGCCATGAGCTCGACCGCGCGCTCCATGTGACCGTGCCGTTCCCAGTCGGGATCGAACAGCGGGGATTTGTTCGGGATGCGCACGTACTCGCACAGCGCAGGAACGATGGATCGATCCCACACCTCGTTCACGAATCGTGAGACTTCAGACGCGTTCAAGCTCATGGCCATCTCCTTGGGGCCGCAGCGCACCGAGCTCTGCGCCCTGCGCCGTGCCGACACCGTACCGATACACATTCTGCCCGCCCTGGTAGGCCGTGACGATGAGTGCGGCAGTGACCGCCCACAAGATGACCAGGAAAGCGCGGGAGGGACGCGAATCGGGATCCACGCCCGCGCCGCGCCATACGGCGAGCAACACGAGCGCGGCGCTCGTGAAGATCGCCCACTTTACGTGCAATCCCACCGCCGCTCGCGCCGCCGGCGCAAGCTCGAGACTCGTCACCGCGGCGAGTCCCGTGCCGAGGGCGAAAAGCGCGCCGACCGCCCCCAGGCACAGATTCCACGTACCCACTACCGCAAGCGTCGCACCCCGACGCTCGGGCGCCGCCACCCGCGCCGCACTCAGCGCGAGCGCCCCCGTCACGGTGAGCGCCAGCGGGAAGTGCACGGCCATGGGGTGCCATTCGGGCAGCGCGATCACGCGAGTCTCGCCCGCCACCATCGCACGGTGTCCATGAGTCCCTCATCGAGCCGCCAGCGCGGACTCCACCGCACTTCCTCGAGCAGCCGGCCTGTATCCGGCACGAGCACGGCGGGCTCGCCGGGCGGCTCGGGTCGCGCGCCGAGCTTGAGCAGATCGGGGCGGCCGATCTCGCGCGCCACGCGCTCGAGCAGCTCGGCGATGGCGATCCGATCGCTCGAACCGATATTGACGGGCCCCTCCACGGGGCTCGCGACAAGCGCCGCGAACGCAGCGCCCACGTCCGCGACGTGCAGGAAGCTCCTGATCTGCCGACCGTGTGTGCACCGCGCCTCGCGGCCCGCGAGCAGATTCACGATCACCGACGCGATCAACCGGTCGCGGTGCTCTCCGGGCCCGTACTGGAAGAATATCCGGCCCCATGCAGTCGAGACACCGTGAGAGTGCCCGTACTCCTCGAGCGAGCGTTGCATGGCGATCTTGCACGCGGCATAAGGCGTCGCCGTTCCCGTCTCGTCCGCGAGCGGGCTCGAGCGCTCGTGGCACACATCGACACGCGACCAATCGTATTCGGCAGAGCTCCCGGCCATCACGGCGCGCACTCCGCCAGAGCGGCCGAACGCCGCGAGCAAGTGCCGCGAAGCGCTCAGCCAGCGGTAGTTCTCCTCGCTCTGCCAGTAAAGGCCGGGTGTCGCGATCCAGGCAAAGTGCAGCAAGTGTGTCGGCTTCGCCGCCTCGAGGAGCGCATCGACCGCGGCCGGATCGGTGAGATCGACGTGCCGCACCTCGATCTCGGGCAGCGCTGCGCCGGCATCCGCGCGCGGCGAGAGGACGGCGCACACCTCGAAGCCCGCGGCACGCAGCGGTTCGAGACTCGAGCGGCCGATGAAGCCGGCCGCTCCCGTCACCAGAACCCGTGGCCTCGCCACGCCTTCAGGCCCCGAGCAGCGGATAAGCCGCGTCGCGCGCCGCCACGGCCGAGGGCGCCATCGGCCACGAGATGCCGATGGCCGGATCGTTCCAGCGCACCCCACGCTCGAAGCCGGGGACATACGGCACCGAGATCATGTACAGCACCTCGGTATCATCGGAGAGCGTGATGAAGCCGTGAGCCAGCCCCTTCGGGACGAAGAGCGAGCGATGGTTGGCGGCACTGAGCTCGACGCCGAACCAGCGTCGCAGCGTTGGCGAGTTCGGCCGCAGATCCACGATGACGTCGTAGATGGCCCCGGCCGTGCAGCGCACGAGCTTGTCCTCGGCGTGCGGCTGCGCCTGATAGTGCATGCCCCGGAGCGTCCCACGGCGTGCGTTCAACGATACGCTCGACTGCGGCATGAGAGTCGGCAAGCCGCGCGCGGCAAATTCCTCCGCGCAGTAGCTGCGCGCGAAAAAGCCGCGCTCGTCCTCGAGCCGATCCATCTCGATCGTGTAGGCCCCCGCGAGCGGTGACTCGTGGAACTTCACGAATCGACCGCGACCTGCGGCACCGCGGTGACGAAGCGCCCGCCCCAGGCACGAACACCGTCGAGCTGGCGGCGAATCTCGTGCTCCAGGTTCCACGGCAGGATCAAGACGTAGTCCGGCCGGACTTCCATCAGAGCCTGCGGCGATACCACCGGGATGTGGGTACCGGGCAAGAGCTTGCCCTGCTTGTGGGGATTCAAGTCCGCGACCAGCGCAATGTCCTGCGGCGTGACGCCGCAAAAATTGAGGAGCGTGTTTCCCTTGGCCGCCGCGCCATAGGCTGCCACCCGCTTCGCCTCGCGCTTCGCCCGCGCGAGAAAGTCCAGCAGTGAGCGCCTGCAGGCCTGCACGCGGTCCGCGAAGCGGCGGTAAGTGTCGAGCTCGCCGAGCCCGGCCGCAGCTTCCTGCGCCCGCAACCGGTGCAACGCGACGCTGTCCGTGAGCTCCGTGTCTCGCGCATGCGCTGCGAAAATGCGCAGCGACCCGCCGTGGGTGGGCATTTCCTCCGCATCGTAGATGGAGAGACCGTGCCTCGCGAAGAGATGCTCGGCGGCGGTGAGCGAGAGGTAGGAATAATGCTCGTGATAGATCGTGTCGAACTCGACGTGCTCGATGAGCTTGAGGAGGTGCGGGAACTCGATGGTCGCGGTCCCCCGGGGCTTCAAGAGCGCCGCAATGCCGGCGACGAAATCGTTGAGCTCGGGCACGTGTGCGAGCACGTTGTTGGCGACGATGAGATCGGCCCCGCGGCCCTGGCTCACGAGTTTGCGGGCGAGTGTCTCACCGAAGAACTCGACCAGTGTCGGCACGCCGATGCCCTCGGCCGCGCGCGCGACCGTGGCGGAAGGGTCGATGCCGAGCACCGGGATCCCGATCTTCAGAAAGTTCTTGAGCAGATAGCCGTCGTTGCTCGCGAGCTCGATCACGAGGCTGGTCGACCCGAGATCGAATCGGCGGAGCGCCATGTCCGCGTAGCGTTCGGCGTGCTTGAGCCACTCCTCGGAGTACGAAGAGAAGTACACGTAGTTGCCGAAGAGCTCCTGCGGCGCCACGTCGTAATCCACTTGCACGAGCTTGCACACCTCGCACACCTTGGCGCGCAGCGGATAGCGCTTCTCGGCCGCAACCTCTGCCAGCGATGCGAGGAAGGCATTCGAGGGCGGCTGCATGCCGAGATCCGCCATGGTGATGGTCAAGCGGCCGCCGCACGAGCGGCACGCGGTCACCGGCCCCGCCATCGCGGTTTCATCCGTGCCAGCGCTTCCACGGCGCGGCGCCCGACTCCCACAAGGCATTCAGGTGCTGTTTGTCGCGCAACGTGTCCATCGGCTGCCAGAATCCCAGGTGCACCCAAGCGGCGAGCTGGCCTGTGGCCGCCAGAGTTTCCATGGGTTCCTTCTCCCACACGGTGTGCGTTCCGTCGATCAGCTCGAGAACATTCGGCTCGAGCACGAAGAAGCCGCCGTTGATCAATCCGCCCTCGGCTTGTGGCTTCTCCGCGAACGAGAGCGCCCGTCCGCCTTCGACCACGACACGGCCGAAGCGCGCCGGGGGACGCACGCACGCGACCGTCGCCTTCAGTGCCCGCTCCCGATGAAAGGCGATCTCCGCGGAGATATCGATGTTCGCGAGCCCGTCGCCGTAGGTCATGCAGAACGGCTCGTTGGGGTTCAGATACTTGCTCACCTGCAGGAGCCGTCCGCCGGTCATGGTCTCCTCGCCGGTATCCACCAGCGTGACCTTCCATGGCTCGCTGCGGCAATCGTGGTACTCGACTTCGTTGCCCGCCATGTCGAAGGTGACATCCGCCTGATGTAGGAAGTAGTTCGCGAAGTACTCCTTCACGACGTAGCCCTTGTAGCCCAGGCAGACGACGAACTCCGTCACGCCGAAAGAGGCATAGAGCTTCATGATGTGCCAGAGGATCGGTCGGCCGCCGATATCCAGCATGGGCTTCGGCCGCGTGCTCGACTCCTCGGCGATGCGCGTACCCTTTCCACCGGCGAGAATGACGCATTTCATTTGCTTAACCGGCGGCCTGGTATTGCGCGATCTGCGCCTCGGAAAATCTCAACATGTCCTCCCTCGCCGCATGCGCACGATACCAGTCCGCAGTCCAGAGCAGCGCCCGGTCGATGTCGAGGCGGGGCCGCCAGCCGAGCGTGCGCTCGGCGAGGATCGAGGACAGCGTCAAAGCCCGCGCCTCGCTCGGGTGGGCGGAGCGATCGGGCTGCCAGCCGGGCTTGCCGCCGAAGCGTGCGCCGAACGCGTCGACCACCGCACTCACCGTGGAGAAGGATGCCGCATCGGGCCCGAAATTGACAGCGCGCGGCGTGCTGCCCGGCGAGCGTACCAGAGCCCGCGCGAACTCGAGGTAGCCGTCGAGGGGCTCGAGAACATGCTGCCAGGGACGCACCGCGTCCGGGTAGCGCAGGCTCACCGGCCGGCCGGCCTCGAGTGCGCGCACGCAATCGGGAATCAACCGGTCGACCGACCAGTCGCCGCCGCCGATCACGTTGCCGGCGCGCGCCGTCGCGACGGGTGGCCCGTCCGCGAAAAAACTGTCGCGAAAGCTCTGCGTCAGGATCTCGGTAGCGGCCTTGCTCGCGCTGTAGGGATCGTGACCGCCGAGCCGATCACCTTCCTCGAACGCTCGCCCCGTGCCCTCGTTCTCGTAGACCTTGTCGCTGGTCACCACCACGACGCACTCGAGATGCTCGAGCGTCCGGCAGCCCTCGAGCAGCGCTCCCGTGCCGAGCACGTTGGTGGCGAACGTCGCGAGCGGGTCCGCGTAGGATTCGCGCACCAGTGCCTGCGCGGCCAGGTGAAAGACGACTTGCGGATCCGCCGCCTCGAGCGCCGCAGAGAGCCGCGCGGGATCGCGAACGTCCGCGATGATGGAGGACTCCTCGGCATGCGCGTCGGCACGCACGATCTCCCAGAGGCTCGGCACGGTGGCCGGTGCGAGCGCATAGCCGGTGAGCCGCGCGCCCAAGGCGCGCAGCCAGAGCCATAGCCATGCACCCTTGAATCCGGTGTGCCCGGTGACGAGGACGCGACGACCCTGCCAGAAATCGCGCGCCGATGGATCGGGTGTGCTCATTAAGGCCTCGGCTTCAGCGCGCGCTCGACTGCCAGTAGGACTTGAGCGCGCGGAGCGACGGCCGCACGCGGGAGAGTCCGAGCTGCTCGCCCATGCGCACCTGGAAATTCAATACCCCGCGTACCCTCTGCAGCATGAGGAACACATCCTTGTATTGCCCGCGCCCCTGGGTCGCGTAGGCGATTTTCAAGGCATCGCACACTAAGGCGAGCGGCAGCTTGTAGATGCGCGAGCGCGCGGCGAACGGATCGCGCGCCTGCGCGCGGAAGGCGGCATCGCGACAGAGGAGCCACGTCGCCGTGCGCTCCATGATGAAGATCTTCATCTGCACGCCGGCGCTGCCGCGATAGGCGGTGGGTGTTCGCAGCTCCTCGCCGAGGCGGTCATCGGGATCCTCAGCGATCTCGAACAGCCGCTCGTTGACTTCGAGCCAAGCCCGCCAGAACCGCGGCTTCGCGACGAAAAAATTCGAATGCACCGTATTCCGCGAATCGGAGACGAGCTCGTCGAGCCGCGCCGCCGGATCGATGCGCGCGAAGAAGCGCGCGGCGACTCCCAAGAGCCCCGGGTGCTCGGACTCGCCGTGCTCGAACACGTTCCAATGGTAGGCGCTGTTGTGAATGCTCGGACTGAACAGGAAGACATCGGTTTCGGGGGCGGCCCGCTCGATGAACTCGCGCACCTGCACGGCGCTCAAATTGGTCTTCACGCGGAACTTCGGGGACAGAAACCCGTAGAACGCGTTCTCGTCCAGGGGCTCCTCGCGCAAGAACTTGCGCATCGGCCAGTATTCGTACCAGTCCGGCCGTTCGTTCGCGGAGTTGTCGAGGACCAGAAAGCCCGGATCGAGCGCCTCGCGCGGCGTGTAGTAGTTGAGGATTTGATGAACATGCACGAGAGACATATCGGGAGGATACCCAACTTGTGAGGTGGCAGCGAGTTGCCGGGTGCTGCTAGGTATCAGGCGGCGGCAAATGATCAGGCGGCAGCGAGGCGCGCGAGCAACGCGAGGTATTGCGTCTGATACGTGCGCATCGAATAGCACCGCGCAGCGTGCGCGTGGCCGTTCGCGCCGAGCCGGGCGCGCAACGGCGCCGAGGTGATCAGCCGCTCGAGATTGCGCTCCCACTCGAGATCGCCCGCCGCGTGAAAGCCGTTGAAGCCGTCGATGACGGCCTCGGTGTTGGCGCCGACCGGGGAGGCCACGCAGGGGAGCGTAGCCGCCATGTACTGCAGCAATTTGAAGGCGCACTTGCCGCGCGACCAGGCATCGTCCGTGAGCGGCATGACGCCGATCTGGGCGGCGGCGAGAGCGGCCGCCTCGGTCGCCTCGCTCCACAGGACGGGCTCCAAGTTGATCTCCGGCCAGTTCGGGAAACGCGAGCAAATAACGCGCACTTTAAGCTCGGGATGCCGCACCGTGAGCCTGCCGAGGGCCGGACGAATCATCTCGAGATAGGTCAGGTTCTCGGGGCTTCCGATCCAGGCCACGGTGACCGGACCGTCGACGCCCGCCGCGCTGGGCCGATAGGCCGCGATGTCGATCGAGGTCGGCAATATCTCGACCGCGTGCGCCGAGCCGCGCGCAACGCCCCCGAGCACCTCGTTGCCCGCGGCCACCACATCCACCGCGCGGCAGGTCGCCGCGAACTTCTTGCGCCGCCAGAGCGAATCGTCGGCCGGCTCGCCGAGCCGGCGCGGCTTGCGCACGTAGATCGCATCGTCCACATCGAACACCCGCCTCTCGCTGAACACGGCGAAGAGCCGCGCCTCCACGGCGCTCAGCTTGATCTGGTGGAGCACGACGACGTGGGCCCAGCGAAACAGCGCCCGCCGCTCCCAGGTTCGCAGGCCGTAACGGCCGCCCGGAAAGCGCTCCGTACGCACCGCCCATCCCGCGCATTCGAGCGGTCGCACGAGGCTCTGCATGCGATGCCGGAAGGAGGGCTGATCGAGGTCATAGCCGAGTAGCACGATGTTCGGCATGCGTTGGCTTCAGTTCCGGTGCGCCAAATTTGCGATCGCATCGAGAGCGGCCTCGATGCCGTCCGCGAGTTCGAGTTGCGCCGCGCGGCGCGCGAGCGCGGCGCGCGCCGGCTCATCCTCGAGAAGCGCGCGCGCTTTCCTTTCGAGGTCGGCGGCGCTCGGCGCCGCCTCCAGCGCGACCCCGGCGGCGGCGCAACGGCGGATGCGCTCGCGCTGATCACCCGCGATCGGGGCAGCCACGCAGGGCGCCCCGCACGCGATCGCCTGCAATAGCGTGGAGCCCCCGTTGGCGATGACGAGCCGAGCGCCCCGCATGAGCGCGGCGAGATCGGTCTGCGGGAGGGCAGCGACGCAGCTGAGGGCCGCCGTGCTCGCGCCGTCGCTCGACGCGACACCGCTGTCCTCCGTCGGGCCCACGAAGGTCGTTGCGAACCCTGCCGCCGCGAGGCTTCTCGCCGCAGCCAGAAATTGCGCGGCGGCGTCCCGGGCGCCCGGATGCGCCGTGCCCCCGCCGGGTATCACGACTACGCCGCCCGCCGCGGCCACATCGGGCTCGGCTGCGCTTGCCACCGTCTCCGGCCGCTTCGCACCGCGCGCCATGATCACGTCCAAATAGCGCACCACGGGGCGGCGCAGCAGCTTGAGCTTCGCCCGCTCCACGAGTCCGAGACCGCCGGCGATGAGCTTCGGGTACGCGATCCAGTGCTCATCGATGAGACGCATCCAGGAGAGGCGAAAGGCGCGCCGCCGCTGGCGCGCGCGCGAGCTGATGAACACGATGCGCGCACCGAGCCGATGCGCCGCCTTGAGCTGCGTGCTGCGGCCGGCGTTGTCGAATATCACGACGTCCGGAAGCCACGCTCGCATGAGCTCGATGACTGCAGCCGAATGAAATGTCGCCGACGAGGGCAGGAGCGTGACGGGAAACGGTGTCCGGGAGACATAGGGGGCGTGCCGGCTCAGCAGGAAATGCACCGAGGCGTGCGGCCAGCGCTCGAGCGCGGCGCTCGCGATCGCCGAGCAGCGTGCAAACTCACCCATGCCGTACGGCCCCGACACCGGTACGAACAAAATGCGCAAGCTCGGCTCAGCCAAAGGCGGCGAACCATCGGTCGAGCACCAAGAGCGACCACGCCCGGCGGAACTCGGGACCCACCGAGCGTTGCAGCACGCCGCGCTCGCGAAGGCGCGCAACGGCCTCGTGCAGCACGCGCGGATGCGACTTGAGCCATCGATGCAGCGGCAACCCGAACCCGGACTTGGGCCGTTCCAGATGGCCGGGCGGGAGCCGCGGCTGCATGAGCCGGCGCTCGAGCAACTTCCCGCGCCGGCGGCGCCGATCGACGAGGAGAGCCGGATCGACGCTCAGCATGAACTCCACCAGCCGATGATCGAGCAACGGCGGCCGCACCTCGAGGGAGTGCGCCATGCTCGTGCGGTCGACCTTCGTGAGCAACCCTTCGGCTAAGGCGGTGTGCAGATCGAGCCAGCGCAGCTGCACGAGCGCGTCCTCTCCCTCGCGCCAGAATTGCCGGTAGAACCACAGATAGTCGTAGCCGCTCGCGCGCCAGTTGTGCGCGAGCAGCTGCTCGATCTGCGCCTGCGGCATGCCGCCGAGTGCGGCCGCGAATGCCGGCAGTCCCGTGTAGGCGTGGCGCTGCATCGAGGCGGCCGTCCTCGACAACGGCGGCAGCCACCGCGCGAGCGCTCGATTGAGCACGCTCGAGCGAGCGCCCACGCGCGACCAATAGCGCGGATAGCCGCAAAAAGCCTCATCGCCGCCCTCCCCGCTCAGCGCGACGATGACCTCGCGGCGGGCGAACTGCGCGATGAGATAATTGGACCATGCCGCGCTGTCGGCGAAGGGCTCGTCGAAGATGCGCGGGATTGCATCGAGCGCTTGCTCGAAGTCCGCGGCTTGCGCGGTCACCTCGGTATGCACCGTGCCGAGATGCGTCGCGGCGGCGCGCGCGCCGAGAAGCTCGGAACGCTCCCTGGCATCGAAGCCGAGACTGTAGGTGTGCGGTGCCTTGAGGTACCAGGCGACGAGCGCGGAATCGATTCCACCACTCAAGAAGACGCCCACCGGAACATCCGACAGGGTGTGCGCCGGGATCACCTCCGCGAGCAGCGCATCGAGCTCATCGAGCGTTTCATCCGCGGTGCGTGCCTTGATGGCGATCGAGGGCTCCCAATAGCGCTCGATGTGCACCCGGCCGTCCTGCCAGATGAGCGTGTGCCCGGCCGGCAGCTTCGCGATGCCCCGATAGATCGACTTCGGAGCCGGCACATAGCCGTGAAAGAGGTAGTCTCGCACGGCGCTCGCATCGATCGCGGGCTCATCCAGCACGAGGAGCGCCTTCAGCTCCGAGGCGAAGGCCACGCCGTCGGGCAGGATCCGGTAATAGAGCGGCTTGATGCCCAGCCGGTCGCGCGCGAGCGTCAAGCGCCGGGCCTGCCCATCCCAGATGGCGAAGGCGAACATCCCGACGACCTTGGAGAGAGCCGCGGTCCCCTCGCGCGCGAGCAGGTGTAACAGCACCTCGGTGTCGCCCGTCGAGCGCCAGGGCCCGGGGAGCTCCGCGCGCAGTGCCGCGTGATTGTAGATCTCCCCGTTGTAGGTGAGGACGTGGGAGCCGAGCACCATCGGCTGGTCGGCGGCGTGCGACAAGTCGATGATCGAGAGCCGCCGGTGGCCCAGCGCGACGCCCGGTGCGCTCCATGACCCCTCCCCGTCAGGTCCGCGGTGGCGGAGCAAGCTCGTCATGGCATTTACCGTGTCGACGCTCGCCCGTGAGCCGATGATTCCCGCGATACCGCACATGCGCGAAGTTTACGCGACCCGCCGGTGCATCGCCCGCGCCGCTCGCCATCGGGACGGTAGCCATCCGCCGGCGGTTCGTTTAGGGTTGCTGCGAGCGAGAGGGCCCCATGCCGACACCCGCCGATGAACGCCTGCTGGAACTTCTGGAAAAGTGGCTGAAGAGCCTCGAGCTGCACAGCAAGTACGTAGGTCTCGACAGCGACAGCTACTGGAAGGTGCAGCCCTGGCCCGAGCATCAACGGCCCAGCCGCTGGATCATCGATCTGGCCGCGCAGAAGGCCGGCGCCTTGAAGGCGCAGTTGCTGGAGCGCATCGCGAAGGGCGACACGAAGTTCTCGGATTCGCTCGAGCTCATGACCTTTCTCGCGAACCTCATCGGATCCGAGCACATCGAGCGCTTCATACCGCTCGCCGAAGAGGACAACGAGCGCGAGCTCGAACGCAGTGCCGAAGCAGAGTCCGAGGCCCACAAGAAGGCCGCCGCCGCGGCGCGGCCAGCCCCCGCGGCACGACCAGCCCCCGCGGTACGGCCCGCACCGTCGGTACGGCCCGCACCGTCGGCACGGCCCGCACCGTCGGCACCACCCGCACCGTCGGCACCACCCGCACCGTCGGCACCACCCGCACCGTCGGCACCACCCGCACCGTCGGCACCACCCGCACCGTCGGCACCACCCGCACTGTCGGCACCGCCGGCACCGCCGGCGCCGTCGCGCGGTAGAGTAGCGCAGGGCGGGGAGTCGACCGGCACGACGAGCGTCACGCGCGAGATGCCGAAGTTCGCCGCGGCGAACCGGCCGGCGCAGAAACCCGCCGCACGGGGTGCACCGGACAGCCCCACCGCCACCCGGGAAATGCCGCAGCTCGCCGCCGCGAAGCGGCGCGCTCCGGCGCCCGTGAGCACGGCCCACGTCACACGTACCGAACGGCACGCGGCCGAGGCGGCGCCGGCGCGAACCTCGGTTAAACAATCTGCTAGAATCGCTCCCCCGCACGGCAACGATGCCGCGCGCGAGCAAGTGATTGCCGATGCGGCCCGTCTAGTACAGTGGGGCCGGAAGTGGTATGAGCTGGCCGAGCTGATCGCCCGCATGGCGGGTCGGCCGCCGTTACCCGAGGTCAGACGGATATTGAAGGACAATAAAACGGCCATCGAAAAGAAGGCCGGCGGCGGCTAGCGCGGCTGCCTTGAAGCGGGGTTCGCAAATTTAGGGAACCGCTTCGTGAAAACGCGCTCAAAGGCGGCCATGATCACGATAAAAAACCTATCCAAGCGCTATGGTGACATCCTCGCCGTCGACGACTTGACTTTCTCGGTCGCGCCCGGCGAGGTGCTCGGCTTTCTCGGCGCGAACGGCGCCGGCAAGTCCACCACCATGCGCATGATAGCGGGCTTCATCTCGCCCACGGCCGGCGAGGTCACGGTGTGCGGCCACGATATCGAGCAAGCACCCGTCGCCGCCAAGTCGTGCATCGGCTATCTGCCCGAAGGCGCGCCGAGCTACGGTGAGATGACGGTCGCGGAATTCCTGGACTTCATCGCCGACGTGCGCGGCCTCTCGGGCGAGCGGCGGCGCGAGCGGCTTGCCGTCGTGGTCGATCGCCTGGTGCTCGCGCCCGTCATCGACCAGGTGATCGAGACCCTCTCCAAGGGATTTCGGCGGCGCGTGGGCCTCGCTCAAGCGTTGATCCATGACCCGCAGGTGCTGATCCTGGACGAGCCCACCGACGGCCTCGACCCCAATCAGAAGCACGAGGTCCGGCGCCTCATCAACGAGCTCGGCAAGGACAAGCTGGTGATCGTATCCACTCATATTCTGGAGGAGGTGCACGAGGTGTGCACGCGCGCCATCATCATCGCGGACGGGCGTATCGTCGCCGACGAGTCGCCGGCCGCCCTCGAGGCGCGCTCGCGCTATCACCACGCCGTGAGCCTGCGATTCGACCGGCGCGAGCAGTTCCTGGCGGCGCGGCGCGAGATAGCCGCCCTTCCGGGCATCGCCGACCTCGAGGCTGACGAGCGCGAGCTCAAGCTCACTGCGGTCCCGCGCGAGGGCACGAGCGCACTGCCCGCGGTGAGCGCGCTCATCACCCGGCACGACTGGGACGTGCCCGAGCTGCATCTCGAATCGGGACGGCTCGATGAGGTCTTTCGCCGCCTCACCCGCCCAAGCGCCTCTCTCCACGAGCGACAAGCGCCGACGCCGGGCAGCGCCGCAGCCGCAGGGGGAGGACAGCCTTGAGCAAAACCTGGATAGTCTTCCGGCGCGAGCTGAAGAGCTATTTCGCGACGCCGCTCGCGTATGTTTTCATCGTGATCTTTCTCGTGCTCTCCGCCGTGTTCACGTTTCAGGTCGGTGGCTTGTTCGAGCGCGGACAGGCCGACTTGCAGCCCTTCTTCCGCTGGCATCCGTGGCTCTATCTGGTCCTCATTCCGGCGATCTCGATGCGGCTGTGGGCTGAGGAGCGCAACAGCGGCAGCATCGAGCTGCTGATGACCTTGCCGATCACGCTGTGGCAAGCAGTGGTGGGCAAGTTTCTCGCGGCTTGGGTGTTCGCGGGCGTCGCCCTGGCGCTCACCTTCCCCATCTGGATCACTGTGAATTACTTAGGCAGCCCCGACAACGGCGCCATCGTCGCCGGCTATGTCGGCAGCTTTCTGATGGCGGGCGGCTTTCTCGCGATCGGCACGTGCCTCTCCGCCGCGACGCGCAATCAAGTGATCGCCTTCATCACCGCGGCACTCGTCGGGTTCGTGTTCCTGCTCGCCGGATTTCCGCTGGTGCTCGACCTCGTGCGCGGCGTGCTGCCGCAAACGCTCGTCGATGCGATCGCGTCCTTGAGCTTCTACACGCATTTCGAGGCGATATCGAAGGGCGTCATCGACCTGCGCGACCTGGTGTACTTCGCGGCGCTCATCGTCTTTTGGTTGACGGCAACGGCGCTCGTGCTCGACATGAAGAAGGCGGAATAGGTGAAGGCGAATCGTTGGCAAAGAACCGGTTTCGGCATCGGCGGCCTGCTGGCGCTCGCCGTGCTCTTCCTGGGCGTGGTCATGCTGTCGAACCTCGCCCTGCGCGGCATGCGGCTCGATCTCACGCAGAATCGTCTCTACACCTTGAGCCCGGGCACCAAGCAAGTGCTTGCCGAGCTCAAGGAACCGATCAATCTCTATTTTTATTTCTCGCGCGATGCGGCGGCCAGGCAGTCGCCGCTCATCATGCCCTACGCCGCGCGGGTGCGTGAGTTTCTCGAGGAGGTGACGGCACGGGCGGGCGGCAAGATACGCCTGCAGGTGGTCGATCCGCAGCCCTTCTCGGAGGACGAGGACCGCGCCGCCGAGGCGGGTCTGCAGCCGCTGCAGGTGGGCGACGGCACGGGCGGATCGCTCTACTTCGGCCTCGCCGGCACGAACTCGACCGACGGCCGCTCGGTCATACCGGGATTCACGCCCGAGCGCGAGGAGTTCTTGGAGTACGACGTCGCCAAGCTCATTCAAGAGCTTGCCAGCCCCAAGAAGCCGGTCATCGGACTCGTGAGCACGTTGCCGATGCAGGGCCAGTACAACCCCATGACAGGACAGATGGGCGACACCTGGCCGATCCTCTCGCAACTCGAGCAGCTCTTCACCCTCCGCACGCTCACCACCGACTTGGACCACGTCGACAAGGACGTGGATGTGCTGATGATCGTGCATCCGAAGAACTTCGCGCCGAAGACGCTCTACGCCATCGATCAGTTCGTCATGCGCGGCGGCAAGATTCTGCTGTTCTTGGATCCCGACAGCGGCGCGGACACGAGCGGCCAGGAACCGCAGAATCCCTTTGCCGGCGCCGCGGCGAACCGCTCCTCCGACTTGGAGCCCCTGCTCACGGCCTGGGGCGTCGCCTACGATCCCACCAAGGTCGTCGCCGATCTCGATCTCGGGCTCGAGGTGCGCTCGAGCATGCAGGGACCGCCGACTCGCCACATCGGCATCCTCGGACTGCGTCGCGACGACATGAACAAGAAAGACGTCGATACCGCCTCGCTCGACTCGATCAACGTGGCGACGGCCGGCTTCCTGGCGCCGCGCACCGGCGCGACCACCAAGTTCGAGCCCTTGCTCATGAGCTCGACGAGCGCCGCGCCGCTGCCCGCCGCGCGCTTTGGCCCGATGACCGATCCCGCGAGCTTGCGCGACGGCTTCAGGCCCACCGGCATACGCTATGCGATCGCCGCGCGCATCACGGGCCCTCTGTCGTCGGCGTACCCGCAAGGTGCGCCCGCTGATCAGAAACCCGCGGCCGGACCGCCGATCGCGCATCTCGCGAAATCCTTGGGGCCCGCCAATATCGTGATCGTCGCCGACACCGACATGCTCATGGATTACATGTGGGTGCAGACGCGCGAGCTCCTCGGCCAGCATATCCAGCAGGCGTTCGCCAACAACGGCGACTTCCTCGCCAATGCGCTCGACAACCTGGGCGGCTCGAGCGCGCTCATCAGCATTCGCGGACGTGCGACCTTCACGCGCCCCTTCGAGCGCGTGGAGGCGCTCAAGCGCCGGGCGGACGACCGGCTGCGCGCCAAGGTGCTCGAGCTGCAGAGCGAGCTGCAGCAAACCGAATCGAAGCTGACCGAACTGCAGAGCAAGCGCAACGATCAGGCCTCGCTCATGCTCACCCCCGAGCAGGAGCAAGAGCTCAAGCGCTTCACGGCGGAAAAAGCGCGCGTGCGCAAGGAGCTGCGTGAGACGCAGCGCGGCCTCGATGTCGAGATCAATCGTCTCGACGACTGGCTGAAAGTGCTCAACATCGCCGTGGCACCGCTGGCAGTGGCCCTTGGCGGAGCGTTGATCTTGAGCTTGCGGCGCCGGCGCAGGTCGAGCGGGGGCAAACTCGCATGAACCGCGGACGATTCGCCACGTTGGCGGTAGCCGCGTTCATCGTGCTCGCGGCCGCCCTGTATCTGGGATCGAGGCGCAACGCCGGCGAGCCGAGCGCCGAGGGCACGGTGTTCTTGCCGCAGCTTGCGAGTGAGCTCGGCGCGGTGAGCGAGATCGACTTGGCCAGGGGCACGTCCGCGCCGGGCGTCACGCTGCATCGTGCCGGGGATGGATGGACAGTGGCGCAGCGTGCCGACTATCCGGCCGATGCGTCCAAGGTCAAAAAGCTCCTACTCTCCCTGGCGGATACCAAGATCGTTGAGGAGAAAACCTCCAATCCGGCGAATTTCCCGATCATCGGTGTCGACGATCCCGCCAAGCCGGGGGCGGCAGGCACGCAAATCACGCTGATCGCGAAGGACGGCAAGCGCAGCGTCATCGTCGGCAAGCCCGTCGGGGAGGGCAATTTCGCCCGCCGCGGCGGCGAGAACAAGAGCTTCACGGTGGAGCCCGGCATTACGGCGGACGTCGAGCCGCGGGCCTGGATCGATGCGCACTTGCTCGACGTCCCGGTAGCACAGATTCAGAGCGTCGATGAGAAGCCGGCCGCGGGCCCAGGCTACACGCTGCACCGCCTGAAGCCCGGCGAGGACGGCTTTGCGCTCGACGGCGCGCCACCGGCCGGTCGCAAGCTCTTAGACCCCAAGGGGCTCGCGCCGTCGGCTACCGCCTTGAGCGGCCTCACGGCCGATGACGTCGCGGCGGCGGGCGACATCGACTTCAGCAAGCCCTCGCAGGCGCTCTTCACGCTTGCCGACGGCAATGTCGTCACCGTCACGGGAACTCAAGCGGGGGACAAGCGCTGGGTCGAAGTGAACACTACCAAGGACGCGGCTCTCAACACGAAGGCGCAGAATCGCGCCTTCGAGGTGGCGAGCTACCGGTTCGACGCCATATTCCGGCCGCTGGAGCAGCTCCTCGTGCCGAAGGAAACCAAGCCGACGGCCGCGCCTGCTGCACCCCCGAAAGTACGCAAGGGCGGCGCGAAACCGCTCGCGCCGCGCGCAGCGGCGCCCGCCTCCTCCCCCGTGCCCACGCCGTGATCTGCGCCCCGAGCGCCGGCTTCGGGCGGCGTTTCGCGGCGCTGATCTACGACGGCTTGCTGCTCCTTGCATTGGCTATGCCCTATAGCTTGATCGTCGTGCTGATCCACGGCGGCGCCGTGACCGAGGCGAGCGGGCCGCTCTGGTGGTGGGCATATCGGGCCGGCGCACTCGCCCTCATGGGGGCCTACTATGTGCTCAACTGGACGCGCAGCGGCCAGACCTTGGGCATGCGCGCTTGGGGCCTGCGCACCGTCACCGGCTCGGACCAGCCCTTGAAAGTCGCTCGAGCCGTGGTCCGATTCTGTTGGGGAGTGGCGGCCTGGGCGCCGCTCGGGCTCGGGGTGCTGTGGCTCTATGCCGATCCCGAGCACCTCGCGTTGCACGACCGCCTGTCGCGGACCCGCGTGGTGGTGTTATCGCGTTCTCGCAATCGCAACCAGCGTGCACAATCCCAGGGCCGCGGTCGGGAGCCACCCGACCAGCACGGGGTTCAACCCGAATAGCTGGCCGCCGTTCTCGACGGTGCGCAGGATCAGAAAGAACACGACGCCGAGCATCACGCCGATGACCGTGCGGGTGCCGGCGCCCGCGGTGCGCAGCGGACCGAACACGAAAGGCAGCGATAGCAGGGTCACGATGATCACCGCGAAGATGCGGGCGAGCCGCCCCCAGTAGCCGATCTCGTAAACGGCGGGATCGAGGCTGTTGCGGCGCAGGTGGTCGATATAGGAGCGTAGGCCCGCGAGCGTGAGCAAGTCGGGATCGGTGGCGGCGAGACTCAAAAAATCCGGATTGATGGTCGAGCGCACGGTGACCTCTTGGATGACGCCGCCGTCCACGTGATCTTCGCCGAAAGTGGTGCTCGCCACGTTGTGCATGCGCCAGCGGCCCGGGTCGGCGACCGAGATGCGATCCGCACGCTTGATGGAGCGCAAGCGATTCGCGCCCTCCAGTTCGTACAACGACACGCCGCCGAAGGATTGGTCGACTTCGCCCGTCTGCACCCTGAGGATGAGATTGCCGTCCTTCACCCAGGCGCTGCTCGTGCCCGCGAAGCTGACGTCCGCCAGCTTGCTGGTGGTTTTCTCGCGCTTGGCGAACTGCGCGAGCGGCGGCGCCACATACTCGCCGATGGCATACATCGCAAGCGACAGGGTGAGGCCCGCGAGGCCCACCGGCCAGGCGATGCGCCACACCGAGACGCCCGAGGCGCGCGTGACCACGAGCTCGCTCCCCGCCGCGAGCTGCCCGAGCCCCATGAGCGCGCCGATCAGCGCGCCGATGGGCAAGAGCTCGGAGACTTGCTGCGGCAGGTTGAGCAGCGTGTAGAGGAACGCATCGCCGGTGCCGTACTCGCCGGTGCCGATGTCGCTTTGCTGGCTGATGAACAGGAACAGGCCGCCGAGCGTCAACAGCACCGCCATCACCATGACGGTGTAAAGCATCACGGTGCGGTACAGATAGCGATCGAGCGTGTTCACGTGTCTCGTCCCTCGCGATACACCAGGTACAGACCGAACGCCAGGGCCAGAATGTGCACCCACCAAACGCCGATCGCGGGCGGCAATTGCCCCTTCTCGATCCAGACCTTGCAAGCGGACAAAAGGTTCGCATAGATCAAGTACACGACGATGGCGAAGCCCACGCGAGCGTAGCGGCCCTGGCGCGGCCGCAGCCGGGAGAGGGGCACGGCAACCAGGGTGAGCACCATCGCCATGATCGGGCTCGAGGCTCGAAACTCGAGCTGCGCGACGTCCGACGGCGCGCTCGAGCCCAGCAGCAGCCGCGTGGGTTTGGTGTCGGGATCGTTGTCGGTGCTCAAGGTCTGATCCGGCGTCACGATGGGAATGCCGTGCTCGCTGAACTCGATCACTCGAAAGTCGCTGTGCCCGGGGACTCCTTCGTAACGGCGACCGTTGAACAAGGTCACGAAGTGCATTCCGCTCGGGCCGGCCTTCGAGTACGTCGCCGTGTCGGCGAGGGCCACCTCGATACGATCGCCGGTCTCACGGCGCACGAACACGTTGTGCAAGATGCCCTCCGCGTCCACGCGCTCGGCATAGAAGACGGCATCGCCGCCGCCGCTCATGAAGGATCGGAACCGCCCCGCATCGAGCTGCCCGAACTGCGCTTCCTTGGCCGCCGACTGGCGCAAGAGCTGCGCCTCGTGGTCGGCTCGGGGGACCTGCACGAACGAGAGCCAGGCGAGCCCTGCGGCTATACCTACGGCAAAGACCGTGAGCGGCGCCAAAAGGCGCGTGGGAGCGAACCCACAGCCCTGCAGAGCGGTCATCTCGCTGTCGTGGTAAAGCCTGCCGAGGGCGAGAATGATGGCGAGCAAGAGGCCCACCGGGACGATGACCGAGAGGTTCATGATCGCGCCGAGCGCGATCAGATCGAGCACCATGTGCCGGCCGTAGTCGTTCTCCGCCGCCCGGCCGAGCACCTTCGAGAGCTGGTTCGACACCAGGATCGCCACCAGGATGCCCGTGACGGCCAACCACGTCTGCACGACTTCGCGCAGCACGTAGCGTTGAACGGTCCACTTCATGGCAACGAGCTTAGAGCCTTGGCGTTAATCTAGTAAACTATTCGCAATGAAACTGTCATCCCAGTAACGGAGCAGGATATGGAATTCAAGGTGATCGTCGATGCCAAGGCGCGCGGCACGGCCGGCTGCGCGGTGGTCGGCGTCTACGACAAGGGCGAGCTCGGCGCGGCGACCCGGCACCTCGATGCCCAGCTCGGAGGCCTCATCGCCCGCCTGCATTCGGCAGGCGATTTCGCGGCCAAGCTCGGCGAGACGTTGCTGCTGCCGCACCCGCAAGGCGCCGCCGCGCAGCGTGTGCTCCTGACCGGCCTCGGGCCGCGTGCCGGATTCGGGCGCAAGCAATACCGCAAGGCCCTGCAATCGAGCGCGCAAGCCGTGCTCAAGACGGGCTCGGCCGACGCGATCGTGTATCTGGCGCTCGAGGACGTCCCCACCATGGAGACGGCGTACCGCGCCCGTGCGGTCGCCGAAGTCTTTTCCGGCCAAATGTACAAGATTCCCGACTTGAAAACCGCGCCCAAGCCGAAGCCGCCCAAGCTCGCGAGCCTCGCGGTGGCGGCGGACAATGCGCGCTCGGCGAAGGCCATGACCACGGGTATCAAAGTCGGCGCAGCCATCGGCGCGGGCTCGGCGCTCGCCCGTGATCTCGCGAACCTGCCCCCCAACGTGTGCACACCGACTTATCTCGGCGAGCGCGCGCTGGCGCTCTCCGCCGAGTGGCCGCGCATCAGGACCAAGGTGCTCGACGAGGCCGCCATCAAGGGCCTGAAGATGGGCGCGTTCCTCGCGGTCACACAAGGCTCTGCGCAGCCGCCCCGCCTCATCGTTTGCGAGTACCGCGGCGGCAAGAAGGACAGCGCGCCGGTCTGTCTCATCGGCAAGGGCATCACGTTTGATTCGGGCGGCATTTCCTTGAAGGATCCGCCCGGCATGGACGAGATGAAGTTCGACATGAGCGGCGCCGCCACGGTGCTCGGCACCTTGCGCACGGCCGCCGAGCTCGGTTTGCCCTTGAATGTGGTCGGCATCGTGCCCTCTTGCGAGAACATGCCGGACGGCCGTGCGGTGAAGCCCTCCGACATCGTCACCTCCATGTCGGGACAGACGGTGGAGATCCTGAATACCGATGCCGAGGGCCGGCTGATCCTGTGCGATGCCATCACCTACAGCCGCCGCTTCAAGCCCGCGGCCGTGGTCGACGTGGCCACCTTGACCGGCGCATGCATCATCGCACTCGGCAATCACTTCAGCGGCCTCATGAGCAACGCCGAACCGCTCGCCGATGAACTCCTCGCCGCGAGCACGCGCGCCGACGATCGGGCCTGGCGCTTGCCCATCGGCGAGGAATATGCGGAGCAGCTCAAGAGCAACTTCGCGGATTTCGCCAACGTCGGCGGACGCGAGGGCGGCGCCTGCACCGCGGCGACCTATCTGTCGAAATTCGCGAAGGACCTGGTCTGGGCGCACCTCGACGTCGCCGGCACCGCCTGGGTCGGGGGCTCGCAAAAGAGCAGCACGGGCCGCCCCGTGCCTCTGCTCACCGAGTTCCTACTCCATCGCGCCGCGCGCGTGCACTAAAAGCCTCGCCGCCTCCAGACTCGCGCATGACCGAGCGGATCGATTTCTACGTCCTTGCGAGCGCCGCCCCGAGGGAGCGGAGGCTGCTCGCCTGCCGGCTCGCGGAGCGGGCGTATCTCGCGCATTTGCGCGTCATCATCTGGAGCGGCACGGAGTCCGAGGCGAGAAGTTGCGATGAGCTCTTGTGGACATTCGACGACCGTGCCTTCGTGCCGCATCGAATCAGCCGCGACCCGGTTGAGCTCAAGGACCGCGGCACGCCGGTGCACGTGACGGTGGCGCTCGACGGGGTCGAGGACGCCGATCTTCTGGTGAATCTCGCCGATCGGTTGCCGGAAGGGTTAGCGCGATTCGCGCGCGTGGCCGAGATCATGGATGCCGACGAGCAGCGCCGGCGGCTCGGGCGCGAACGCTTCAAGGCCTATCGCGACCAGAAGCTCGCGCTCGAGACCCATCAGTGCCGCAACGGCGAGGACGTCTGATCGATCGTCATGGATAAAGCCTATTCGCCCGGCGCAATCGAAACGCGCATCTACGCTTTTTGGGACAGTTCCGGATACTTCGCGCCGAGCGGCCAGGGCACACCCTACTCCATCGTCATTCCCCCGCCCAACGTGACCGGCACGCTGCACATGGGGCACGCGTTCCAGGACACGATCATGGATGCGCTCATCCGCTATCACCGGATGCGCGGCTTCGACACCTTGTGGCAGCCGGGCACGGATCATGCGGGCATCGCCACGCAGATGGTGGTCGAGCGGCAGCTGAACGCCTGCGGACAAAACCGCCTCGACTTGGGGCGCGCGGCGTTCGTCGAGCGGGTGTGGCAATGGAAGGAGCAATCGGGCGGAACCATCGCACTGCAGATGCGCAGGCTGGGCGCATCCGTCGATTGGACCCGCGACCGCTTCACCATGGATGCCGGCCTGTCGCGCGCGGTCACCGAGGTGTTCGTCCGGCTGTACGATGAACGGCTCATCTATCGCGGCAAGCGCCTGGTGAACTGGGACCCGGTGCTGAAGACGGCGCTGTCGGACCTCGAGGTGGTTTCCTCGGAGGAGAACGGCTATCTGTGGCACCTGCGCTATCCCCTCGCCGACGGCGAAGGATTCGTGGCGGTCGCGACCACCCGTCCCGAGACGATGCTGGGCGATGCCGCCGTGGCGGTGCATCCGCAAGACGAGCGCTACCGGCACCTGATCGGGCGGCGGCTGCGCCTGCCGCTCGCGAATCGGGAAATTCCGATCATCGCCGATACTTACGTCGATCCGGCTTTCGGCAGCGGCTGCGTCAAGATCACGCCGGCGCACGACTTCAACGATTATGAAGTGGGCCAGCGCCACCACCTGCCCATGATCAATATCTTCACCCCGGAGGCCGCGCTCGACGATAGCGTGCCGGCGCCCTATCGCGGACTCGATCGCTTCATCGCGCGCGAGCGCGTGCTCGCCGATCTCGAGGCGCTCGGTCTCATCGAGCGCATCGAGCCGCATCGGCTTAACGTGCCGCGCGGCGAGAGAAGCAACGCCGTGCTCGAGCCGCTTCTCACCGACCAGTGGTTCGTCGACATCAAACCGCTCGCGCAGCCGGCGCTTCAAGCCGTCGAGCAAGGGCGCATCCGCTTCATTCCCGAGAACTGGAACGGTGTCTATTACGAGTGGATGCACAAGATCAAGGATTGGTGCATAAGCCGCCAGCTCTGGTGGGGTCACCGCATTCCCGCTTGGTACGACACCGACGGGCGGTGCTACGTCGCGGCGAGCGAAGAGGCAGCGCGCGCCAAATACGGCGTCGATCCGTCGATGGCGCTGCGCCAGGACGAGGACGTGCTCGACACCTGGTTCTCGTCGGCGCTCTGGCCCTTCTCCACGCAGGGCTGGCCGGAGCGCACTCGGGATCTCGAGCGCTATTATCCGACCTCGGTGCTGGTCACCGGCTTCGACATCATCTTCTTCTGGGTGGCCCGGATGATCATGATGGGGCTCAAGTTCGCGGGCGACGTGCCGTTTCGCGCCGTGTACATCCACGGCCTCATCCGCGATCACGACGGGCAGAAGATGTCGAAGTCGAAGGGCAACGTCATCGACCCGCTCGACATCGTCGACGGCATATCGCTCGAGGAGCTGCTCGCCAAGCGCACCACCGGATTGATGCAGCCGCAGATGAAGCCGGCCATCGAAAAGGCGACGCGGCGGCAGTTTCCGCAAGGCATTCCGGCCTTCGGCACGGATGCGCTGCGGCTCACGTTCGCCTCTCTCGCGACGCAGAGCCGCGATCTGCGCTTCGACCTTGCGAAGGTGGAGGGATTTCGCAACTTCTGCAACAAGCTGTGGAACGCCGCTCGCTACGTGCTGATGAACGTCGAGGGTCGCGAGCTTGCGGCGCGGGGCAGCGATTCCGAGCCGAGCCTCGCCGACCGCTGGATTCGCATGCGCCTGAAGGCTATGCTCGCGCGCGTGGACGAGGGCTTCGCCGAGTACCGGCTCGACACGGTGGCGAGCGCGCTCTACGAGTTCACCTGGAACGAGTTCTGCGACTGGTACCTCGAGCTCTCCAAGGCCGTGTTGCAGTCCGACGCATCGAGTGAGGAGGAGAAGCGTGCCGCGCGACGCACCCTGATCGACACCCTCGAGACGCTGTTGCGCGCTCTACACCCGGTCGCGCCCTTCATCAGCGAAGAGATCTGGCAGCGGGTGCGCGATTGCGCCGGGGCGCAAGGAGCCTCGATCATGGTGAGCGAGTATCCCCGCGAGGCGCAGATCGAAGCGGACCCGGGCGCCGAAGCGGAGATGCGCTGGGTGATGAATTTCATCCTGGGCGTGCGCCAGATCCGCGGGGAGATGGATATCGCGCCCGCGCGGCGCCTGGACGTGCTCCTGCAAAACGCCGGACCGGAGGATGTCCAATACCTCGCGCCCAACCGCGCCTCTCTCATGCGTCTCGCCGGCATCGCCGAGCCGCGCATCCTGAACTCCGGCGAGGCGGCTCCCATCTCGGCGGTGGCCCTGGTGGGACGGCTCGAGATCCTCGTGCCCATGGCGGGCCTCATCGACCCCACGGCCGAGCTCGAGCGGTTGGCGAAGCGCCTGCGGCGCGCCGAGGGCGATCTTCAGAAGCTCGAGGCCAAGCTCGCGAATGGAGATTTCGCCAAGAACGCTCCCGCCGAGGTGGTCGCCAAGGATCGCGCCCGCGTCGCTGAGCTGCGCGCGGAGATCGACCAGCTGACCGCGCAAATCGCCCGCGTGAACCGCCTGCTCGACTCATGAGCGCCGCGGCTGCCGCCGGCGCACCGATCGCCGCGATTCTCGCGCAGATCAATCGCGTCATTCTCGGCAAGGAAGAGCAGATCCGCCTGTGCCTCGCGTGCCTGCTGGCGCGCGGGCACCTCTTGATCGAGGACATCCCGGGCGTGGGCAAGACCACCCTCGCGCACGCCCTCGCCCGCACACTCGGCTTGTCGTTCCAGCGGGTACAGTTCACCAGCGATTTATTGCCGACGGACGTGCTCGGGGTGTCCATCTTCGAGCGCGAGACCGGCAAGTTCCGTTTCCAGCGCGGACCGATCTTCGCGCAGCTCGTGCTCGCCGACGAGATCAACCGCGCCTCGCCCAAAGCGCAGAGCGCGCTGCTCGAGGCCATGGAGGAGCGGCAAGTGACTGTCGACGGCCAATCCATGGCGCTGCCGGATCCATTCTTCGTGATCGCGACCCAGAACCCGCAGGAGCAGATCGGCACCTTCCCGCTGCCCGAGTCGCAGCTCGACCGCTTTCTCATGCGCGTGCACCTCGGATATCCGGCGGCGGCGGCCGAACGCGAGCTCCTCAGCGGCACGGATCGGCGCGAGCTCGTCAATTCGCTGTCGAGCGTGTCGAGCGTCGAGATCCTGCACGAGCTGCAGCGCCGCGTGCTCGAGGTGCACGTCGCCCCGGCGCTGCTCGACTACGTTCAGGCGCTCATCGCGCATACCCGCAGCGCCGCCGGCCTCGCCGTCGGCCTGTCGCCGCGCGCCGGCATCGGTTTGCTGCGGGCCGCGCGCGCCTGGGCGCTCGTCGTAGGGCGCAGCATGGTGACGCCCGAGCACGTGCAGGCGGTCTTTCCCGCGGTGGTCGAGCATCGCATCGAACAGCGCGACAGCGGCCCGGCCGCCGCCCACCGGCTGCTCGAGGCCGTCCCGGTGCCTTGAGCGAGCCTCTCACGCAGCGTCTGCGGCGCGCCTCCGTGCGGCGCTTGCGCGCCTGGGCGGCTCGTCGCCACGGCGCGGACTCCCTCCCTCTGACCATCAACCGCCGGCGCATCTACATCCTGCCCACCCGGTTCGGGCTCACGCTCGCAGCGCTGCTCGCCGCCATGCTCATCGCCGCGCTCAACTACAACAGCAATCTTAGCTTAGCGTTCGCATTCTTCATGGTGTCGCTCGCGCTGGTCGCCATGCATCATTGTCATCGCAATCTATCCGGATTGAGCATCGACGTGAACCTCGAGACCGACGCGTTCGCCGGCGCGGATGCGGTGTTTCATTTCATGCTGCGCAACGCATCCTCGCTCGAGCGCAGCGGCCTAGAAGTGTCGCTTGAAGGAGGGCGACCATCGCGAGCCGCAGCGAGCGTCTCTCGAGAGAGCGATGAGCGCCTGGCTCTCGCCGTCCCGGTGGATCGCCGCGGCGTGCACCGCTGGGATCACCTCGAGGTGCGCACCATCCATCCGTTCGGCTGGTTCCGCGCGTGGACGTACGTGCACGCATCGCTGACCGTATTCGCCGCGCCGCGGCCCGAGGGAAGCCGCCCGCTGCCCGCCGCGACGGGTAGCGGCCACGCGCTCTCGGGCGAGACACGCGGCGAGGATGAGTTCGCCGGCCTTCGCGCCTACGCGCCGGGAATCGCTCTGAAGCACATGGCCTGGAAGGCGCTCGCGCGCGGCGGCGAGGCGGCGGTACGCGTCTATACCGATCTCGGCGCGCAACCGGAATGGCTGGAGTGGTCCGCGCTCGAGGGTGTGGAGACCGAGGCTCGCCTGTCCCAGCTGTGCCGCTGGGTCCTTGCGTGCGAATCGCGCTCCGCGCGTCCCTACGGCTTGAGACTGCCGGGCGTCGAGGTCGCACCGAGCCGCGGTCCCACGCACCGGATCAGGTGCCTGCGAGCACTCGCGCTGCACGCGCGCCCGGGCGCCGCATGAAACGCCGGGCGTCGCCACGCCGGGCGTCGCCACGCGCCGCCGCGCGCGAGGTCACATATCCGGAGCTCCGCGCCATGGGCGCGTGCCTCGGTCTCGCCCTCGCGACGTACGTCCCGGCACTCCCGCGGTGGCTTACGGCGGTCGTGGCCGCGAGCATTGCGATGCGCCTCTTCCTGGCCGCGCGCGGCTACGGGGCGCCCAACCGGCCGGTACGGCTCGGCATCGCCGCGGCGGCGATCGCGATCCTGTTCTTGCAATTGCGCACCTTCAACGGGCTGTCGGCCGGCACGGCGCTCTTGTGCTTGGTCGCCGGGCTCAAGTTTCTCGAGACCCGCGCACGGCGTGATCTATTCGCCCTGGCGCTGATCATCTATTTCCTGTGCCTGTCGGCGCTGCTGCGCAGCGAATCGTTCCGGCTGTTGATCTACTCGATCGGCGTCGCGTGGCTCACCGCCGCGACCTTGCTGCGCGTCACGCCCTCGGCGCCCCGTCGCGGATGGCCGCTCGACCTGCGCTATGCGGGACGTATCTCGGCCCAGGCGCTGCCGGTCGCGGTGGTGCTGTGGCTGTTCTTCCCGCGCTTCGATGCGCCGCTGTGGCAGCTGCCCTCGGAACGCGGCAGCGCGCAGTCCGGGCTCAGCGACAGCATGAGCCCCGGCGACATCGCGGAGCTCGCGCTCTCCGACGAGATCGCCTTTCGCGTGCGCTTCGACGGCGCCGCGCCGCCGGCGGACGAGCGTTACTGGCGCGGACCCGTTCTGCACGATACCGACGGGCGCACCTGGCACAACATCGGGCCCAGTCCCGAGAGCGCGGGGATCACGACACCCATGGGCCCTGCGTACGCGTACACCTTGAGCCTGGAGCCGCATGCCTTCAACTGGCTGTTTGCGCTCGACTGGCCCGACCGCTGGAGCGCGCCCGATGCGCGCTTGAACTCCGACGATACCTTGGTGGGGGGCGCGCCGGTGTCGCGGCCCATCGACCTGACAGCCCGCTCGCATACGCATGTAGTCAGAGCCGAGGCGCTGAGTGCGATGGCGCGCCGCCGCGACACCCGCTTGCCGTCGGACCGCAATCCTCGGGCCGGCGCCTTCTCGGCCGAGCTGCGCCGCTCGCATCCCGATGATTTGGGCTATGTGCAGGCGGTGCTCGATCTGTTTCACCGCGAAGCGTTCTTCTACACGCTCTCACCGCCGCCCCTCGGGGATAATCCGGTCGATGAGTTTCTATTCGACACCAAGCGCGGCTTTTGCGGACACTACGCCTCCGCCTTCGCGACGCTCATGCGCGCCGCCGGTATTCCCACGCGCATCGTCACCGGCTACCAGGGCGGCACATACAACCCCTACGCCGGCTACTGGATCGTGCGCCAAAGCAACGCGCACGCCTGGGACGAGATCTGGATCGCGGGCCGGGGATGGCTGCGCGTCGATCCGACCGCCGCCGTCGCCCCCGACCGAGTCGAGCCCGGACTCGACGGCACGCCCGCCGTGGAGCGCGGCGCCCTCGGGCTTCGCGCGCAGCTGCCCTGGATCACCGATCTGCGCCTGCGCCTCGATGCGCTCGGGCAGGTGTGGCGGCAGCGCTTCTTGCGCTTCAATCAACTCGCACAGTTCTCCCTCATCGAGCGGCTGGGCATCGAGGAGCCGGACGCGCAGAAAATCGTCCTGGTGATGGCCGGCGGGCTGGTGCTCGCCTTTGCGTGGCTCATGTGGCAATTGCGCCGGGAGCAGCGCGCAGAGCCCAAGGATCCCGCGGTCGTTGCCTACGGACGGCTCTGCCGCAAGCTCGCCGCCATCGGCCTGCCGCGCCGCCCGCACGAAGGACCCGAAGGCTACGCGGCTCGCGTCGGGCGCGCACGCCCCGATCTCGCCGCCGCCGCCGCGGCGCTGTGCGAGAGCTATTCGCAGCTGCGCTATGCGCGGGCCACGCCGCAGCACGACGAGAGTCTGGAAGAGTTCATTGCCCGCGCGCGGGGCTTTCACCCGCGCCGGCGCAGATGACCCATCGGCGCGACATGGCGCGGACGCCAGGGAGTATCGGATGCCGTGCGCTCTACCGCAGGTCGGGCGCTCTTTAGTCTGCGCGCCCCGCTAGCGCAGGCCGGCTTTCTCCAGCATGGTGAGGAACTGCTGCTCGGTGCGCCTGTCGATTGCCGTTGCCACAAGTTTGCCGGAGCGGTCATAGACGAAGCTCTTCGGAATCCCCTGGATGGCGAATGCCCGGTTCACGACGCGACGTTCGACCTTGGCCTGCAAATCGCGCACTGAGCGCCTCCAGCGACGGCAACTCCTTGCGGCACGGAGGACACCAGGTCGCCCAGAAATTCACCAGCACCACCTTGCCGCGCAGATCCGCCATCTGCCAGGGTTTGCCGGACAGATCGTTCAACGTGAAGTCCGGATGGTCGCGCTTGCGGTCGTCTGCCGCGAGCGTCGCCAGCGCCGCGCGAAAATGCGCATCATCCGTCAGAGGCACGGCCACGCCCTCATAGCGCGCGAGCTGGGCGAGCGTGCGGTACGCCAAGGCCGGCATGAGCGCCGGCTCGAACTTTAGCTCTCCCGCGGGCGGCTCGGTCCACGGCACCGGACCGAATTCGCACCGCGAGATCGCGGGTAGCGGCGCCCCGGGCGTCGTCCGGAACCGAGCGTAAGCCGATGTCGTCGGCAATGGGCTTTTGGTCGGCGCTGAAGACGGGCTCGTCGTCGGCGGCACGCGCCGGCTGCCCCGGGCCGGCGAACGCGAGGCAGCCCAAGATCCAGGCCGCGGCTGCGGTCCGTGCGCAAATCGAGCGGAGCAGGGATCGGCGTGGTCCCATCCCGGGAAGAGTGTAGCCGCAAATGTTTGCGCGATGCACCGGGCTCTCGCGCTAGCATACGCCGTGGAATGATATCCGAGGGCAAACAAGCAAACGCGGCGCCCGGCGATGCCGGCGAGTCCGAATCGGCACGTCTCGCGCGGCTGGCGCTGTTCGCCTTCATCATCACCTTCATCGTCGCGCGCATCATGGTGATTCTCATCATGGAACGGCGCGTGCCGAACCTGTATTTCTTCCTGCGCGGCACACACGTGCATCACTTGAACTACGGTATTTTTCTCCTAGCAGGAGTGGGTGCGTATCTGTTGTTGCGCTTGCCGAGCGGCAAGTCGCTGCGCGGCGGCGCGCTCGCCTACGGTACTGCGCTCGCGCTCACGTTCGACGAATTCGGGATGTGGCTGCACCTCGGCGGCAGCTACTGGCAGCGCGCGAGTGTGGACGCGATCATCGTGGTCGCCGCCATCCTCGCGCTTCTCGGCTACGCCTCCGCCATCCGCAGCTTCCAGACCCGGCACGTGAGGGCTTCGATCGCACTGCTCCTCGCCCTCGTTGCCTTCGGTGTGGTGCTCTACGACGGGTCCATGAAGATCGGCAAGGTCGAGGGTCCACGGCTCGAAGCGCTCGAGGCTTCGTCCTCGCCTTGACGTAGTGGGCGTCGACCGGTGCCTTTTCAGGCGGCGAGATTTTCGCGGGTCTTCAAGAACCGGACGTCCGGCCAGCGCTCTTGCGTCAGCTCGAGATTGACGCGCGTGGGGGCGAGATACACGAGCTCGCCCGCATGGTCGAGGGCGAGGTTGTCGTAGGCCTTGTCGCGAAATTCGGAGAGCCGCTTCTCGTCCTCGATCCGGATCCAGCGCGCCGTCACCACGTTGATCGGCTCGAACACACACTGCACGTTGTACTCGTCCTGCAATCGGAACGCGACCACCTCGAACTGCAGCTGGCCGATGGCGCCTAAGATCAGATCGTTGTTGCGCAACGGCTTGAATAGCTGCGTGGCTCCCTCCTCACAGAGCTGCGACAGACCCTTCTGCAGCGCCTTCATGCGCAACGGATCCTTCAAGACCGCGCGCCGGAAGATTTCCGGCGCAAAATTCGGCACACCGGTGTAAGTCAGATGCTCGCCTTCGGTGAAGGTATCGCCGATATTGATGGTGCCGTGGTTGTGCAGCCCGATGATGTCTCCCGCATAGGCCTCCTCGGCTTGGCTGCGGTCGGCGGCGAGGAAGGTGAGCGCGTCGGCCACGCGCACTTCCTTGTCGAGGCGCACGTGGTAGAGACGCATGCCGCGCGCATAGCGGCCGGAGCACAGCCGCAGGAACGCGATGCGGTCGCGGTGGCCGGGATCCATGTTCGCCTGGATCTTGAATACGAAGCCGGAGAACTTCGGCTCCGCGGCGCCGACCACCCGCTCGATTGCGGTGCGCGGCAGAGGCGCCGGGGAATGCTTGACGAACGAGCTCAATAGCTCGCGCACCCCGAAATTGTTGACCGCGGAGCCGAAGAACACCGGCGTCTGGCGCGCTGCGCGGTAGCGCTCGAGGTCGAACGCCGGGCTCGCGCCGCGCACGAGCTCGATCTCCTCGACGAATTCCGGATAGCGCGCCCCCAGAAATTCCCGGGCCTCGGTGCTCTCGAGGCCATCGATGGTCTCGTGCGTGCCGACGCGGCCGCGCTCGACGGCCACATACACGTAGATGCGGTCCTCGAGCAAGTGATAGACGCCGAGCAGGTCGCGGCCCATGCCGATCGGCCAGGTGAGCGGCGTGCACTGGATCTTGAGCACGCTCTCGATCTCATCGAGCAGATCGATCGGCGGCCGGCCGTCGCGATCGAGCTTGTTGACGAACGTCATGATGGGCGTGTCGCGCAGCCGGCACACCTCCATGAGCTTGATGGTGCGCTCCTCGACGCCCTTCGCGCAGTCGATCACCATGAGCGCGGAATCGACCGCGGTGAGCGTGCGATAGGTGTCCTCGGAGAAATCCTCGTGCCCGGGCGTGTCGAGCAGGTTGACGATGCAGTCCTCGAACGGAAACTGCATGACCGACGAGGTCACCGAGATGCCGCGCTGCTGCTCGAGACGCATCCAGTCCGAGGTCGCATGGCGCGTGGCCTTGCGTCCTTTCACGGTGCCCGCCATCTGAATGGCGCCGCCGAACAGGAGCAATTTCTCCGTGAGCGTGGTCTTGCCGGCGTCCGGATGCGAGATGATGGCAAAAGTTCTTCGACTATTGATTTCATTAATAATGTTATCTTCGCTCAACGACAATTTCCCCAAGCGTGTACACAATTATGTACACAAAATTTCAATGTGCGCGTCGCAGCTTGGAGTGGCACGCGTAGGGGCCACCGGCGGCGGCGGCTCGGTGCAAAACGATCAAACATTATAGCCGAGCCAGCCTCCCTGGCCGTTTTGTAGATGGTTTCCCGCTTCCTGCGTCCGGGACGCAGGAAGCGGGTTCAAATCCTGTCACCCCGTCCATTGACACGTGGGTCTATTCCGGTCACATGGGTTTATACCGGCTGAGTGTCAAGATAGTTGTCGCCTGATTCAAGCGGCATCCTGCAAGTCTGCCCGAGGCGGATTGAGGACGACGAGCCCGATTGGAGTGCAGTTGCGAGTGGCACGAGTCCAGGGTTCTGGGTTAGAAGCCCGAGCGCGCTGGTAGAGTCGATGGCGCGTGGCCAGGATATCGTGTTCGCGGCCGCAATGGCGTTCATCGGGTGTCACGAAGCGGATCGCGCTGTGTCGATGTTCGTCGTTATACCAGCCGACGAAGCGCCGACCCATCGCGGAGCAGACTGACCGTCCGCGAACGGCAGTCGCGGGTATGCAGGTGTGGTGTTTTAAAGTGCGGAAGAGCCGACTCGGAGTACGGGTTGTCGTCAGAGGCCGGGCTCCCGGCCGTGACGGAAGCTTTTGGGCCAATTGGAGTCATCGCCTTCAGCGCCCCCCTGTTGCTCCATGTTGGCCTTGATGTTCTGCATGAGCTGCTACCCGGCAGCCGCCGTCAGCGCGCAATTTGGAAGTTGCTCGCTTTGTCGTCACTGCGGCATTGTAGCGGGCGACACACACAGCCGCTCGACGCTGCCGGTGAACGGGTCTCCAGTCCAATCCACAAGGCTCGCAGATTACGGGCGCTTCGTTGCGGTTTCCTCGGACTTTAGGGGCAGAATGGAATTCGCGTTAATGGGATCATCCGGTAGGTTGCTTATGGCCGCCTTCATCCCTTCCCGGGCCGGCTGCTCGCCATTCCCGGGGACACTATCCCAAATGTCTCCGCTAAGGATCGGCGGTTGAGTTGGTGAACCGCACTTCATTTGGCGCGCCCTTCAAGGTAACTGGACGGCAATGCAATATAGCATTCGCATTGCGCAGTCCGTTCGGTAGCGTACATTGGCCGTTAAAGTCCACGCGGCGCTGGCCATATAGTGTCAAGCCGCGCTGTCCCCTGTACGAGTTATCCCGTGGATACCCACAGCCGAGCCGCGCTACCGTGCTCGGATGCCGGTCAATCTCACCACCGCGACTCTTGCGGACCTCGGTGATTCCGTTTTACTACGGCGCGACGTGCAGCCAATGCCGTCATACGGCCCAGCAACCGAGCCTCACGAAGCTTCGGGCGCCACCTGGGCGATGCGTTCCCGCTGGCGAAGAGACATGACCCGCCTCCCTGAATACGACGCGTTCCTACGCGATAGCGCGGCAGCGTTCTTGGTCAAACACGACGCCTGGCTCAAACGGCGGGAGATAAAACACGCAACGGGCGCGCGTAGCCGAATCGGCTATGTGGGCGTCGGCATTTTTGGATTTAAAGCTCACTGAATGAAGTCTTTCTGCGAAAGCGCAGAGAAGGGTCTATGCCGGTGGCTCGGAACGCGATCGGAATAACTGAGCTCGCTCATTGGCAGAGGACTCTCGCCCGCCATGTCTGGTTCCTTCGCCGCGCCGGGGTTCCCTCGGCGCAGATCGAGCGGGAGATCGCAAGGCATCTACGGCAGTGCCATAACATTCGAGAACTGCCGGTTCCGGCGGCGGATGAGCGTAGGTATCCGAGGATCTTGACGCACTGGCGGCATGAGTCCGCCTACCTCGACCACAGAGGACAACCCCGCGCGCTGCGATTCGAAGGCCATACCCCGACGTTTCGATCCCTAGTTCGCGCGGCGATTCCAGGAGCGGATGCATCGAAAGTCCTTAGCGCAATGAAGCGCGATCGCCTCGTGTCACAAAGTGCCCATGGAATTGTGAGGCTCCTTACCGACGACTTCTTCCAGCGCGGTGTGCAGCGGGGTTTTTTGCTGGGTGCGACTCTCGCATCCCTCGAAGCGTTGACCGATACCTGTTACGTAAACCTCCGCGCGGGTCAGCCAACGCGATCAGGTTCACGGCCTCAGGGAAGGGCTTCCACTGAATATTTGGATCGCCGACATCTTCGAGCCTACGAGGAATTTCTAAATGAGAGTGCTCAAGTGTTTCTCGCGATGCATGAAACATGGCTCAGGCGTCACGAGTCGAAGAGCGTTGATCCTCGGCGCATCTGCCGCGTCGGCGTCGGGGTGTTCGCCATTCGAGGCCACTGAACTTTGTTCGCGCATAGGTACGTGCCTCTGGTGCAAGCCTGCGCCTCAGACGAATCGTATTCCTTCCATCAGATGATCTTGGCTATAGAATTTTTCCTCGTCGCCAAAATGGTAGGGGCCCGCTGTCTTCGAAAGAGCGCTATTATCCGCCGAGACTGTCTCCTCAAAGCACTTGGACCTGCACTCGGCCAAAATAGACCCCCATCATCACCCTCACCAAGGGTGCCAATGGCATGTGGTCGGTTCCCAAGGGTTCTAAGCTCACGGATGAGCAGTACGCAAGCTTCAAGGCGGGCAATCTTTATGTGAATGTCCATAGCGCTGAGCACGAGCCCGGGGAGACACGCGGTCAGCTCAAACCTTGATCGAATACCGCGCTCGACTTGCAGAATATGCGTTTTTTCTCGTGAAGTCCGGTAGGTTAACGTCAGAATGTAACCGTCGTCTTCAAGCCGATGACGACGTCGTTCGCGTAAGCGCTCGAACCACCCGGATGTACCACATATTGCAAATTGGGCCGCAGAGTTGCAAACAGCCACGGCGTCCAGCCGTAGTACATCTCGGCCTCGTATTCCGAGCTCTGTACGGGAACCACATCGCTACCGGTGATCTCATCGAGCAAACGCTCGCCGGCCGCCACCCGGCTATTGACGTGGGTGGTGCCGACACCGAGACCCGCGACGTCATTCGGGCGAGTGTTGAAGGGGCCTTTGAACTGCACGCCGAAGGAAATCTGGCGATCCGTCGTCGGCGAGGTTTCTCGATCGCCCTGGGTGATGTTCAAGAACAGTTGCGCGCCGCTTTTGGACTCGACGCCGCTGATTTGCTGCTCGAAGCTCAAATACGCACCATCCCGCCCGTGGCGGCGTAACGGTGCCGCGCCCGTCAGCACCAGCGGCTGGTAATTGACATCGAGATAGACGTCGTTGGCATTCGAGGTGTCGTACCAGACACCGAATTTGAAACTGTCGTGCAAACCCAACAGCTTCGGTATCCAGTCCAACTCCAGGGGGATGAGTGCGCCGGTCGTCCCCGACGGGTTGTCCGGAAGCAAGCCATTGTGCACAGCCCAGGAATCATTGATATAGGTCGGGTTGACCTGAAAGACCCCGAGCTTTAGTTCCAGGGATTTATTGAAGGCGAACGCGAGACGCGTTCCCCATTGGCTCACCGGGTAATTGAACCAATAGGTGCTCTCTACGTTGCCTGGCTGGGAGCCGCAAAAGGTCAGATTCTGGAAATGGCAGTTAAACGAACCAAAGACTTCGCCCTCCGCGAGACGGCCGACCGTCCAGAGCAGCCGGTCGTCGAACCAGGTTTGTTGGAACCAAAATTCGGTCAAGCGCCACGTCTGGCCACGGCCATAGATTTCCTGAACCTGCATCAGCGTGTGCAGATTCGCCGTGAGGTCCAAATCGTGGCCGTTGCGATCGGTCACGGTGATCTGAAAATGCCCACCGTTCCAGCCGAACAGCCGTTGAAGATCGAACGTGGCCCCGAAGGCAAACTCATCCGCGTAGGCCGTCCTCTCCTCATCGCCACCGCGCGGGTTGTTGGCGAGCTCCGAGGTGTAGATCGTGGTCAGGTTGACGCCGCGATCCAGGAGCTGCGTTCGCAGGCCGCCCCAGTCGCCGGTCAGAGTCGAGTCATCCGCCGCTGCCGAATGTGCCGACAATCCCGACAGGAACAGGAGAGAAAGCCCCCCGCCCCACCAGAAGTGGCGCGCGCACATGTTTCGCATCAAGTGGGATCGCTGTATAGGTAGGCGGCGATATCGCGTGCATCTTGTTCAGTCAGCCCGGTGTTCGGCATCGCGTTTCCGGGGACGATGCTTTGCGGCGCGCGCAGCCATTTCACGAGATTGTCCGGGTTGTTGATCAGGACGCCGGCGATATAGGCGCGACGGCCAAACTGCGCAAGCGGCGGGCCCACCTCGCCGCGCGCATTGGCCACGCCCGCTATGGTGTGGCACGCGTCACAACCATATTGCTTCATGAGCGCGGGACCGCGGTCGGCATGCGCGCCGCTCATCGCCCAAGGCGATTGCGCGCCGCGGCGGTCGCAACCGCCTAATCCGACGAGCGCCACAATTATCATCACCATGCCGGCATAGCGCTGCAAAGCCAACGACGATGCGGTGGTTGCGCGTACCGCCGCGGCGAGCCGTGCTTGGCGCTCGGCATGTTGCATCCAGAGCACGAATAGGAGGGCGAGTGAGGTCAGATGGATCAGGCTCGCCGGTATCCACATGATGATGCCGGCGAGCTGCTGGTCTTCAAGCGGCGTCAATCCCCACGGTACAGTGGTATCAAAGTGCGCCGGATAGAAGGGATGTCCTGCCAAGGTCAGTAACGCGCCCAACAGCCCGTTCTGCACGCCGAGCGTGGCGACGAAAATCAGGGTGCTGCCGTAGTCGAGACGACGCCGGCCGAAGGGCTCGATCACCAGGGACCAAAACATCAGCGCGGTAATGAAAAAGCAGAAGTGCTCTACAGTGTGAACTCCTTCGTTGTCCAGCGCCCAGCCATAGGGGCCCGGTAGGTGCCAGAACCAAAGCACCATGCTGCAAAGCATCCACACCACCAGGGGCGACATGAGCGCTTGCACGCCGCGATGCAAACCTCCGCCGATCCAGAGGCGACCGATCACGCGCCGCGCCGATATCGGAAACGCCCACAAAAAAGCCATCGCAGGCCGGCTCCAGACCAAGAGCGGCGCGGCCACCATCATCAGCAAAAGGTGCTGCACCATGTGCGCGGAAAACAGTTGATCGTCGAGCGCATCCAGCGGCGAAATCAACGCGACGAATAACGTAACGATGCCCGCCGCAAATGAGACGATACGCAGGACCCCGAAAATCCGCGATCGAGCGTGTGCGTGCAGCCGGCGCAGCCCGCACAGATAGCCGAAGACGGCCAACCCGAGGCACACCAATATCCACACTTCCCAATTCCAAGAAAGATCGGCAAAGCGGCCGCTGCCGGGTGCCGTCAGGCCGTCAAGCGGCGGCTGGGCGAGCACCTGCGCAACGGCTTGAGAGCTGCCGGCAGAACTCGTGATCAGCGGCACAACGGCACCAGGAACACGGCAGCGGTGGCGAACACCAAGCCAAGCGCGAAGAGAACGCTCGTCAAAATGCCGAACATCGCGAGGAATCGCGTGCGCCCCTCGCCGTTATCGAGCAGATGATGCGCGGAGCCGGGGGCCTCATCGAAGGTCAGTCGCCAGTTTCTAAAGGAGACGAGCCCTCCGAGGATCGCCAACGCGATGCCGGCCACGCCGATCGCGAGCAGTATCCCCCAGAGGTTCCTCCATATCGGCAACTCCAAGGGTACATCTCGGGGGTAACAGGCATGGGCCGCGAGCCCAACGCTGAACAGCAGTTGTGCGTTCCATGCGGCGGGCGCAGCGGCAAGTCCAAAGAACAGCGCGGTGAGGCCGACACGATGCCGGTGCGGTGCGGGGTGTTTGATCGAGACTTGAGAGATTTCTTCTGGGGCCATGGCATCACCTAGAGGCGCGGTGCGATATAGAAAGTAAAAAAAACGGCCAGCCAGACGATTGTGATGAAGTGCCAGTAAAGCACCCCGATCGATACAGCGGAATGGCGCTTGGCATCGAAATAGCCCAGGGCCGTCCAAACGAACAAGACGGTCAGCACGATGAGCCCTACGGTGACGTGGGCGAGATGGAAGCCAGTGATGGTGAAAAACAGGGAGCTGTAGACGCCCGAGGTAAGATGGAAGGGTTCCCCGGCCCACTCCAAGCCCTCTAACGCCATGAAGGCGAGCCCCAACAGGAGCGAGAGCGCAATTCCGATCATCAGCTGCACGGAGCTGCCGCGATCGATGCCGCGTTCGGCCCACCACATCGTGAAGCTCCCGGCGACGAGGAGTATCGTGCACGGTATCGCCAAGGAGAGCTTGGGCATGCCATGCGGCGGCCATGCGCCCTGGGCGTGCGAAGCGATGTAGAAATAACTGAACAGGAGATAAGCAAACAGCGTCGCTTCGGTTGCGATCACGGTGAGCATGCCCCACCAGCCGGACGCGTGATGCGCTTTGCTGCCGACGGGCAATGTGGTTCTGGAAACGGCGACTTCAACCATGACTCATGTCTCGATCTGGCTCAATGAACGCTCGGGCCACAGCCACGCAATGCTGGCAAGCAAGCTCACCACCGCGGCGCCCCCTAAGAGCCACCATGAATGCAGCAATGCGCCGACGAACAACATGGCAAGCGCGAGCCCTAGCAATAGCGGGGCGTAGGTGTCAGATGGCATCTTCAAGATCACATCGGGCTCAGCATCGAGCGATGTCGTGCCCATGGTCTCGCGGCCTTTGTCGAGCAGAAAGCCTTGCTGCGTCGAGCTGTGGTCATCGCCCTGATTGAGGCGCCCTTCCCATAACGGGTAGCGGCTTGCCACCGTCGGAATCACGGCAAAGTTGTAGGGGGGCGGCGGCGAGGACGTCGACCATTCCAGCGATGCGCCATCCCACGGATTATCACCAGCGCGCTGGCCGCGCTTGAGGCTCACGAACACGTTCACCACGAACATCAGCACCCCGATCGCGAACAGGTACGACCCCAGGGTGACGATGAGATTCAGCGATCCCCAGCCGAGGCCTTCGGCATAGGTATAGATTCGTCGCGGCATTCCAGCGAGGCCCAGAATATGCATCGGAAAGAAGCCGATATTGAAGCCGATGAACATCACCCAGAAGGTCCACTTGCCGAGCGTTTCATTCATCAGCCGCCCCGTGAATTTCGGAAACCAGTAGAAAATGCCGCCCACCACCGGAAACACATTGATGCCGATGAGCACGTAGTGCAGATGCGCAACCACGAAATAGGTGTGAGTCAGTTGCAGATCGACCGGCACGGCGGCTGTCATGAAGCCCGATACTCCGCCAATCACGAACAGCAACACGAACCCCGCGAAGAACAGGAATGCGCTCGTGAATACCGGCCGCCCAGTCCATATCGTCGCTATCCATGAGAACACGGCGACCGAGCTCGGAATGACGATAATCATGCTGGCGGCGCTGAAATACGACACTGCGATGATGGGGAGCCCCGTCGCGAACATGTGGTGCACCCAGACGCCGAAGCCGAGCGCCATGGTCGAGACCGTCGCGAGCGCGACAGGCGTGTACCCGACCAGTGGTCGGCGGCAAAACGTCGGCAGACCGTCCGACACGATGCCCATGGCCGGCAGAACGATGGCATAAACCCAGGGGTGGCCGAACATCCAGAACAGGTGTTGCCACAGCAACGGCTGGCCGCCGGCGCCCACGTCGAAGAAATGCGTACCGAACTGCCGATCCATCCACAACATGAAAAACGCGAGGCTCACCGCCGGCACGGCGAATAGGTTTCCCACCGACGCGGTCAGCGTGCCCCAGATCAAAATGGGCACGCGGTTGATCGACATACCGGGCGCGCGCAAACGCAGGAGCGTCACGATGAAATTGATCGCCCCGACGGTGGTCGAAATGCCGAGCAGCACCATGCCGAGTGCGTACACATCGATGTTGAGCCCCGGGTTGAACGCCCGCGATGCATAGGGGACGTAGTTGAACCAGCCGTCATCGGGTGCCTTGCCGAGCGGGAAACTTGCGTAGAGGAAAAGACCGGCGAACAGGAACACCCAGTACGACAGCGCATTCAGCCGCGGAAACGCCATGTCGCGGGATCCGAGCAGCAGCGGCCAGAGATAGTTGCTGAACCCCGAGAGCACCGGCATCGCGTACAGGAAAATCATCGTCACGCCGTGCATCGTGAATAGCTGGGCGTATTGCTCAGATGTGAGCAAATGCCCGTTCGGCTGCGCCAGTTGCGCCCGCATGACCGCCGCTTCGAGGCCCCCGATGATCAAGAAAGCAAACGCTGTTATCAGATAGCGCTTGCCGATCTCCTTGTGATCGACGGTCGATAGCCAGCCGGCGATCCCGCCCCGCCCTTCCCAACTCCTCTTGAGAATGTGAGAGCTTTCTGACTGATCCGTTGCGCGAGCAATGATCGGCGCGCGAAAAGTTTCGACATCGCTCACAATCTCGCTCCCATTATTGCAACGTCTTCAAGTAGTCGACCACGGCCGTCAAGTCAGCGCCTGAAACGAGGTGATCGGGCATTTTCGCACCGGGCTTCAGACTTTGCGGATCGGCGATCCAGCCCGCAAGATTCCCCGGCGTGTTCGGCAGCAAGCCCGCGGCGAGCGTGCGCCTGGTCATCAAGTGGGAGAGATCGGGTCCTACGATGCCGGCCGCATCGCTGCCGCGAATGGCGTGGCAAGCGGCGCAGTGAGCCTGGAAAACCCGCTGTCCCTCACGCGCCTCCGTGGAGGCGGCTATCGGCGTGTCGTGGAGCTGATCGTCCTGCCACGCCCTGAAACCTTCGGGCGTGTCGGCAATCAACTCCAGAGCCATGTGCGCATGTTCTGCCCCGCAGAACACCGCGCACTGTCCGCGATAGACACCCACCTTGTCTGCTTGAAGCCAGGTGACATTGGTCTGGCCCGGGATCACATCCATTTTGCCGCCGAGTTGCGGTATCCAGAAGGAATGGATCACATCGGTGCTGGCTACTTCGAAGCGTACCGGTTGCCCGACCGGGACATGAATCTCATTGGCGGTAATAAATGTGCGCGACGGCTCTGCGCTCGTGTACTTGAGGCCCCACCACCATTGCGATGCGATCACTTGCACCGTCAGCGCCGGTGGACTCGGTGGGCGAACGACGCTGGCACTCGTCACCAGCGTCCAACCCATGCAGGCGATGAGCACGACGGTGGTTATGCCAGTGCCGATGTAAATCCACCCCATGCCACCGCCCTCTCGGCCCACCGCCAATTGCGTATCATCGGTCGCTCGGCGGCTACGTTCGTGAGACAGCGCACCGAGCAACAGCACAGCGATGACGACGATGACCACGATCGAGATGATCCCCAGTCCCCATCCGAGCTGGGTGAGGGGATAGCCGGCCGGCCCATAGGTATGCCAATAAGACATCGACGTTTCCGCATACGTCGTACTCGATGGCCCGATCAAAAGGGTAGATGCAAAAAGCGCGCGGCGACGGCTCATGGGGACGGTGTCGCCGGCGGCGGTGGCGCCGGTGCTGCTGCCGGTGGCAGCCTCCGTGAGGGGACTGCCGCTGTGCCTGCAGGTTTCGTTGCCGTTGATGGCGTCGCTCCCGGCGATGACATCGGGGCCGGCGACGATGGCGCCTCCGATGGTGGTGCCTCTCCCGGATATGACATCGGGGCCGAGGCTGGTTCCGCCGCCGGGGATACTTCATCGGGCGGCGCTTTGGCCGACGGCACCCAGGCGGCGTCATCCTCTCGCTGGGAGCCTAACTCGGACGCAACGAGCTCCGCGCGTTGCGCGTTGCGCGGGGTGCCGTCGGCGGAGTAAGTGCCCCCGAGCGATTGAATATAGGCAACGAGTTTCCAAATCTCCTGCGGCGGGAGCTGCGAGCCCCACGCTGGCATGCCCTCTGCGCGGCCGTCGTGAATGGAGGAGTAGATCTCAGCCGGCAAACCCCCATAGCGCCAATAGGTGTCGGTCAGGTCCGGTCCCATGTTGCCCTTGCCGTTGTAGGCGTGGCAGCCAGCACAATTCATCTTGATGTAGAGCGCCTTTCCCGACGCCACCGCCTGCGGGTTGCCCTCATAAGGATTCGGAATCGAGCGCGCCAGCGCCGCACTGTCGGTGATGCCAGCAATGTGCCCCATCGGCACTGCGGTAATCTCGCCTGCGGAGGGGAGCCCTGTGGCAGGAGGTCCTGCTGCGCTGCCGCCCTCGGAGTGGCTGCAGGCGCCGAGCATCACGGAAAAGGCAATGAATGCCGGTTGCACAAATTTATTCAGCATAGCGAACCTCACGGCGTTCCCCGATTCGCGGTCGCAGCGGGTGCGCCCGCGTCGTTGCCGGCGCTCGGCGCGGGCGGTTGCACACCGACCGAATCGCCATTGATCGAGAACACATAGAGTGTGCCGCCCTGGGCCGGGAAGCCGCTCATGGATTTGTCCGCGCGCACCGTTGCGGCACCCCCGATACCACTGTAGATCGCGATGTACTGGCGATGATCGGGGCCCAGATAGCTGATCGGTTGACCGATCACACCGGAGGCGAGCTTCTGCGACCACAGGACGCTCCCGCTGCGCGCATCGACCGCGCGGAACCAGCCATCGGCGGTACCGTAGAAGACGACATCGCCCGCGGTGGCCAGCGCGCCGCTCATCGTCATGAACGGTTCCTTGATCGCCCACAGCTTTTTCCCGGTGGCGGGGTTCCACGCCATGAATTCGCCGAGATTGCCCCCAGGCGCCGCGTGACGCTGCATCTCCATGCCGTCATACGGCGTGCTGGCGATGTAGCCTTGCTCGTGATCGGTGACATCCATGCAAATGTTGAAGATGCCGGCGTAGAGCAAGCCGGTGCGCGGCGACGCCGCCGACGGTTGCCAATCCTTGCCGCCGATGTCGGGCGGGCAGACGTTGTCGAGCTTCACCCCGGGTTTGGGCTCTTTCTCCGGGTTCACGATGGGCTGGCCGGTTTGCAGGTCGAAACCGGTTGACCAGTTCAAATACGCAAACGGCGTTGCCAAGAGCACTTCGCCGGTGGTGCGATCAATCGTATAGGCATACGCATTGCGGTCGAAATGCACCAGCACTTTGCGCACCTGACCGTGGATCGGCACATCCATCAGGAGGTCTTCGTTGACCGCGTCGTAGTCCCACTGATCGTGCGGCGTCGTCTGATAAGCCCAGCGCGCCATGCCGGTATCGGCGTCACGCGCGAAAATCGTGCTGGACCAAAGGTTGTAGCCGGGTCTTTGCACCGGCACGCGAGGACTCGGATTGCTGGTGCCGTAATAGATGAGATTCGTCCCCGGATCGTAGGAAATCCACCCCCAGACCGAGGCCCCGCCGTGCCGCCACATACCCTCCGGCCAGGTGCTCACGCCGAGATCCTTGCCCTTCATCCAGCTATAGAACGGCTTGAAGTCGGCGCCGATCAGCACGCGTTTGTCGGAACCGGTGCTGTAGGCGCGCCATAGTTCCTTGCCGGAGTCGACATCGAGCGCGGCGATCCAACCCTGCACGCCCATCTCGCCGCCGCTGTTGCCGACGAATACCTTGTTGCGCACGGCGAACGGCGCCATCGTCATGGTGGCACCCGTTTCCAGATTATCCATTTTGATCCGCCACACCTCTTTGCCGGTCTTGGCGTCGACCGCCACGGTGTGGTCATCGAGCAGGTTGTAGATCAATTTGCCGTTCGCGTAGACGATGCCACGCGTAACCGTATCGCAGCACGCTTTGCCGATCGCGAGCGGTGAGGGGTTGGGCTTGAAGGTCCACTTGATGAACCCGCCCGGCTTGGAGAGATCGAGCGCATAGACGATGTCCGGAAACGGCGTGACCACGTACATGGTGTCGCCGACCACCAGCGGTGCGGCCTCGTGGCCGTGCAAGGTGCCGTCGCTGAACGTCCACGCGATGCGGAGTTTCCCAACATTGCCGGTGTTGATTTGATCCAAGGGGCTGTAACGCGAATTGGCCGAATCGCGGGCTTGGCTATGCCATTCGCCCGGCGGATCGTTCGGCGCAAAATTGATCGTCGCGCCCGACAGATTGCTCGTGGAAGCCGGTGGCGTTGCCCCCGCTGCGGGTGCGTCGGCGGCTTGCAAGGGGCTGCCATAGCCGAGCAACAATGCGCCCGCCATGACAGCCGCGCAGCGGCAAGTAGACCCATACGCCGAACCTGAGGCGCGTACAGAGAGTACAACTTTCCTTGCTAGCATTCGGGGGGTTCCCTTCTGGTGTGACGCATTTTTACTGCCCGCCCGGGCGACTGCGGAGGCGACCCGTCTGCATATCCGCAATATAGTCCGCGACCGCGCCGATCTCATCGTCAGAGAGTTTTGCCGAAATTTTTTGCATCATCCGGTTGTTGCTAAGTCGGCTATCCGAACGGAACGCACGCAGCTGTGCAGCGATGTAACGGGCATGCTGTCCCGCAAGTCGCGGGAAGGCAGATGGCAGACCCGCTCCATCCAACGCGTGACAGGACGCACAGGCCGGCACGTTGATGGACGCGATACCGTCATCGTAGATCGCGCGGCCCCGCCGCAAAGCGCTCGAATCGGCTGCGTCGATCGGGCCGGCCCGAAGAATCTGCTGCGAGAAATACGATGCCGCATCGCTGATATCGGCATGGGTCAGATTCATCGCGATGCCGCTCATGACGCCGACGCGGCGCTGCGCCTGGAACCCGGCCAACTGGCCCTGCAAATAGGCGCTCCCTTGACCGGCGAGCGAGGGCACACTCGGGTCGGTGCTGTTGCCGCCCTTGCCATGACAGGCCTCGCAAACATGCGCGATGAGCTCTTGCGAATGGGCTTCGGCGCTCGATTGCGTGCTGTCTTGTGTGCTGGCGCGCGCATTGGCCGGCGCGCTGGCCGGCACCTTTGCCGGGGCATCCGCCGCATCGTGGGCGGGCAGCTCCCCGGCGCGCGCTGCGAGTCCCGCGGCACCGAGGGCGGCAACGACGAGAATCAACATGCGGGGCGCCGACTGCTTCATGTCTATGCCCTATGGATTACCGCGATTCACGGGCGCATCCGGATGAGCAGTAAGTGTTCCGTCGCGTGACGGGCGGTCGCTCGGCTCAATGTCTTTGCGCACGGCGGCCACCGTGTCCGCATCCACCAGCGGCGCGCGGTTGCCCCACGCGTGACGTGCATAATTGACCACATCGGCGATCTCTCGATCATCGAGCTTCCAGCCGAAGCCCGGCATTGACAGTCCTGTGGGTAAAGATGCGGGCGCGGCCATCTTCGAGCCCGCCAGCACCACATGGATGACTGTGCCGGGGTTGTCGGCCTGGATCGCCGCACTGCCGGTGAGCGGCGGGAAGACCTTGGGGACGCCGCGGCCATCCGGATTGTGGCAGGCGGTGCAATTGTCGGTGAACAGCGCCTGGCCCCGTGCTAGTGCGGCGGAGCCGAGATCTTGGGTTTTCGGCGGTGTTTTGTGGGCGCCATGCGGGCGATTTTTCAGGTAGAGCGCAATCGCATTGAGATCCGTATCGCTCAAGTACTGGGTCGAATTCATCACCACGTCGGTCATGGGCCCCGCCGATGCCGACTTCGCGTTCGCGCCGGTTTTCAGATACTCGACGATCTCGGCCACCGACCAGCCGCCCACCCCGTCCCGGATGTTGCTGCCGAGACCCGGCGCGGCCCAGTGCAAGCCCGCGACGCCGCCCTGGAATGCGTTGCTGTGCTTTGTCCCCCCTAACCAGTTGACCGGCGTGTGGCAGGCGCCACAGTGCGCAAGACCCTGCACCAGATACGCGCCGCGATTCCATTGCGCCGATTGCGTCGCATCGTCCTTGTAGTCCCCTTCGTCAAAAAACAGCAGATTCCAGCCGAACAGCGAGCCGCGCCAACTCATGGGCCACGGCAGCTTGTTTGGCTTGTTGGACTGCTGGACCGGCGCTACCGTATCAAGATAAGCCTTGATCGCCTCGACATCGTCGCGGCTCACTTTGGTGAACCATGGGTAGGGGAACGCCGGGTACAAATGACCGCCCCCACGCCGAATGCCGGTGTGCAGCGCCGTATAGAAATCCTGCACGGTCCACTGACCGATGCCGGTCGTCGGATCGGGTGTGATGTTGGCGGTATAGATCACACCGAACGGGGTCGCAATCGCGCGCCCGCCGGCAAACGGTTTACCGTTAGGTTCCGTATGGCAGTACTCGCAATCGCCGATGCGAACTAGATACTCACCGCGCGCGACCTCGTTGGACCCCTCACCTTGGGCGGCAATCGAAGCGGCGACCGGGGCGCCGGCGAGCAACGCCCATGCGATTGATCGGGCGATGGTCCGTGTGCACCTTCGTGGATGCATCGCATTCATCGTTCACGCCTGAACCAGCGGGCCGGGGCTCTTGAGATAGCGGTTCTTGATCGCATCCGCCGACCAGTAGGCAAGTGCGGCTACGGTGCCGGTCGGGTTGTAGCCGGCATTCTGCGGAAACACACTGGTACCCATGACGAACACATTGGACACGTCCCAGGACTGCAAGTACTTGTTCACCACACTCGTTTTAGGGTTCGCCCCCATCGCGCAACCGCCGGTGTTGTGCGTGGTCTGATAGGGCACGATCGAATAATGGCCGACACGCGGAATGGCGTGGAACGAGCGCGGCTTCATCGCCTGCGCGATCAGTGCGGCCTTGTCGGTGAGAAAACTCGACATCTTGATCTCGTTGGGGTGGAAGTCAAAGGTCAGGCGCAGCAGCGGATCGCCGTAGATATCCCGATAAGTCGGATCGAGATCGAGATAGGAATCGCGATAGCTCATCACGCTGCCGTGGGTCGCGATCGATGCGCTCTTCAAGTAATTATCTGCCATCGCCTTCTTCCATCCGGCACCCCACTTCGGTGCATCGGCGGGAAGCTGGTGCTGCAGGATCGGTCGCCCGCCGGTCGTCCATAGCGCGATGTAACCTCCCCCGATGAAGCCGAAGGGAGCGTGATCGAAATTGTCCCCGTTGAATTCGTCGATCGCCTGACCCAACGCGCCGGCGCCCATGAAGGGGTTCATGATCTCATCGAAAAACACATCGACCGCGGAGGTGATCTGGTAGGCGTAATTGCGCCCGACCACCCCCGTGTTCGTCTTCGGATCGTAGGGCTGCCCGATTTTCGAGTGCAGCAACAACAACGCGTTGTGTTGCGCCCACGCGCAGCAGATGACGAGGGACGCCGGCTGTTCGACCTGGCGCCCCTGTGCATCCACGTAGGTCACGCCGGTCGCCCGCTTGCCGGTACTGTCCAGATTGATGCGCGTCACGTCGCAATGGGTGCGCAGCGAGAAATTTTTTCTCTTAAGGAGCACCGGGAGAATGGTGGTCTGCGGGGATGCCTTGGAGTAATTCCCACAGCCGAACCACTCACAGTATCCGCAATACGTGCACGGTCCCATTTGCACGCCGAGCGGATTCTTGTACGCCGCGGAGGTGTTCGCAGCCGGGCACGGGAAAGGTTTGAAACCAATCTCCTTCGCGGCCTTGTCGAACAGCACCGTTGGGTAGCTGCGCTTGAGCGGCGGCAAAGGATACCCGCGCTGGCGGGGACCTTCGAACGGATTGCCGCCAGGCTGGATCTGGCCCTCGATATTGCCGGCGGTACCGGATATGCCGCAGAGGTAATCGAAGGTGTCGTAATGGGGTTCGAGCTCCGCGTAGCTGATCCCCCAATCCTGGATCGTCATGTCCGCCGGGATGAAGCTCCTGCCGTAGCGCTGCTCGGTGTGAGAGCGGATCACAAAGTCCTCGGGAAGGAAACGCCAAAGCTGCCCGTTCCAGTGGATACCGGCGCCTCCGACGCCCACTCCAGGCAGGAATGAGCCGAGATGACGCATGGGTAAGGCGGTCTGGTCCATCGAATTGCGGAACGTGAGCGTATCGCGCGCCGTATCTTGGAAGAGTCCATCGCGAACCGCGTAGCGCAGCTCGTCCTGAATCTGGGTAGTCGCGAAATCCGGTACCGTATCGCGAAACTTGCCGCGCTCGAGCGCCAGCACTTGAAGTCCCGTCTGGGTGAGCTGCTCGGCCAGTATGGAGCCCGTCCAACCAAAACCCACCAGCACGACATCCACAGGCTTGGGCGGATTCGCCATGTCAACCCTTGCGCAGCAGTGTTCCGTTGCGACCGAGAATACCCACCGTCGGCAGTGTGTAGGGCTTGCCGTACTGCTCGATGTCGCTCACGTAGTTATAGCGGGGGCCGGGAAAGCCGATCAATTTCCACCCGGCGAAATTGCGGTTGCCTCCGTACATCGGGTCGGCGAGGAACCCTTCGACCGTGTTATTCCACAGCATGGTAAAAAAGACTTTGGCGGGCACGTCGGTGAGTTCGATGTCGCCGCTCTCCAATCCGTGCAGAACATCGTCCTGCACTGCTCCGGGCAACGCGGCAAAGTCTTTGCCGTGGTTCGTCCGACACCACGCGTTCACATCGCGAGTGGCCGTCTGATAGAGCTCCCCGGGGGTCACTTTGAGCTGATAACCCTGCTCTGGGATTCCCGCTGCCCAGGGGCCCTGCATATACCAGCGTTCTGCACGGCCAAAAGGACCCGCCAGCTGACGGTCGATGAATACGGCGACTCCGGCGCCGCGCGCCCCAAGGCCGTCCTCTTCATCCGGAATCAGTCGCTCCGTTGCCGCCTCGACGAACGCACGTTCCTCCGGGTTGAAAAACGCAAACGCAGGGGGTGGTTCTTGCGCTTCAGAATGATTGGATTCCCGCGGGCTGCTGCAACCGACCACGGAAGCCGCCGGAAGAAACAGCGCGGCGTTGAGCAGCGATCGACGCGAAGCCGACGCGAGCGACGCACATTCCTTCACAGCCGATGGTTTCTGCACATCGAAACCGCGCCGCCGGGTTTGCTCAGACAGATCGGGCACCGCCAGGGATTTCTGAGGTATATGCAAACGGCGACGAGGCACGCTGACGGTCTCGATTGTTGGTTATTTTCTCGACGGTTCACTGCACTGCGCGCAGATGTATCATAACGATTAGGGAGCACTCCGTTCGGTATCGCACATTGCAATTTTTACAATTCTTTAGCATTTGCTCGTCGAGCAGTCCGGCTGCTTGTTGCCGCTCAACGGCCGGATCATGAGCCTTACGCTTTGAAGGCGCGTGAAGTTGTTGTTAAAGGACATCCCGGAATCGAGCCCGCCGATCCCGGGAAACTCGCCCGCGCACGCCAGGCCGCCGCATTGCGGGCAAACGCGGCAAATTGGATAAAGGGCCTCATGCGCTCGCTGATAGACGGGGCACCTCGCCGGTTGCGCCTTGCGGCCCAAAACGCGTGCCTGGTTCGGCCGGGGACGTCTCGTTTGCTTTAATTTCAGCAGCCGCTACCGGTGGAAGCAAGGATCGACTCGTCATGGCACCCATTTCGAACAGGGCAGAAGCCAATGCCGCTCTTCTGTTCAGAATATCCAAGGACACACCTCCCGTTCCCGTCGTTGCGCGGCGATTTAATCAGTTCTCGAATGCTCGCGTCTGTCCGATGGAGCACGGACGCGGGGGGCGGCGTCTGCCAACGCACAGACCCCTCGGTTTCGGATCGGTACCGTGTGCTCCCCATCATGAAATACAACTCTCGCTTGGAGATCCCGCCATGTTACGCAGCGTCAAGAGTTTGGAACCATCGGCGCCACCGACGGCACGATCGGCAAGTTGAAGGATTTTTACTTTGACGACGAAGCCCGGGTGATTCGCTACGCCCTCGTCGATACGAGCACCTGGCTCGGCGGCCGCAAAGTGCTGGTGTCGCCCTACTTGATCCGCGAGCCGTCGACAGTGGTGGGAACGCTGCCGGTCTCCGTCAGCAAGGAACAGATCCGCAACAGTCCGCGCATCGACTCGGACAAACCGATCTCGCGACAATACGAGAAGAGTTACCTTGGATATTACGGTATATTACGGCTATCCTTACTATTGGGCGGCCCCGGACTCTGGGGCGAAGGTTATTTATCCCGGCACGACCTTAACCGGCATGGACGCGCAGTACTTCGACGGCTACCAGGGCTATCTCAGGACGCCCGCGGCCGATGACGGCGATCCGCATCTGCGCAGCTGCAACGCTGTGAAGGGTTATCACCTCATCGCGAGCGATGGTGAGATTGGACACGTCGATGGTTTCTTATTGGACGACCGAACCTGGTCGATTCGCTTTGTGAGAGTCATTCCTGCGATGTTGACCCTGGACGCGCAGAAGGACTCGACGTTCCCTTCGAGACTCCTTGATCTCCTTCCAGCCTAAGGCAGGGACTCGGGCGACCTCTGCTGTGAACCATCCGACCCCATTGGGCTCACCGTTCAAGGGCGGCGCCGCATGAAACAACCGAGACGTGCGTGCGTTACCGAACAGCCAGATCGTGCGAAATCTAGCATTCTCTAAACTCTTCGCTCAAACGCTCCCTTACACGGAATCAATGAATACGTCGACAAAAACGCATGCAAGCGCAGCAGCGCAACCGGCCTCGCAGGTCACGGGTTCCGAATCAGGGATCAACCGCTTCGTTTATGTCGCCGTAGGAATCGCAGCCCTTGGAGGGCTGCTCTTCGGCTACGACACCGGTGTCATTTCAGGCGCGATTTTGTTTGTCAAAGGCGAGTTTACCCTCTCGCCGACCATGGAAGAGCTCGTGGTCAGCGCCGTCCTGGTCGGTGCTGTGCTCGGTGCCGCCACCGGGGGCGCGCTGACCGGCCGCTTCGGGCGTCGCTGGATGATCATCCTCGCCGGCGTCGTCTTCACCTTGAGCGCGATCGGAACGGCGTTCGCGCCGACGGTCGGCTGGCTGATCGGCGCGCGGGTGGCGAGCGGCATCGGCATCGGCGTCGCCTCGTTCATCTCGCCGATGTACATCGCCGAGCTCGTGCCGGCGAAGGTCCGCGGCTCGCTGGTCGCGGTCAACATGCTGGCCATCACCACGGGTATCGTCGTGGCCTATCTGGTGGATTACGCATTTTCGGCGAGCCACGGGTGGCGTTATATGTTCGGCCTCGCGGCATTGCCCGCCCTCGGCTTGGTCATCGGCATGTGGTGGTTGCCCGACAGCCCGCGCTGGCTGATCAGCAAGTCGAAGGTAGACGAGGCGCGACAAATTCTTAAGCGCGCGCGGACGACAGCGGACGTTAGCCAGGAAATAAAGGACATCCAGCACAGCATGGCCCAGCAGGGCGAAGGGGGGATGGCCGGGCTGCTCCAGCCGTCTCTGCGGATGCCCATTATCGTCGGCCTCGGCCTGGCCACCTTTCAGCAGATCACCGGCATCAACACGGTCATCTACTACGCCCCGACCATCTTCAAGTTCGCCGGCATCAGCGCAGCCGGGCCGGCGATCCTGGCAGGAGCGGGTTTGGCCGCGGTCATGTGGTGCTTTCACGTGCTTGCCATCTTCCTGCTCGACCGGGTCGGCCGGCGGCCGTTGTTGTTGACCGGGGTGGCTGGCCAGATCGTCGGTCTCATGATCCTTGGCGCGGCGTTCAAATTTCCGCAGCTGGCGAGCTTCAAGAGCGACGTGGCCATTGGTGGCCTGGTGATCTACGTGGCGTGCTTCGCGTTCGGGCTCGGGCCCATTTTCTGGCTTCTGATTTCGGAGATTTATCCACTCAAGAACCGGGGCGTTGCGATGAGCGCCGTCACCGTGACCAACTGGGCCATGAACCTGCTCGTGGCCGTTACATTTCTGACCTTAGTCGCGGTGCTGGGGCATGCCGGCACGTTCTGGCTGTACGGCCTCGTCGCGGTCGGCGCCTGGATCTTCTTCTATCGGCTGGTGCCGGAAACGAAGGGGAAAAGCCTGGAGCAGATCGAAGCGCACTGGCGCTCCGGGAAATCCCCGCGCCAGCTATGAGCGCGAGAGGCCGGGTCGCATGAAGCATCTTCAATTCACGTGCTGCCTGTGGGACGAGCCCACGGCGTCGCCCCACTTCTGGGAGCACACCGTCGGCAGCGGCCACGCGCCCTTGGCGCTGCGCGGGGACTGGCAACAACAATTGCGCGAATGCCGCGCGCTGCTCGGGTTTCGTCACACTCGCTTTCACGGACTGCTGTGCGATGAAATGGGGACGCTCATGGATGAGAAGAACCAGTTGCTCTACTCGTTCTTCAACGCCGATCAGATCTGCGACTTCCTTCTGTCGATCGGGATGAAGCCTTTCGTTGAGCTGAGCTTTATGCCATCGACGCTCGCGAGTGGCAGCAAGACCGTCTTCCACTACGGCGCCAACGTCACCCCGCCGAAAGATTACGGCCAATGGGCGACGCTCGTTTCCAGGCTGGCGACGCACTGGGTCGAGCGCTACGGCATCGACGAGGTCGGCACCTGGTTCTTTGAAGTGTGGAACGAGCCGAATCTGCCCGCGTTCTGGACCGGAACGCAGGCCGAATACTTCAATCTGTATCGCTGCACGGCGCGGGCGCTCAAGGACGTGGACGCGCGGCTCAAGGTCGGCGGCCCGGCAACCGCGAACAACGAATGGATCACCGAGTTCGTGGACTTCTGCGAGCAGAACAGCGTGCCGCTCGACTTCGTCAGCACGCATCACTACCCCACCGACGCACTCGGCTCGATCGGCGAGGACACCGAGACGCAACTGGCCCACAGCAGGCGAAGCATTCTGCGCGAATGGGCGCAGGAGACGCACCGCAAGGCGCGCGGCAAGCCGCTCTACTACACGGAATGGAGCTCGTCGTCCGATCCGCGGGATCACCTGCACGACGAGCCCTATACCGCGGCCGTCGTCGTCAAGACGATGATGGAGGCCATCGGGCTCGTCCAGGGCTACAGCTTCTGGACCTTTACCGACATCTTTGAAGAGAACTACATGCCGGCAACGGCCTACCAGGGCGGCTTCGGCCTGCTGACACTGCAGGGCGTTCCGAAGCCCTCCTTTCGTGCCTTCGAGCTGCTGCATCGCTTGGGCACCGAAGCCCTGCCCGTCTCGGGCGCGCACGACACCGTCGATGTCTGGGTGGTGCGCGGCCGCGATGCGGTCACCGTCCTGCTGACGAACCACGTGTTGCCGCGGCATCCGATTCGAAGCGAGTCGATCCAAATCCAGTTGACCGGGCTGCTGTCGCCGCGCGACGTCTACATCGAGCGGATCGACGACGATCACGCGAATGCCAGGAAGCTCTGGGTCGAGATGGGCAGCCCGACGCTTCCCAGACCGCGGGAAGTCGAGCAGTTGCGCACGGCGTCGCAGATCGTGCGCGAGCCCCAACTCTGGAAGCACGAGGGCGACACGCTCCATCTGGACGTGACGATGCCGGCGCATGCCATCGCCGCCATCACGGTCGAGCTGACCTCGAGGCGAGGCGATGAAAACGCTTGATAGCGGTGAGGCGACCCGCTTGACCTGCAGCGAGGATCGTCGTCGTGGCTGATCCGCCAATCGGCCCTGCGGAACTGGAAAAATTGCAGCGGGAGACCTTCGGCTATTTCGTCAAGGAAGCGAACCCGAGCAACGGACTGATCGCCGACAAGACCCAGCCCGGCGCGCCGTCCAGCATCGCCGCCGTCGGGCTGGCCTTGTCGTCGTATCCCGTCGGCGTAAAGCGCGGCTTCATGAGCCGCGCACACGCCGTGCAGCGAACCCTCGCGACGCTGCGCTTCTTCGATGCCAGCGCGCAGGGCACCGAAATGGACGCCACCGGCTACAAGGGCTTTTATTACCACTTCCTGGACATGAGAAGCGGAAGGCGGGTCTGGGAGTGCGAGCTGTCCACCGTCGATACGGCGTTCCTGCTCGCAGGGATGTTGACCGCGGCGGCGTTCTTCCTCGACGACACCGACGACGAGCGTGAAATCCGCGAGCTTGCCGACAAGCTCTACCGGCGTGCCGACTGGCAATGGGCGCAAAACGGTGGCGTAACGGTGTGCCAGGGCTGGAGGCCCGAGAGCGGATTCCTTTCTTATCGCTGGCAGGGCTACGATGAGGCGATGTTTCTCTATCTCCTCGGGCTGGGCTCACCGACGTTTCCGCTCCCGAAGGACAGTTATGCCGAGTGGACTTCGAGCTATCAATGGCGGCGCATCTACGGCCACGAGGTGTTGTATTCCGGGCCGCTCTTCACGCACCAGATCTCGCATCTCTGGTTCGACCTGCGAGGCCTGCGCGACGAGTACATGCGTGGCAAGGACAGTGACTACTTCGAGAACAGTCGTCGCGCGACCTATGTTCAGCAGCGCTACGCGATTGACAATCCGCGCGAATTCAGCGACTACGGCGAAACCTGTTGGGGAATCAGCGCGAGCGACGGCCCGGGGCCCGACAGTATTGAGATCGGCGGCCGGAAGCGGGAGTTCTTCGACTACCTCGCGCGGGGCGTGCCCGACGGGCCTGACGACGGTACCATCGCGCCTTGGGCGGTGGTCGCATCGCTCCCGTTCGCGCCCGAGATCGTGCTGCCCACCCTCGACTATTTCATTAACCACGTGGATTTGAAGACCGAGGACCGTTGCGGCTTCAAGGCAACGTTCAATCCCACGCATCCGGACAGGTCGAAGAATCCCTTCGGCTGGGTGTCGCCCTGGCAGTTCGGACTCAACCAAGGCCCGATTGTGTTGATGATCGAGAACTATCGCAGCGGCTTGCCCTGGCGATTGATGCGCAGCTCACCTTACGTGACTTGCGGCTTGCGGCGTGCGGGTTTCACGGGGGGCTGGCTTGACGGTCCCGACGGCGGCAGGCCACCGGCGACGCAATGTTTGTCGACGGCCTGATCGCGAAAAGCAGGGAGGGCGTGATCAGCGTCCACAACAATATTCTGGTATAGTGGCAGGTTCTTACGTCGCGATCGACGTAGAAATACCGGTGCGGGTCGAGGGCTTGGGCCACGCATCGTAGTCCACTCGTGGGCCGGGTGGGCTCCTACAAGATCCAAGTCATTCGAGGGTCCCTCTAGGCTGGTCCGGCATGACCATGCGCAGCGCCAGGCTGGCCATGATCCAGACGGTCCCCGCCACCGTGATGGTCAACAACAGAGTCGAGAACAGGATCAGCTGCAGATCTTCCCGGTTCTCTGCCTGAAGCTGATATGCAGAAAGAAGCGGAAGTGCACGATCTGTACCAGCGCAAAGGCGCCGATGACGGCTTCATCGTAGTTGGCTGCCTGTTCGCTCATGTCAGCCCCGCCAGATAAACCAACGAAAAAATGGCGATCCAGACAATGTCCAGAAAATGCCAGAAAAGCGCGAGGCGCATGATGCCGAGCTTGGTCTTGATATCGAGGCCGTAGCGCGCCATCTGGCCCACCAGACAGATCAGCCAGATGCAGCCACCGGTGACGTGCAACCCGTGCAGGGGCACCAGATCGAAGAAGGCGGACAGGAAGCCGCTGCGGCTGGGTACCCCGCCCTTGGAGAACATCGTGATGAAGTCGTGCAGTTCGAAGCCGAGAAAGCTCACTCCCAGTACCAGCGTCACCACCAGCCATTCGATCAGTCGCCGTTTGCCGTGCTTGTACTGGCGATCTGTACGGTCACCGCGACCTCTTGCGGACACTCAAACCCGTCGGCCTCGCAGCGTTTCCAATGAATCTGCGGATTAACATCGTACAAACGTTGTATACGAACCCCGGTGAAGGCTCCCACTTCCAACGGCTCCAGTGGCATGCCGCGCTCCCACCGATTCAATCGAGAGAGTATAGACCCCGTGGACGGTCGGTACTCGGCGGTCGCCCGCTTTAAGAATCCTCGGCCATGCTCAGACCTCCCCGTGACTGACGGCGAGCGTTCGATAAATCGCGCGGCATCGGCGCAGGCTTGTTCCAAAGCCTCGCGGCCTCGGGTGCAGAATGCGGGATGCGCCGATCAGCCAGGATCTTGGACAGTTCGCCGGCGTCGTAGCGTGCCAAGCTCCTCAATCCGTCGAGGAGCTTTTCACGGCATTGGCCTATCTGGCCGCGATCACAACGGAGGTGCGACTCGTAACGGCGACAATCGTGATGCCACAGCGAAATCCCGTATACACAGCGCTCGAGACAGCCAACGTCGACTGGCTATCGAACGGTCGTGTGAGCCTCGGCGTCGGGGTGGGCTGGTGCAAGGAGGAGTTCCAGGTCATGGGCGCGCCCTTCGAGAACCGCGGCCATCGCCCCCCCTGTGCCAATGTGACGTGAGACACCTGACCTCAACAATTTAGAGTACAGGTAGTAACCAGTCATGTCCCAAGCATCGAAGTCTTCTATGAACAATCTTTCTGCCTCTTCCCTCGATTCCGTC
>Ga0302324_100001063_pt1 | contig 68159 bp, 70 predicted proteins | sample Palsa_T0_1_FD_201949 | JGI IMG/M metagenome (GOLD analysis project Ga0302324, IMG submission 201949) | Peat permafrost microbial communities from Stordalen Mire near Abisko, Sweden - Palsa_T0_1 | ecosystem: Environmental > Terrestrial > Soil > Palsa > Peat permafrost | place: Sweden: Abisko...
AAAAGGGCATGGGACTCATCATGCTCATCCTGATCGGCACCGTACCGACGGCTTACGCGCTCAATCGCACCATGCACGAGGAAGACGTGGATCGCTTCGTCGCGGTATCCACGCAGGCGCAGGTTGCCCTCGGTCACTACGCGAAGGGCCCCGCCCCCGCCGATCCGCACCAGGGAGCGGTTGAGATCGTGCGCTCCCGATCGATCACTGCGGAGACCTTGCCCTCAATCGTGGCGCTGTCCGCCACCATTCAGCAGCAAGTCAACGCGGTTCATTCGCTGGACAAGGTGCCGTCCGGCGAGATGGTCAACATTCGCAACGAGATGTACCTCGTGAGCGAAGGTCTGCGCTTCCTCGGCAAGTCGAAGTCGATCGCGGTCTCCGCCGCCGACAAGGGGACGCTGGCGGAGTACAAAACGCAGCTCGACAACTCGACCAAGTTCATTCCGAGCTGGGTGAAGGTCGCAGTCGCCATCGCTCTCGGGCTCGGCACCATGATCGGCTGGAAGCGCATCGTGGTCACGGTGGGCGAGCGCATCGGCAAGACGCACCTCACCTACGCCCAGGGCGCCTCCGCGGAGCTTGTGGCGATGCTGACCATCGGCGCAGCGGACATGTACGGCTTGCCGGTGAGCACGACGCACGTGCTGTCCTCGGGGGTCGCCGGGACCATGGTTGCGAACCGCTCGGGACTGCAATGGGCCACCGTTCGGAACCTCCTGATGGCCTGGGTGCTGACTCTTCCCGTCTCCATCGCGCTGGCGGGCGGGCTGTACTGGCTGCTCCGCACACTCCTTTAAGGGATCGACCGCGACGGGGTTTAGTGTCCTCGGGCGGGGGCCTTTCGAGTAGGATTCTCCCATTGGGTGGCCGCTCGTAAACGGCCCGAGGAGACCTTCATGGCCCACGTTACCGTCATCAGTGAATTTCACTTCGCTCAGCAGATCGTCGCCGGCCACCATCGAGTGACTGCCGACGAGCCGCTGAGCCACGGGGGAAGCGATACCGGACCGTCGCCCACCGAGCTGCTGCTCGGAAGTCTCGGCGCCTGCACCTCGATCACGTTGCGCATGTATGCGGGCCGCAAAGGCTGGGAGCTCGGCAAGATCACGGTGGGACTGCGCTACACGCCCGCCGCGGACGGTCGCAAGGCCCACATCGAGCGTCGCCTCTCGTTCGCAAAGCCGGTGACCGACGAGCAGTCCCTGCGGCTTCTGGAAATCGCGGGCAAGACACCCGTGACCCTGGCGCTCACCTCCGGAATCACGATCGACACCTCGATCGCACAGCACACCACGCCGGCCTGAATGGCCACGCCCGCCGACTCGACGCAAGCGCTCGACGCCGGCGGACGGCGACGGGCCTCTCAGCCGGCTCGCAGTAGGGCACGCACCCGCTCGAGGTCTTCGGGCGTATCGACGCCCGCGGGCGGAGCCTCCTGCAACTCGACCACGTAGACGCGCATGCCGTGCTCGAGGGCGCGCAGCTGCTCGAGCCTCTCGGTGGTCTCGAGCGGCGTCGGCGGCCAGCCGGCAAACTCGAGCAGGCTTCTCACCCGATAAGCGTAGATGCCGATGTGACGCCAGGCGTGCGTGAAATCCCCGGGGCGGCCGCCGACCGTCCCGTCGCGAGGCCAAGGGACGGAGGCGCGGCTGAAATAGAGCGCCTCGCCGTTGCCGCTGCAGAGCGCCTTGACGCAACTCGGGTCCAGGAACTCAGCGAGGCTCGAGAACGGGGCGGCCGCCGTGGCGATCCCGCACTGCGGATTTTGCGCGAGCGCAGCCGCAATGCGCGCAGGCACCGCGGCCGGCATGAGGGGCTCATCGCCCTGCAGATTGACCACGATGGCCTCGGGGGGCAAAGCACGCGCGCGCACCACCTCGGCGATGCGATCCGTGCCGGAGGCGTGCCGCGGCGACGTCATGGCCACATCCGCGCCGAACGCGGCGGCGACGGAGCGGATGCGCGCATCATCCGTCGCCACGATCACGGACGCCGCACCGCTTGCCCGCGCGCATTCCCATACCCAGCGGATCAAGGGCCGGCCGGCCACATCGAGGAGCGGCTTGCCTGGTAGGCGGCTCGCCCCGAACCGCACCGGAATGACCACGTGAAAAGGCGTGCTCACGATCGCCGCTAGCGGTTCAGCAGGGGATCGTCCAGTCCGAGCACGCGCGCTTCCTCGGGCAACATCATCGGAATGCCGTCGCGCACGGCATAGGCGAGCCGGTCGGGATGGCACACGAGCTCGAGCGTCGACCCGCTCCCCACGGCACGCAGCGGTCCCTTGCAGAGGGGGCATACGAGCAGCTCGAGCAGGCGCTTATCCATCCTTAGGTTCCTTGCCGCGGCGACTCGCGGTTTGCAATGCGGTGCATGACGACGTTGAGCAGTGTATGCGATTCGTTCGCATCGAAGCACGCGTTCACGGGTACATACCAATGCCGCTCGTCCGCCGCCGCGGCGCATTTTACGGCATCCTTTTCAGTCATGAGCACGGGCCGATCGTCCCCGAAGAGCACATCCTTCGGCGCGATGCGCGCGTGATCCGCGAGCGGGTGTCCCTCCACCCGGATGCCGTACGCCCGCAACATGTTGAAAAAGCGTTCTGGGTTGCCGATGCCGGCGACCGCGTGCACGGCGACGCCGGCGAACGCATCGAGCGGCGAGACGCGCCCTCCCGCGAGCGCGACGGCGCTGCGCGCCTCGAGCCGCATGCTCAAGGCGCCCTCGAGCATCGCGCGCCCGCCGTTGACCACGACCACGTCCGCGACCGCGAGGCGCGAGCGAGTCTCGCGCAGCGGACCTGCGGGCAATAGCCAGCCGTTGCCGAAGCGGCGGTCTCCGTCGATGACGACGACCTCGCAATCGCGCGCAAGGGCGTAGTGCTGCAGGCCGTCGTCGCTCACGATCACATCGCATCCGCGGCCGACGAGCAATTGCGCCGCGCCCGGCCGGTCGCCGCCGATCGCGACGGGCGCCCGGGTTCGGCGCGAGAGCAGGAGCGGTTCGTCGCCCACCACGCGGGGATCGTCGGATGGCTGGATCAACCGCACGGTGCTCGCGGAGCCCCCGTAGCCGCGGGTGACCACGCCGGGCTGGAATCCGAGCTCGCCAAGCCGCGACACGAGCCAGCAAACGAGCGGCGTCTTGCCGGTGCCGCCGACGGTGAGGTTGCCGACGATGATCACGGGCCGCGCCAGCCGCGTCGACCGGCGCAGCCGCTTGGCGTACAGAAAGCGCCGCGAGCCGGACACCGCACCGTAGAGGAGCGATAGCGGGACGAGCCACCAGGGCGGCGCCGCACGCTCGTACCAGACCCGATTGAGCCAGGATTCAGCGGACATGCGCACACTCGTCAATCGGCGAACTGCATTCCGTGCAACGTCGCATACAAGCCGCCGAGTGCCAAGAGCTCTCTGTGGTTGCCCATCTCGACGATGCGCCCGCGATCGAGCACGATGATCCGGTCCGCGCCCTCGACCGTCGAGAGCCGGTGTGCAATGACGAGCGTGGTGCGTCCGCGCATGAGCGTGCTCAACTCTTGCTGCACGCGCCGCTCCGACTCGTTGTCGAGCGCCGCCGTCGCCTCGTCGAGAATGAGCACGGGCGAATCCTTGAGCAAGGCGCGCGCGATGGAGATGCGCTGACGCTGACCGCCGGACAGATTCTGGCCTCGATCCGACAGTGGCGCATCGAAGCCGAGCGGTTGCTGCGCGACGAATTCCATGACGTTGGCGGCACGCGCCGCGGCCTCGACTTCGGCGTCGGTCTTGTCGACGGCATTGAAGGCGATGTTGTTGCGTATGGTGTCGTTGAAAAGCACGACGTCCTGGCTGACCAGGCTCACCTGGGAGCGCAGATCCTTCAGCCGGTACTCGCGCACGTCGACGCCGTCGAGCAGCACGGCGCCCTGCTGAACGTCGTAGAAGCGGGGCACCAGACCGACCAGCGTGGTTTTTCCGCTGCCGGAGCGGCCAACGATGGCCACGGTCTCGCCCGGCTCGACCCGGAAGCTCACATCGTGCAGAACACCGCCCTTCTCGCTCGCATACTCGAACGACACGCTGCGGAATTCGATCTGTCCGCGCGCCCGCGCAAGGGGCCGAGTCCCGCCGCTGCCCTCGGTCGGCATGTCCAGTATCTCGAACACACTCTGTCCCGCGGCGACGCCCTGCTGCAACGGGCCGCCGATGTTGACGAGGCTGCGGAGCGAGGAGGGAATGAGCATCAGCGCCGTCAAGAATGCCCAGAACTGGTCCACGCGCATGTCGTTCGCGAATACCAGCCGAATAGCCACGTAGAGAAGCGCCGCGAGCGCAATCGATGCGATGCACCCGACGACCGGATTGCTCAGGGACTTGGCGCGCGCCAGCTTCATGTTCGAGGCGCGATTCAGCTCATTGGCCAGCTCGAATCGGTCCGTCTGATGATCCTCGGCGTTGAAGATCTTGATCAGACGCTGCGCGTCGATGGCCTCTTTCGCGACCCGCGTGATATCGCCCATCGAGTTCTGGATGCGCTTGCTGTAGCGGCGGAAGCTCCGATTGGCGATCTGCATCAGCCAAGCGATCGGAGGAACCGCGATGATGCAGAAGGTCGCGAGCCGCCAGTTCAAGTAGAACAAATACGCGAGCAATCCGAGGATGGTCAACGTGTCGCTGAATAGGGAGATCGCTGCGCCGGTCGCCGCGCCCGCCACCTGTTCGATGTTGTAGGTGAGCTTGGACAGGAGCACGCCCGATTGCTGGCCGTCGAGATAGGCGGTGGGCAAGCGAAGGTAGTGGGAGAAGACGTCGCGTCTCAAGCCCTTGATGACCTGCCGCCCCACCCAGCTCGGGTAGTAATTGCCCACGTAATCGCCGAGGCCGCGCAGCGCGAAGAGGACCACGACACCAACCGGCACGACCCACTCCACTCGCGGGTCTTTGGTGACGAACGCACCCTTCAAGAAAGTCTGAACCAGATACACCAACCCCGATTGGGTGGCCGCGAACAAAATCATCCCGAGCACGCCGATCATGAAGGTGCCGGTATAGGGTTTGGCGTAGCGCAGCAGCCGGAAGTAGATCGACCAGTAATTGCCGTCGGATTTGGGGTGCGGCTCGATCACGGCGGTGACCGCGCTCAAGGAGATGAGTCCTGATGCACGGTCGCGATGTTGAGCTGAGCGAAGCCGAGCCGGCCCGCCACGTCCATGGCGGTGACCACCGCTTGGTGCGTGCTGCGGGCGTCGGCGCGAATGGTGAGCGGCCCGCGGTCCGAGCCCGCCTGCTTCAGCAGCGCCGCCCGCAAAGTATCCGGACTCGAGTTGATGAGCGAACGCTCGTTGACGCGATAGCCGCCCTCCGCCGTGACCGTGATCACCAGGGGCTCGTGTGCGCCCCGCTGCTGCGGGATCGCGCTCGCCTGCGGCAGCTGGACCTTGACGCGTCCCTCCTGATTGAAGGTCGTCGAGACCATGAAAAAAATCAGCAGCACGAGCAGCACGTCGATGAAGTTGATCACGTTGATCTCGGGATCTTCTCGGCGGCCTTGTTGGCGCAGGTTCACGAAATCAGGCTCTGGCGGCAAGATCGCCGCGCTCGTCCAGCGCGTCGACCAGCTTCATGGCTTCCTTCTCCATGCCGATCACCAGCCGCTCGACCTTGCCGCGCAAGAACCGGTAGGCGATCAGCGAGGGAATCGCCACGGTGAGACCCGCCGCGGTCGTGATCAGCGCCTCGCCGATGCCCCCCGAGAGGGTTCTCGGGTCGCCGAGCCCGTTGGCGGTGATGGCGTTGAAGGCGTGGATGATGCCGGCCACGGTTCCGAGCAGGCCCAGGAGGGGCGCGATCGCCGCGATCGTGCCCAGCGTGTTCAAAAAACGCTCGAGCTCGTGGACGACGTGCCGGCCGCCGTCTTCCAGCCGCTCGACCATGAGCGCACGCGGCTTGTTGCGGTTTGCCAGGCCGATGGCGAGGAGCTTGCCGAGCGGCGAGTTTTGCTCCAGAGCGATCACCAGCTTCTCGCTCAGCTGATCGGCCTCGATCCAGTTCCAGACCTTCTGCGACAAATCACGCGGAATGACCCGGCTCGACTGCAAAGTCCAAAGCCGCTCGAGAATGATCGCCACCGAGGCAACCGAGCACAGGATGATCGGCCACATGAAGCCGCCGCCCGCGCGGATGATCTCCCACATCGTGTCCTCATTAAGTCAAAAGAACAGGCGGCATGATACTTGACGGCCCCGGGTTTAAGTACCGTCGACACCCGCCGAATGTGAACTGGATCAAGAGTTAAGGCGCGCAAGTGCCGGCGCCGCGCTCGAGCAGGACGCCATCGACCAGGGTGAGCACTCGATCGAGCCGTGCCGCCAGGCGCTCGTCGTGGGTGACGATGACGAGGCTGGTGCCGAGCTCGCGATTGAGCTCGAGCATGAGCTCAAAGACATGCGCCGCGTTAACCCCGTCGAGATTGCCGGTGGGCTCGTCCGCCAGCACCAGCTGCGGTCGCGTCACCAGGGCGCGCGCTACCGCCGCACGCTGCCGCTCGCCGCCCGAGAGCTGCGACGGCCGGTGCTCGAGGCGCTCCGCGAGGCCGACGCGCGACAGGATCTCGGCAGCCTGCGCCCGGGCGAGCTTCGGATCGAGGCGTCTCACCAGCAGCGGCATGGCCACGTTCTCGAGCGCCGTGAACTCGGGCAACAAGTGATGGAACTGATAAACGAAGCCAACGGCGCGATTGCGGAGCAGCCCGCGCTCGGTGTCGCTCAACAAGTTCATCGCCGACCCGGCAATGCCCACCGTGCCTCGCGTGGGCAGGTCGAGTCCGCCGAGCAGCTGCAAAAGCGTCGTCTTGCCCGAGCCGGAGGCGCCGACGATGGCGATGCGCTCCCCGGCGCGCACGCGGATAGAGGCACCCCGCAGCACTTGCAGCGTCACGCCGCCCTGGACGAAGTCCTTGGCGAGATCCTCGCCCTCGAGCACGATGTCATCGGAGTTCATCATGGGTTGTCGGGGAAATCCTCAGTCGTTTCGCAGGGATTCGGCCGGCAGGAGCCGAGCGGCGCGCCACGCCGGATAGATCGTCGACAGGCACGCCAGCACGAAGGCGATGGCGCAGATGCGCGTCAAATCCCGGATGTCGACGCGCGCCGGCAGATCGCTCATGAAGTACACGCGTGCATCCAGGAACTTGAATCCGACGATGTGCTCGAGCCCGTGCACGAGCTGCTGCAGGTTCACGGCGATGAGAACTCCCAAGCACAGGCCCGCGACGATGCCGAGCACGCCGATCAAGCTGCCTTGCACCATGAACACCGACAGGATGCTGCGTGGGGAGGAGCCGAAGGTGCGCAGAATGGCGATGTCGCGGCGCTTGTCTTTGACCACCATGACCATGGTCGAAACGATGTTGAAGGCGGCGACGGCCACCACCAGCGACAGAATCACGAACAACATGCGCTTCGTGATCTCGATCGAACGGAAGAAATTGACGTGCTGGTTGGTCCAATCATCCACCTCGAATCCGCCGCCGAGCGCGACAGCGGCCGCGTGCACGATGCGCGGTGCCGCATACGGATCGGCGAGGTTGAGACGTATGCCGGTGACGTCATCGCCCATGCGCAAGAGCGTCGCGGCATCCCGCATGGCGACGAGCGCAATGCGCCGATCGTACTCGTACATCCCCACCTGCAGGATCCCAGCCACGCGGAAGGCGCGCATGCGCGGCAGCACCCCGATCGGCGTGACGTCTCCCTCGGGCACCATGAGCACCACGCGGTCGCCCACGTGGGCCGACAGGGCCTCCGCCAGCGCGGAGCCGAGGATCACCCGATAGGAGCCCGCAGTCAGATCGCTCAAGTGCCCCGACAGAAGATGCGGCGCGAGATCGACGACGCGTTCCTCGTCCTTCGGCAGCACACCGCGCAAAAGGACGCCGGCGGACTTTCCGGCGCGCGTCATCATGGCCTGTTCCTCGATATAGGGCGCGGCGGCTACGACGCCGGGAAAACGCGCGACCTTCTCGACCTGCGGACGCCAATCCGAGATACGGTTCTCGAGACCCGAAATGGTCGCATGGGCCGTCAGGCTCAGGATGCGCGTGCGCAGCTCCTGCTCGAAGCCGTTCATCACCGACAGCACCACGATGAGCACGGCGACGCCGAGCGCGAGCCCCAGAATCGCGATGCCCGCGATGAGCGAGAGAAAGCCGCGCTTCGGCGACGCGCGCAGATACCGCAGACCGAGGAACCCTTCGTACCAGTAGCGCATCATTCGTATCGCAGAGCCTCGGCGGGCTGCGTCTTGGCGGCCTGGAACGCCGGGTAGATGGTTGCAAGCAGGGTAAGCACCATGGCGACCGCGGCGATGATGATCACATCGGAGGTATGTGTCTCGCTCGGCAGCCCGGAGATGTAGTAGACGTTGGGGTCGTCCATGATGTGCACGTGGAACACGCTCTCGATGAACGGCACGACGACGTCGACGTTGAGCGCCAAGGCGACGCCCGCGGCCACGCCGATCGTGGTGCCGATCCAGCCGATGAGCACGCCCTGTGTCATGAACACGGCGAGAATGCCGCGCGGGGTCATGCCGAGGGTGCGCAAGATGGCGATGTCGGTGCGCTTGTCGCTCACCACCATCACGAGCGTCGCGACGATGTTGAACGCCGCCACCGCCACGATCAGCATCAGGATCAACCCCATCATGGTCTTCTCGATGCGGATTGCGCGAAAGTATGCCTCGTTCTCTTGCGTCCAATCGCGCACCCTGTAACCGGCGGGGAGCCGCGAGAGCGCGGCGCGAGCGAGCTCGGGCGCCTTGAGCACGTCCTGGAACTTGAGCCGCAGTCCCGTCGGGCCGGCGAGCCCGCGCAACGCCTCGGCGTCCGCGAGGTTGACGAGCGCCAGCACACTGTCGTGCTCTTGCAGTCCCACCTCGAAAATCCCGACCACCTCGAAATTCTGCAATCGCGGCACGACGGCGCCGCCGGCGGACGCACCGTCGGGAATCATGACGGTGACGGTGTCGCCCACTCCCACTTCGAGCTGATAGGCGAGCATGCGTCCCAGCACGATCCGATTCATTCCAGGCTGAAGATCGGTCAATTTACCCTCGCGCATGGCATCGGCGATGGTCGAGACCTGGCTCTCGAGCGCCGGATCGATTCCGCGCACGATGGCACCGCCCATGGCCGGCGGATGGCTCAGCATGGCGTCGGTATCGAGAAAGGGGGCGGCGCCGGTGAGCCCGGGCGTGCCGTCGAGCTCGCGGATAAGCTGCCGCCAGTCCTTCAGGGCATCGCCGCCGTCCGCCGTTACGGTCGCATGCGCCGACAGGCTAAGGAGGCGCCCCCGCAGCTCGCTCTCGAACCCGTTCATGACCGAGATGACCGTGATCAGGGCGAGCACGCCCACCGCGACGCCGAGCAAGGACACCCAGGTGATGAAGGAGACAAAAAAGCTATGCTCGCGGGCCAGGGAGTAGCGCAGGCCCACGAACACCGGAACGGGCTGAAACATTTCGCGGCGCATTAAACCACAGCTGCGGGGCCCTCGGGACGGCTTTCCGGCCGGCCGCTTAGGCCCTCCCCAAAAGGCAGCGCAATCAGAGTGTTAAGTGGTTCAAGTTCTGGCCACCCCCGGCTGGTATAGTGAGGAGCGGCCAACGAGCGAGGTGTACCATGGACTATCGAGCCTTGACGGTGAGCGCGATTCTTGCCATCGGACTTGCGGGTTTAGCCCCGATCTGCCGTGCGGACATCGTCGCGTCGGAGGACGGCATTGCCGTTCGGGATGCGGGCGTCGCAGCCCCTGCGCGCGGCATGACCATGACCCAAGTGGCGAGCAAGTTCGGCACTCCCGTGACGAAGCTCGCGGCGGTCGGCAATCCCCCCATCTCGCGCTGGGAATACCCGGGCTTCGTGGTCTATTTCGAGCGTGACCGCGTGCTCCACAGCGTAGTTTCCGGTTTGCCCGCCGGAGCCTCGGAGCCCGCTGCCACGGCGCCCGCCCCAGCCACTCCGGTCGACGAGGCGCCCGCCCCGAGCGCTCCCGTCGAGTCCCAGACGCCTCCCTCGACCTAAGATCGCGTAAAATAGCACCCTACGTTTTAGACCTACCGCGACCTTGGGTCGCGGCGGGCTTCTTTTTTTGTCATCGTGCCGATGCCTCTATTCGACCCCATCCTTCCCGTTGCTGTTCCCGGCTCGATCGTCAAGTGGGGAAAACTCTACGGAGCCGCCGCGCCCCTGGCAATCGCCGAGGCCGCGGCCAAGGCGAGCGCGCCGCTCGTCGTCATCGCACAGAGCCCGAGGGATGCCGAGGCGCTGCGCGAGGAAATCGACTTCTTCGCCGGCGCCGGTATCACCGTGCACCTGTTTCCCGACCTGGAGACCTTGCCCTACGACGGCTTCTCGGCGCATCCCGACATCACCTCGGCGCGCTTGAAAACGCTCGCGGAGCTGCCGCGGGCCCGCGCGGGGGTATGGGTGGTCGCCATCGAGACGCTCCTGCAGCGGCTGGCTCCGCGCAGCTACATCGAGGCGCACTCGCTCAAGGTTCACGTGGGCGAAAGGCTCGACCTCGAGGCCCTGCGCGAGCGGTTGACCTACGCGGGCTATGCGGCCGTGACGCAGGTGGTGGCGCATGGCGAGTTCGCGGTGCGCGGCTCCTTGCTCGACGTGTTCCCCATGGGCTCGGACAGCCCGTTTCGCATCGACCTCCTCGACCAGGACGTCGACAGCATTCGCCAGTTCGACCCGGACACCCAGCGCTCCGGCGATAAGCTCGATCGCATCCAGCTGCTGGCGGCGCGCGAGACGCCCTTGAGTCCCGATGCGGTGCGTGAATTCCGGCGCCGCTATCGGCTGCGATTCCCCGGCGACCTCTCCGAGCAGCCGGTTTATCGCGACGTGAGCGCCGGCAGCGCTCCGGGAGGGATCGAATTCTATCTGCCGCTGTTCTTCGAGCGCACCTCGCACCTGCTCGAATACCTGCCGCCGGCGAGCGTCCTCATCGACCTGCACGAGGCGAGCGAAGGCGTGGACAAGATCTGGAACGGCATCGTCGAGCGGCACGAGCAATTGCGCCACGACCGCCAGCGGCCGATTCTCGACCCCGGCGAGATCTATCTGCCTCCCGCGGAGTTCCGCGATCTCTTCGCCGCGTGGCCGAGGATCGAGCTGCGTTCCTTCGAATGGCCGCCCGAGACGGACGGGCCCTGGCAGAACTTCGCGAGCGTCGCGCCGGCGGCCGTGCGCGTCGATCCGCGCGCCGAGCAGCCGGCCGCCGAGCTCGCAGCGCACATCGAGTCGACGCCGGGCCGCGTGCTGCTCGCGGCGGAGTCGGCCGGGCGCCGTGAGCTCTTGCTCGAGCTGCTGCGCGCGCGTGGCATTCAGCCGAAGATCTTCGACGATTTCGCGGCGTTCGCGGCGAGCGACCTGAAGCTCGGGGTGACGGTGTCGGCCGCCGTGTCGGGCCTGCGGCTCGAAAACCCGCCGCTCGAAATCCTCACCGAATCATTGCTGTTCGGCGATCGCGCGCGCCAGGAACGGCGGCGGCGGCGATCGGAGCGCGATCCCGCCAAGATACTCAAGGAGCTTTCGGATCTGCGCGTGGGCGCCCCCGTGGTGCACGAGGCCTACGGCGTCGGCCGCTACGTCGGCTTGCAGACCATGGACGTCGCCGGCTACACGGGCGAATTTCTGGTGCTCGAGTATGCGGACGGCGACAGGCTGTACGTGCCCGTGCAGGCGCTGCATCTCATATCGCGCTACACGGGCGCGCCGGCCGAGACGGCGCCGCTGCACAAGCTCGGGGGCGCGGAATGGCAGAAGGCGCGCCGCAGGGCGGCGCAGCGCGTTCGCGATGTGGCCGCCGAGCTCCTCGACTTGTACTCCCGCCGTGCGGCTCGCGAGGGCACGTCGATGGCGGCGCCCGAAGCGGACTATCGCGGCTTCGAGGCCGGCTTTCGCTTCGAGGAGACCGCCGATCAAGGCGCGGCCATCGACCAGGTGCTCGCCGACATGAAGTCGGGCAAGCCCATGGACCGGGTCATCTGCGGCGACGTGGGTTTCGGCAAGACCGAGGTTGCGTTGCGGGCGGCCTTCGTGGCGGTGGCCGCCGGCAAGCAGGCGGCCGTGCTCGTGCCGACGACGCTCCTCGCCCAGCAGCATCACACGACCTTCGTCGACCGCTTCGCCGATTGGCCGGTGCGCATCGAGAGCCTGTCGCGTTTCCGCACCGCCAAGGAGGCGGCGGCCGTGATCGCAGGCCTCGCCGACGGCTCGGTGGATATCGTCGTCGCCACACACCGCCTGCTGCAGGGCAAAGTGCGCTTCAAGAATCTCGGTCTCGTCGTGATCGACGAAGAGCACCGCTTTGGCGTGCGCGACAAGGAGAAGTTGAAAGCGCTGCGCGCCGAGGTGGACGTGCTGACGCTCACGGCAACGCCCATTCCGCGCACGCTCAACATGGCCATGGGGGGTTTGCGCGACTTGTCCCTGATCACGACGCCGCCCGCCGAGCGGCTCGCGGTGAAGACCTTCGTGCTCGAGTGGAACGAGACCATCGTTCGCGAGGCGTTGCGCCGCGAGATTCGCCGCGGCGGACAGATCTATTTCGTGCACAACACCATCGAGACCATCGAAAAGACGGCGCAGGCCGTCCGCGAGCTCGTGCCCGAGGCGACGGTCGCGGTGGGCCATGGACAAATGCGCGAGCGCGAGCTCGAGCAGCTCATGCTCGATTTCTATCACCGTCGATTCAATGTCCTCGTGTGCACCACCATCATCGAGAGCGGCATCGACGTGCCGACCGCGAACACCATCATCCTCGATCGAGCCGACCGCTTCGGCCTCGCGCAGATCCACCAGCTGCGCGGCCGTGTGGGACGCTCGCACCATCGTGCCTATGCCTACCTCATCACCCCGCCCCGCAAGGCCATGACGGCCGATGCGATCAAGCGCCTGGAGGCGCTGGAATCACTGGAGGAGCTCGGCGCCGGATTCACCCTCGCCACCCACGACCTCGAGATCCGCGGCGCCGGGGAGCTCCTCGGCGATGAGCAAAGCGGACAGATCCAGGAGATCGGCTACAATCTGTACATGGAATTGCTCGAGCGGGCGGTCGCCGGACTCAAGTCCGGCAAAGAAGCGGATCTCGAGCGCCCCCTCGATTCGAGGCCCGAGGTGGAGCTGCACTTGCCGGCACTCATCCCCGAGGATTACGTGCCGGACGTGCATCTGCGCCTGGTGCTCTACAAGCGGATTGCGGGCGCCGAGTCGCGCGAGGAGCTCGACGAGCTCAAGGTCGAGCTGATCGATCGCTTCGGGCCGCTACCGCCGTACGCACAGTCGCTGTTTCGCATGACTCAGCTCAAGCTGCGCGCCGCCGAGCTCGGCATCCGCAAGATCGACGCCGGTGCGACCGGCGGCTACATCGCGTTCGACGAAAGCAATAAGGTCGACGCGGCGCGGGTGGTGAAGCTGATCCAGAGCCGGCCCAAGGACTATCGCCTCGACAACCCCTTGAGGCTGCGCTTCACGCACGATGCGCCGGGCGGCGAACCGCGTACCGAGGAGCAGCTCTTCATGCGCATCGAGATGCTGGTCGAGCTGCTCTCTTGACGGTCGCTCACAGGCGGGGCGCTACATCGCGCCGAGGTAATCGCTCTTGCCCACCTCGACGCCGTTGTGCCGCAGGATTGCGTAGCTGATGCTCTCGTGAAAATAGAAGTTCGGCAGGACGAACTGGTTCAAATAGCTGAGCCCCGTGAAGTTGAGCGTACGATTCGGCGTCTTGATTTCGATGGGGCGGCTCTCGGCGCCCTCGAGCTGGCTTGCCTTCACGCTCTGGAGGAAGTCCACGGTCTTCGCGATGCGCTGCTTGAGCTCCGCCAGCGTGGTCTCGGTATCCTCGTGCTTCGGGATCTCGATGCCGGCCAGGCGCGCTGCAGCGCCCTTCGCCGTGTCGCAGGTGATCTGCACCTGACGGGTAAGCGGGAACATGTCCGGAAACAAGCGGGCCTGCGCAAGTACCGACGGTTCAAATTTTTTCGCCTCGGCATGCGCGGCGGCCCTGTCGATGAAGGTCGACAAGTTGGTGAGGCCGCGCACGAGGACGGGGATCGAGACATCGTAGAGAGACAGCGCCATGGGGTACTCCTGGTAATCGAACAGTGCGGTACTGTAGCGGAAATCAGCGCGCCGGGTGGTCGATCGCGACACGGTGGTCGCGAATGATGCCGCAGCTCGTGATCCTGCCCGGCCTCGACGGCACGGGCATGCGCATCACGCCGTTCCTGCGCGAGATGGAGTGCGCCGTGCCCGTGCGAGTCTTGAAGTACCCGCCCGACCGGCCCATGGGCTATGCCGACCTCGAGTTGCTCGTCCGGCAGGGGCTGCCGCAGGGCGAGCGCTATGTGTTGCTCGCCGAATCGTTCTCGGGTCCGATTGCGATCCGCGTGGCAGCCGATCCCCCGCCCGACCTCGCCGGCTTGATTCTGTGCGGCACATTCGCGAAAAATCCCTTTCCCTGGCTGCGTCCGGTGCGCGCGCTCGCCGTCCGAGTGCCGTTCAAATCCCTGCCGCGCTGGCTGCGGGCGCCGCTCCTGTGGGGCTCCGGCGATCCGAGGCGCGCCCCACCGCGGGCGGAGCGTGCGAGCGCGGGGGTCGTCCGAGCGGTCATACGGCGGCGCCTGCAGGAGGTGCTGACGGTTGATGTGACGACGCAGTTGGCCGTCATCGAGTTGCCCACCCTCATCCTGCAGCCGACCCGCGACCGCATCGTGCCGCGCGCTGCAGCGCGGCTACTCGCGCAGCGCTCGCCCCGCGCCCAAGTGGCGGACATCGCGGGGCCGCACCTCTTGCTGCAGTCCCGCCCCGCCGAGACTGCCGCGGCGGTCTTGCGGTTTTTGAGGCGTTGGAATTGAATATCGGCATGCTGCCGATGTCCGAGGCGTGCGAGCGAAACAAGGAACCGATTCTCGCGGTGCTGCGGACGTCCTTTGCGGAAGTCCGGAACGTACTGGAGATCGGCAGCGGCACGGGACAGCATGCGGTGCACTTTGCGCGCTACCTCAGCCATCTGACGTGGCACCCCACCGAGCAATTGAGCTATTTGCCCGATCTGACGGCGCGCGTGCAGCTGGAGGGAAGTCCCAACTTGCGTCCCCCGACGGTGCTCGACGTGCGCCAGAGCGTCTGGCCGGTTCTGTCGGTGGATGCGGTCTTCACGGCCAATACGCTGCACATCATGTCATGGGCGGAAGTGACCGCGATGTATCGAGGTATCGGCGAAGTTCTCGCGCCGCGGGGCGTGCTCTGCGTATATGGCCCGTTCCGCTACACCGGCGAGTACACGTCGGAGAGTAATCAAGGCTTCGACCGGATGCTCAAGGAGCGCGACCCGCGGTCAGGCCTGCGGGATGTGAACGCTGTGACCGAGCTCGCGGCATCCTATGGGCTCGATCTCGTCGCCGATCACGATTTGCCCGCGTTCAATCGGTTGCTCAGGTTCGTCAAAGAGCCGCACTGAACTTCGCCGAAACGCTAGTCGCGAGGCACAACCTCGATGTTGTCCCTGACCGCCTTCACGCCGTCCGTGTCCTTCGCGATCATTTCCGCGACATCCTTGGCGTCTCTGTTCGGCACCGTGCCGCTCAGCCATACGACGCCGCCCTCGTCGGTATCTACCTTCACGTGGTCGAGCGTTGTCATGTGCTTGGCGAGGAGCTTGGTCTTCACTTTGGTGGTGATCACCGAGTCCTTGACGTAATGATGGTCGCCGCCACTATCGCCGAACGCGAGCGGCATGCATGCGGCGCCCGCCGCGACGATGCCTATGAGTAGTAGTTTCTGCACAGCTTGTTCTCCTTTTATTGCTTGACGAGAGCCGATCACCGTTGGCAGCGACTAGCTCGCCGCCCACGGCTTGAACGAGAATTTCTGACCGGCAACGGCCGCCTGGTACATCAGGCCGCCCTTCGCGACGGTGAACACGGCCATACCCTTGTAATAGTGACCGACCGAGCGGGCGTCCTTTTCGCCGCCGCTAACGCCCGCTTGCTGGCCGTTGGTGGCCGCGGACACATCCGCCCCTGCGGTAATCGCGACCACCCCTACATCGGCGCCGAATTCGAATTGGCCGGACTCGAACTCGTCGGCTGCGCGCTTATCCTCGAAAAAAATGATCTCGCTGTAAGCCTGCCCGCCCGCCTGAAAGCCGATGCTCACCTGCGCGAGGGTCGCTTCGCCGATTTGGCGTCCGTGAATGAAAACGGCGCCCTTGCCGCCCGCCCCGCCCACAACGAAGGCTCCCTCGCCCACGGTTGGAAATACCACGTAGCCGTAGCTATGGCGGAAGAACCATGAGCTCTCTCCGGCATGCCGGAAGAGCGCAATGGCGTCCTCCGTCTTGACGGCTTCGGGCTTCGCCTGAGCCGTGCCGAAACACGCCGCGAAAACGGCGCTCGTGATCAACAGACGTATCATGTTTTTCATAGTATCTCCACGATAAGCCGCGTACCGGGAACGGTCTGTAGGATCGCTCGCCGACCTGGTCCAAGAGTATTCCCACATTGGGCTCGCCGTCTCACCCACCTTGGGCCCGTCATTTCGAGAGGTTCCGCCCCGCGAATTCCCAGTTCGCCAGCTTGTTGATGACCGCACTCACGTGATCGGCGCGGCGGTTCTGGTAATCGAGATAATACGCGTGCTCCCACACATCGATGGTGAATAGCGGCTTCGAGCCCTGCGTGATCGGCGTCTCGGCATTGCCGGTCTTCAGCACCTTGAGCTTGGCGCCCTCGAGCACGAGCCACGCCCAACCGCTGCCGAATTCGGCCGCGGCCGCGGCGGCAAGCTGTTGCACGCATCCATTGACGCTGCCGAAAGCCTCCTCCATCTTCTGCTTCAAGGCCGCGGGCGGCTCACCGCCGCCCTTGGCTCTGAGACATTGCCAGTAGAAGGTGTGATTCCACGCCTGCGCCGCATTGTTGAAGATGGTGGCGCGTTCCGGCTTGCCGGCCGTCGAGATCACGATTTGCTCGAGCGGCAGGTCCGCGAGCTCGGTGCCAACGATCAGCTTGTTCGTGGTATCGACGTAATTCTTATGGTGCTTGCCGTGATGAAAGCTCAGTGTCTTGGCGGAGATCACCGGCTCGAGCGCGTTCTCCGCATAGGGCAGCGGAGGAAGCGTGAGGGGCGATGAGGTGGTTGCGGCAGTGGCCATGGTTGCTCCTGTTTACGGTTGGGGCTAGGGGCCAGCCTAGCGGGAGGCGGGCCGCGCCTCCACGCTTGCTCCGCTCTGTTGTCTGTAGGTCTCAGCCGACGTGTCCGGAGGGAAACGCGCAGGCTCGCTGACGAGTTTCGCCGGCTGGAGTTGCAGGCACGCGGCGAGCTGCGCGATAGTTGACCTCATGAAACAAATGCCTCTGGCCACCGCGCTCGTGGCGCTCTGGGCGCTCGCCCTTGCGCTGCCCGCCCATGCTCTGCCCGACATCTATCCGGCGCCCGAGCAGGCCCAAGCGGACCTTGCCGCAGCGCTCAAGCAGGCGGCGGCGCAGCACCGGCGGGTGATCGTCGATTTCGGCGGCAACTGGTGCACCGATTGTCACGTCTTGGATAGTTACATGCACGATGCGACCAACCAGCCCCTCCTCGAGGCGAATTTCGTGGTCGTGCACGTCAACATAGGGCGCGTCGACAGGAATCAGGATATCGCCGAACGCTACGGCATCCCCCTCGGCAAGGGCGTTCCCGCGCTGGCCGTGCTCGATGAGCGCGGCAAGCTTCTCTACAGCCAGACGGGGGGCGAATTCGAGGACATGCGCCACATGAATGCCGGCGCACTCACGCAGTTTCTGCAGCGCTGGAAACCGCGCGCGACAACGTAGCGGCGCCCCGCGGACCGGGCGCAGCATCGCGCCGATGCCGCACCTTGCCGGGCTTTGGAGGGCTAGGTGGTTGAAGAAAATTGCTACCGTTCAGGGGGTGAACGCAGTGAAACTTGGACGAGTCGGCGCCCGGGGAGTCGCGGATAGGCCCCGCGCTCGACCGCAGGCCAGGACACTCTTCGTATAGCGCGCCGTGCTGAAGCAGTTTTTCCTTCAGCTGTATAGAGCGCCTCGCCCCCGGGGTGCGTCAAGCTCCGATTCGGGCGCAACCACCGAGTTATTGCGCAAAGCGGGCCGGTCCTGCCGCGGGTCGTGTCGCGGCGGCGGCACCCCGCGCCGCTAGCCGCGACTAGCCGATCAGGGATCGCAGCCGCTGGGTGCGCGTGCCTGCCGTGGTGTCCGCGGCCCGGCGCAACAGCGACCGAGCGTCCTCGGCCGGCAGCGGCCGGCTGAACAGGAACCCTTGCGCTTCCTGGCAGGAGTGCTCCTGCAAGAACAAGAGCTGCGGGAAATTCTCCACGCCCTCGGCGGTGACGTTGATGCGCAGCGAGCGCGACATGGCGATGATCGCCGCGGCAATCGCGCGGTCGTCGCTGCATTCCACCAGGCTGGTCATGAACGACTGATCGATCTTGAGCCGGTCGACGGCGTAGTTGCGCAACCGTCCGAAGCTCGAGTAGCCGGTGCCGAAATCGTCGATGGCGAGGAGAATGCCGAGCTCCTTCAACTGTGCGAGCGCTTGCTCCGCCCAAGCCTCGTCCTTCATCACGACCGATTCGGTGATCTCGAGCTCGAGCATCCCCGCCTCGATGCCGGTCTCGGCGATGATGCTCGCCACCAGAGCGGGGAACTCCTTGAGCGCGAACTGCGGTCCCGACACGTTCACCGCGATGCGATTGATCGGCAGGTCCTCGTCGCGCCAGGCCTTCGCCTGCCGGCAAGCCGTTCGCAGGACCCACTCGCCGATCGGCAGCACCAGTCCCGTCTCCTCGGCGATCGGAATGAACTCGGCGGGGGGCACCTCCCCGAGATGCTCGTTGTTCCAGCGCAGCAGCGCCTCCATGCCCGATACCGTGCCCGTCGCGACGTCGAATTGCGGTTGGTAGTGCAGCGAGAATTCGCCGCGCTCGAGCGCACCGCGCAATCGCGCCTCCAGCGTGAAGCGATGCAACGCGGCGTCGTTCATCGACGGGTCGAAGAAGGCGTACATGCCCGGAGCTTTCCGCTTCGCGAAGTACATCGCGAGATCCGCGTTGCGAAGCAGCGTGTCCACATCCGTGCCGTCGGAAGGATAGATCGAGATGCCGACGCTCGGCGTCACGACGAGCGTGTTCGCCGCCAGCTTGAGCGGCTGCTCCAGCTCGGCGATGAGCCTGCGCGCCACCGTCCCCGCATCCTCGGGCGAGCGAATCCCGGGCAGGATCACGATGAACTCATCGCCCCCCAGTCGGGCGATGTGGTTGGTGCGCGGCGCCGGGTGCGCGTCGGCCGCGGCGCCCTCATCGACGCGCAGCGTATGGCGCATGCGGGCGGCCACTTGGCACAAGAGCTCGTCGCCGACGGCGTGACCCAAGGTGTCGTTCACCCGCTTGAAGTTGTCGAGGTCGAGATAGAGCACGGCGAGGGTTCGATCGTGCTCCTTCGCGAGTTTGACGGCGCTCGCGAGACGATTGCGCGATTGCTCGCGGTTCGGCAGGCCCGTGAGCGGATCGAAGTAGGCGAGTTTCACGATGCGATGCTCGGCACGCCATTTGCTCGCGAGCGAAATGGTCATCTGCCGGATCTCGTGCGGGTGGAAAGGCTTCTGCAAGTAGGAAAGCTTCTCCTCCGGCGGCACCAGGGTCCCGACACGAGCCGGGTCGACGTCCGAATAGGCGGTGCATAACACGATCTCGATGGCGGGATCGAGCTCGCGGATGCGGGCCGCGGCCCAGACCCCGTCGTGACCCGGAGGCATGCGCATGTCGAGAAACGCCACGGCGAACGGCTCCTCCGCCGCGATGGCTTCGCGCACCGCCGTCACCGCGGCTTCGGCATCCTCGCAGAACACCGGAGCGAAGACCGTGGTGCGCGAGAGCTTCCTCGAGGCATCCGCGGCGCTACGGGCGAAGAGCCGCTCGCGCAGATTGTGAAACACGGCGGTCTCGCCGCTCATGTCCGCCTCCGTGAGAATCTGACGGTACGCGTCGCGTACGTCCGACTCATCGTCGGCGATCAGTACTCGTATTGCCACTCGATCGGTGTTGGTCACGGGTCCTTCCTCTCACGTTTCTCGTGCCGCCAGCGGTACCATCAAATGCAGCGATGCCCCGAGTCCCGGGCCCTCGCTTGCCGCCCAAATTCGACCGCCCAGGGCGGCGATCGCGTTCGCGCACCAGTGCAATCCGATGCCGTAGTTCGTGTCCTTCGACTTGGTCGAATATCCTTTGTCGAACACCCGTTGCAGATCGCTGCGGGCGATACCGACGCCGTTGTCCGCGCAATGCAGATGCAGCTGCTGGCGCTCGTCCTCGCGCACGATCTCGGCGCCCACGCGCAGAATTCCGCGCTCGCGGCCGGCGTCGCGCACGGCGTCCGCCGCGTTGATGATGAGATTTTGCAGCACCAGCCGCAGCACCGTGCGTGCCACGCACACCGCGCCGACCCGCCGCAACGACTCATCGGCGTCGACCAGCAGACGCTGCTTGCATGCATCGGGGACGATCTCGAGAGTCTGGTTCACGAGCTCGGGGAGGCGCACGGTCTCGATCACGTGCCCGTTGCGCGTCGATTGCATCAACTCGGTGAGCGCGCTCTGCACGAGCGTCGCCTGCCGCTGGATCACCGCGAGATCGTGTAGCGATTCCTGGATACACCCGGACATCTCGCGACAGCCGAGGTGCATGAATGTCTTGAGATCCCGCGAGCGCTCGGATTGCGTAGGCGAATCCTCGAGCTCCGCCGCGGCGCTGATCAGATCATCCACAGGCGCCGCTCGCAGCCGATCGCCGAGCTTCGAGACGCGCACGCCCAAGGGCGTCATCGCATTGCCGAGGTTGTGCAGCACGCCCTTCGCGAGCTCGGCGAACCCCGCGTGAAACGATTGATCGACGAGCTGGCGCCGCGATTGCTCGACGCGCGCCACCATGGCGTCGAATTCGCCGGCGAGCCGGCCGATCTCGTCGCGGCTCCCGAGGTTCAATCGCGCACCGAGATCCGAGCCCTCGCCCATGGCCACGGCGTGGCGCGTGACTCGCGCCAAGGGCCCGAGCACGACTCGGTTGAGTACGATGAGCAGGGCGAGCAACGCGGCGACGGCGGCGCCCACGAGATAGGCCGAGGCATAGGTCACGGCGGTGCGGCCCTGGGCGGTGATCCGGCGCGGCACCTCTACCCGCAACGTGACCAAGGGCCTGCCGTAGACGTCGCGAAACGAGCGGTCGATGCGCGTGACCTGATCCGTCTCCGTCACACGCTCGGTCGCCGCGGCCGGAGGCGGCTGCGGCAACATGGATAGAGCGACCTGCGCGTGTGCGCCCAGCGCGCGCAGGTGAGGTCGGTCGAGCAGCTGTCCCATGATAACGAAGCCGAGCGGTGTCCCCGCGCCGGTGCCGTTGAGTAGGGGCGCGGCCGCGATCATCATGATGCCGTGGTTGGTGCGTATCAGACCGCGGGCGGATTTACCGCTCGCGAGGTTCTCGCGCCAGGGAAAGTCCGCCGGCAGCGCCTCGCGTGCGGCGAAATCGAGGTCGAGCGGGGCTGCCGTGGCGAGATCTTCGGCGCTCGAGAGAACGATGTCCCCCTTGAGGTCGACGATGATGAGCGCATTGACCTGCAGCTGCTTGAGGGCGGACGGCGTCACGTTCGCGCGCACGAACTCTGGGTTGCGCGTCTGCACGTAGCGGTAGGCATCCTCCCAATTGCCCCAGTCGGCTGCCGTCAACGCGAGCGTATCGAGCGACAGATCGAGGGCATATTCGATGCGCTTCATGGACACCTTCGCATCATCGCGCTCGAGCTCGGCGAAACTCGGCAACAGGATGTGCCGCTGAATCCCGATGTCGATGCCGATCAGGGTCGCAAACAAGAGTGCGAGCAGCGAAATGACCTTCACCCTGATATTCATGTCGCTCTTCGTATCAGAATCCGCGCCGTTTTGATGTTGCGGAGTTCCGCTTAAATCCGGGCGCCACCGGGCATTTCACGGGCCATTGAACCGGATCACATCCCCTCGGCCGCGAATGCGACTTGGTTCACATTGGCGTTTCGCCTTAATTCTGCTTAATGGATGCCCCGATTCCGCGGTTCGACCGTTGATCACAGCAGGCGGTGAATGGCACCGCCGTCGAAGCATCAAAGGAGCTTGTTTATGTTGAATACAGCACGGAAATCCCTCACCTTCGCCGCCGCCTTGGTGACGTTCGCGGCCCTCACCGGCACCGTCTCAGCCGAGACGAGCTGGCAGAAGAACCATCCGCGGCGCACCGAAGTGAACGGCCGCTTGGCGAACCAGAATCGCCGCATCCACAACGACGTGAAGAACGGCACGCTCAGCAAGGCGCAAGCCGGGCAGCTGCACCACGAGGATCACCAGGTGCGCACCGAGGAGCGCGACATGGCGAGCCAGAACGGCGGCCACATCACCAAGACCGAGCAGCGCGCGCTGAACCAGCAGGAGAACGGGATCAGCCATCAGATCCCGCCGAAATAGCGGCGGATCAGAAACGCGGCAGCGAGCAGCTCGACCCGCGGATAGCGCTGCATCTCATGCCGCACGATTGCGGCCGAGTTGCTTGGCGATCTTCAGCTGCAACTGGGATTTCTCGACCAACGCCTGAGGACTGGCGTCGGCCTCCGGTATTGCGGCGCAGACGCCGACGCTGACACTCATGTAGCGCAGCACGCCGGAGCGCGGATTATGGATGCGCAGCTCGCGCACCCGCTCGGCCATGACCTCTGCGAGCGCCCGCCCCCGGTCCACGTCGATTCCGGGAGCAAACGCCATGAGACTACCGCCTTCGATGCGCGCGGTGACATCGCTCGAGCGACGCAGGCACCCCGACACGCAATGCGATACGCGGCGGATGGCCGAATCGCCCGCGGCTCGGCCGAAGGTCGCGTTGTAGATGTCGAGCGCATCGATGTCGATCGCGAACACGGCGATGCTGCGACCCTCGCGCTGCGCGATCGCCCAGTCCCGTTTCAAGAGCTCCTGCAAGTAGGTGAGCGTATAGAGCCCCGTCAATCGGTCGTCGCGTATGGCGACTCCCGTCGGCTGATGGGCTCCGCTCAAGGAATCGCGCGAGAGCTTCGGGTCGAGGCGCAGCCGATCGCCGGCATCACGGAAATAGGCGGCGAAGTGTGTGATCCGTCCATCCGGCTCCTTGAGCGGCAGCATGGTCAGGTCATTCCAGAAAAGCCTCCCGTCCTTTCGGTAATTGCGCATCAGAACGCGGCACGTCTCGCCGAGCCGGATCGCTTCGCGCAATCGGTGGCGACCGTCCTGCTCACGATCGTCTCCCTGGAGGAGACGCAGATTGTGACCCAGGAGGTCCGCGGCCTGATAACCCGTCAGGGCAACGAAGGCCGGGTTCACGTAAATCACCGGGTGGTCGGGAGCCTCTCCATCGATCAGCGCGACGCCCTCGGGCGAGCTATCGAGCAGGCGTCGAAATAGTTCGGCATCGAAACTCATGCCTGCCCCTCGGTCAACACGAGGGGCGGAGCGGCGCGCAGTTCCTCGACGCTGCGCACCGCCGCGTGCCAGCGCGGATCGCCGGCAAGATCACTCGGAGGTGCGCCGCGCGCCCGCATGCGCACCAGCCGCGCCTGAGAGGCGGGCAGCGCGACGTCCGGCTTGAAGCTCGCGAGCACGCTGTACACGGCGGCTCGATCGTTGAGGATCGGCAGCACGTCGCATCCGGCGACGAGCGCGAGCCGCGCACGGGCGAGGACGTCGCCCGAGCCGGCGACACCCGCCATGCTCAAGTCATCGGCGAAAACGCAGCCGTGAAAGCCCAGGCTCCCCCGCAGGATCTCGCCGAGCCAGCGCCGCGAGAGACTCGCAGGCAGCGTATCGACGGCCGGATACTCCACGTGAGCCGTCATGACCCCCGGGAGCTGATTCGCGATGAGCAACCGGTAGGGCTTGAGATCCGGCTCCATGTCGGCGAGGGCACGCCTGTCGATGGGTAAGGCCACATGCGAGTCGGCGCGCACCGCGCCGTGACCGGGAAAGTGCTTTGCCACTGCGGCCATCCCGGCTTCGCGCATCCCCGCAAGACAAGCCGCCGCCAGGGCCGCTACCACGTCGGCATCGCGGTGGAAGGCTCGGTCCCCAATGACCTCGCTCAGACCATAATCGAGGTCCACGCAAGGGGCGAAGCTGAAATCGACCCCGACCGACCGGAGCTCCGTGGCGAGAAGCCAGCCCATCGAGTGCGCGCAGCGCAGCCCCTCCTGCCGATCCTCATCGAATCGCCGGCCGATGAGGCGCGCCGCGGGCAATGCGGTAAAGCCCTCCCGGAAGCGCTGCACCCGTCCTCCCTCGTGATCCGTGGCGATCAGGAGATGCGGCGTGCGGAGCGCGCGAATGCCCTCGCATAGCTCGTAAATTTGTTTAGGATTCCGATAGTTACGAGTGTAGAGCAGGACGCTCCCCACGAGCGGATGCGAGAGCACGTCGATGTCGTCGGCGCTCAACGCCGTCCCCTCCACGTCGACCATGAGAGGACCCAAGGTCACACCTCATGCTCGAACACGGCAACTGATTCGACGTGCGTCGTATGCGGAAACATGTCCATGACCCCTGCGCCGATCAGCCTAAATCCTTGGCTGCGCACCAAGATTGCGGCGTCTCGCGCCAAACTCCCCGGATGGCAGGAAATATACACGACCCCTCGCGGCCGCCACTGTGCCATACGTTCCATGATTTCAACGGCGCCCGCGCGCGGCGGATCGAGAAGCACGAGGTCGTAGGCTCGCTCTGCCCACGGCCCGAACCGGGCAGGCTCGAACAGGTTTTCTGTGACGAATTCCGCGTTGCCGATGCCGTTGCGCAGCGCATTCAGGCGAGCCTTCTTCACCAGTCCTTCGTCGCCCTCCACCCCGACGACGCGGGCGGCGAGCCGGCTCAGGGCCAAGGTAAAATTGCCCAGTCCGCAAAATAGATCGAGCACGGAATCGGCGGGTTTCGGGGCGAGGAGGCGCTGGGCGGCGCCGACCACACTCAAGTTCACCTCGCGATTGATCTGGATGAAGTCCGAGGGACCGAACTCGAGCGTGACCCTGCCTGCGTCGACCGCATACTCGAGGGGCGGCACGCCCGCCGCAAGCGGGCGAATGCTGTCGAGTCCTCCGGGCTGCAGGTGGATTTGCACGCCGAGGCGCGCACCGAAGCGCTCGAGCGCCGCGGCATCGTCGGCCGACAGAGGCTCCATGATGCGAAACACCAGGGCCGCTCGCTCGTCGCCCGCGGCGACTTCCACCTGCGGAATGCGCTCGCGGATGCTCAAGGTCTCGACGAGCGCCGCAAGCTCCTCGGGAAGCGTCGCGAAGCGCTCGAGGAGTATCTCGCAGCGGCGCAGGTCCGCAAGATAGGGCTTGTCGCGCTCGCGAAAGCCCGCGAGGACGCGGCCCTTCTTGTGCACGTACTTGACGCCGAGCCGCGCGCGGCGTCGATAGGCGAATGCGGGGCCGCGCAACGGCTCGAGCACGCGCAGCGGTCGAACGCCGCCGATGCGCTCGAGGCTGTCGAGCAGCTGACGCTGCTTCGCGGCGAGCTGCGCCTGCGGCGACAGGTGCTGCAAGGAGCAGCCGCCGCACACGCCGAAGTGCGCGCAGCGGGGCGTCACGCGATCCGGCGAAGCCGTCAGGATGTCGAGCAGCACCGCCTCTTCGAACTGGCGGCGACGCTTCGTCACGCGAAAGCGCACACGTTCGCCCGGCAGGGCTCCCTCGATGAACACGGCCTTGCCCGCGACACGCGCGATGCCGCGGCCGTCGTGGGCGAGATCCACGACGTCCGCCTCGAGCGGCTCGCCGGCCTTCAGCTCTCGGGCCACGCCGCGAGGAATTCGTGCAAGTGCGCCGCAGCCGAATCCTTGAGCAGTTGCCGCACGCGTGTCACCTCGGCGACATGCTCGGGAACGCTCAAACGGCCGCGCAGCAGCTCGAAGCGCAGATAGACGAGATAGGTGTTGAGCACATCGGTCTCGCAATAGTCGCGGATGCGCCTGATCCCGCCCTTGAGGTACTGATCCCAGACCTGGCTGCCGTCCATGCCCAGCTTACCGGGGAGCCCCAGCAGGCAGGCGATGGCCGAAAGGCCGGCGCGACCGCGTCCTTGAAAGCCGGACAGGATGTCCATCAGATCCATGTGCCGCCAATGAAAGCGGCTTAAGTAATTGTTGTAGCGAAAGCTCGCATCGCCGTCGCCCGTCTCCCAGTAACGCGCCGCGGTGACGCCGTGCAGGAGGCTGCGATAGTGTAGGACCGGCAGATCAAACCCCGCGCCGTTCCAGGAGACAAGATCGGGCGTGTAGCGCTCGAGCCCATCGAAGAACCGCTCGATCAGGTCCTTCTCCGAGGAGCCCTCTTCGCCGAGACTCCATATCTTGAGCGAGTCCCGCGAGCGCATGACGACGGAGATCGCGACCACCCGATGCTGCTCCGGAGGCAGAAACTCGCTCCCCGAATCCTGGCGGCGCTTGGCCACCATGATCTTGCCGACTTGCTCGTCCGTGAGGCCCGAAAGGGAATAGAGGCGCCGCCCGAAATCGGTATCGGGCACGGTCTCGATGTCGAACACCAGAATATTCACGTTTTACGCATGAGCACGGCCACGGCCACGACCAGGCCCGCCTCGTCGGTGAGCGTCACGTGTCCCTCGCCGATGCCGAGTCCGTCGCGCACCTTGGCGCCGCGCGCGGAATAGACCACCTCGGGACGTCCCCACGCGTTCTGCACCATCCCGACGTCGCGAATCCACACACCGTGAGCGAAGCCCGTGCCCATGGCCTTCACGATGGCCTCCTTGGCGGCGAAATGCATGGCGAGGAAGCGCGCAGGGCGCGAGGTGCGCTCGAGCTGCGCGCGCTCCTCGGGCATGAGCAGGTGCCGTACGAACCGATCGCCGTGCTTTTCGAGGACGCGCTGCACGCGCTCGGCCTTGAGCACGTCGATGCCGATGCCGTAAATCATCGCGCCGCGCGCATCAGATCTTTCATGTCCCGTACGGCCTTCGGCAATCCATCGAATACCGCCCGCGCGATGATGGCGTGGCCGATGTTCAATTCCACGATGTCGCGGATTGCGGCGATGGGCTCGACGTTGTGATAGTGGAGGCCATGACCTGCGTTCACGACGAGGCCGAGAGAGGCGGCGAGCGAGGCGGCGGAGCGCACCCGCTCGAGCTCGTGCGCCCGCGCCTTCCCTAAGGCGTTGGCATAGGTTCCAGTGTGGAGCTCGATGACCGGGGCGCCCACGCGTCGTGCCGCCTCGATCTGCACCGTATCAGGGTCGATGAAGAGCGACACCCGGACACCGGCCGCGGCGAGCGCCGTGCAGGCATCCTCGATGCGTGCTTCCTGGGCGCGGACATCGAGGCCGCCCTCGGTGGTCACTTCCTCGCGCGATTCGGGTACCAGGCAGCAATCCTGCGGCCGCACCTCGCCCGCGATGCGGATCATCTCCGCGGTCACGGCCATTTCGAGATTCATGCGCGTCTGCAAGAGCCGGCGCAGCATCGTCACGTCCCGGTCCTGGATGTGGCGCCGGTCCTCGCGCAGATGCAAGGTGATGCTGTCGGCGCCCGATTGCTCGGCGAGCAACGCGGCGTGCACGGGATCGGGATAGTCGATGCGCCGCGCCTGGCGCAGCGTCGCGACGTGATCGATGTTCACGCCGAGAGCGATGCTCGTCGAGACGCTCACGGCTCACCCGGCCGCTGCGAGTCGAGGCGGCTGGCGTCCGCCTCGCGGCGACGCATCGCGCGCATGACCTCGCGCGACTTCAGCTCCCGCCCGTCGAGGCACGCCTCGAGTGCCGTCCGCAGCACGCGCTTGGCGTCGCGCAACGAGCGCGCGTCGACGAACCGATCGTCCTCGAGATCGGTCAAGGACCGTCCGTACACCGCGCCGGGAGCATCGGCGACGCAGAGCTGCGCGCCGCGCTCGGCGGCGAAGCGGTAATAGGCGTCGGGGAAAATCGGCGCGCCGTCCGCCGCCCGGGACAGATCCAGTCCGTAGCCCAGGTTGTCGAGCAGGCGTTTCTCGAAACGGCGCAGACTCGCCTCTTCGGGCTCGCCGCCGGCGAGGCCCTCGATGCAGGCCGCGAAGGCTGCGAAGACTTCGGGGTGGGGGTCGCAGCGCTCGGTCAGCTTCAACACGAGCTCGTTCAGGTAGAAGCCGCTCATGAGCCGCTCCTTGGCGAGCGTGGTGAGCGCTCCGTCGATCTCCGCGCTCACCAGTTGGCAGGCTTCGGTTCGACCCGACCAGGAGAGCAGGAGTCGCTGGAACGGCCGCAGCACACCTCGCAACGTCGATTTCGCGCCGCTCGCGCCGCGGGCGAACAGGGTGAGCCGGCCGTGCTCGGCGGTGAACACCTCGACGATGCGACTCGTATCGCGATAAGCGTGTTGATGCAAGACGTACGCCGGAGCTAGCCACACGCGGCGGCCGGAGGCCCGCCGCTTCACAGCGCCTCGTACCCGAACTGGCGCAGGGCCATCTCGTTGTCCGCCCAGTTCTCCTTGACCTTGACCCACAGCTCCAGGTGCACCGAGCGCTGCCACAAGTCGTTGAGCTCGATGCGCGCCAGGCGCCCGATCTCCTTGAGCCGATCCCCGCCCTGCCCGATTACGATGGCCTTCTGCCCGGCGCGCTCGACCCAGATCACGGCGTGGATGATGATGCGCCCGTCCTCCTCCGCGAAGCGCTCGATCTGCACGTTGATGCCGTAAGGGAGCTCTTCCCGAAGCTTCAGCGTGAGCTTCTCGCGCACGATTTCCGCCGCCTGAAACGGCTCGTCGCGGTCGGTGAGCACGTCCGGCGCGAACAAGGGGGGGGCCACGGGCAGCCGCAACCCCACCACGTCGGCCAGTCGATCGAGGTTGTCGCGCTCGAGCGCCGAGACGGGCACGATCTCGGACGCCGGCACACGCCGCGTCATCTCGTCGAGAAAGGGCAGCAGCCGGTCTTTCGGCGTCACGCGGTCGACCTTGTTGATCACGAGGAACAGCGGCTGTTTGAGGCCGCGCACCCGGTCCCAGACCCACATGTCCGCCTCGTTGAATTGCATGGCCTCGATCACGAACAAAAGCACATCGGCATCGCGCGAGGAGGAAATGGCGACTCGATTCATGTACTGATTCATGACTCGGCGGGTGGATTCGTGCAATCCCGGGGTATCGACCAGCACCAGCTGCGCGTCCGGGCGATTCACCACCCCGAGGATGCGATGACGGGTGGTCTGCGGCTTGTTGCTCACGATGGTGACTTTGCGCCCCACCAGGGCGTTCACCAGCGTGGACTTGCCGACGTTGGGGCGGCCGACGATGGCGACCATGCCTGCACGAAAGGGAGCGCCGCTCATGGTGATTTGCGCATCTCGGGGGGCAGCAGATCCAGTACCTTGCGCGCCGCCAATTGCTCGGCCCGCCGCCGGCTGCCAGCCTCGCCTACCGCGACCAGCCCGAACGTGGGCACCTCGCAGGTGACCGTGAAAGACTGCGCATGCGGTTCTCCTGCCGCGGCGGTCAGGACATATACCGGCAAGCCGAGGCCGCGCGCCTGCAGGGCCTCCTGCAAGCGGGTTTTCGCATCCTTCAAGCTTTCGGCCGGGGGCAATTTCTCCAGCCGTCCCCCCAAGATGCGCACCACCGCCGCTGCCGCCGCATCGAAGTTCGAATCCAAGAAGATCGCTCCCACCATCGCCTCCAGGGCATCCGCCAGGATCGAGGCCCGACGATAACCGCCGGATCTCAATTCTCCCGAGCCCAGCCGCAAATGCTCTCCCATCCTCAGATCGGCCGCGATCTGCGCCAGGGTCTCTCCGCTCACCAGACTGGCGCGCAGCCGAGACAGCGCGCCCTCGTCGGCGTCCGGATGCGCATCGTATAGCAAGCGCGCCACACTGCAATTGAGAACTGCGTCGCCGAGAAACTCCAGGCGCTCGTTGTGATCCCCGCCGGCACTCCTGTGGGTGAGGGCCGCGCTGCACAGGGCGGCATTTTTGAAGGCATGGCCGAAGGCGTGTTCGGTCCAGGCGAGAAGCTCCGCGGCGTCGGGGGTCACTGCACCTTCGAGGTCTTGTCGAAGTGCACGGTGAGCGAGACGTTCGCGATGTACGGGGCGGAATCGTCGTACGCCACATGCATCGTGGTGGTGCCCTCGTCCTTGACGATCTCCACGTCCTTGGCGCTCACGCTGTCGATGTCCTCGATCTGCCAGTGCTTCTCGAGCGTGCGGCGCAAAGCGGCCTGGTCCACGGCATCGCCTTTGAATTCGGAGGCCGTGGCCTCCATGCTGCGTGCAACCTTCATGTAATTCAGATAAAGGGGCAGGATACGCATGCCCGCGTAGCCGATCACCCCGATCAGCGCGAGGACGAAGAGTACCCCGATCATAGTCATGCCTTGTTGGCGCTTAAGCATAAATTGGCTCCTCTACGGAACCCTTATTGAATCGCATTACCGATCCGATTCCAGAGAGGTCCGTCACGAGTATCAAGATTAAGCCAAATCCGCACCGCCCTACCCACCAGATTTTCCTCCGGAACGAAGCCCGGGGCGTCCGACTCGTCCGTCCAGCGACTGTCCTTGCTGTTGTTGCGGTTGTCGCCCATGAAGAAGAAATGGCCCGCCGGGACCACCCATTCCCCGCTCTTCACGCCGCCGCGCGCGAACATGATCTGATGGCGCTTGGCCCCCAGCTGCTCCCAGGCGGTCGGAACGCCCGCGTAATTCCAGGCGTTCTGCTTCGGTCCCGTGTAGACGGGGCCGGGCGTCTGGGGCTGCAGGACGTCATTGATGAAAAGCCGGTTCTTCTCGTCGACGCGCACCCGGTCGCCGGGTAATCCCACCAGGCGCTTGATGTAGTTGATCTTGGGGTTCGGCGGCAGGCGGAACACGATCACGTCGCCGCGCTGCGGAGTGCCGGTGGGAAAAATCAGGGTGTTGCTCACCGGCAGGCGCAAACCGTAGGAGTACTTGCTCACGAAGATGAAATCGCCGTCGAACAGCGTGGGCATCATGGAATCGGACGGAATTCGAAAGGGCTCGAAGAGAAACGAGCGAATGACCAGCACCAGGAGGATGACGGGGAAGAATGAGCGCGCGTACTCGACGGCGATCGGCTCGCGCACGCGGTCGAGCGGCGTACCGGCCGCCGTGGCCGCCTGCTTGCGGCGCCGGGCGAAGAAAGCCTGATCCAGCCCCCAGATGGCACCCGAGATCGCGCCCACCAGCACCAGCATGAAGCTGAAATCCACCGCCTCGTAGCGGAAGAGCCGCCAGAGCATCGCGAGGGCGAGCCCGACGAGGGCGTAGCCGGCGAGCCGCGGTATGAGCGGCTCCTCCGAGCTGCTCGCCCCGGGATCGCGACGCGGGCGCAGGAACCAGCCGTCGACGAGGATCACGAGAACGCAGGCTACGCCTCCGCACAAAAGAGCTACAAACAGGCTGTCGCGGTCATTCACGAAAGAACCCCCAAAACTGCTTCACCGAAGAGTCAATTGGCTTTCTTGCCGACCTGCAAGACGGCGAGAAACGCCTCCTGCGGTATCTCCACCTGGCCGACCTGCTTCATGCGTTTCTTGCCGGCCTTCTGCTTTTCCAGGAGCTTGCGCTTGCGAGTGATGTCGCCGCCATAGCACTTGGCCAGCACATTCTTCCGCATCGCCTTCACGCTCGCGCGCGCGATGATGTGACTGCCGATCGCGGCCTGCACCGCCACCTCGAACATCTGGCGCGGAATCAGCTCCTGCATCTTGTCGACGAGCTCGCGGCCGCGCGTGTAGGCGTTGTCCTTGTGCACGATGAGCGACAACGCATCGACGGGATCGCCGTTGATGAGCACGTCGAGCTTGACCAGCGGCGCGGTCTGGAAGCAATGAAAATCGTAGTCGAACGAGGCGTAGCCGCGGCTCGCCGATTTGAGCCGGTCGAAAAAGTCGAGCACCACCTCGGCCAGCGGCAGCTCGTACTGGAGCGAGACTTGACTGCCGAGAAACAACATCTTCTTCTGCACGCCGCGCTTCTCGCTGCAGAGCGATAACACGGCGCCCACGTAGTCGGGGGGCACCAGAATGTTGGCGGTGATGATGGGCTCGCGGAGCTCCGCGATGCGGTCTTGCGGCGGCAGCTTCGTGGGGTTGTCCACGTTGACGACCGAGCCATCGGTCAGCAACACCTCGTAGATCACGGTAGGGGCGCTCGTGATCAGGTCGAGGTCGTACTCGCGCTCGAGCCGCTCCTGCACGATGTCCATGTGCAAAAGTCCGAGAAATCCACAGCGGAAACCGAACCCCAAGGCGGTCGAGACCTCGGGCTCGAAATGCAGTGCGGAGTCGTTGAGCTTGAGCTTCTTCAGTGCGTCGCGGAACTGCTCGTAATCGTCGGAGCTCACCGGGAACAGTCCCGCGAAAACGCGTGGTTGCACCTGCTTGAATCCCGCCAGCGGGTCCTTGGCCGGATTGGCCTCCGAGGTGATGGTATCGCCCACGGGCGCGCCGTCGATTTCCTTGATCCCCGCGACGACGAATCCCACCTCGCCGGTGTTGAGTGCCTCCAAGGTCACCGGCTTCGGCGCATAGCGGCCCAGCTTGTCGACGACATGGCTGCGACCGGTCGACATGACCCGGATTTTCGCGCCCGACTGCAGCGCACCATTCATGACCCGTACCAGCGACACCACCCCTACGTAGTTGTCGAACCAGGAATCGATGATGAGGGCTTGGAGCGGCGCGTCCGGGTCGCCCTTGGGTGCGGGAATGCGTTTCACCAGGTGCTCCAGCAACTCCGGTACGCCGAGGCCGGTCTTGGCACTCACCAAGGCGGCATCGTCAGCCGGGATACCGATGATCTCCTCGATTTCATGAATGACCTTGGCGGGATCTGCCGAGGGCAAGTCGATCTTGTTGATGACCGGCAGCACCTCGAGGCCCTGTTCCAGTGCCGTATAGCAGTTGGCCACGCTCTGCGCCTCGACTCCCTGGGCCGCGTCGACCACGAGCAGCGCGCCCTCGCACGCCGCCAGAGATCGTGAGACTTCGTAGGAGAAATCGACGTGCCCCGGGGTATCGATGAAATTGAGCTGATAGACCTCGCCGCTCAGCGAGGTGTAGCTCAAGGTGACGCTGGCGGCCTTGATGGTGATGCCGCGCTCGCGCTCGAGATCCATCGAATCGAGCACCTGCGCCTGCATTTCCCGGGCATCGAGGCCGCCGCATTCCTGGATGAAACGATCCGCCAAGGTCGATTTGCCGTGATCAACATGCGCGATGATCGAGAAGTTGCGGATATTCTTCATCAAGGCCCAGGAGTGGACAAACCCCCGATTATACCGGTCAACGGTGATACGCGAGCGCCTTGAGCACTGCCTCGATGTCCAACCGCCCGTGACAGACGAGCTCCCCGGCGAATAACAGCACCGGAATCTTGTGGCCGTAGCGCGCACGGGTACCCGTCTCGGCGTCGACGTCGACCTCATCGAGCTGATAGCCGCGCGCGGCCGGAAGCCGCTCGAGCTCGGCGCGCATCTCCTCGCACAGCCCGCAGCCCGGACGCGAGTAGAGCACGAAGCGCAAGGGATCAGCGCGGCGGCGAGGCGAAGGACTTGACCGAATGCGCGATGAACTCGACCGTCTGTGCGGGGACCTCGCCCACCGCCGTCACCTGATGGCCCTGGACCACGGTGGAGAATGCAAAGCCGGACCCCACCCGGGCGAGACCCTCCATGGGTGTTTCGGGCGACGCGCTCGGCGCATCGGCGGTATTCGCCGTTGCCGCCGCTTCCGGCTCCACGAACACGGACACCGTCGCCAGGCCGTCGGAGTACACGAGGTGTGCGGCGGGAACCGAGGCACCGCCGAGTGTTTGCGCACCCGACACCGTCAAGTGAAACCCCGGCGGGAGCTCGCTCGCCCGATAGGCCGACAGCGCCGCCGCGGCCGGCTCGCTCGACGGTCCCTGCCGCACCCAGCGCATGCCCTCGGTGTGCACGGCGGGCGCAAGATCGGCATCGGCGATGGTCTCGGGCATTTCCAGTCGAGCGAACAGGATTTGCTCGATCACCTGGCCGTGCGCGTCGCAGAGCTGGGTCTTGAGCGGCATGGCGGTGGTCTCGTCCAGCCAAAGACGGTAGCCGAACCGGAATTGGTCCTTGGGATTGACCGCAATCACTCGTGCCGCGCGCCCGAGCACGCGCGAAGCAGGCAGCGATTCGATCAGATAGAACTCATCGACGTCCGCGCCGAATCTCGGCAACGAGCCCAAGAATGCGCCATGGTCTTGGCGCGGCTCGACCAGCACGGTGTGCTGATCCGGCAGATAACAGGTGAGCTCGTCGTTGTTGCGCACGAACTCCCGGCCCGAGCCGTCCAGCGACTGCAACCGCTCGGTGACTCGCCCCGCCTTGACCCGATGCACGATGCGCATGGTCTCGACGCGGCCCTCGCTTAAGTGAAAGAACGTGCCGTCGTAATTGCGCGTGGCGAGCGCTTGATTCATCTTCTCGAGCCAGGCGCGCGCATCGTCCGCGGCGGCCCCCGAGCGCTGCCCGAGGCCGAGGCTCAGCACACCCGCCGCGGCATAAGGAATCAGCCAGTGAGCGCGGGACCGAGACCCTTTCGTCATGGAGCGGTCTGCACATCCCGGGACGCCGCCGGTGCGACGGAGCTCCGCGGAGCGCCGCTTTCGGCGGTGTCCGCATCCCCGCTCAAGAGCGTCGACAGAAGATTGCCCTGCCCCAGGCCCACCGAGTACTTGCTGTGCGCGAACACGTAGCTCGTGAGCCGGGCCGGGGCCAAAGTGGCCGGCGCCGAGGGTGCCGCCGGTACCGTATAGGATAGAGCCTCTTTAGGCACGGTCATCAGGCGCGCGTTTTGCACCATCATGCGGGGCGCTGCGGGCAGACCCGGCGCCACGGCCCGCTGTTGTAGAGCAACCACAGCGACGGCTGCCACGCCGGCGGCTACCGCCGTGCCCGCGATCGGCTTCCACCAGCGCAAGGGTCGCGCGCGAGTCGCCGGCTGCAGAGGCGCTGCGGGTTCCCCGTCGATGGTGCGGTTGACCCGCGCCGCGAAGGTGAGGCTCAAGGAGACGCTGCTCGCGCCGCGCAGGGTCTCACCGATGAGTGCGTACCGACCGAAGCTTTGGCGAAGCTCCGGATCGCGGGTCAGGCGCTTCAGCAGAAGCTCCGTCTCGGAGCCCGGAAGCTCGCCGTCGAGAAACGCCGAAACCTGTTCACGAATTTGTTCGCTCATGTGTCCTCGGGCCTACCCAGGCCGCCCTCGAAAATGGGTCGAAGCTTCTTGTCTATCGCCTCGCGCGCGCGAAAGATCCGCGAACGCACCGTGCCGACCGGGCAATCCATCGTCTGTGCAATGTCCTCGTAACTCAAGCCCTCGAGCTCCCGCAGCACGATGGCGGTACGCAGATCCTCGGGCAGATTCTCGATGGCGCGATTGACCGTGTCGCGGATCTCGTCGGTGAGGAGCAAGGCTTCCGGGGTTTCGGACTCCGACAGGCGGGATTGCAGCTCGTACTGCTCGGGATCCTGAAGGTCGAGATCGTAGTCCATGGGCCGGCGTTTGGTGGCAACGAGCGCGTTCTTCGCGGTGTTGATGGCGATTCTATACAGCCAAGTGTAGAAGGCGCTATCGCCGCGAAACGATTGCAGCGCGCGGTACGCCTTCACGAACGCCTCTTGTGCAATGTCCTCGGCCTCGGTCGCATCGTGCACGTAACGCATGATTAGCTTCAGCACCTTGTGCTGGTATCGCAAGACCAACAAATCGAACGCCGCGCGCTCACCGCGCTGGACCCGCTCGACCAGTTTGAGATCGCTCTCTTCAACGGTCATTCGCGAGCCCAAACGGCCAAGCGTGCAAACCAGCCTGTCGCGATAGACCGACCGGCCTTAAAAAAGTTCGACGGTTTGCGGGTATTGCGTGACGGTTTCCCGGTCTTGGAACTGCAAGCGTGATTTTGTGCACAGGTTGAATTCTAACAGCGGCACTCGGCCGCTAGGTTCAATCGCCGGCCGGTTGCGTGATGAGCCGGATGAGAGCGGCAAGCACCCGGTTGGGCGGTGCCTCGCTTCCCAAGCAGTAGGCGCGAATCAGGGGGTCGGGCGCTTCGAGGAGGGTGCGGAAGGCCTCTTGGTCCTCGCTCGACGCCTGGGCGTAATGCTCATCGACGTAACGCGTGAGCAGCACGTCGAGCTCCCTCATGCCGCGCCGGCAGCGCCAGCGCAGCCGACCGATCTCTTGCGCTGCACCGGCCATGGGCTTCTACAGGCGGCGCTGCGCCAGCATCTGTTTGATCTCGGAAATCGCCCTGGCCGGATTCAAGTCCTTCGGGCAAGCCTCGGTGCAATTCATGATGGTGTGACAGCGATACAATCTGAAGGGATCCTCGAGCTGATCGAGCCGGTCGCCCTGCGCCTCGTCGCGGCTGTCGACGATCCACCGATAGGCCGCGAGCAAGGCGGCCGGCCCAAGGTAGCGCTCGCTGTTCCACCAGTAGCTCGGGCAGCTGGTCGAGCAGCAGGCGCACAGGATGCACGCGGAAGGCCGGTCGACCTTTTCCTGGTCTTCCTTCGATTGCAGCCGCTCGCCGTCCGGCGGCGGGGGCGTGCGACTCTGCAGCCACGGCTGTATCGCTGCGTACTGCGCGTAGAAATTCGTGAGGTCGGGGACCAGATCCTTGATGACCGGCATGTGCGGCAGCGGATAGATCTTGATGTCGCTCTTGACGTCCGCGCAGTCGCTGATGCACGCCAGGCCGTTCTTGCCGTCGATGTTCATGGCGCACGACCCGCAGATCCCCTCCCGGCAGGAACGGCGAAAGGATAGGGTGGCATCGATCTCGTTCTTGATCTTGATGAGGGCGTCCAACACCATCGGCCCACAGCTGTCCATGTCGACCTCGTAAGTATCGAGGCGAGGGTTCTCGTCCGAATCCGGGTCGTAACGATAGATCTTGAACACCCGCACGCGGCCTGCGCCGGCAGGCGCCTTGAACACCCGGCCGTCCTTGCGCACCTTCGAATTGCGGGGAAGAGAGAACTCGGCCATCGATCATGCTCCTCAATACGTGCGCGCTTTCGGCGGAATGGGCTCGACGTCGTCGGTCAGGGTGTTCATGTGGACCGGCCGATAGTCGAAGGTCGTCGCCCCTCGAGCATCCACCCAGCAGAGCGTATGCTTCATCCAGTTCTGATCGTCACGGTTCGGAAAATCCTCGCGCGCCTGTGCGCCGCGGCTCTCCGTGCGATTCTCCGCCGAATGCAGTGTCGCCACCGCCTGGCCCAGCAGGTTGTCGAGTTCCAGAGTCTCGATGAGGTCGGTATTCCAGATGAGCGAGCGATCGCTCACCCGCACGTCCTTGAACGACTCGAACACGCTCCCCAGGCGGCGCCTGCCGTTGCTCAAAGTCTCGGCCGTGCGGAACACGGCCGCGTCCTCCTGCATGATGCGCTGCATGTCCAGGCGGATATCGGCGGTGGGCCGCGCTCCCTTCGCGTACCGCAGAGCGTCGAAGCGCTGCAGCGCGGCCTCGGCGCAGTTCGGCGCGAGAGACCGATGGGGAGCGCCGGGCTTCACCACTTCGGCGCAATGCCGCGCCACCTCTCGCCCGAACACCACCAGGTCCAGGAGGGAGTTCGAACCCAGGCGGTTCGCACCATGCACCGAGACGCATGCCGCTTCGCCGGCCGACATCAAGCCCGGCACGACGATATCCGCACCCCGGCGCCGATACGTGACCTCGCCCTGCACGTTGCAGGGGATGCCGCCCATGTTGTAGTGGACCGTGGGCAGCACCGGGATCGGCTCCTTGGTCACATCGACGTTGGCGAAAATTCTCGCGGTCTCCGCGATGCCGGGCAAACGCTCCTTGATCACCTCGGGACCCAAGTGCTCGAGGTGCAAATCGATGTGATCCCTGAGCCTGCCGACTCCGCGGCCCTCGCGGATCTCGATGGTCATCGAGCGGCTCACGACGTCGCGCGAGGCCAGATCCTTGGCATTCGGGGCATAGCGCTCCATGAAACGCTCACCCGCCGAATTCGTGAGGTACCCGCCCTCGCCGCGCGATCCTTCGGTGATGAGACAGCCGGCGCCATAAATGCCGGTGGGGTGGAATTGCACGAACTCCATGTCCTGAAGCGGCAAGCCGGCACGCAGCACCATACCGCCTCCGTCGCCCGTGCAGGTATGCGCGGAGGTGCAGGAGAAATAGGCGCGTCCATAACCGCCGGTCGCCAGGATGACCTGATGCGCGCGAAACCGGTGCAGCGTGCCCGAAGGTAAGTCGAGCGCGATCACGCCGCGGCACTCGCCATTTTCCATAATGAGGTCCAAGGCGAAGTACTCGATGAAGAACTCGGCATCGTGCTTCAACGATTGCTGATACAAGGTATGCAGCATGGCGTGGCCGGTCCGGTCGGCCGCCGCGCAGGTGCGCTGCGCGATGCCCTTGCCGTAGTGCGTGGTCATGCCGCCGAAAGGACGCTGATAGATCTTGCCCTGCTCGGTGCGCGAGAACGGTACCCCGTAGTGCTCGAGCTCGATCACCGCGGCGGGCGCCACCTTGCACATGAACTCGATGGCATCCTGATCGCCGAGCCAATCGGAGCCTTTCACGGTGTCATACATGTGCCAGCGCCAGTCGTCCTCGCCCATGTTGCCGAGCGCGGCGGAAATGCCGCCCTGCGCGGCGACCGTGTGACTGCGCGTGGGGAAGACCTTGGTCAAGCAGGCGGTGGCGAGTCCGGCCTGCGCCAAACCGAACGTCGCGCGCAATCCCGCGCCGCCGGCTCCGACCACCACGACGTCGTAGGTGTGGTCGATGAACTTGTACTCGCTCATGGACTCCTTAGGGTGAGGGTAAGAGTGCGATACGCAGGATCGCAAAAATACCCGCACCGCCGCACAGCACATAGAGGAAACGCAGCAACAGCATCAGGAACAGCTTGGCCGCGTGAGCGTGCACGTAATCCTCGACCACGACATTCGTCCCCAGATAGGAGTGGTACGCCGTGACGGCAACGAGCAACACCGCGAGAAACGCGCTCAACGGGACCGAAAGCCAGGTTTGCACCGTCGCGTAGTCGAGCGTCGGCAAGAGCAGCAGCGACCAGAAAAACCACAGAGTGAGCGGAATCAGCGCCACCGCGCTCACCCGCTGCGCCCACCAGTGCGCCGTTCCGTCCTTCGCGGAGCCCAAGCCGAGCACTCGGCCGAGGGGACTGCGCAGGCTCATAGTCGCCCGCCCTGCCACAGCAAGACCCAGGCGGCGAGCGTCGCGCAAACAGCGGCGAGCACGGCGAGCCAACCGCTCGCGTGACGCTGCGTGCGCTCGAAGCCGAGCCCCACGTCCCAGCACAAATGCCGTATGCCGTTGAACAGGTGGTACAGAAACGAGAATGTCCAGCCGAACAGGCACACGAGGCCGACGGGGCTCGCGAAGCAGCGCGCGGCGGTCCGGTAGCTCTCCTCGCCGCCCGCAAGTGAGACCAGCCAGAAAGTGAGCGCCAGCAAGCCCAGCCCCAAGGCGAGGCCCGTGATCCGGTGCAGGATCGACAAGGTATTGCCGATCTGCCAGCGATAGATTCCCAAGTGCGGCGACAGCGGCCGGGTGCGTGAGGTCATGTCTTTTTGGAGCGCGATGGGTTTCGTCAAAAGTCGATGCAGCGGCCCCGCAGCTCCCAGTCGCCGAAGCGCGTCGGCTCCGGTCCCTCGCGGCCGCCTACCTCACGTGGCGCCTCCGCCGGCTGCGCGGGCGGGGCGGTCGGCAGCTCGGAGATGGCGTTCTCTTTATCGTCGTTCGGCATCACAGGGTTAAATTGTGCCAGAAAAGCAGGCAAAGAAGTTGGGGCCCGCCGGGGTTGACAGGGCGCCTCGCCGGCCTCATTCATAAGGCGTGAGCACACGAGCGCCAGAGCTAGCCTATCTCTCCGTACTGCGCTTCGCGGGAGCGGACGCCCTCGCCTTTCTGCAAGGCCAGGTGTCGGGCGATACCCGCCGCCTGGCGGACGGATTTCCGCTACTGGCGGCCTACTCTTCGGCGCAGGGGCGTGTCGTGGCCGTGCTCCACCTGTTGCCGCATTCGAGTGGAGTAATGGCAATCCTGCCGCGTGAGATCGCGCTGCCGACGCTCGAGCGCATAAAAAAGTTCGTGCTGCGGGCCAAGGTCAAGATCGAGGATGTGAGCGATCAATACGCCGTCGCCGGCGCCTACGATGCGTCCGCTCTCGACCTCGGGCAACTGCCGGCGGCCGGTGCCGTGGCGGGCGGCGCCGCCTACCTGGAGCGCGACGGTATAGCGGTCGCCCGCGTAGCCGATGGGGCGCAAAGTGCGACCCCGCGCTACTGGGTCGTGCGCCGGCGCGAGGGTGATTCCGTGCCACGCGGCGGCGCGGCCGAGCACGGCGCGGAACTGGCGTGGCGGCTCGCGGACATTCGCGCCGGGATGCCCCAGGTGTTCGCCGCGACGTCCGAGCAGTTCGTGGCCCAGATGCTGAATCTCGATCTCCTCGACGCCATCAGCTTTACCAAGGGTTGCTACACCGGACAGGAAATCATCGCCCGCACCCAGCACCTGGGAAGAATCAAGCGCCGCTTATCGCGGCTCAAGCTGCCTGCGGGCTCCTGGTCGATTGGCCAGCCGCTGCGGCTCGCGGACGGGCGCACCGGCCGCCTCACCGAGGTCGCGCAGGTCGGCGAAGGTTACGAGGCGCTCGCCGTGCTCAGCCTGGACGCGACGGCCGCGAGCGATGCCGACACCGCGGCCGGCGAGACGATCTCGGCCGCGGAGCTGCCGCTCCCCTATCGCTAAAGGTCGATGATCTCCACCGCGTCGGCGGAGAGCTCCGCGCCGAAGAAACGACCGCCGACGCGCGCGAAGCGCTCGGCATCGTCGGTCGCCAGCCAGCGGATGCGACTGCCGTGGATGCGGCCGCGGTCGAGCGTCGCCGTCGGCGGCACCGCCATGCGCCCGGCCAACGCTCGCGCGGTGGTCGCCGCCGAATCGACGATCCGCACGTGCGGCGGCAAGACCCCGCGTAGGCCTTCGGCCAGGATCGGGAAATGGGTGCAGCCGAGCACCAGCGTATCGGGCGCATCGGCGGGGGCGAACAAGGGATCGAGATAGCGGTGCGCGATGGCTTCGGCGACGGGCCCGGAGGTCCAGCCCTCTTCGGCCAGCGCCACGAACATCGAGCAGGCGCGCGCCGAAATCCGCGCGGCCGGGTTGCGCCGGCGAATCTCCTCTTGATAGGCACCGCCATTGATGGTGCCTTCGGTCCCGATCACTGCGATGTGCTGCGACCGGGAAGCCGCGACCGCCGCCGCGGCACCCGGCTCGATGACTCCAATGACCGGCAGGTGCGGATAGCGTCCACGCAGCGAGCCGAGCGCGGATGCGGAGGCGGTATTGCAGGCCACCACGAGGGCGGCGATGCCGCGCGCGAGCAGAGCCTCCGCGCATTGCAATGAGTAGCGCAAGACGGTGTCTGCGCTCTTGGTGCCGTAAGGCAGCCGCGCCGTATCGCCGAGATAAATGAATTCCTGCTCGGGCAAGGCGGCGGCGAGCTCGCGCAGCACCGTGAGGCCGCCGACGCCCGAGTCGAATACCCCGATGGGCGCGGCGATCGTTTATAGCTCCGGACGCATGTGCGGAAATAGCAGCACGTCGCGGATCGACGGCGCATCGGCGAACAACATCACCGTCCGATCGACGCCCAATCCCAATCCCGCGGCCGGAGGCATGCCGTACTCGAGGGCGCGCACGTAGTCCGCGTCGTAGTACATCGCCTCTTCATCGCCGGTCTGCTTGCGCTCCACTTGCTCCTTGAAGCGCTCCGCTTGATCCTCGGGATCGTTCAGCTCCGAGAAGCCGTTCGCGAGCTCGCGGCCGCCGATGAAGAATTCCCAACGGTCGGTGATGAAGGGATCCTCGTCGTTGCGCCGGGAAAGCGGCGAGACTTCCGCCGGATAAGCGTAGGCGAAGGTCGGCTGGATGAGCGTGTGCTCCCCGGTCTTTTCGAAAAGCTCGATCTGCAGCTTCCCCGCCCCGTCGGTGCGCTTGTATGAAATCTTCATCGCATCGCAGACGCGGCGCAGGTACGTCACGTCGCGCAGCGACATGGGATCGAGGTCGCGATTGTTCGCGAGCAGGATCTCCTCGATGGTCATGCGGGCAAAGCTCTTCGACAGATCGATTTCGGTGCCCTGATAGCGGATCTTGCGCGAGCCGGCCAGGGTGTCGGCGAGCCCTTGGAAGAGCGTCTCGATCATTTCCATGAGATCGCGGTAGTCGGCGTACGCCTGATACAGCTCGAGCATCGTAAATTCGGGGTTGTGCTGCGTCGAGACGCCCTCGTTGCGGAAGTTGCGGTTGATCTCATAGACGCGCTCGAAGCCACCCACGACCAACCGCTTCAGATAGAGCTCGGGCGCGATCCGCAGATACATGTCCACGTCGAGCGCGTTGTGGTGCGTCTTGAAAGGGCGCGCCGCCGCACCGCCCGGGATGGGATGCAGCATCGGCGTCTCCACCTCGAGAAACCCGCGCGAATCCAGAAAAGCGCGCAGGTAGCGCACTAGGCCCGTGCGCATTTCGAATACCCGGCGGCTCTGTTCGTTGACGATCAGATCGACGTAGCGGCGGCGGTAGCGCAGCTCGGTATCGGCGATGCCGTGCCATTTGTCCGGCAGCGGCCGCAGGGACTTCGCGATCAGGACGATGCGCTCTGCGCGCACCGAGAGCTCGCCCGTCTTGGTGCGGAACAAGACCCCTTCGGCGCCGACGATGTCGCCCACGTCCCAGGTCTTGAACTCATCGTACGTCTCGCCGAGTGCTTGCTGCTGCAGGAAGAGCTGGATTGCCCCGCTCCCGTCCTCGAGCTTCGCGAAGCTCGCCTTGCCCATGACCCGCTTCGCGCGCATGCGTCCGGCCACGCTCACCCTGAGCTGCTCGCCCTCGAAGAACTCGACGCTCTTCTCCCCGTACACGTTCGAGAGATCGTCCGCGAGCGCGTTGCGGCGGAAGCCGTTCGGATAGGCGATGCCGCGCTCGCGCAGCTTCGCGAGCTTCATACGCCGTTCCTCGATCAGGTGATTGTCATCGTCGTCGCTCATAGACCTTGCTTGAGGCTCGCCTGCATGAATTCGTCGAGATCGCCGTCGAGGACCGCCGTGGTATTGCCGATCTCGACGTCGGTGCGCAGATCCTTGATACGCGATTGATCGAGTACGTAGCTGCGGATCTGGTTGCCCCAGCTCACGTCCGACTTCGATTCCTCGAGCACCTTTGCAGCCGCGTTGCGCTTGTTGTACTCGAGCTCGTAGAGCTTCGCCTTCAGCATCTTCATGGCGGTAGAACGGTTCTTGTGCTGGCTGCGCTCGCTCTGGCAGGCCACCACGATGCCGCTCGGAATATGAGTGATGCGCACGGCCGACTCGGTCTTGTTCACGTGTTGGCCGCCCGCGCCGCTCGAGCGGTACACATCGGTGCGCAGGTCCGCGGGGTTGATCTCGATGTCGATCTCATCGTCCACTTCGGGCGAGACGAACACCGAGGCAAACGAGGTGTGACGGCGATTGCCGGAATCGAACGGGGACTTGCGCACGAGCCGGTGCACGCCCGTCTCCGTACGCAACCAGCCGTAGGCGTGGTCTCCGGTCATGCTGATGGTCGCGCCCTTGATGCCGGCGACCTCGCCGGGGCTTTGATCGATGATCTCGGTCTTGATGCCGTGTCGATCGGCCCATTTGAGGTACATGCGTAAGAGCATCGCCGCCCAATCCTGCGCCTCGGTGCCGCCTGCACCCGCCTGAATGTCGAGAAAGGCGTTGTGCGAATCCATCTTGCCGGGGAACATCCGCTGGAACTCGAGCCGCTCGACGTCGGCGGCGAGCTTCTGCGCGTCCCGTTCGATTTCCGCTGCGGCCCCCTCGTCGGCCTCGTCGGCCGCCACCTCCAGGAGCTCGCCCGCATCGCGCAAGCCGCGGCTCAAGCGATCGAGATCGTGGACGACGTCCTCGAGCTTCGCGCGCTCTTTGCCGAGCTCCTGCGCCCGATCCGCATCGTTCCAGATGCCCGGCTGCTCGAGCTCGCGAGTGACTTCCTGCAAGCGCTCGTTCTTGTTGTCGTAATCAAAGATACCTCCTCAAGGAGACGGTGCGTTCCTCGAGATCTTTGATGAAACGTTTGAGCTGATTGATCTCCATAAGCCGGTCATTTTATCACTCATCGTACGTAGAGGTGCTGGCAATTGAGCTGCACGCTCTCCGTGCCGTTGTACTCGTTGATCTCCAGGCGGTACGCGAGCCCGATCGCCGCGCCTGGACGGACAAGGGTCGCGGGATGCACGGCCGCATCCGCGTAGCCGAACGCGATGGCATCGAAGCAGCGCGCTCCCGATGCGCTGCTGAACGCACCGCCCGCCCGTCCGCCGCCCGCCGTCGCGCCGCCCGCCGCCTCGCGCAACGAGAGCTTCAAGTGCCTAGCGCCGACCACGCGAACGTCGGCGACGATGAAGTCGCCGTCGAACACCGGCTCCGGAAAGCCCTGCCCCCAGGGTCCTGCAGCTTTCAGGGCGCGCGCGGTCGCAAGGCACATCTCGTCCGGGCACAACGCGCCGTCGCTGTGAATGACGCCGCGCAAGACGTCCCCGCCGGCGCGCGCCGCCACTTCGGCGGCGAAGGCTAAGCGGAAGGGCTCGAGGTTCGCCTCGGGCAAGCTCATGCCCGCGGCCATCGCGTGCCCGCCGAATTTCTCGATGAGCCCGGGATGGCGCGTCGCGACGCCGTCGAGCACGTCGCGTATGTGAATGCCGGCGACCGAGCGCGCCGAACCGCGCAGCGATCCACCCTCTGCGCGAGCGAAGGCGATCACCGGGCGATGCAGGCGGTCCTTGAGCCGGCCCGCCACGAGGCCGACGACGCCCTGGTGCCAGCCCTCATCGAAGAGACACACCCCGAGCGCCTCGCCTCCGGAGTCATCGAAGCGCACCGCCGCGGCGAGCTCGATTGCCTCGATCTGCATGCGCTGCTCGATCTCGCGCCGCTCGTCATTGAGCCGCGTGAGCTGCGCGGCGAGCGCCGTGGCCCGATCGGGCTCCTCCGCGAGCAGGCAGGCAATGCCGATGCTCATGTCGGTGAGCCGTCCGGCCGCGTTCAACCGCGGCGCCACCGCGAAGCCGAGATCCGCGGCGCTCATCTGATCGAGCCGCCGCCCGGCCGACTCGACCAGCGCGCGGATGCCGGGCACGCAGCGCCCCGCTCGAATGCGCCGCAAGCCCTGCGAGACCAGAATCCGGTTATTGCGGTCCAAGGGCACGAGATCAGCGACCGTGCCGAGGGCGACCAGATCGAGCAGTTCCGAGGCCTTCCATTCCTTCTCGCCCAGCGCGCGCGAAAGCGCCGCGACCACGTAGAACGCGACCCCGACCCCGGCGAGGGCGCGGCTGGCGAACGTCGAACTCCCAAGATTGGGATTGACGATCACGTCGGCGAGCGGCAGCGCGGCGCCCGGCAGATGATGGTCGGTGATCAGCACCGCAATGCCGAAGGCGCGCGCCGCCTCCACGCCCTCGATGCTCGAGATCCCGCTGTCCACGGTGACGATCAACGAAGGAGCGCGCTCTGCGGCGAGCGCCACGATCCCCGGCGTCAAACCGTAGCCGAACCGAAATCGGTTCGGAACGAGGAAATCCACGTGCGCGAACTTGAGCGCGCGCAAGGCACGCACGAGAAGCGCGCTGCCCGTCGCACCATCCGCATCGAAGTCGCCGATAATGAGGACGCGGCCCGCGCGGTGCGCGGCGAGCAGCTCCGCTGCGCTCTCCGCCCGCTCGAGCGTGTGCACCGGCAAGAGCCGCTCGAGCGACAGATCGAGATCATCTGCCTGAGCGACTCCGCGCGCCGCGTAGACTCGCCTCAGCACCGGGTGAAGGTCCGGAGCAAAGTCGAGCGGAGGACCGGGCGGACGCCGGCGGATCTCAATCGTCATCGATCAGGATCTCCCACCAGGGCCGAGTACGGCGCCAGAACCGACGCAGCGCGCGCGCGTTCAGGCGCACGCAGCGGCGCTGCGCGGACAGCGCGATGCTCTGCAGCCGTCCGGCCGACAGATCGGCGAGCGCGGGAGCGAGCCAGCGCTCCTCGACGGCGCGCCAGATCGGCGTGCCGGGCCAGTCGGGCACGGTGACCACACCCGATGTCGACGCGCCGGGATAGCTCGCGGCGCGCGCGAACGAGCCGAACAGCGGATCGTCGCCGGCCGTCCAGCCATGTACTACGGGCGGCTCGGCATCGGCCGCGCCTTCGCCCCACAGCCACAGCCCGGTGATGACGCGCCGCTCCGATTCGCGGCGCCGACGGTTGACCGCATGATCGAAGAGCCACATCTCGATTTCGCTCGCGAGGCGCTTGAGGCGCGGGGCATCCTCGCCGCGCGGCAGGTACACCCAGATATCGTGACCCGCCGCCTCTTCCGGCGCGCTGGTCGTCGCGTGGAGCGGAGCATCGAAGCGGCACAGGAGGAGCGTATCGCGCCCCCGCTCCAGTTTCACCCCGCCCCCGTCGAATACTCGGTTGAAGTCGGCCGCGAGGGCATCGGCCTCCGCGGGCTCGAGCTCGAGGATCCCGTCGGCCGCCAAGCTGACGCTGGTCATGCCGGCAAGCATGTGGACGGGGGTCGCCATGGACAGCCACGAGCCGGCGGCGCGGCTGGCGCTCGGCGCGAGCGCCGCTGTTGCTACGGACGGCACGGGCGCGCCGTCCGGGGCGATGAGTCGAAATGCCTGCGCTCGCCAGTCGGCGGCGTCGGTGGGAGGGTCCGCGCGCGCCAGCGGCCGCTCGAGCGACGGCGCGCGGATGTGCGTGTGCGCGCCGCGCGCGGTGATGCGAAAATACACGGAGGGCAACGGCGATCCTGATGCGAAGGAGAGGTATCTTACCGGGTTATGCGATTCACCCAGGATCCGAATTCGATCAGAAATCTAATTCGCTCCTACGCACCGGGCGAGATCAAGATCAATGACGAGGTGTTCCACGCACCGCTCATCGTCGGGTCCTCGTCGATTGCCTTAGGTCCCGCGGTCCGCGATGCCGCCGAGCTCACCGCCGCGCACACCGCTGACATCGTGGCGCTCGAGCCCGAGCTCGTGCTCATCGGCACGGGCGCCCGCCAGGTGTTCCCGGCGGCGGAGTTCGGCGCGCAATTCCTGCGCGCGGGCATCGGATTCGAGGTGATGGACACCGGCGCCGCCTGCCGCACGTTCAATGTGCTGGTGGCGGAGCATCGACGGGTGGTGGCGTTGCTGCTGGTCTGAAAGCGATCCAAAAGAAAAGAAAGGCGGGGCGCGACGAGTTGAGTAAGTTGGTATCGAGAATGTTTCTATTTCTTCTTGATCTTGTTCTGTTTTTCTCTGACCGAATCGAACCGCCGCGCCCCGCGAATGGACTTTTCCCCAACGACTCGCGTGAAAACATACGCCTACGCCGCAGGCAGCGTCAACGACCGTCGGCCGCGCACGGCCGTTTTGGGCGGTATTTATCGATATTGTTATGATACAAAACAATATCTTATACGATATCTCTCTAAATAATATTTGTTCATTTTCTGCCCGGTAAATAGGGCAGCGGGTCGACGGGCTTGCCGTTCAAGCGAATCTCGAAGTAGAGCGCGGGCGTCTGATGGGGACCCACCCCCATCTGCGCGATCACCTGGCCGCGGAGCACGTCCTGCCCCTCGTGCACCGTCACCTCGCGAGTGTGCGCATAGGCAGAGAGGAAATTGTCATCGTGCTTGATGATGATGAGATTGCCGTAACCGCGGATGCCGCTGCCCACGTACACGATGCGTCCGCTGCAGGCGGCGTGCACCGGCTGCCCGAGGACGCCCTCCAGCAGAATGCCGCCGCCGATGACGGCGCGCGGAGATTGCAGGAACGAGGTGGGCCACACCCAGCGTCCCGATGTCGGCTCCTCGGGCGACGGCCCCGTCGCGGCGCCCGGCGGCACGACCGGGCCTGGCGGCACGGCTGCGCCGGGGTGCCCGCTGGCGACACGAGGCGCAGACGGCGTAGCGATGCCTGGGGCGGCAGGCCGCAAGGTCAGGATCTGACCCACCGAGATGCGATAGTCCGGGCCGATGCCGTTCCAGCGCGCGAGCGCTCGGTAGTCCAGATCGTGGCGCCACGCAATACTGTAGAGGGTGTCCTGCGGCTGCACGACGTAGGTCTCTCGCTCGTAGTCGCCGTGCATCGCGCAGCCGGCGAGGCAGTAGAACCCGATGACGCCGACCGCTCGGGCGAAGCGCAGAGGTGCCCCTAGCGCTGCAGACCCGAGAGCAAGGGCACGAAGCTGACCGCCCCCAGCGACTCCCGCGAAACGCGCGTCTCGCTCTTTATGAAGCGCATGAGCTCCTGTCGTCCGTCGGGGCCGACCGGGGCGATCAAGCGGCCGCCCACTGCGAGCTGGTCGAAAAGGGCCTGTGGCACCTTATGCGGAGCGGCAGTCACCAGGATGCCGTCGAACGGCGCTCGGGCAAGCCATCCGACGTTGCCGTCGTCGTGCCGAAAGTGGACGTTCTTGATCTTGAGCTCGCGCAGCGCGCGCCGCGCGCGCGCGACCAGGCTGCCGATGCGCTCGATGGTGTAGATCTCCTTCACCAGCGGCGAGAGCACGGCGGTCTGATAGCCGCAGCCGGTGCCGATCTCCAGCACCTTCGGCGCAGGTCCCGCGCCGAGCAGCGCCTCGGTCATGCGCGCGACGACGTACGGTTGCGAAATGGTCTGACCGAAGCCGATCGGCAAAGCCGTATCCTCGTATGCGCGCGAGGCGAGCGCCTCGTCCACGAAGAGGTGCCGCGGCACGTTGCGGATGCGGTCGAGCACGCGCTCGTCGGCGATTCCCTGCTCCTGCAGCCGCTGCACCAATCGCTCGCGGGTACGTGCCGAGGTCATGCCGATGCCGGAGAGTCGCGGCCCTTGGATGAAGGTGCTCATGCCGACAGCCAGCGCTCGAGCTCGGGAAGGGCCGCGTGGCGCGTGAAATCGATCTGCAGCGGCGTGACCGAGGCAAAACCATGGGCGACGGCGTGAAAGTCGGTACCGGGGCCGGCGTCTTGCCCTTCTCCCGCGTTGCCGACCCAGTAGACGTTGCGGCCGCGCGGATCCTTCGCCCGCACGATCGGCTTGCTGCGGTGTCTCGCGCCGAGTCTCGTGACTTTGATGCCGAGCAGCTGGCCATCGGGCAAATCCGGCACGTTGACGTTGAGCATCACGGGTCCCTGCAGGGGTGTGACCGAGAGACGTTGAACCAAGCTCGCCGCGACGCCCGCGGCAGCGGCGAAATTCCGCGGGCTCCCCGGCTCGACGCATAACGATACCGCAATCGCGGGAAGACCGAGAAAGCGTCCTTCGACGGCGGCCGCTACCGTGCCCGAGTAAAGCGTGTCGTCGCCGAGGTTCGCCCCATCGTTGACGCCTGAGATCACCATGTCGTGCTCGAATTCGAACAGGCCCGAAATCGCAAGATGCACGCAGTCGGTCGGAGTTCCGGTGACGTAGTAGCAGTCGGCATCGTAGCGCGCCGCTCGTATGGGTACATCCAGGGTGAGTGAATTGCTCGCGCCGCTCCTGTTGCGGTCCGGCGCGACCACGGTGACCGCTCCGAGCGGTTTGATCGCCTCTCTTAGTGCCTGTAAGCCCTCAGCGCGGTAACCGTCGTCGTTGGAAAGTAGGATTTTCACTAAAGATCAATTAAAAGCCGGATGATGGCGGCCTGCGCCTTGCGGACTATACTGTAACGCTCCACACCCGGATAGCGGAGCTGGCGCAAGCCAGATCGCTGCACTATGGCAAAACCACGCTCTCGCCACGGCGGCGCGGCGGACAAGCACGGCAGCCCCGATGCCGAGGAAGCGCGCGTGTTTCGCGCCGCGGTGAGCGATGTGACCCCCTTGCCGACGCCGGCGCACCTGCCGCACGGCGATGCGCTTCCCGCGCCGCGCCGACGCACGAGGCGCCACGCTCCGATCGTCGAGTCCGAATCGCTGGGCGATGTGGTGGCGGCTGACGATGCACCGGGCGTCGCTACGCCGAGCGCGGCCGACCCGCTGTCGTTTCGCCGACCGGGCGTGCGCGATCAAACGCTCCGCCGCCTGCGGCGCGGCCGATACCCCGTGGAGGATGAGCTGGATCTGCACGGCTTGAGTCAAGCGGCCGCCCGCGACCAGCTCGCGGAGTTCATCACATCGAGCCGCCACGCGGGCCTCAAGTGCGTGCGCGTGGTGCACGGGAAAGGTTACCGCTCGGGCGCGCGCGGTCCCGTGCTCAAGATCGCCGTGAACACCTGGCTGAGGCGCCATGCCGACGTCCTGGCGTTCACCTCGGCGCGAGCCATCGACGGCGGCACCGGCGCGGTGTACGTGCTGCTGCGCTAATCGAGGTCGGAGTCGACGAAAGCCGGCTCAGCCAGGTCGCAAATCTCGCGCAGCACCGCCGTCGCGAACTGCCCCCTCCCGAGCGTGAAGCTCAAGGTCAGCGCCGCGGCTTCGAACTCCGCGGACAGATCGCGGATCGCGCAGCGTAGTGCGCGGCGCTCTTGCTCGAGACCCTCCTGCGCGAGGAGCTCGGCGACGGGGGCGAGCTCGCGCGCCACTTCGAGCTCGGTCTCGAGGGCGCGGCCTCCCGTGTGCAGCTCTCCGCGCCCCCACAAGGGACCCGATGGGTGGATATCGAATGCATGCAGACGCCGCTCGAGCTCCGGGTCCACGGCATCCACTCGAAAATGGCTGCCGCTGCCGTCGAGACTCGCGAGATCTCCGGGCGCGAGCCGCGACCATTCCGCGCTCTGCACCCGGCGCGCGAGCACGGCGTTGAAAATGAGGGCCCGTGCCGCCGAGAGCGTGAAGCCCCGCTCGGCTCTGCCCGCGGGGCCCTTCCCGCTCTGCACCCATTCCGCCACGCGGTCGAGATTGAAGCCGTCGCGGCCGAAGCGCTGCGCGCCGAAATAATTCGGTGCCCCCTGCGTACGCAGGGCCGTGAGCTTTTCCTCGAGCGCATCGCGCGGCCACGCGACCTTGCGCAGCCGGATGCGGAAGCGGTTGCCTCGGAGTGCGCCGCGCCGGAGCTTGCGCGCATTGAGCTGCGACTCGAGCACACGGAACTCGTCCGTATGCACCATGCTCCAGAATTCTTCGGACCCGCGAGCGGCGGGCAGGCTGAACCATTGGACGCCGACCGCGTGCCGGTCCTTGAGTCCCGCGTAACCCACTTCCGCCACCGCTACGCCGGCGTGGCGTGCGAGCTCGGCGGCTACCCAGCGGGTATTGGCTCCGCGCTTCTCCACACGCAGCAGCCGATGCGGCCCCGCGCCCGATGGAACGAAGGAGAGCTCCTCCTCGACTCGAAAGTCCTCGGGCTCGGTCTTGATCTCTCCGCCCGGGAGCGGCGCGCCGTGCGCACGCGGGGGCGACAAGGCGGCGCGCGTCCAGGCCTCCGCGCGCCGGCCGCGGGTGCTCACGTCCCCTCGAGCAGCACCGCAGCCTGTGCGGCGAGTCCTTCGCCCCGTCCGACAAAACCCATGCGCTCGGTGGTGGTGGCCTTGATATTGATGAGATCGGGCGCGACATCGAGGTCCGCGGCGAGATTCGCCGCCATGGCGCCGCGATGCGCGGCGATGCGCGGCGCCTCGGCGAGCACGGTGACGTCGGCGTTGACCAATCCAAAGTCCGCCTCGCGCAGCATCGCGGCAACGGTGCGCAGGAACAGCCGGCTGTCGGCACCCCGATAGCGTGGATCGGTGTCCGGAAAATGGCGCCCGATATCACCCTTGCCGAGCGCGCCGAGCAGGGCATCGCAGAGCGCATGGATCACCACGTCGCCGTCGGAGTGCGCGATGACGCCGCGATCGTGCGCAATGCGCACGCCGCCGAGCACCACGTGATCGCCGTCGCCGAACCTATGCACGTCGAATCCCTGGCCTATGCGCATTTTCGAAAACCTCGCTCGATTCTCCGCGCTTTGCAGTATGCGCGCCGCGGTTTGAAGGTCCGCCGCGCGGGTAACTTTGATGTTGAACGGCGAGCCTTGCACGAGCACCGCCCGCACGCCCTTGCGCTCCATCGCCTGCGCCTCGTCGGTTACCGCGACGTTCGAGCGCGCGGCGTCCTCGAGCGCGCGCTCGAGCGCGCCCAGAGCAAAGGCCTGCGGCGTCAATGCACGCCACAGTCCGTTGCGATCGACCGTTTCGGCGATGGTGCCGTCGCGCTCGCGCTTCACCGTGTCGACGACGGGCGCGGCCAGCACGGCGCCGCTCGCGCCCGCCTCGAGCGCCGCGATGAGCGCTGCGACGTCGGCCGATTCGAGACAGGGGCGGGCCGCATCGTGGACCAGCACCCAGTCCTCGGGCGAGGCCTGATCACGGAGCGCCTTGAGGCCGGCCAGCACGGATTCCTGGCGGGTCGCGCCGCCGATCGCGGTGAGGAGCTTGCCGGAGCCCCGCACGCGTTCGCGCCAGCGCGCGTCGTCGACGGCCACCACCACCACCACCCGCTCGATGCGCGGCTCGCGAAGCAGCGGGCGCAGTGAGCACTCGAGCACCGTTGCACCCGCAAGCGGCGCGTATTGCTTGGGTAGGCGCGATGCGCCGGGCGCCGCCGCGCCGGGCGCCGCCGCGCCGGCCGATGCTTCGAAGCGATCACCGCGCCCCGCGGCTGGAACCACGGCCCAACACCTACGCGCTTTATAGGGCGCGATCACTCGGCGCTGGCGGTGATGGGGGAGAGCGGGGCCGCGGGTGCTTGTGTCGCCGGAGTCACGATCTGATAGAAGGTCTCGTTGTTGCCCACCATGCCGAGCTCGCTGCGGGCACGCTCTTCGAGCGCGGCGAGGCCGACTTTCAGATCGGTCACCTCGGCAAGCAACTGGCGATTTCGGTCGCGCTGCTCAATGTTGGCGGCTTTTTGCGCCTCGATCGCTTGGTCGAGACGCCAGATCTCACGCATGCCTCGATCGGACACCCACAGGCGGTATTGCAGCAGACCCAAGCTGACACCCAAAATGATCGCGAAAATCCTCATGGGGTCAGTAGCTTAGCATGGATTCTTAACGAACTGGAACCGACAGTGCATTCTTGCCCGCAAATTTCGCTAGGGCGCCGAGCTCACCTTCGATGCGCAGCAGTTGATTGTACTTGGCGACGCGGTCGGAGCGGGACATGGAGCCGGTCTTTATCTGGGTCGCCGCGGTCGCGACCGCGATGTCTGCAATGGTGGCGTCCTCGGTTTCTCCCGAGCGGTGCGAGACGATGGCCGCGTAATTGGCCTTCGCCGCCATGTCGATCGCCGCGAGCGTCTCGGTCAGCGTGCCGATCTGGTTGGGCTTGATGAGGATCGCGTTCGCGACTTTCTTCGCGATGCCTTCGGCGAAAATCTTGGTGTTGGTCACGAAGACATCGTCACCCACGAGCTGCACCTTGTCGCCGAGCTTGCGAGTGAGACCGACCCATCCCTCCCAGTCGCCCTCGCTCATGCCGTCCTCGATGGTGACGATGGGATACTTGGCCACCAGCGCGGCGAGATAGTCGGCGAATTCGCCCGAATTGAACTTGCGTCCCTCGGAGGCGAGCTCGTAAACGCCGTCCTTGTAGAACTCGGTGCTGGCGACGTCCAGACCCAAGTAGATGTCCTTGCCCGCGCGATAGCCCGCCTTGTCGATGGCCTCGAGGATCACGCCGAGCGCCGCCTCGTTCGAAGGCAAATCCGGCGCGAAACCTCCCTCGTCCCCGACCGCCGTGTTGAGTCCTTGCGCATGCAGCACCTTCTTGAGCGCATGGAAGACCTCGGCGCCGTAGCGGACGGCCTCCGACAGCGACGGTGCGCCCAAGGGCAGGATCATGAATTCCTGGATGTCGACGCTGTTGTCCGCGTGCGCTCCGCCGTTGATGATGTTCATCATCGGCACCGGCATGACGGGCGCGGTGCCCGCGCCGAGATGACGGTACAGGGGAACCTTGCGGTCGCGCGCGGCGGCATGCGCGGAGGCGAGCGATACGGCGAGCAGCGCGTTCGCGCCCAGCTTGGATTTGTTTTCCGTGCCGTCCGCCGCGATCAGCTTCGCGTCGAGCCCGCGCTGGTCTTCGGCATCGTGCCCCACGACCACGCGCTGAATCGCGCCGTTGACGTGCTCGACGGCCCGGGTCACGCCCTTGCCGAGAAAGCGCTTCGGGTCGCCGTCGCGCAGTTCCACCGCCTCGCGCGAGCCCGTGGACGCGCCCGAGGGAACCGCGGCCCGGCCTTGCGCGCCCGATTCGAGCACGACGTCGGCCTCGACCGTGGGATTGCCGCGCGAATCGATGATTTCGCGGCCGCGGATTTCGACGATGCGACTCATAGCGAGGACTCCTCGAAGGGTTTTCTCTTCACGGCCTGATCCACCTCGACCAGCGTCGTGAGGAGCGACCCCATGCGATCCAGCGGCCACGCGTTGGGCCCGTCCGACAACGCTTTCGCGGGGTCCGGATGGGTCTCCATGAACAGGCCCGCGATACCGGCAGCGACGGCCGCGCGGGCGAGCACGGGAATGAATTCGCGCTCGCCCCCCGAGGCATCCCCCCTGCCGCCCGGCAGCTGTACGGAGTGCGTGGCATCGAACACCACGGGACAGCCGGTCGCGCGCATCACCGAGAGCGAGCGCATGTCCGACACCAGGTTGTTGTAGCCGAACGAGAAGCCGCGCTCGCACACCATGATCTGTGCGTTGCCGGTGGAGCGCGCCTTGTCGACCACGTTCTGCATCTCCCAGGGACTCAAGAACTGCCCCTTCTTGATGTTGACGGGCTTGCCCTGCGAGCAAGCCGCGATGATGAAATTGGTCTGTCGGCACAGGAACGCGGGCGTTTGCAGCACATCGACCACCTCGGCCACCTCCGCGAGCGGCGTGTCCTCGTGGACGTCGGTGAGCACGGGGACACCGATCTGCTTGCGCACGTGCGCGAGCGCCTTGAGGCCCTTCTCGAGCCCGGGTCCGCGAAAGCTCTTGCGCGAGGAGCGATTGGCCTTGTCGAAGGAGGCCTTGAAAATGAACGGAATGCCGAGCGTCTCGGTGATGTCGCGCAGACGCCCCGCCACGTCGATTACCAGCGCTTCGCTCTCGATGACGCACGGCCCGGCGATCAGAAAGAACGGCCGATCGGCGCCGACCTCGAACGAGGCGAGCTTCATGCCGTGGCGCGAGCCGGCTGCAGTGATTCGCGATAGGCCCGCGCCGCGCGGATGAATCCCGCGAACAACGGATGGCCGTCGCGGGGCGTCGAGGTGAACTCCGGATGGAACTGGCTCGCGACGAACCACGGATGGGAGTCGATCTCGATGAACTCCACCAACCCGTCGGCGGAGAACCCCGAGAACGTCATGCCGGCCGCGGCCAGCTCCTCGAGATAGTGGTTGTTGAACTCGTAGCGATGGCGGTGGCGCTCGTAAATCGATTCCCTGCCGTAGAGCGAGTGCACCAGCGATCCGGGCTTGAGGCGCGCCTCTTGCGCGCCCAGGCGCATGCTGCCGCCGAGATCGGATTTCTCGTCGCGCACTTGCTGGCCGCGCGCGAGATCCTGCCATTCCGTGATGAGCGCGATCACCGGATGATTGGTGGCGCGATCGAACTCGGTGCTGTTTGCGCCCTTGAGGCCCACGAAGCGCGCAAACTCGATGATCGCGAGCTGCATGCCGAGACAAATGCCGAGATATGGGATCCGATTCTCGCGCGCATAGCGAATCGCCTGGATCTTGCCCTCGATCCCGCGGTCGCCGAATCCCCCCGGCACCAGGATCGCGTCCATGTTGGCGAGCACGGACGGTCCCGAGCGCTCGATCTCCTGCGACTCGAAGTAGTGAATGTTCACGCGCGTGCGTGTCTTGATGCCGCCGTGCATCAAGGCCTCGTTCAACGAGATGTAGGAGTCGCGGATCTGCACATACTTGCCGACCATGCCGATGTCGACCACGGCCTCGGGATTTTGCTTCGCCGCCACCACGGCGCGCCACTCCGACAGATCCGTCGCAGGCGCGTGCAGGCGCAGCTTGTCGATCACGATGTCGTCGAGATCCTGCTCGTGCAGGAGCATCGGTATCTTGTAGATGTCGTCCGCGTCGACCGCGGAGATCACGGCGCGCTCCTCGACGTTGGTGAACAGCGCGATCTTGCGCCGCTGCTCGTCGGGCAGAGGCTGGAGGCAGCGGCACAGCAGGATGTCCGGCTGGATACCGATGCCGCGCAGCTCCTTGACCGAGTGCTGCGTCGGCTTGGTCTTGATTTCCCCCGAGCCGCCCACGATGGGCACCAGGGTGAGATGCATGTAAAGGACGTGGCTGTGCCCGAGCTCGACGCCCATCTGGCGGATCGCCTCGAGGAACGGAAGCGACTCGATGTCGCCCACGGTGCCGCCGATCTCGACCATGCAGACATCGGCATCGCCCGCACCCATGCGGATGCGGTACTTGATCTCATCGGTGATGTGCGGGATTACCTGCACGGTGGCGCCGAGATAGTCGCCGCGGCGCTCTTTGGCGATGACCCGCTCGTAAATGCGCCCGGTGGTGAAATTGCTGTTGCGGCCGGTGGTCGTGCGCACGAAGCGCTCGTAGTGGCCGAGGTCAAGATCGGTCTCGGTGCCGTCCGCGGTGACGAATACCTCGCCGTGCTGGAAGGGACTCATCGTGCCCGGATCCACGTTGATGTACGGATCGAGCTTCACCATGCTGATCTTGAGGCCGCGCGCCTCGAGGATCGCGCCGAGCGAGGCCGACGCGATGCCCTTGCCGAGTGACGAGACCACGCCGCCGGTGACGAAAACGAATCGAGTCATGAGTCACCGCCAAATAATAATCGCCAGCCGCGCCAAACGTTAAGGACGCGCACGGGCGCTAGCTGCCAAAGGAATTATTAAATTCGACGGGAGTTCAGGTTACCAGATCAGGCCTGCCTCGACAATCGCGGGGACCCACAATCGCGGGCGTCACGTCAGCGGCGGCGCATTCTCCCACACACAGCCCAGGCCCAAAATGTCCGGCGCCACGCTCGAGCGCGCATCCTGCCAGAGGTCGCCCACCGCGATCAGCGTATCGCCGGCATAGATCATGGGCAGCGCGTCGCGCAGCCAGGGCAGCACGCCCATGGCTTGGCACAGGTGCTGCACGCTCTGCGTGCGCGCGCGCGGGCCGGTCCTCAGCGTCTCTCCGCCCCGGCGCCGGCGCACGCACACCATCGCCGGGAGCCGCGCCGGGTCGAGTCCACCGGGGCGCAGAATCCAGCGCAACGCACCGAGGCCCGTGCCGAGCGCGAGGCGCGAGCCCGCCGAGGCATGCCAATCGAGCGGCTCACCGATCGCGGGCAGCACACAGGCGGTCAGGAAAAGCCGATCCCGATAACGGCGCAGCACGTGCTCGCCCCATTGAACGGCGGGCTCGTGATCGGCCTTTGCGTTAAGCATCTGACGCAGGGCCTCGTCCAGGCGCGCGGTGGAGGGGGGCTCGACCGCGGCTTGCTTGAGCCAGTGCCGCACCACGTGCAGCCGCTCGCGGTTGGGCAGCGCCCGCAGCCCCGACGCCGACAACGCCTCCCCGTCGCGCAGCCGCTCGAGACAACTTCGTGTCGAGGCGTCGAGCGAGGCCTGCGCCTCGCCGAGATGCTGCGCCGCTCGCGCGAGCGAGGCGGCTGCGGCGGGCCAGCGCCGCTCGATCCGCGGCCAGACCTCGCGCCGCAGGTAGGCCCGGTCGAAGCGCGTATCGCGATTCATCGGGTCATCGACCGCCTCGACCGCGAGTGCCTCCTTGAGCCGGTGCAGGTCGTCCGGCGCGACGTCGAGCAGCGGGCGCAGGTGCCACCCTGCGGCGAAGGGCCGGCGCACGGGCATCCCCGACAAGCCCTTGAGCCCGGCACCCCGCAAGAGCTGTAGCAGCAAGGTCTCGGCTTGGTCGAGCGCATGGTGCGCCGTCAATAAACATTCCCCAGGCTTCAAGACGCTCGCGAAGGCGCGATAACGCGCCGCGCGAGCCGCGGCCTCGATGGACAGGCCGCCCCGAGTATCCACCTCGACCCGCACCACCTCGAGGGGAACGTCGAAGCGCCGGCAGAGCGCCGCACTCGCATCCCGCATACTCAAGGACACCGCCTGCAGGCCGTGGTCGACGTGTACCGCGCGCAGCGGCAGCGAGCGCGCCGGCGCAGCGCATTCGCCCGACGGCGATCGAGCCTGCGCGAGCGCGGCCAAGAGGCAAGAGGAATCCGGGCCGCCGCTCAAGCCCGCAAGGAGGCCGGTGGTGCCGGGCGGCAAGATGTCCTCGAGCACGGCCCACAGGAGTTCCGCGCTGAAGCGCATGCGCTATCCGCCGCGAAACACGCCGAATCCACGCAACCGTGCCTGCCGGGCATCCAGGAGCGTGGTGATGGGTTGCTTGGAAAGCTCGGCCAGGTGCTTGACCATGCTTTGTTTGACGACCTCGGCCATGGCTTGCGGGTCGCGATGTGCCGCGCCATTCGGCTCCTTCAGTACCTCATCGACCAGCCCGAGCTTCTTCAGCCGGTCGGCGGTGCCACCCATGGCGTCGGCCGAGATTTCCTTCTTGTCGGTGCTCTTCCACAAGATCGACGCGCAGCTCTCCGGAGAGATGACCGAATAGACGCTGAACTGCAGCATGACCAGCCGATCACACACGCCGATGGCGAGCGCGCCGCCGGAGCCGCCTTCGCCGATCACCACCGAGAGAATGGGCGCGGCGAGATGCGACATCTCGAACAGGTTCCGCGCGATGGCCTCGCTCTGGCCGCGCTCCTCGGAGCCGATGCCGGGATACGCCCCCGGCGTGTCGATCAAGGTAACGATGGGAATGCGGAAGCGCTCCGCCATCTTCATGAGGCGCAGTGCCTTGCGGTAGCCCTCGGGCTTCGGCATACCGTAGTTGCGCCGCACGCGCTCCTTGGTATCGCGCCCTTTTTGATGGCCGATCACCATCACGGGCAATCCTTCGAGGCGCGCGAGTCCGCCCACGATGGCGAGATCGTCGCTGTACATGCGATCGCCGTGCAGCTCGTGCCAATCGGTGAAAATGAGCGACACATAGTCGAGGGTGTAGGGTCTTTGCGGATGGCGGGCGAGCTGAGTGATTTGCCACGGGGAGAGATTCGCGAAGATGCTCGTGGTGAGCGCCCTGCTCTTCCCCTGCAGCCGCTTCACCTCCTCCGCAATGTTGATGCTCGCGTCGGAGCCCAAGAACTTGAGCTCCTCGATCTTCGCCTCCAGCTCGGCGATAGGTTGTTCAAATTCCAAAAAATTCAGCGCCATGAAGAACTTTCCTCGCCGCGGATATCATTGCGCGGACCATACACCAAATACCAGCCATCCCGACCCACCAGCGCCGATAGTTTATCCAGAAGATCGCGCGACGGGCGCACCGACCAGCCGTCCGCCAGGTGCAGCCGTCCCGAGTACTGCGCGCGGTTGACGGCGATACCCACGGCGCAGGGCCCCTTGAGATAGGGCTTCAAGAGCTCCTCGAATCGGCTCATGCCCTGCGGGCCATCGAGCTCCTCGGGCCAGCGCAGCCACAGCCGCCGCGCGAAGCGCTCGCGCGCCCGGTCGATGTCCATGACGCTCTTCGCCTGCAGCCGCCACGCCTCGATGAAATCGTCGAACCGCAGCGTGCCCTCGACGATGAGGATCGCGTCCTTGACGACGATGTCGCGGTACTGCTGGAAGGTCTCCTCGTACAGGCTCACCTCGAGGCGCGCGCTGCGATCGTCCAGGATCAGTGTCACGCGATTCGGACGGCGGCGCACCTCGAGCACGAGTCCGGCAACGGTGGCCGGTTTTCCATGGCTCCAGCCGCGCTCGCCCGGCGCCGTCACGGGCTTCGGGCCGCCGACGTCGACGAGGCGCGCACTCACCAGGAACTTGAGGTCGGGCTCATAGGGCGTGATGGGATGCCCGCTCAAGTACAGGCCGAGCGTTTCGCGCTCGCCCGCCAGGCGCTGGGTCTCGGACCAGTCGGCGACCGCGCCGTGCGCGGCGGAGCTCAAGCCGAAGAGGTCCACCTGTCCCATGCTCATGGCGCGCGAGTCTTGCTCCCCGAGATGCATCGCGCGATCGAGCTCGGCGGAGAGCGTGGCGCGATTCGGGCCCAGCGGATCGAGGCTCCCCGACTTGATGAGGGCCTCGAGCACGCGCCGGTTGACCCGTTGCAGATCGATGCGCCGGCACAGCTCCGGGAGACTCTGATACGGACCGCGGGCATCGCGCTCGTCGACGATCGCCTGCACCGCGGAGGCACCCACGCCCTTGATGGCGCCGAGCCCGAAGCGGATGCTGTCCGCTCCGGCGACCTTGAACGCGTACACCGATTCGTTCACGTCCGGCGGATGCACGTTAAGGCTCATGCTCGCGCACTCGTCGATGAGCGTCACGATCTTGTCGGTCTTGTCCATGTCGGCCGACAGCACGGCCGCCATGAAGGCGGCCGGATAGTGCGCCTTCAGCCACGCCGTGTGGTAGGAAAGCACGGCGTACGCTGCGGAGTGCGACTTGTTGAAGCCGTATCCGGCGAACTTCTCCATCAGATCGAAGATGAGCGTCGCCTGCGCTTCACGCACACCGCGCGCGAGCGCTCCGCTCACGAACACCGAGCGCTGCTTCGCCATCTCCTCGGGTTTTTTCTTGCCCATGGCGCGGCGCAAGAGATCGGCTCCGCCGAGCGTATAGCCGGCGAGGATCTGCGCGATCTGCATGACCTGCTCCTGATACAGGATCACGCCGTAAGTCGCCGATAGGACGGGTTTCAAGTCCGGGTGCAGATAATCGATGGTCGCGCCGCTCGTGTCGTGCTTGCGCGCGATGAAATCGTCCACCATGCCGGACTGCAGCGGACCGGGGCGGAACAGCGCCACGAGCGCGACGATATCGCCGAAGCGGTCGGGCTGCAGCCGCCGGATCAGATCCTTCATGCCGCGCGATTCGAGCTGGAACACCGCCGTGGTCTTGCAGCTCTTCAGGAGCTGATAGGTTGCGGCATCGTCCATGGGAAGCGAGCGCATGTCGAGCGGCGGCTCATGCGCGTCGGCACGGATGGCGTTGATGTCGCGCACCGCCCAATCGATGACGGTGAGCGTGCGCAGCCCCAGAAAATCGAATTTCACCAGGCCCGCCGCCTCGACGTCGTCCTTGTCGAACTGGGTGACCGGCGTGCCGCCCTCTTCGCAGTAGAGCGGCGTGAAATCGGTGAGCACGGAAGGCGCGATGACGACGCCGCCCGCGTGAGTGCCGGCGTTGCGGGCGAGACCCTCGAGAGCGCGCGCGAGCTCGATGAGCTCGCGCACGTCCGCATCGCTCGTGTAGAGGCGCTTGAGCTCCTCTTCCTGCTCGAGCGCCTTGTCGAGCGTCATGCCGATCTCGAAAGGCACGAGCTTTGCGATCTTGTCGACGTAGCCGTAGTTGTGGCCGAGCACGCGGCCGACGTCGCGGATCACCGCCTTCGCCGCGAGCGTGCCGTACGTGATGATCTGCGAGACGCGCTCGCGGCCGTACTTATTGGCGACGTACTCGATCACGCGATCGCGGCCGTCCATGCAGAAGTCCACGTCGAAGTCGGGCATCGACACGCGCTCGGGATTCAAGAATCGCTCGAACAAGAGGTCGTGCTCGATCGGATCCAAGTCCGTGATGCCGAGCACGTAGGCCACCAGCGAGCCGGCACCGGAGCCGCGGCCCGGCCCGACCGGCACGCCGTGCTCGCGCGCCCAGCGGATGAAGTCCGCGACGATCAAGAAATAGCCCGCGAAGCCCATGCTGCAGATGACGCCGAGCTCGAGCTCGAGGCGCGCGGCGTATTGCTCGCCGTTGCGCGGCTCGGCGGCACGCAGCGACGGGGCCTCCTCGAGCCGCCGGGACAGCCCGCGATGCGCCTCCTCGCGCAGGAAGTCCTGCGTGGTCCGGCCGGGCGGCACCGGGTAGGCCGGCAGCATGGACGCACCGAGCTTGATCTCGAGCGAGCAGCGCTTGGAAATTTCGACGCTGTTCTCGATGAGCGCCGGGACATCGGCGAACAGCGCCGTCATCTCCTGCGGCGTCTTCAGGTATTGCTCTTCGGAATATCGCCGCGCGCGGGCCGCGTCGGTGAGGAGTGCGCCCTCGCGAATGCACACCCGCGCCTCGTGCGCCTCGAACTCCGCGCGCGTCAGGAAACGCACGTCGTTGGAGGCGACCGCGGGCACGCCGCGCTCGCACGCGAGATCGAGCACCGCCTCGCTATGGAACGCTTCGCCGTTGCGCCCGGTGCGCTGCACCTCGAGATAGAAGCGATCGCCGCAGAGCGTCTGCCAGCGGACCAGGCAGCGCGTCGCCTCCTCCGCGTTGCCGCGCGCAAGAGCCTGGCCGATGTCGCCCTCGGCGCCGCCGGACAGGACGATCAGGCCCTCGAGCGTGGCGGCCTCGAGCCACGCTCGCTCGAGCATCGGCGCGCCGCGCTGCCGCGCTTCGAGAAACGAGCGCGTCACGAGCTGGGTGAGATGCCGGTAGCCCGTGAGGTTCTGACACAGGAACACGATGCGCGAGGGCGGCGTGCGCTCGCCCGGCTCGCGAATCCAGGCATCGACGCCGATCAGCGGCTTGACGCCCGCCGCGAGCGCCTCCTTGTAGAACTTGACCATGGCGAACAGGTTGCACTGGTCGGTGAGCGCGACGGCGGGCATGCGCGCGGCCGCGACCGCCGCCATGAGCGTAGGGATGCGCACGATCCCGTCGATGAGCGAGTACTCGGTGTGCAGGCGCAGATGGACGAATTGACCCAAGGCTCTCACTGCTCCAGGTACGTTGCGAGCTCGGGGTCCTCGCCGACGTCGGGCACCCAGGAGAGATCGGGATCCCACTCCGCGGCGTCGGCGAGGGCGCCGAGCAGCGCCAGCACGGGTGTGAAGCTGCGGCGATGCAAGCGGCACGGCCCGTGCTCCGAGAGCCGCCGTCGATGCTCGCGCGTCGCGTAGCCCTTGTGGCTCGCGAACGCGTACTGGGGATACAGCGTGTCCGCCCGCTCCATGTATTCGTCGCGGGCGGTTTTCGCGAGGATCGATGCGGCGCTGATCGCGGGCTCCGTGGCGTCGCCGCCGACGATGGCGCGCGCCGTGACGGCGGCGCCCAGCCCGTCGAGCCGCGGCAGGCGGTTGCCGTCCACGAGGAGCTTGTGCGGACACAAGTGCATGGCGAGCACGGCGCGGCGCATGGCGAGAAAAGTCGCATGCAGAATGTTGAGCGCGTCGATCTCGGCCGGTTCCGCCCAGCCGATGCCGTAACAAAACGCGCGGCGGCGAATCTCCACCGCAAGGGCCGCGCGCGTCTCGGCGGAGAGCACCTTCGAATCGGCGAGCCCGGGGATGCCGCGTCCCGGACGCAGCACCACCGCGGCGGCGACCACGGGGCCGGCCAGGGGGCCCCGCCCCGCCTCGTCCACTCCGGCGATGCGCGCTCTCATTCCCTCACCGCCGTAGGGTTCCGTCGCTGCACCAGCTCGATGATTGCCTGCGCCGCGCGCTCGCTCGCGTCACGCTTGAGATCGACGTGTAGGGCCACGAACTCTTGCTCCAACTTCGCGCGTCGTCCGGCATCGTCGAGCCACATCGAGAGCTCCGCGCCGAGCGCCGGCGGGTCGACCTGTTCCTGAAAATACTCGCCGACGACGCGCCGATCCGCAAGTAAATTCGGCTGCGCGAAAAACTTGGATTTGACGAGATTCAGCTTGCGGAGCGCAAAAGCCGTCACCGGACCGGTGCGGTAAACCACGACCATCGGCCGCTTGCACAGCGCCGCCTCGAGTGTCGCGGTGCCGGACGCGACCAACGCCGCGTCGGCGGCGATCAGGGCGGCCTGTGCCTCGCCATCGATAAGCTTCACTTCAACTTGCGGCGCTAGGCGCTTGAGCGCGCGCGAGAAAATGTCCCGCACCGTGGCGCTCGCCATGGGCGCGACGAAGCGTATTGCGGGCCGGTGCTGCGCCAGCCAAACGGCGGTTCGCGCAAAGTCTGCCGCGAGGCGCGTCACCTCGCCGCGGCGGCTGCCCGGCAACAGCGCGACGACCTCTCCTCGGGGCGGTAAGCCCAGATGCGCGCGCGCCGCCGCGCGGTCGACGACGACAGGGATTGCGTCGGCGAGCGGATGCCCCACGAATTCCGCCAAGACCCCCTGATGTTCGTAGAACTTGCGCTCGAAGGGCAACAGGCACAGCACCAGATCCACCGACTCGTGGATCGTGTGCACGCGGCGCTGACGCCACGCCCACACCTGCGGGCTCACGTACTGCACGGTCGGGATGCCGGCCCGGTGGAGCTTGCGTGCGAGACGCAGGTTGGTATCGGGCGCATCGATGCCGACGAACACGTCGGGGCGGGCAGCGATGAAGGAAGCGCGCAGCCGCGAGAGCAGCCGCCACAGGCGCGGCAGCTCGCGCAGGACGTCGTACAGCCCCATGACCGCGAGCGACTCCGCGGGCTCCCACACCTCGCAGCCGGCCGCGCGCATCTTGGGACCCGCGACGCCGAAGAACTCCGCATCGGGCTCGTACCGGCGCAGCGCCTGGATGAGTCCGGCGCCCAGCGTATCTCCCGACGCCTCCCCCGCGACCAGTGCCACCCGCAGCGGACCCGACATGAGGCGCCTATCGAACCAGGCTGCGCGAGCTTGAGCGAATGAATTCGACGAACGGCCGTATCTCGGCCTCGGACTCGGCCGTGCGATCGAGCCGATCGAGCGCCTCCTCGAGCTTCAGGCCCGATCGATACAGCACGCGGTACGCACGGCGAATGTTGCGGATCTGCTCCGCGCTGAAGCCACGGCGCGTCAGACCCTCGACGTTGATGCTGTGCGGAACCGCCGGCCGCCCGACGGCCATGACGTAGGGCGGCACGTCCCGCGTCACCATGGTGTTGTGCGCGATGAACGCATGCGCGCCGATCCGCGTAAATTGATGCGCGGCAGAGAGCCCCCCGAGAATCGCCCAATCGCCGATATCGACGTGGCCGCCCAGGGTCGCACAATTTGCGAGAATGATTTGATTGCCGAGACGACAATCGTGTGCGACGTGCGCGTAAGCCATGAAGAGGTTGTCGTTGCCGATGCTCGTCACGCTCGAACCGGTGACGGTGCCGCGGTTCACCGTGACGGCTTCGCGGAACACGTTGCGATCGCCGATTTCCAGTCGCGTCACCTCGCCCTTGTATTTCTTGTCTTGCGGGTCCTCGCCGATCGAAGCGAACTGATAGACCTTGTTGTTCGCGCCCATGCGCGTCGGACCCTTGATGACGACATGCGGACCGATCCAGGTGCCCGAACCGATCTCGACGTCGCGGCCAATGACGCTGAAGGGGCCGATCTCCACGTCCGAGGCGATTTTCGCCCCGGACGCGACGACCGCACGCGCATCGATCATCCGCTCTCTCCCCCGTCCTCCGTCTTCGCTTTGCGCCGGTCCGGGGCACCCTTGGGTCTTGCGGCCGGCGCCTTGGTTTCGGGCGCAACCATGATCTCGGCGGAGGCGACCACGGCACCGTCCACCTCGGCGAGGCAGTCGAACTTCCAGATTCCCTTGAAGGCGCGCTTGAGCGTGCACTTGAGGATGAGCTGATCGCCCGGCTCGACGGGGCGTCTGAAGCGGGCATTGTCGATGGCGACGAAATAAAAGCGCGTGTCGGAGTCCGGCACTACCTCGACCGTCTTGAACGCGAGGATGCCGCAGGCTTGCGCGAGCGCCTCGATGATCATCACCCCGGGCATCACGGGTCGGTGCGGGAAATGACCGGGAAAGAACGGCTCGTTGAAGGTCACGTTCTTGATGGCGTGCACGAACTGGCCCGCTTGGCAGTCGATCACGCGGTCGACGAGCAAGAACGGATAGCGGTGCGGCAACTGGTGCATGATCGCTTCGATATCCAAGCCGCATCGCTCCGCCATCATTGCTCCTTTTCGCCGAATCGGCGCAAGTGTGCCACCATCCGCCGCCACGCACGCGTGGGCACGGTCGGCATCCCGCTCGAGTAGCTCCCCGGCTCGCGGATGGAGGCGCTCACCAGGCTGCACCCGGTGATCACGACATCGTCTGCAATGCTCAGGTGCCCCGCGATACCCACCATGCCGCCCACCCTGCAGCGCTTGCCTATCTTCGTGCTGCCCGAGATTCCGGTGCAGGCGGCGATGGCCGTATGCGCACCGATGCTCACGTTGTGACCCACCTGAATCTGATTGTCCAGCTTGGCGCCGTCGCCGATCACCGTATCGCCGATCGCACCGCGGTCTACGGTCGTGTTGGCGCCGATCTCGACGTCGTCGCCGATGCGCACGCTCCCCACCTGGGGGATTTTCACCCAGCTGCCGCCGTCCAGGGCGAAGCCGAAGCCGTCGGCGCCGATCACTGCGCCTGCGTGCACGAGGCAGCGGGCGCCGAGCTCGACTCCCGGATAAAGATTCACCCGCGCGACGAGGCGCGTCTCCTCGCCCACCCGCGCGCCCCGCTGCACGATGCAGCCCGGACCGACCCAGGAACGCGCGCCGAGCTCGACGTCCTCCTCGATCACCGCGAGCGCGCCCACCGTCGCCGACTCAGGGATGCGCGCGCCCGTCGCGACCACCGCGGTCGGGTGAATGCCCGGCGAGTAGTTGGGCTCCGGATACAAAAGCGCCGCCATATGCGCGAAGGCGAGCCGCGGGTTCTCGGTCACGAGCGCCGCGACCGGACATGCGGGCGCATCCGTCGGCGCGAGGACGACGGCGCTCGCCCGCGTCGTGGCGAGCTCACGCCGGTGGCGCGAGTCGGCGAGAAAGCTGAGCGAGCCCGGCGCCGCCTGCGCCAGAGTTGCTACATGCGAGACTCGGCAGTCCGGGTCCCCGCGCAGCTCCAGCGCGAAGCGCACCGCCAATTCGCCCAGGCTGAAATCCTCTTGCACTGGCGCACATCCCCGTGCGAAAGGATCCTGCGGCTATTTGTTGCTGCCGGTCGGCTTCGCCGGAGCTGCGGGCGCCTGCGTCTTCGGCGGGCTAGCCGGAAGCGTGGCAGGCTTACTCTGCAGCACCGTGAGCACGGCGGCCGTGATGTCGAGAGGCTGCTTCGCGAACAGCACGCCGTCACCCAGCACGAGGTCGAAACCCTGCGCATTGGCGTAGGTCTGGATCTCCCCGAAGAGATAGCGCTGTACCTTGCCGAGCTCCTCGTTCTTGCGGGTCGACGCGTCGTCCTGGAACTCGCCGGCCTTGCGCGAAAATTCGCGCTGCTGGTCGCGGAAGGTCTTTTCGGCGTTGGTGCGATCGGCCTCGGACATGACCGCGCCCTCCTTCTGCAACTTGTCCTCCTTGGCCTTCAGATCGGTCTGCATGGTCATCAGCTCGCGACGGCGCGGTCCGAATTCGTTCTCGAGCGATTGCATGGCTGACTTGGTTTGCGGCGCCTCTTCCAGCAGCTTCTGGAAATTTACGTAGCCGATCTTGGTTTCCGCGCCCGCCTGGCCGGCCGCGAGCAGGCCGCAAGAACAGAGAGCCAATAGGGCGATGCTTCGATTGAAAGTCGACATGTTTGCTTTTGGGGACCTCGAGTGATGGTAGGTCAAAACGCCTGACCGATAGAAAACTGAAAACGCTCCGTTTCGTCGTTGAATCTCACCGTGTCGCCGGGATAAGCATTCAGCGGGATGCCGTACGAGAAGCGGAACAGGCCTAAGGGCGCGAGCCACTGTACCGCGATCCCGGTCGATCTCTTCAGGCTATCATAACTGAAGTGGTAATTGACCGGCGTAATGTCGTCCTCGCCCAGGAATTTGACCTTATTGCCCGTGTAAAAGACGTTCCCCATGTCGTAGAACCAACTGACCCGCGCGGCGCTCTTCCACTTGTCCGGGACGGGAAACAGCAGCTCGAAGCGGCTGATGACCCGGAAATTGCCGCCGAATGGATTGCCGATGCCGATATTGTCGCGGGGGCCCAAGGTGCTCTCGCGGTAGCCGCGGACGCTGTCCGGACCGCCGGCGAAGTAGTTCAAGTACGGCG
>Ga0302324_100001064_pt1 | contig 68096 bp, 61 predicted proteins | sample Palsa_T0_1_FD_201949 | JGI IMG/M metagenome (GOLD analysis project Ga0302324, IMG submission 201949) | Peat permafrost microbial communities from Stordalen Mire near Abisko, Sweden - Palsa_T0_1 | ecosystem: Environmental > Terrestrial > Soil > Palsa > Peat permafrost | place: Sweden: Abisko...
CCCTCCGCCGGCATCAGGTCGAAGAGCTCGCGCACATCCTGAACCCAGCTGGCGATCACATTGAGCTCGCTGGTGGTGTCACCGGCGTCGTAGCGCTCCACGGCGAGCGACAGCCGCTCCTGCATCGCGGCGCGGGCGGCCTGGTCGCGGTGGCCTGGGGCCTCGGCCGCATCAAGGGCGGTGAGGGTCGCGCGTTCCAGGCCGGCCCGTTCAGCGAAACCGTCCGGGCTGAGGTCGGGGACCTCATGGTCGTGGCCGTCGATCCCGGCGAGGGCGGCCTGGAACGGGTCTAGGGCGGCCGCCCGGTCTACATACTCCGCGGCGATGGCGTCGATCGACGGCATAGCCGGAAACACTAGCCCACGCATCCTTCTCCCGGATGCCCCTCTTTGCCTGATACGCCCCCGGAAGCAACCGGACGCCCGGTGCGGCGCTTCCACGTCCCCGGCTACACGATCGCCGCTCTATAGCAGACGGCATAACTACCTGTTCTGGCGCCGGAACCCTAGTCCGGGGTTCAGCTCGAGCTAGACGCGAATATTCGGCGATCGGGTGTTGGACGCCGCGATAGTCAGGCCGCCGTGGTGACCTGGAGTAACCAGAGTTGCGTGAGCAACTGAGTGCTTATGCCGCCGCCGCTCCCATTGCGCTGGTCGTCACCGGTCCGCAGGGCGGAGCGCTTCGCGGGTATGGCTAGCCGAGGCTGCAGCGGGCCGCCCCCCTTCCGCCGCTGCCCTGATGACGGCATGAACTTTTGCCTCCGGGAAGAACACGGTGAGAGTCCTCGCCGCGGCCAGAGCCCGGTCGCGGGCCTCGCCGCCGAGCTGGCGAGTTGCCCGCACGGCATAGATGGCCGCCCGGCGGCGGACACCCGCGCGGTAGTGCCCGATGTCCATGCTGATCGTTACGCCGTGAGCGTCCGCCAGCTCCAGCGCCCCGGCGGTGATCTTCTTGCCCTTGGCCGAGTTGCACTCCTGGTGCAGCAGCTGCAGATTCCAGCGGCGATGCGGCCCGCCGTACACCCTGGGGATGATGTGATCGATCGCGGTGCCGCGCGGCGAGTCCGGCAGGCAATCCCCGCACCACGGGCAGCGCCAGTGCTGCAGCTCCGCCAGTTCGGTCATGAACGCCAGGCTGTGCGATGCCCACGGCACAACCTCGTCGTCAGGCTGCCCCGCACCAGCCCCGGCGCCGAACGGCCAGCGGCAGAACCTCTCCCCGGCAGGCACCGGCAACCCGCACACATCGCACCAGCCAGGCTCCGTAAACATGAGGTCAAGCTAACCGGACGGTCGGACATCACGGCAGTTGCGATGAGTAGCGAGGAGGGCACCGCGACGGCCGACACGCAGCGTGATCTGCAGATGCCGATACCCGGGCAAGCAACTTTGCTGGGTGGCGTGCTGTGCACGAACCGCCGTTCGGCGCGGCTTCGTGATCGCCAGCGCTGCTAGTTACATGGGTGCTCGAACGGGTGATCTGTGCGTGGCTGGGCCGGTTGCCGGCGTCTGGTTGTAGCCAAAGAGAGGCGATTGGCTGAGTCAGGTCGTGCGCTGACTGGGGTGCATGGAGGCGGGGTGATTTGGTGGCTTGCGGAGGTATTTGGGAGGTCACGCTAACGGTAGCCTTGAATGGTTCTGCGGCGGATGAATCCGGGGCCGGGGGGTGATGCAGATGGGCCGAGTGTTTGTTTCCCACACCTCTGATATGGAGTGGTTCCCGGCGGGCCGGTCGTTCGTGCAGGCTGCCCTGGATGCGGTGAACCGGGCTCAGATGACGCCGGTTGACATGCGCTATTTCGCCGCGCGCGAGGGAAAGCCCGCAGACTACTGCCGGCAGCGGGTCCGCGAATGTGAGATCTATGTCGCGGTCATCGGGTGGCGGTATGGCTCGATGGTGGCGGGCGAGGCGGTGTCGTACACGGAGCTGGAGTTCGAGGAGGCCAGCGCCGCCGGGCTGCTGCGGCTGGTGTTCCTGCTCAGCGAGAGTGCCGGGCTGCCGGATATGCTGACGGATGCGGATCGCGGTGCGGTGCAGGGGTTCCGGCAGCGGTTACGTGATGCCGGGCTGGTCGTGCGCGCGTTCGCCTCCGCTGACGGTCTTGAGCTTGAGGTGTTCCAGGCGCTGACGGAGGCGACCTCCGGGGGGGCGCGCGGTGAGACGGCGCCGCCTGCGCTGGAGGTGCGGTACTCACTGCCGCCGGACACGGCGGCGTTCACCGGCCGGGACGAGGAACTGGGCCGTATTGCCGCTGCGGTGGCGGATGCTGCCGGGGCCGGCGGCGTGGTGGCGATCCATGCGATCGGCGGGATGCCCGGGATCGGGAAGACCGCGCTGGCGGTGCATGTGGCTCATCTGCTGGCCGGCCGGTTCCCGGACCGGCAGCTGTTCATTGACCTGCATGCTCATACCCCGGGGCAGGCACCGGTGCTCCCAGAGGCGGCGCTGGCCGGGCTGCTGACGGCCTTGGGGGTGGACGCCCGTTACCTGCCTGGGGACCTGGCGGGGCGGGCCGGGCTGTGGCGGGACCGGATGGCAGGGCAGCGGGCGCTCCTGGTCTTGGACAATGCCGCCAGCAGCGCCCAGGTCAGTCCGCTGCTGCCGGGGGGTGAGGGCTGCCTGGTGCTGGTCACCAGCCGCCGGCACCTGGGCGACCTGCCCGGGGCCGTTGTCCCGGTACAGATGGGTGCCCTGCCGCCCGGCCAGGCGCGGGCGATGTTCGTCCGGCTGGCTCCCGCCGCCGCTCAAGGTCCGGCCGCGGCGGTGGAGGAACTGACCCGGCTGGCCGGGTACCTGCCGCTGGCGATCTCGCTGCTGGCCCGGGTCTATGCCCGGCACCCGTCCTGGACCCTGGCCGACCTGGTCCAGGAGACCACGGCGAGCCTGCTCACCCTGACAGCAGAGGAAGACAGCGTCGCTGCGGCGTTCGAGGTGTCTTATCAGTCCCTGGCCCTCGGCCAGCGGCAGTTTTTCCGCTGCCTGGGCCTGTACCCGGGTACCACGATCGACGCGTACGCTGCCGCTGCCCTGGCTGGCGTCCCGCTGACGGAGGCCGCCGGGCAGCTGGAGATGCTGCAGGGTGAGGGCCTGCTGACCGAGGCTGGCTACCGGCGGTATGGCATGCATGATCTGATCCGCCGCTACGCCCGGGACCTCGCCGCCTCAGGCCCGGAGACCGAAGCCAGCCAGGGACTGGAGCGGCTGCTGGATTACTACCAGCACACCGCCGCCATCGCCGATGCCTTGCTGGCCTGGCGGCCGCGGATCAGACCCGCCTCGGTGGTCATGTCACCGCCGGCCGCTGTCCCTGACCTGCCGGACCGCCGGCGGGCGCTGGAGTGGGCGCGGGCCGAGCGCGCTAACCTGCTCGCCTGCCTGGATCACGTTACCCGGGCCGGCCAGCTCGCCCGGGTCATCGCCCTGACCGCCGCCATGGCTGCTCTCCTGCGAGCTGACGGATCCTGGGCTAGCGCCGCCGCCCGCCATGCCACCGCTGTCCAGGCCGCACGCCACCTCGGCGACCGGCCGGGCCGGGCCAGCGCCCTCACCGAGCTAGGGGACACCAGGCGGCTATCCGGGGACAAGCGGGGCGCGGCCGAGGCACACGAGGCGGCGCTGGGCATCTACCGCGACCTCGGCGACCGGCCGGGCCAGGCCAGCGCCCTCACTGAGCTAGGGGTTGCGCGGATCGATCTGGCTGGCTATCCGCAGGCGGCCGAGGCGCTGGAGGAGGCGCTGGGCATCTACCGTGACCTTAGCGACCGGCTGGGTGAGGCCAGAGCGCTCAGTGAGCTGGGCGAAGTGCGGCGGCTGTCCTCGGACTACCGAGGGGCGGCCGAAGCACAGAAGGCGGCGCTGGGCATCTACCGCGACCTCGGCGAACGGCTGGGTGAGGCCATCGCCCTCACTCAGCTGGGAGTCGTGCGGCGGAAGACGGGGGACTACCCGGGCGCGGCCGAGGTGCTGGAGGAGGCGCTGGTCATCTACCGTGACCTCGGCGACCGGCTAGGTGAGGCCAACGCCCTCTACCAGCTAGGCGCCGTACGGCGGCTGACCGGGGACTACCGGGGCGCGGGAGAGGTGCTGGAGGAGGCGCTGGGCATCTACCGTGACCTCGGCCACCGACTCGGTGAGGCCAACGCCCTCAGCGACCTGGGCGCCATGCGGCGGGAGACCGGGGACTACCGGGGCGCGGGAGAGGCGCTGGAGGAGGCGCTAGGCATCTACCGCGACACCGGCGACCGAGGGGGTGAAGCCGAGGCGCTCAACGATATAGGGGCGGTGCACCGGGTCCACGGAGACCTGGACCAGGCAATGGAGTGTCACCGGCAGGCCCTGGACCTGGCCCGCGAAATCGGCAGCGCTTGGGACGAAGCTCACGCGCTAGCCGGCCTGGGCCGCTGCGCACTGGCCGCCGGCGACACCGACGGCGCAAAGACTCGCCTGCGGCAGGCACGGGACATCTTCCAGCAGATCGGCGCGGCCGAGGCCCCCGGCGTGGCCACCGAACTCGACGCCCTCAGCTAGCCAAGCCCCACTGCGGCTGACACGCTCCCGGCCTCAGGGCGGCCGGCGGGCACAAGCTGGCTGCGGCCAGCACCTCGGCGCCGAGTCCATCCAGGCCAGGCAAAGTTCCAGCCGAAGAACCCTCAAGAACATCACGCCGAAAACAATTCCTGACGAACTCGAGTTCCGCGGTCGCCCCGCTGCCGGTTGCCACTTTACGAGCCGAACAGGATATTCTGTGCGCCTCAAGCCAGCACCAGCGGCCGGATAGCGCTGTGCCCTATTCGGCGATATGCGCCAGCGCACGGCCAGCTGCAGCCGGCCTCGTTCACCCTGCGTGACAGCTCCTGGCCGACTAGATGGCTGCCGCCGGGACACCGCAAAGGCTGCCGTGTTAGTGAAGCAGCTCCGCTAAAACTGACCGCATCGTCCGTGCAGGTCTTTACCCTCAGGGCTCAGCCGGGGACGACGACCACGCGGTCGCCGCCTTCCTGCGCCGTCGTCCATGCGGCTGCGACCCGGGACAGCGGGACGACGCGGGCGGGCACCGTAATGACGCCGTCCGCGATGTGCTGGATGTAAGCGGGCAGCTGCTGCATGATCTCGGCCGTCGACGCCGAGCCCGCGCCGCTCCCGCTGATCCGGATACGGCGGCTGCGCAGCAGCGAGGACGGCACGGCCGCCTCGGGACCGGCCATGGCGCCAATCTGCACGTAGGCAATGTCACCCGTGTCCTCCGACAGGCCGCGACCGCCGAGGGCGCGGAACGCCGACTCGGCCGGCGATCCCCAGGCATAGTCCAGCACCAGGGACGGGGACGCGCCGTCCAGGGCCGCCGTGATCGCCTCGGTATCAGCTTCCCCGTCGCCGGTCAGCCGGGCCGTCGCCGCCGCGCCGCAGTCCGCTGCCCTGGCCAGCCTGGCCTCGCTGCGGCCGGCCGCCACCACCCGGTCCGCGCCGAGTACCCGGGCGTTCTGGACCGCCAGCAGGCCCGCCATGCCCGTCGCGCCGAGCACGAGCACCACGCCGAGCCCGCTGACCTCGCGCGCGCGGGCCGTCAGCGGCAGCCACGACGAGAGCCCGGGGTTCAGGCCCGCCGCCACCCGCACGGGGTCAGCGCCGGCCGGCAGCTGCAGCCGCATGCCCCCCGGCACGCTGATGCGCTCGGCGAGCGTGCCGTAGGGCGGGACGGGGTAACCCGTGTACACCAGCGCGCCGTCACTCGTGCGGGCCACCGCATCGACGCCGGGGATCATCGGCCAGACGCCCGCGCTGCCATAATGCCGGCCGCCCGCGAGAGACCGGACGACGGGATGGATACCCGAGGCGACGAGCTCGACAAGCTCGCGGCCCTCCGCCGCTGCCGGGTCGTCGAAGTCGGCGTACTCAGGGGTTCCTCCTGGGCTGCTCACGACGGCTGCCTTCATGGCGATCCCTTCCTTAACAACGTTAAATTATCTGGGCTGAGAGTACCATTGAACATTGTTAAGTTGTCAAGCCGAGGCGGTTAGGCTGACAGCATGGCGCGCGGGCTGACCAAGGCGAAGATCGTGCAGGCGGGCCTGGATGTGCTGGACGAGGCCGGCCTCGACCGGCTGACCGTCCGGGCCGTCGCCGCCCGCCTCGGCGTGCAGGCGCCGGCCCTGTACTGGCACGTCCGGGACCGGCAGCAGCTGGTCGACGAGATGGCGACCGAGCTCTGGCGCCAGCTCGCGCGGGAGCTGGCAGCGCTGCCCGAGACGACGCCCTGGCCCGACGGCATGCGCGCTTTCGCCAGCTCGGCACGGCGCATCCTGCTGTCCCACCGCGACGGGGCGAAGGTCTTCACCGGCACCTATCTCACCGACACCGACTTGCTGCGCGCCCAGGAGGCGCCGCTCGCCCGCATGATCGCGCAGGGATTCTCGCTCACCGACGTGATGCGCGGCTACTCCCTCGTCTACAGCTTCGTGGCCGGGTTCTGCATCGAGGAACAGGCCGTCGCGCAGGCGGTCGGCGCCGGCGACGAGCGGTACTCGCTGGAGCGGCGGGCCGAGCGGGTGGGCGACGGGCAGACGCCGCTGGTGCTGCAAGCCGGGCCGGAGCTCTTCGGCGACCCGGATGCCCGGTTCGACGACCTCGTCGGGGTGCTCATCGACGCGATCGACCGCATGCGCCGCTGACCGGGGCGGCCGGCGGCCAGTCAGGCCGGCGGGTTCTCGCTGTCCAGGGACGCCATCCCGCCAGCGTCATAGCGGTCACCGGCCACCTGGCCGGCCGGCACGGCGGCCTCGATAGCGGCCAGCTCGCCGGCGGTCAGGGTCAGCTCAAGCGCGCCGAGCGCCTCGGCCAGCCGGTCCCGCCGCTTGGTGCCGATCAGCGGGATGATGTCGCCGCCGCGGGACGCGACCCAGGCGATGGCCAGCTGCGCGGTTGTCACGCCCCGGTCGCGGGCGATCTTCTCGAGCGCGGCGAGCAGGTCAAGGTTGCGCCGCAGGTTCTCGCCCTGGAACCGGGGATACCGGGACCGCGGGTCGCCGGCGGCGATCTCGCGGGCGCTGGCCGTGGACAGCAGGCCGCGGGACAAGATTCCGTAGGCGGTCACGCTGATGCCGAGCTCGCGGGCCGCGGGCAAGATCGCCGCCTCGATGCCGCGGCTCATCAGCGAGTACTCGATCTGCAGCGCGCTGACCGGGTGGACGGCGTGCGCCCGGCGGATCGTCTCCGCGCCCATCTCGGACAGCCCCAGGTAGCGGACGTAGCCAGCCTGGATCATCTCGGCGATGGCGCCGACGGTGTCCTCGATCGGCACCTTCGGATCGAGCCTGGCCGGCTGGTACAGGTCCACGTGGTCGGTGCCCAGCCGCTGCAGCGTGTAGGCAAGGGAATTCTTCACCGCCGCCGGGCTGGCGTCGTAGCCGACGAAGGCGCCCCCCGGAGCCCGCTGGCCGCCGAACTTCACCTGGATGAACACGCTGTCGCGATCAGTCCCGCGGAGGGCATCGCGCAGCAGCATCTCGCTATGGCCCATGCCGTAGAAATCGCCGGTGTCCAGCAGCGTGATCCCGCCGTCCAGCGCCGCGCGGATGGTCGCGATGCTCTCGGCTTCGTCGGCCGGCCCGTAGACGCCGGACATGGCCATCAGCCCCAGGCCGGCCCGCGAAACCCGCGGGCCGCCGCGGCCGAGCGATACTGCCTGCATAGCTCTCCCGTTCTGCGCTCAGCTGGCCGGACGCTGCCGGCGGGCGTGCCCGGCCGCCGGTGCCCGGCCGCCGGCAGCCCGGCCATCGCGCCCGGCGCTTGCTATTGACGAATTACATACTTACAGATTGTCGGCAGTGTAGACCCGCTCCCCCTCGACGCAGGTGAGCAGGACGCGGGTGGCCGCGATCTCGCCCGGCGGGCCGTCGAAGGGATCCCGGTCGAGCACGACGAGGTCGGCCAGCTTGCCCGGCTCGATGGCGGCGGTCTCGTCGTCGAGATGGTTCACGTAGGCGGAGCCCGCGGTGTACGCGGCGAGTGCCTCGGCCAGGCCGATTCCCTGCTCGGGCAGGAACGGCTCTGCCTCGTCACCGCTGGCGCCCGGCAGCGCCCTGTTCACCGCGACATGGATGGCCCGCAGCGGGTTCGCGCTGCTCACCGCCCAGTCGCTGCCCGCCGCCAGCCGGGCGCCCGACCGCAGCAGATCGCCGAACAGGTACTGCCGCGCGGTTCGCTCCGGCCCGATGAACGGAATGGTCAGATCGTCCATCTGCGGCTCGTGCGCTGCCCAGAGCGCCTGCACGTTGGCGGTGACTCCCAAAGCGGCGAAACGGGGCACGTCGTCGGGATGCATGACCTGAAGGTGAGCAATATGGTGCCGGTGATCGCTGCGGCCGTTGGCGGCGCGGGCCGCCTGCACCGCATCCAGCGCCTCGCGGACCGCACGGTCGCCGATGGCGTGGAAGTGCACCTGGAATCGCTCGGCGTCCAGCCGGGTCACGACCTCGCGCAGCTCCGCCGCATCGACATAGGAAAGGCCGCGGTTGGCGCTCTGGCAGCCGCACGAATCCTGATAGGGCTCGATCATCCCGGCGCTGAAGTTCTCGGCCACCCCGTCCTGCATGATCTTCACCGTGTTCGCGCGGAACCGGCCTGCCTGCCCCTGCTCGCGCCGGCCGAGCAGGTCGGCGAGCTGGTCGCCGCCGCGGTGCCGGTCCCACCACAGCGCTCCCTCCACCCGGGCCGTGAGCTGGCCGCTCCGCGCGGCCGCCAGGTAGACCGGCAGCGGGTCGGCCGAGCCGAGATAATCCCCGACAATGGCGTCCTGCCAGGCGGTGACTCCCCTGGCGTGCAGGTGCGCCTGGGCGAGCAGCAGGCCGGCCAGCCGGTCCGCCGCGCTGACCGGCGGAACGAGCGCGGCGACCAGCGTGGCGGCGCCCTCGTGCAGCGAGCCCTGCGGCCCGCCGCCGGGCTCGCGCTCGATCCGGCCGTCCGGCGGGTCCGCAGTGCCGGCATCGATTCCGGCCAGTTCCAGCGCGCGGGTACTGGCCCACGCCCCGTGCGCGTCCCGGTTGAGCAGGAATGCGGGCCTGCCGCCGGTGACCTGGTCGAGCAGCTCGCGGCCGGGCGTCCCGCCGGGGAACCACTCCATCCGCCAGCCGGCGCCGGCGATCCATGGCAGCTGGGGATGGGACTTTGCGTAGGCCCTGATCCGGCCGAGCGCCTCGTCCAGGGTGGCCGCGCCGATCAGGTTGCAGCCGATCATCGTGACGCCGGCGAACGCGGGATGCACATGCGCGTCCTGGAATCCGGGCAGCAGCGCCCGGCCGCGCAGGTCGATGACTTCGGTGGCGGGGCCGGTCAGGTCGCGGACCTGCGGGTCGCCCGCCGGCCCGACCGCAACGATCTTGCCGCCGGCGACCGCGACGGCGCTGGCCGACGCCGCGCCGCCGGCCGCCGGGCCGCCGCGAGACGCCCGGCTGTCGCGTCCGGCCGGGCCGCCGCGTCCGGCCGGCCGGCCCTGGGCAGCCGGGCCGACCGGGACTAGCCGGCGGCCGGCCCGGTCAGCGGTGTAGACAGGCCCGCCGGTCAATACCAGGTCGGCGTGCAAGCCACGCCTAGGCCGCACACTCGCGGCAGACCAGCAGGTTGCCCCGGCTCTCCGCAAGCTGGCTGCGGTGGTGCACAAGGAAACAGCTTGAGCAGGTGAACTCGTCTGCCTGGCGCGGGATCACGCGGAACGACAGTTCCTCGTTCGACAGATCCGCCCCCGGCAGCTCCAGCGACTCAGCCGAGTCATCCGGATCAACGTCAATCGTGGAAGATGACTTGTCCATCCGGCGTGCCTGAAGTTCCTGCAGGCTGTCCTCAGTGAGCTCGTCGTCCGTCTTCCTCGGGCTGTCATAATCAGTAGCCATCTGGCCCGTACCCCTCCATGTTCTTGCGCCTCGTCGCGCGGATGTAACGCTCGCGAGGCCGTAGTTGTGCCCGATTCTGGCCGCGAATTCTGTCACGTAATAGCTTCGGCCACACGCAGCGCGCCAATGTGGTAGTTCGTGGCGCCCCCGGGACCGGCCCTGGCGGCGTGACAATGAGCTTCACCAGCGGGTAACTTACTCGATCACGACAGCTCGCCCGCAGTGAGTGCGTATGGTACGAACCGCACATCATGCCACCGCTGCCTGACCTCGCGGAGACGAACGGATGCCTCAGGCCGGCCCACTGCGTCCCGACGATCCCAAGCGCGTCGGGCGTTACCGGCTGACCGGGCGCGTCACCGGGCTGCCGGCCGGCAGCCATACGTACCTCGGCCGGACCACCGCCGGCGACCGGGTGACCGTCACCCTGTTCGCCAGCGAGCGGACTCCCGACGGCGCCGCCAGGGACAGGTTCACCGCGGAGGCGAGGGCAGCCCGCCGGGTACCGCCGTTTTGCGCCGCCCGGATCCTGGACTCCGGCATCGAGGGCGACCGGGCCTATCTGGTGAGCGAGTACGTGCCGGGACCGCTGCTCTCCGAGGTGGTCGCCGCGGGCTGGCCGAGCGAGGACGCCGAGCTCGAGGCGCTGGCGATCGGCATGGCGACCGGCCTGGCCGCGGTCCATCAGGCCGGGCTCGTGCACGGCGAATTCGGCCCGGGGCACGTGGTGCTCGGCACCGGGGGGCCGCGCGTGATCGGCTTCGCCATCACCCCGCCCTACGGCGCGGCGACCCCGGCCGCGGACATGCGCGCGTGGGCGCGGACGGTCTTGTTCGCCGCCAGCGGCGGGAGCCCGGCCGCGGCGGCCGGCCTGCCCGCGCTGCCGGAGCCGCTGCGCGGCATGGTGGCGAGCTGCCTCGTGTCCGAGCCCGCCGCCCGGCCTGCTGCCCGGCAGGTAGTCGTCCGGCTCATCGGCCACGACAGCCCGCCGGCCGGCGTGCTGGCCGAGGGATCAAGGCGGGCAGCCAAAGCCGCCATGCGGGCGCCAGCCGAGCCCGCGCCCGGCGTGGCGCGCCCGGGGCCGGCCCGGGGCCGGCGACGGTCCAGGGCCGTCGGCTGGGTCGCGGCCGCCGCGGTCTGCGTGCTGGCGATAGCGGTGGCCGTGCACGTCCTGCAGAACGCCAGCTCGGGTGCGACGCCGGACTCAGCTAACCGGCCCGCCGCGTCACAGACGGGCTCGCCGTCCGCCTCCGCATCATCCCCGGCGGCGTCACCGTCCCCCACCGTCACGCTCCCCGCTTCGGTCTCCGGGACCTGGTCGGGGCCAGTGCAGCAGGGCAGCGGCAACATCGGCACAGACGTCAAGCTCAACGGGAACTCGACGGCCGGCACCATCACCTACTCCGGCACCTCGTTTACCTGCTCCGGCAACCTCACCCTGGAGTCATCGGCCGACCGCATCCTGACGATGAACCAGGAAATCGTGGCCGGCGACTGCGGGAACGGCGTAGTCAAGCTCACCCAGGAGCCCGACGGCACGCTTCGGTTCCACTTCAAGGGCGCATCCAGCCTGGCCGCCACCGGCACCCTGACGAGGCAGTAACTGCGCTCCACGTGCCCGGCGCCGGCCGCGGACCGGCGCCCGCCGGCGGACCGGCACCGACCGGGCCAGCCGCGGCCGGGCCAGCGCGGCTACCCGTCCCGCTCGGGGTCCAGGCCGGTCAGCAGGTCCTGCAGCTCGCCGAGGAGGCCCGGCCCGGCCGCGACGGTCATCGACGTGCTCGCTGGCCGGCCCGCGAGCCCCGTGACCTGCGCCCCGGCCTCTGCCGCGATGAGCCCGCCGGCGGCGATGTCCCAGTGGTTGAGGCCGCGCTCGTAGTACCCGTCGACCTGGCCGGAGGCGAGCGAGCAAAGGTCGACCGCGGCCGACCCGCCGCGCCGGATGTCGCGCACCAGGGGCAGCACCGCGGCCACCACCTCGCCCTGGACCCGGCGCCTGGCGGCCTCGTAACCGAACCCGGTGGCGATCAGCGCCTGGCCGAGCGGCACGCCGGCGTTGCACCGCAGCGCGGCGGGCGGCCCGCCGCCCGACCATAGCCACGCGCCGGCGCCGAGCATGGCGCAGAACTCCTGGCCGCGCTGCGGCACGGCCACCACACCGGCCAGCACCGTGCCGCTGACCTCGACGGCAACGCTCACCGCCCAGTCGGGCAGGCCGTACATGTAGTTGACAGTCCCGTCCAGCGGGTCGACGATCCAGCGGGTCTGGCCGTGGCCGGACTCGCCGCCTTCCTCGCCCAGGATCGCGTCGCCCGGACGCTCGGCAAGGATCCTCGTCCTGATCAGCGTCTCGGCGGCCCGGTCCATCTCGGTCACCACGTCGGTCGGGCTCGACTTCGTGGCCAGCACCGCAGGGCGGCCGGACGGCCGGCGGTCATGCAGCATGTGCCCGGCCTCGGCCGCCACCGAGCGGGCCAGCTCCAGCAGCTCGCCCGCGCGCGGGAGGCTCACGACTGGCGCCGGGGCGGGCCGGCCAGGGCGGCGGGACTGGGGGCGCAGCATCCGTTCTGGCACATGCCGGGCAGCGCGGCCAGGCTGTCAGGCGCCGCGGCGGGCGAGCCGTCCAGGCGCTCCCTGACCAGCTCGGTGATCATCGTGACGAAGCCGGGGCTGGTACCGGGGGTGGCCGCTCGGGCCAGCGAAAGCCCGAGCCGCCGGGCGGTCTCCGCCGCTTCCACGTCGAGGTCGAACATGACCTCCATGTGATCGGAAACGAAGCCGACCGGGACCAGGACCGCCGCGGGCACGCCGGCCAGGGAAAGCTCGGCGAGGCAGTCGCTGACGTCCGGCCCGAGCCAGGGCTGGGACGGCGGCCCGCTGCGGCTCTGGTAGGCGAGCCGCCAGGGCCGCGCGCCGCCTGACGGCCCGCCGCCCGCCCGCTCGGCGATCAGCCCGGCGGCCTCGGCGAGCTGGGCCGGGTAGGCGCCGCTGCCGCCAGGGCCGCTGGCCGCCGCCATCGCTTCGGGGATGCTGTGCGCCGTGAACACGAGCTGCGCACCGTCGCGAACCGACGGCGGCAGCGACTCGACTGCGCGCCGCGTGTTCTGCACCAGCGGCTCGATGAAGCCAGGATGGCTGAAGTACGGCTGGATCTTGTCGATCTGCGGGGCGCCGGGCCCGGCTGCCGCCCTGGCCAGCTCGATGTCGTCGAGGTACTGCCGGCAGCTGGAGTACGAGCTGTAGGCGGACGTCGCGAACGCGATCGCGCGCCGCACGCCGTGGCCGGCCATCGCGCGGACCGTGTCGGCCAGGTAAGGATCGGCGTTCCGGTTGCCCCAGTAGAGCGGGAGATCGATCCCGCTGGCGGCGAAGTCCTTGCCGATCAGGGCGCGGAGATCCCGGCACTGCTGGTTGATCGGGCTGACCCCGCCGAACCGGTAGTAGTGCCCGGCGACTTCCTCAAGCCGCTCGGGCGGCACGGCCCGGCCGCGGGTGACGTTCCGCAGGAACGGCATGACCTCGCCGGGAGCCTCCGGCCCTCCGAAGGAAACGAGCAGGAAAGCGTCGTACGGCGGCATGGCTCCATCCAATCAGGGCACGGCCGGTGCCGTACGGCGCGGTCTGGTCTGTCAGCGATAGTCCCTGGCATACTCGCCGGCCAGGCCGAGCACTTCACTGACGTACCAGTCGGCGTGGTTGTAGTCGAAGATCGCCGCCTGCAGCGCGTGGCCGCCGCCGGCTGCGCCGTCGGCGCACAGCAGCCTGGCGGCCGACGGCACGGCGTCGTAGGGATTCATGATGTCCGGCGGCCCGCTGCGGCCGAATCCGGTAATGCCCCAGGCGCTCCAGGTGGACGGCAGGAACTGCATCGGGCCGAGTGCCCCCGCGCTCGATGGTCCCTCGTTGGTCCCGTCCGCGCTCTCGATCTGGCCGATCGCGGCGAGGATCGTCCACGACATGCCGGGGCAGTACCTGGCCGCCGACTGCTTGAACAGCGCCAGGTAGCTGACCGGCAGCTGCCCGGACACCTGCGGGTTGGCCGGCAGCTGCTCGCTGCGCAGGCTGACGATCCTGGCCTTCGGGCCGAGCTCGGCGCGCACCTCGCTGGTGAGCGTGGCCAGCCCGGCGCCCGGGGCGCTGATCAGCGCCGCGACGCTGTGCACCAGGCCGAGCGAGCGCGACGTGCTGGCGTTCACCACCAGGTCGACGCCGGCCACGCCGAGGCTGGCGGCCTTGCCGAAGGTCACCGACCGCGTGCTGGCGCCGGCCAGCTTGTAGGCGGCGCCGCGGCGCAGGCGAAGGCGCTTGCGTGCCGAGTTGGCCGCCACGAACTTGCCGTCCGACAGCGCGGTCCAGAAACCCTGATCCGAGGCGGTCCGCAGCGGCGTCCAGGACCGGAACTGGCCCGGGTTGACGCCGATCACGCTGACCGGACGGCCGTCTGCCTTGATCTCCCCGCCGTCGAAGGCGAGCACGTTCCGGACGCCAGTGATCTTTCTTATCGCGGCGATCTTGCCGGGGGTGAGCCCTTTCGGCTCGATTACCAGCAGGTCCGGCAGGATGATCCGCCCGAAGGCGGCCGCGGCGTGGGCGCCGTGCGCGGTCTGGCCGGCCGCTGTCTGGCCGGCCGGCCCGGTGCCGGCCGGCGCTGCCGGGACTGGTCCGGAGCCGCCGCCGACCGGCGGCCGCACGGCAGGGGCACTGGCCGGGTAGGCGGCAGCGGCGAGCGCCAGCACGAGGCCAGCGACCGCTACGCCGCGAAGTGCCGGCGCAACGGCCGCGGTGGATCGCAGCGCTTTGCGCCGGAGCAGGCTTGTCATCGCAAGGTCCACGATATCCGGCGTCGTCAATAGGCTGCCGGAAGCGGCCCTGGTCATCGCGCTGCAGGCGTCACCGGACGTCCGGTAACGCCTGGCCGCGGGGTGGCAGCGGGGGTGGCAGCGACCAGCGGCGTCACCGCACGCCACGGGCAGCCCGCGCTTCGTCCGGTAGGGTCCGGGCATGGCCGGTACCTCCGTTGGCTGGCGGAATTGGGCGGGCAACCAGAGCGCCAGGCCGCGCGAGATTGCCGCGCCCCGGTCGCCCGGCGAGGTAGCGGCTATCGTCCGCCGGGCAGCAGATCAGGGCCTGACCGTCCGGATGACCGGCACCGGCCACTCGTTCACCCCGGCGGCCGTCACCGACGGCATCATGCTGCGCCCCGGCGGGATGGCGGGCATCCGGTCAGTCGATGCCTCGGCCGGCCTGGTGACGGCGGAGGCCGGCTGCCCGCTGCGGGTGCTGAACGAGGAACTACTGCGGCACGGGCTCGCGCTCGCGAACATGGGCGACATCCAGGTCCAGACAGTGGCAGGGGCCATCCAGACCGGGACACACGGCACCGGCCGGGATACCGGCGGCATGGCGGCGCAGGTAGCGGGCCTGGAGATGGTGCTGGCCGACGGCACGATCGCGTCGTGCTCGGCGCAGCAGAACCCGGACATGTTCGCCGCGGCCAGGGTCGGCCTGGGCGCACTCGGGGTGCTGACGGCGGTGACGTTCGCCGTTGTCCCGGCATTCTTGCTGGAAGCACGCGAGGAGCCGATGCAGTGGGACGAGGTCATCGGCAGGCTCGATGAGCTGACCGCGGACAACGAGCATTTCGAGTTCTTCTGGTTCCCGCACACGCAGGGCTGCCTGACCAAGCGGAACAACCGCAGCGACGGGCCGGCCAGGCCGCTCAGCAGGTTCCGGTACGCACTGGACGATGAGTTCCTGTCCAACACCCTGTTTGGGGCAACCTGCCGGCTGGGGCACCTGTTCCCCCCGCTGATCAAGCCGGTGAACGCGGTCGCCGGGAAGGCGCTCAGCGCGCGCTGCTACACCGACGCCGCGCACCGGGTGTACACGAGCCCGCGCCGGGTCCGCTTCAAGGAGCAGGAGTACGCGATCCCGGCCGAGTCGCTGACGGCCGTGCTCACCGACATCCGCGCCCTGTTCGCCCGGCGGGACTGGCGGATCAGCTTCCCGGTCGAGGTCAGGGTGACGCCCGCCGACGACCTGTGGCTGTCCACCGCCTACGGCAGGGACAGCGCGTACATCGCCTTTCACGTCTTCCACGCGTCACCGCACGAGAGCTATTTCCGGGAGATGGAGGCGCTGCTGACCGCGGCCGGCGGGCGGCCGCACTGGGGCAAGATGCACACCAGGGATGCCGGGTACCTGCGCGGCGCGTATCCGATGTTCGGCGACTTCGTCGCGCTGCGCGACAAACTCGACCCGGAGCGGCGGTTCGGGAACCCCTACCTCACCCAGGTCCTCGGCTCGTAGCTCTTACTGCGTTGCTACCGGGATCACTTCCGCACGAATGTTCGCTCGGTCAGTAGCCGACAGATAAGTCGGCGTCCGCCGGTCCCGCCACGAAGTTCCCCCGGCCGTGGCGGGTGATCACCAGTTCCCGCTCCCGCAGGACTGCCATCGCCCGGCGAATGGTGCCGAACGCCACGCCATAGTGCTGCGCCAGGTCATGCTCGGAGCGCAGGCGCGTTCCTGGTACCAGCTCCCCGTTGCCGATGCGCGCAGCGATGTCGTCGGCGACGCGCCGGTAGGCGAGCTGCCCGTCCTGGCCTCCCGGCGCGGCAAGATCACTCACATGACTACGGTAGCTTCCGCTGACCTGCACAAATTAACTGGAAAGCTCTATGAGATATTCATAAGAGCTTTACAATAGTTCTCATATCCGTGATGACGGGGCGTGAACAACGTGCAGGGAGGCAGTAGATGTTCGACAGTGACGCCCAGAACACGCTGAAAGACCTGAGATGGCACTGGGACGATGCCTACAAGATCAATTGCCGAGAGGGCGCCTGGCAGGCTGTGCCGTTATCCGACCCGTTAGCGATCATCTCGCGCGACAGCCCCGCGGAGTTGCGCGAGGCAATCAGGCAGGACTACGCCGAGCGGGCCGGCCGCCGTTCGGCGGGCAACAGCAGCACCTAATGCCGCGTCAGGAGGTCACCGCCATTCGGCCCGGCGCTGCGGCTCGCCGTAGATGGCCGCCAGGAGCTTGGTGCGTGGGTCATATCTGTGATCGACGATCTGCTCGGTCCAGCCCCGGATCTCAGGGAACGCCGCCCGGGCCAGGCGCAGCAGGACGCGGCCATGGGCAGGATCCCATGGCGTGTTGCGGAAGACCGGGTTGCCGTCGTCGCGGCGTTCGGTGTCGAACGAGATCGAGGTCCGGGCGAACTCGACGTGCTCTTGCTGGCCGAGGGAGAACAGCCGGAGAAACTCCAGCCCGGAGAGGATCGCCGCCCGGACATGCTGGTCAACCAGGTCGGGCGCGTACAGCAGCACCTCGACGAGTGGCCGCACCGCGGCGACATGGTAGTGCAGGGCGTCGCGCTGCATGAAGTCGAAGGTCCGGCCATCGCGCTCCCCGGACGGGCCAGCGACGTAGTTACGCGCCACGAACTCGCGCAGCAGTCCCGGCATCGCCGCCCGTGCAGTGGCGTCCCCGGCCACGGTGGACGCCACGGTCCGGATCAGCAGGCGGCGGGCCATCCAGTTGTTTGCCCGGGCGAGGTTGCGGTCGCCCAGATGCTCGTAGAAGCGGTCTCCGCTGATCGCGAACGCCCGTGCCCACTGCAGCAGGGCGGCTTCCTCTCCCGGGGCGAGGGTCCCGGCTACCAGATCGACGGCCTGGAGCAACGGCACGAAGAACCATTCGTCGATCGGGTTTCCGGTGGCCCGGTAAACCTGCGCCCAGGCCAGCAGAGCCGAGGCGGCGGCGGTACGGCTGTGCGCGCGGAGGGGTTCGCGGGCTGAACAGCCGGCCACCGCCAGGGCGAAGATGCCAGGAAAATTCCCCTTCGCCCGGTCGGACCGCACATGCCCCGGATGCTGATTCAAGGTGCCGGCGAGCTCGAACCGCTCGATCGGCCGCGCCACCAGGTTCAGCGATTCCCCGGCAACCTGCCACTCTCGTCCGAGATCCGTCGGGACCCGCCCGGCGCGGCCCGGATCGAATGCTGTCAGGAGAGCCCAGCTCAGCCGGGGACTGCCGGTCACATGGCCACTCTATGAACTGCGCGCCTTGGCTGGCGTTAGCTGGCGGTGGCCGTCAGGGGCCAGCCGAAGAACCCGTCGAGCGCGACCCTGCCGCTCGTGGAGCGTGGCGGGTCGGTTGCCGTGTAGGTCGTGATGTACGTATCGGTCTGGTGGTGCACGACGGCCGTGCTGGCTGCGGCGACGGAGGAGCCGTCGGGCCAGGTGGCTTTGCTGAAGCCGGCGGCTGAGCCGTAGGTGCAGGTCTGGACGAGGACGCCGACCAGCCAGTAGCCGCGTCCGCCTGCCAGCGGCAGGGCAAGCGCGGGATCGGTGGCTGCGGTGAACCGGTTGGCCACGGTGACTCCGCCAGCCCGGTCCTGCCTGATCTGGCTGGCGGACTGGACGTTAAATGAGCCCGAGCCGGAGAAGAACGAGTTCACGGCGAAGGGTGCCGCCGCGGCGGCGGTCTCGGTGGCGCCGGTCGCGGCGTGGTTCAGCGCTCGGGTCAAGGTTGCGTCGTAGTCCGCTGGCGCCAGGACCACCGGGGCGGTTGTGCCGGTCCCTGTTCGGCACAGGGCCGGCCATGAGGGGGTGCCGCTGCCTGAGTGATTCACCACAGTCGCGAGCTTCCAGGCCACGCCGGCCCGCTGGAACACCAGGGCAACGGGCTGCATTGACTGTCCCAGCGTGAAGACGTCGGTGTCGCCGTAGGCGACGAACGTGGATTCGGCGCCGGTGTGGCACGGCACCGTGATCGACACGCTGGTGAGCTTGAACAACGGGCCTCGACCGGACGGGCCGGGGTCACTTCTCGTGGCACTCATCTGCGCCAGGTAGGCGCTTCGCGCCTCGCCCGTCGTCACCTGGTCCAGCGCGGAGAAATCGTCTTTCTCCCACATCTGGTTCGTCTTGGCCAGCCAGTTCAGCGTGGCCGCCCGTTCCGCCGTGGCGTGGCGCGACGCAGGCGGCGCGCCTGCCGCGGGGGCTGCTCCGCTTCCGCACGCGGCGGCGGACACCGCGGACGCGGCCAGGGCGGCGGTGAGCAGCGGTGATGTCCAGCGCCTTCGATTAGCGTTCATCTGCGTTTCCTTCCTTCGCGAGCTCGCGGTGCCGCGCGCTCTGCTGAGAAAGACGCTAGGAACGCCGGAGGGCGGCGGTCATCGGGGCGGCCCCCCTTCGGCGAGCGGGGCAGCCCTGGTGATCGTCCGGGCTAGCCCTGATGCCAGGTGCGCCAGGCGGTGTGACGCTGGAGCGGTGGCACTCTCAGCAGCGGTACTCGTCGTGGATGACCATGATGGCTTCCGAAGGCTTGCCCGGAAGATGCTCGAGGCTGCCGGGTTCACGGTGGCCGAGGCGGCGAATGGCTCCGAGGCGACACGGGCGGCTTTGCTGGTACGGCCGAATCTGGTGCTGCTTGATATCCAGCTTCCGGATTTCGACGGGTTCGAGGTGGCCAGGAGGCTCGCAGCGCAGCAGCACCGGCCGGTGATTGTGCTGACGTCCAGCAGGGAAGCAAGTGACTACGGCGGCCGGATCGCCGCGAGCCCAGCGGCGGGCTTCCTGCCCAAGGACCAGCTGTCCGGTGCCGCGCTGCGCAGTTTCCTTGGCGACAGCCTGCCGTGAGCCGGCGATCTATCTGATCACTCCGACGCTGGTCCTGCTGGCGTATCTCGGGGTGTGCGCGGCGAACCGGGTGCACAGGTCATCGGGGCCGGTCACGATAGCCGATTCCGCCATCGCCACCGGACGCAGTTACTGGTCCCGGCCGGTGGTGTCGGCCGCGCTGAGGTCGTCGGAGTGCCCGGCTGCCAGCCGTGGCCATTGGGCGGTAGGGCGGCCGTTGGTGCGGAACTGCTCACCGCTGGTCCCGAACGGCTGGGGCCTGCCGGGAGGAGAGTCTTCCCAGGTTTCTTGCCGGCCGTATGCCGTCATGTCGAGCAGCGCGTAGGCAGGTGCTAGCGCCTCCGCGGCGCGGCCGCTGCTCCAGTAGGTCTCGAACACCCGGTCGCCGTGCCGCAGGTAGCACACCTGCATGCCGAACCAGCGGCCGGCCAGCAACGCGTCGGCCGAGTCTTGCGCGGAGTACCACGGCATGTCCCATCCCATGAAGTCGCGGTAGGCGGCGCTCTCGGCGTACGGGCCCTCGCAGAAGGTGGCGTAGGTGACGTCACGTGCGTGCAGGTAGGACAGCTCGCGGACCTGCCCGTTGAAGAACGTGCATCCCTCGCATTGAGCCTCGGCGGGCTGGCCGGCGTGCCACATGTGGAAGTAAGCGATCAGCTGGCGGCGGCCCTCGAACACCTCCAGCAGCGGGACCGGCCCGTGCTCGCCGGTGAGCGGGATTGCGGGGTCTACTTCGACCATGGGCAGCCGCCGGCGTGCCGCCGCGATCGCATCACCTTCGCGGGTGTGGGCCTTCTCCCGGATCAGCAGGCCGTCCAGCTGCGCCTGCCAGGCAGCGCGGTCCGCCACCGCAGGCAGCGCAGGGCTCCCGGTATCGCCGGCCTTCGCCATCCCCGGCTCATCCTTCATGATCGCCTCCATCTCCAGCTGCGTCCTGTGTTGTCCGTCCCATGGATCAGACCACGGCCGGCCGGCAAACTCATCGCCATATGCCGCAGCGGCTGCGGCCACATCCGCCCTGCCGACTCCGCGCGCCTTCAGGCCGTTTCCGGTCTGGCGAGCGGCGGCAGACCCGGTGCAGGGCCCGCCAGGGGTTGCGGTAGCGGCTGGCGGGCCGTTTCGCCACGGCGATCAGTTCCCGGGGAGAGGGGGGCTGGCGAGCTGGGCGAGCTGGAGGGCTTCCTGGTCGAACCAGTCGCCCGCGGCCGGGTCGTCGGTGCCCCACAGCGGGTCGAACAGGGATTGGGCCGAGGCCGTAGCCGGCCATTCCGGCTGGGTGTAATCGCTGTAGTCCCAGGCCCGGGCGCCCCCGGCCGAGTCGCACTGGCCGTCGGACTGACCGGGAGTCTTCACCCACAGGTAGGCGTCCAGCAGCGGCACGCCGGTGTCGGCGGTCGGCCGCAGGCCGAGCCCGGAATTCGGCGGGTTGCACCAGTTCCCGGACGCCAGCGTGCTGAGCACGGTGGCGGGCTGGTCATAGGGCGCGCTGGCGTACGCCTGCATGTTGTTCGGGCCGTCGCCGTTGCGGCTGGTGTCGATCACGAAGTGGGTGGTCGCTACGGCGTTGCCCATGTTCTGCGCGTACCACTGAGTGGTGAGGCCCCAGGTGCTGAAGTCGGACTGGGTGGCCGGATAGTACTGGCTCGCGCAGGCCGAGGGATTGTCGTAGTAGGGGTTCGAGGTGTCGGTGACCATCGCGATGCAGTCCGAGATCCAGGTTCCGTAATCGGTAAGCTCGTCGGTCGGCTGGTAATTCGACACGTTCAGGAAGAAGCCCTGCGCGTCCTGGACGTTGGCCTCGAGCAGCCGCTGCGTGATCGTGCCGACGGACTGCCACGCGCTGTGCGTGCCGTCGAGGTACACGCTTACGCCCGGGCCCTGCTCGAGTGCGCCGACGGCGTACTGCAGTTCGGCGATCCGCTCGCTGTCGGTGAAGGGGTACACCGATGTGGGCAGCCCGCAGTCCGACGGCATGTTGCCAAGCGCGTCGGGCTCGAGGATGACGATCGCCTTGCCGTTCCCGATACCCTGGGCGAACGCGCTGATCCACGCCTCGTAGTCAGCTTCGTTCAGCGCCCCGCCCGCCGAGTACTGAGCACAGTCACGGCCGGGGATGTCGTAGGCGACCAGGATGGGCACCGCGTGCTCGGCGGCCGCTTCGACCATGGTCTGCTGGACCTGCTGCCGGACCTTGGCCGGCGTGCCGCTGTTGAACCAGACCGCGCGCGGTCTTGTCTCCATCTTGGTGATAAGGGCGGCGTCCTTGGCGTCGCCGCTGGCCAGCAGCTGCAAGATCTGCCGTGGCGCCCCGGGCGACGGCGGGGGCACGAAGAACCGCGTGCCGGGACCGAACCCGCGGGAGACCGCGGTCGCGGCCGGAGCCGCCGTGGCGGCCCCGGCCGGGGTCATGACGGCCAGCGACCCGGCGGCGAAAGAAGCCGTGGCGACCGCGACCGCGGTCGCGGCAGCGGCTACGCGCAGAGCGCGACGGAAACGAGCAAGAACCATGACTTACCCCCGGGAACGTTACCGGAACATTTCCGAGATGAACGTAACAACTCCCGCCGTTCCGGTCAATGCCGGTGGCCGGCCGGCCGGTTACGTCTCTAGCGGCGCTCGGGAGGCCCGGCGGTGGAGTCCCTCAGTACGAGCTTGGTCGCGAGCTCGACGCCGAGGGGCTCTAGGCGCCGGTTCTCGATCTGGCGCAGCAGCAGGCTGACCGCGGTTCGGCCAAGCTCGGCCAGCGGCTGGCGGACGGTGGTGAGAGCAGGGACGGCGATGGAGGCCTCGATGGTGTCGTTGAAGCCGACCACCGAGACGTCGTCCGGAACCCGCAGGCCGCGCCCGGCGGCCGCGCGCATGGCGCCTATCGCCATGCTGTCGTTGAAAGCGAAGATGGCGGTAGGGGGATCCGGCAGGCTGAGCAGGTCGGCCGCCGCCTCGTGGCCGCCGTCGATGCGGAATTTCGCGTACCTGACCAGTGCCGGATCGGGAAGCACGCCCGCCCCTGCCAGCGCGGCCTGATGTCCGCGCAGTCGTTCCTCGGTCGCGAGCCAGCCCCGCGGACCGCCGATCACACCGATCCGCCGGTGCCCGAGCGCGAGCAGGTGACGGGTGGCCTGCGTCGCCCCGGATGCATGCGCGGCGCAGACCATCGGGATCCCTTCGGCCACTTCGGTGCGCGGGTCCACGATCACGAACGGGAAGCCGTGCGCCGCAAGCGCCGCGAATTCCTCGCCAGATTCCTCAGGTAGCACCAGGATCGCGCCCTCGGCCTCGCCGTCAGCCAGCCGGTCGAGCAGCGAGGTCTCCCGCGCGTGGGAATGGCGGGTCGGGCCAAGCACCGCCCGCATGTCGTGCTCGTAGAGAGCCTCGGCCGCGCCAGCCAGGATCTCGGCGAAGTAGCCGGGGTGGATCAGCGGCACCGTGACACCGATCAGGCCCGTCCGCCCTGGGCGCGACCGCATGCCGGGCTGGTAACCGTATTCCCGGACGACGCGCTGCACCGCCTCCCGGGTATGGCTGGACACGTCCGAGTGCCCGTTGATGACCCGCGATACCGTGGCGATCGATACTCCTGACAGCTCCGCGACTCGCCTGATCGTCATCCGTGCCGGGCGCCGCCCGTCGGCCATGCTAACTTGCACAGCAGAATTGAAACACGTTACGGAACACGGGAAGCCCGCGGACCCGCGATTATCCGTCTGCTCCCGCGGGTTCCTCCCAGTCTTCCTGCCTGCCCAGAGCGGTCATGTCCAAGAAGGCGTAGGCGTAGTCAAGGTGGTCCAGGCCCCGGGCGTAGGCCGAGTACGTGTGGAAGATCTCGCTGCCGTCGCGCAGGAAACAGGTCAGGCCTGGCATCTCGCAGGACCGCTCGGCGTTGAGCGCGTCGCGCCTGCGGGTCAGCTCGCAGCGTTCAGGCGTGTCAAGCGCCGCCGTACGCGAGGAGATCCAGAATCTAGCTCGCTGGCTGGAACTCCCTCGCTGGGGCGCCGGGGGCACGGGGAATGCCCCGTGCCCCCGCTCTTATGCAGCTAGCGCCTGGGCCCGTAACTGTCGTCCCAGGTGTCAGTGAACTTCTTTCCGCTGGTCAGCCCGGACGGGGTGGCCAACGCGTAGCCCGCATCACCGACCATGGTGATCGCATAGCTCGGCGAGAACGAGCTGACGTCGCCCGTCTTGGACGTGGTGGCGAACACGATGGACCCGGGAGTCCAGGTCTTGAAGTCCGGCAGCGGGAATTCCCCGCGCTCGCCGCTGGGGGCCTCGCCGATGACCTCATCGCTGGTGTCGGCGCAGGTGCCGTCGCAGGACTCCACCCTGGTGAGGTTGTTCCCGCTCGTGGTCGAGTCGGTGACCTTGAGTGTGTACTTACCGCCGGAGCTGTGCACTGCGGAGGCCGCGATGTGGTCGCCGGGCTTGACGGTTTCGCCGACGACCTCGATGTCGACCTGCGGGTACATCTCCCACCAGGTGTAGTAATACGCCGTGCCCAGGTAACACTCCGCCAGCGTGCCGTCCTGCTCGACCGTGTCACTGCCGAAGCCGTCGATGCCGACCCAGAATGCGGCGAGTTGCAGCTCGTTGCTCGTGCAGCTGATCGCCGGCTCCGTCCAGCTGCTGGTGACCTTATTGAAATTCTTTCCGGTGTCGGCGTAGCCAGACCAGTTGGTCGACTGGTCGTCACTGGAGCCGTGGACGTCATTGCCGTGCGGATCGGCCGCATAGATGCCGCGCAGTGCGGCCATGGCTGCGGCCTTGGCCGCGGCGGCGTTGCTGACGGGGCGCGTGGCAGCGCCGGCCGGCGTGGCGGACAGTCCGTAAGCTCCTAGCGCGACTGCCGCGGTCAGGACCGCGGCAAGCCTTGTTACTCGCTGGAACATGCGTGTTCTTCCCTTCTGTTGATGCGTAGCGGGGAGCGGGGACACGGCCCTCTGTTCGTGCCCCCGCTTCGCGCTACGCATCGCCTAGCTTCCGGTTAGCCCGGGCGGGCAGATATCCTGGCGCCGCCCCGGCCGGTAGTGGGTAGTCGCGCAATCCCCGGCTGATCTTAGTACGGTGCAGCCGGGCATATACGACATTTAGTTGGCGTAGCCCAGGTCCTCGATCAGGTCTGCCTCTGGTGTGCGCGGACCAGTGCGCGGGTAGGCGCGCGCGTCCGTAACAACGGCAGGCCCGGAGCATGGCCGCCAGAAGCCGCCCGATAGCCTGACCACGGTCGGCGGTGTCTCCGCCGGCCCAAAACCGCGGTGGCTCTGTCCCGAATCCCGCTAGTCTCGCCAGGATGAACGGGCAACCAGATCCAGGTCCGCAGCCCGGCAGCCGGGCGGCGGGCGCTGCGGCGCCGTTCCCGGCGCCGTTCTCAGCGCAAGAAGGGCCGCCCGTGAAGGTGCAGGAAAGCTCGCCAGTGAAGGAGGGGAACGTGGGAAAGCCAGTAGCGTCCCGTGCCCGCAGCGGCCCGGGTAGCCGCCCGCGACGCCCGTCACTCGGCGGCGGCGTTCCCGCCCAGGAGCGCGAACTCGGCGCTCAGGGCCGCCAGACCGTCCGCAAGCTCCTTGCGGCAGGTCTTGCCGAATTCGACGAACGCGGCTTCCAGGCAGTCCGGGTGGACGATGTCGTACGCAGGGCGAAGACCTCCCATGGCACGTTCTACCTGTATTTCTCCAACAAGGAAGACCTGTTCAAGACCCTGCTGCGGGACGCCCTGCACGATATGGCGGTCATCACCGGCGAATTCCCCGTGGTGACAAGGAATGATGCCGGCCGCGCTGCGCTGCGCAACTGGATCGGGCAGTTCTGTGACACCTATGCCGCGCACGCCACGGTGCTCAGGATTCTCAGCCAGGCCGAGAATGTCGGCGAGGAAGTCTACGGCGAGGGGCTGCAGCAGCTGTTCCGGCTGGCCGAGGCCATCACCCAGGGGATGACCGCAGCCGCTCGCGAGGTCGGCGGCGGACCGGGCCAGGAGGAGATGCCCGAGCATGCCGAGCTGACCGCCGTGGCCTGCCTGATGATGCTGGAGCGCGTCAACTACCTGCTCAGCGTCGAGGTGCGGCTGCCGAGGGTCGAAATGGTCGACCGGCTCAGCGCGATCATTTTCGCCGCCTTCACCACCGCGTAGCGCTGCCCGTGCGGGTCAGCCCCGGCGCAGCCCGGCAACGGCCGCCAGCGCCCGGCGGGCCGCCGGGACGTCATGCACGCGGAACGCGCGCGCGCCCAGCCACGCGGAGATCGCCAGCGCGGCGATCGTCCCCTCCCCCCGCTCAGTGACGCCGGCGCCCAGCGTCTCGCCGATGAAATCCTTATTCGAGACCGCGACGAGCACCGGCCAGCCGGTGCCGGTGAGCTCGCCGAGCCGGCGCGTCACCTCCAGCGAATGCCAGGTGTTCTTGCCGAAGTCATGCGCCGGGTCGATCAGGATCCGGTCCGGGCGGACCCCGGCGGCCACCGCCCGGCCGGCCTCGGCGGTCACGTACTCGATGACCGACGCCGTCACGTCGTCATAGGCCGGGCGGTGCGGCCCGGCCCGCGGCGTGAGCCCGCCCGCGTGCGAGCAGACCAGCCCGATCCCGTGCGCCGCGGCCACCTCGGCAAGCCGCGGGTCAGCGCCGCCCCAGGCATCGTTGAGCAGGTCCGCGCCGGCGTCGGCCACGGCGTCGGCGACCTCAGCCCGCCAGGTATCGACGCTGATCACCACGCCGGGATGCCGCTCCCGGACCGCGGCGACCAGGCCGGCCACCCGCCGGATCTCCTCGGCCACGCCCACCTCGTCGCCGGGTCCTGCCTTCACTCCCCCGATATCCACGATCTCGGCGCCCGCCGCCACGGCCCGGCCCGCCGCGTCGAGCGCGGCGCCGAACTCCTGCGTCGCGCCGCGGTCGAAGAACGAGTCAGGCGTCCGGTTGATCACTGCCATGATGGCGAACGCCCCCGGCGGCCACTCATGCCGGCCGAGGCGCAGCGTCCGTGCCTGGGTCACCAGCGCCACGATAGGCGCGCCCGCCACGCCAGGCGCACCCGGCGCGGAGGCTAGTGCCAAGATGGCCAGATGGCCGGATGCACGCACGTGAAGAACCTCGACCCGGTCGAGGCAACTACTCCCGACGGCTGCGAGGAATGCCTCGCTAACGGCACGTCCTGGGTTCATCTCAGGATGTGCCTCACCTGCGGCCACGTCGGCTGCTGCGATTCATCGCCGCACCAGCACGCCACCGCGCACCACAAGCAGAGCTGGCACCCGGTCATCCGGTCGTTCCAGCCAGGCGAGACATGGCGGTGGTGTTACGTTGATGAAGCAATTGTCTGATTGATGACGGATGGCGGCTGGACCCGCTTCTGGACCCGGGGCCACCACCCGCTTCTGGGCCGGGGCCACCAGCCGGAGAGGCAGCGCCATGACGAGCATCCCGGGCAGGACCGCCGCCTTACTGGCGGCCCTCGCCGCTGCCGGAGCACTCACCTTCGCCGCGGCAGGAGCAGCCAGCGCGGTCACCGCTCCCGGCTTCGGCAGTCCCGAGCAGGCCGGATTCGCCGCCGACGGCGCCCAGTTCCGCTACGTCCAGACGGCCGTGACCTTGCCGGACGCGTCGAAGTTCGCCAGCGAGATCGGCAGGTTCGGCGTCTCGGTCCAGCTCTGGTCCGGCCACTCGGTCGCCGTCCTGGGCATCTCCAACAGCACCGTTGCCGGTAACTACACCGCGGCCGCCGCCATGTATGACCCGACCAAGCCGAACCTGAACGTCTACCCGAACGGCCTGGTCTGCAGCACGGCCGCCTCGGGCGCGCAGCTGTGCCCGGGGACGCCCACGGACTGGACGGACGGGTCGGTGTCGTTCGCGCCCGGTGACACGGTATTCATCAGCGCGTTCTACAACCGGGCGACCGGCGGGACGATGTTCCTGGTCAAGGACCCCGACGCGGGCGAGTTCCTGACGTACACCTTCGCCTCGGGAAAGGGCATCTCCTGGAAGGCGGCCCGGGTCGGCGCCGAGTTCGGCTGCTCGCCGTTCGCCAGCTGCTCGGGCAGCTCCCCGGTGCCCTACAACGCCCCGCCGGGCCCCGTGCACCTGGTGAAGTTCACCGGCGTCCGGCTCACCACCTACAGCGGCCACCGGGCCGGCTTCACCTCCTGGTGGGTGCACGCCAAGGTGAAGTGGACCCGCAACGGCCACACCGACGGCGCGGTCAACAGCGAGCCGCACAACCTGTTCAACGGCGGTACCGAGTTCAACGACTACCTCGAGCCGTAACCGGCTAGGGCTCGCTGACGACGAACGCCTGCGAATCCTTCGAGCTGTCCAGGTAGGACCCGCCGGCGCTGCAGTTGCCCGCCGAGGCGCACGACACCGAGTCAACCTGGGCGCCCGCGCCCTTGTTCAGTGCGGCGCTGCCGGGAACCTCCTCGGCGCTGCGCCAGGTGCCGTTCACCTCGCTGACGACGTAGGCCTCCGAGACACCGGTGCTGGCCTCGTAGCCCCCGCCGGCGCTGCAGTTGCCCGCCGAGGCGCACGACACCGACTGGAAATCGGCGGCCCCGCGCTTGTTGAGGGCGGCGCTGCCGGGCACCTCCCTCGCGGTGCCCCAGCTGCCGCCGGCCTCGCCGACGACGAACACCTGCTCGGCGAAAGAGCCGTCCGTGTAGAACCCGCCCGCGCTGCAGTTACCCGCCGAGCCGCACGACACCGCGGTGATCTGGGCATCCCCGCTCTTGTTGAGTGCCCCGGCGCCGGGCACCTCCTTCGCGGTGCCCCAGCTGCCGCCAGCCTCGCCGGCGACCCACGCCTGAAGCTGGCCGGAGCCGTCTGTGTAGAAGCCGCCGGCGCTGCAGTTACCCGCCGAGGCGCACGACAGCGAGTTGATCCCGGCTCCCCCGTCCTTATTGAGGGCGGCAGTGCCGGGCACCTCCTTCGCGGTGCCCCAGCTGCCGCTGGCCTCGCCGGCGACGAACGCCTGCAGCCTGCCGTGGTCGGTGTAGTACCCGCCGGCGCTGCAGTTGCCCGCCGCGCCGCACGACACCGAGTTGAGGTAGGCATCCGCGGTGTTGAGGGCGGCGCTGCCGGGGATCTCCTTCGCGGTGCCCCAGACGCCGTCCGTCTCCCCGGCCACCCACACCTGCTGATGCTTGGAACTGTCGGTGTAATATCCGCCGGCGCTGCAGTTGCCCGCCGAGGCGCACGATAGCGAGATGATCGCGGCGTTGCCGCCCTTATTGAGGGCGGCGGTGCCCGGGACCTCCTCCGCCTTCCCCCAGCTGCCGTTCACCTCGCCGGCGACGAGTGCCTGCTGATGGGCGGAGCCGTCCGCGTAATCCCCGCCGGCGCTGCAGTTGCCCGCCGAGGCGCACGACACCGACAGGATCGCGGCGCCCCCGTCCTTGTTGAGAGCCGCGCTGCCGGGCACCTCCTTCGCGGTGCCCCAGCTGCCGCCGGCCTCGCCGGCAACGAAGGCCTGCACAGCGCCGGAGCCGGCTATGTAGTAACCGCCGGCGCTGCAGTTGCCCGCCGCGCCGCACGACACCGACTCAGTCTCGGCGTCCCCGCCCATGTTGAGTGCCGCAGTGCCCGGCACCTCCTCCGCCCTGCCCCAGGTACCGCCCGAGGATGCAGCGCCGGCAGCAGTCAGCCCCGTCGCGGCTGCCGCCGTGCTGGCGCCGGTGAGCAGCCCCGAGCAGAGGGCCGCCGCCGCGGTCGCGGTGATCACGATCTTGCGCACGTTCACGCCCAGCCTCCGATCCTCGCAACCGGCAAGTCACCACATACGGTAAGCCCGGCCCGCCGGGCCGATTGGGCCCGGTCCGGGGCAGAATCAGATGCGTGCGATTCCTCACTGAGCCGATGCCGCCGTATAACCTGGCCTACAGCGACGTCTTCCTGGTGCCGAACCGGTCGTCGGTCGCCTCCCGGCTGGACGTCACGCTCAGCACCGGTGACGGCAGCGGCACCACGATCCCGGTGATCTCGGCCAACATGACGGCGGTCTCCGGGCGGCGGATGGCCGAGACGCTTGCCCGCCGGGGCGGCCTCGCCGTGCTGCCGCAGGACATCCCGGCGGACGTCGTCGCCGACGTCGTGTCCTGGGTCAAGGCCCGCGACCTGGTGCATGACACGCCGCTGACGCTCGGCCCGGACGCGACCACCGGCCACGCGCTCAGCCTGCTGCCCAAGCGGGCGCACGGGGCCGTCATCGTGGTGGCGGACGGGCGGCCGGTCGGCGTGGTGACCGATGCGGACTGCCTGGGGGTGGACCGCTTCACCCAGCTCCGCCAGGTGATGTCCGCCGAGCTGCTCACGCTGCCGGCCGGCACCGACCCGGAGCGCGCGTTCAGCCTGCTGCACGGCGGCAGGCACCGGCTGGCCCCGGTCGTCGATGACGCGGGCCGCTGCGTGGGCATCATGACCCGCACCGGGGCGCTGCGGGCCACCATGTACTCCCCCGCCACCGACGAGCGCGGCCGCCTGCGGGTCGCCGCCGCCATCGGCATCAACGGCGACGCCGGCGCCAAGGCCAAGCTGCTGGCCGACGCCGGCGCGGACATGCTGGTCGTCGACACCGCGCACGGCCACCAGGACAAGATGATTGACGCCCTTCATGCGGTACGCAGTGCTGTCCCGTCGGTCCCGCTCGCCGCGGGCAATGTCGTGACGGCGGCCGGCGTCGCGGACCTCGTGGCGGCGGGCGCCGGCATCGTGAAGGTGGGCGTCGGCCCCGGCGCCATGTGCACCACCCGGATGATGACCGGCGTCGGGCGGCCGCAGTTCAGCGCGATCCTGGAGTGCGCCGCCGAGGCGCGGCGGCTCGGCGCGCGCGTGTGGGCCGACGGCGGCGTCCGGCACCCGCGGGACGTCGCGCTCGCGCTCGCGGCCGGCGCGTCGAACGTGATGATCGGATCGTGGTTCGCGGGGACCTGCGAGTCGCCCGGCGACGTGTTCAGGGACGCGGACGGCCGCCGGTACAAGGAGAGCTTCGGGATGGCCTCAGCGCGGGCGGTGCGGCTGCGCACGGCGGCGGACTCTCCGTTCGACCGGGCCCGCAAAGAGCTGTTCGAGGAAGGCATCTCCACGTCCCGGATGTACCTGGACGAGCAGCGCCCCGGGGTGGAGGACCTGATCGACACCATCACCGCCGGGGTCCGCAGCGCGTGCGCCTACACCGGGGCGACCAGTCTCGACGAGCTGCACGAACTCGCGGTCATCGGGGTCCAGGGCGCCGCTGGCTATAGTGAGGGCATGCCGCTGCCCACGGGCTGGTGATCCGCTTGAGCACGCTTCGACCAGCCCGCCGCGCCGCCGTTGTCCTGTCGGCCGCCGGAATCCTCACGGCCGCCGTCCTGGTGGTCGGCCCTGCAGCCGGCCTCCCCGCCGCCCGGGCGTTAGCCCTTCGCACGCCAGCCGCCCGCACGCTATCCCCCGGCGCGGCCGGCCGGCCGCATCACGTGGAGGCCAGGGGCGCCGACCTGATGAACGCCAGCACCGGCCGGCGGCTGTGGAGCCGCAAGCTGAACCGGCGGCGGCCGATGGGCAGCATCACCAAGGTCATGACCGCCCTGGTGGTGATCCGGGCTGGCGGCCTGAGCCGGCATATCAAGATCACTCCGGCGATCCCCGCCTACATCCGCAGGAACCCCGACGCCAGCAGCGCAGGCCTGCGGGCCGGTGACGTCCTGACCGTCCGGCAGCTGCTGGATGCCATGCTGCTGCCGTCCGGCTGCGACGCCGCGCTTGCCCTGGCCAAGGCCTACGGACCCGGCCGGAAGGCCTTCGTGCAGACGATGAACGCCACCGCGCAGCAACTGGGCATGCGGCGCACGCGCTTCTCCAACTTCGACGGAATGCCGCTGCCGACCGAGCACTCGACCTACTCCACCCCGCGCAACCTGATCACCCTGGGCCGGGCGGCCATGAAGCTGGCCCCGTTCCGCCGCATCGTGGATCAGCAGTCCCACCGGCTCGTCAAGAACGCGGAGCACCACGCCTACTCCTGGCAGAACACCAATCTCCTGCTCGGCTCCTACCCCGGCGTCTTCGGGATCAAGACGGGATCAACGGACGCCGCCGGGTACTGCCTGCTGTTCGAGGCGGCAGACAACGGCACCACGCTCATCGGCGTCATCCTGCACAGCTCCGGCACCGACCCGTTCACCCGCTTCCGGGCCGCCGCCAGGCTCCTGAACTGGGGATTCGGCACCTCAGCAGCATTGCCGCACCGCCCGGCAGGACCCATCCGCGACTAGCATCGGGCGGCGCCTGAATTCAGCGTGATCGCAGGTGCGCCCGGTATCCCGCACCGTAAGTGGCAGGAGTGCCAGCATAACTGGTGATCAAGCTGCCTGCACAGGTGAAGTCGGTGTTCCAGGCCCAGGCCAGGTACCTGGTGGATCTGGTATCGAGCTGTCGTAGGGCAGCAGTCGAAGGCCAGGGCATATGCGTCGGTGGCCCGCAGCCCGTACCTGAGCAGGATCACGGTGACCAGCCGTCCGCGGAGTTCCTGGTGGCCGAGGGGTGGTCGACGACATCAGCCACGAGGGCCTGCGCATGCTGCTCCGCGAGGAGGGCGTCACCTTCCAGCGGATAAAGACCTAGAAGACCTCGAAAGACCGCAGTATGCGGTGAAGAAGGCCCGCGTCGAGCACCTGTACGCGATCGCCGGCCGAGAGGTGATCCCCGGCGCCGGCGAACCGGAAGCGATCTTTTGCCTGGACGAGTTCGGGCACTTGAACCTGCAGCCCCGCCCCGGCCGGCAGTGGGCCCGCCATCAGCGGTAAGAGCAAGGAACCCGGCCGAGCGCCGCGGCACCGGATCCGCGCGACCTGCACCGCACCGCCGGGGTCCGGCACCTGTTTGCCGCCTATGACCTGCGCGAGGACAAGCTGTACGGGCATATCAAGCCGCGCAAGACCCGGACCCGGTTCCTGGAGTTCTGCCGGTACCTGCGCTCCCTGTACCCGCCCGGTCCGGATGTGGTGCTGATGGGCCAGCTGATCCGCTGGATGGCCGGGGCCGGGGTCGCAGCCGAGGATCTGGGTCCCGCCCGGATCGAAGAGTTCTTTGACAGCTGGCGGGCAGAGGAGGGTTCCAACGGCCCGGGTGCTGGATCCCCTGCTCCCCCATTTGCGGGCGGCCGGGGTCGTTGGCCCGCCGCTGGCTCGCCCGGCGGCGCCGCTGGGGGGTCTGCTTGAGTGCTATGAGCGCCACATGGCGGATGACACAGGGGTCTCGCCGCTTCGACGGTGGTTGGCTATGTCGCAGTCGCCCGGCGGTTCTTGTCCCAGCGCGCGTCGGCGGCGGGACGCATCCGACAGGTGCTCCTTGACTCTGGGTACTGGAAGGCTTAGCAATTCCCACTATCCCAGGCCAAATGGCACCTTTTGCATTGATACGGCAGCCAGAACCCCTATTTACGTGGTGGATCGAGGCTAAGGTAGCCTCGGCCATGTGGTCGCCCTCGCCTGGCGGCTCAACTGAACGCCTGAGGATTGTCATAGCGGTCGGCGGCCTGGCCTGCGATAAAGCAAAAATTAACCCTGAATGTAACGTTTCTTAACAATTATTTCATAACCAAGATCGCGATATGCCCGAGCGTAGATACGAGAGTTGTTCCATCCATGATATAAAGGTAATTGCAAGGTATGAGCAACTGGGATGAATTGGTCAAAAGCTCATATTCGTTCAGCGCAATCACTGATGTGTTGCCTCTTCCTCGGGGGGCGGGTCGGACCCTAGTAGGGTCGATCGCCAGGACGGCCAGGCGAGGAACGCTGACATCCCCCCGCACGGAGAGGAGCCGTCGGCTCTGTGGCCACGTCGGATGCGCCAGATGACAATTATTACCCTGCCCGGGTCCTGAACCGCGCAGTAGGGAACCCGCCAGTCAACGCAGTAGCCCGGACTGAGCATGCCTTAGCCGCGCTCCACAACCTCTCAGTGACTCAAGCAGCGACCCGGGACTCTGTAGCCGTGCGGGAGCCCGTCTCAGCTACGGAGTCAACGGAAGAAGACACTCAGGACCTGAAGCCTGACCGCACTCGCCGATCCTGGTACCGAAGACTGGCCATGCCCCGGTGGGCGTTAGTTGGCATCCTCGTCGTCCAGGTCGGCCTCTCACTGCGCCTGGTCTGGAGTAATACGGCTTTCACCGATGAGGCCCTGTACCTGTGGGCCGGTCGCCTGGAGTGGTCGTACTGGCTGCATGGGACGCCGATCCCGGTTTTCGCTACCTACTTTTCCGGGGCGCCAGTGGTCTATCCACCCCTTGGCGCGTTAGCCGACAGCATTGGCGGCCTTGCAGGTGCCCGGATCCTTTCTCTGTGCTTCATGCTCACCGCGACCGCTCTGCTATACAGCGTGACGCAGCGCATCTTTGACCGGAATGCCGCCGTGGCGGCTTCCTCGCTCTTCGCGGGCCTCGCCGCTACGCAGTTCCTCGGTGCCTTGGCCACCTACGACGCCATGGCCCTCATGCTGTTGGCACTCGCGATGTGGCTCGGCATCAGGGCTGCTGGAACGAGTACGGCTGCGCGTTTCGCGCTGTTGCTGGCGGCGGCTACGGCTCTCGCTGCCAGCAACATGACCAAATATGTGTGCCTCTTATTTGATCCTGTCGTCGTCGCGTCGGTTGCGATGTACGGATGGCAGCAGAGCGGACGCCGAGCGGGCGTCCACTGCGCCGGAGTTCTGCTGTCAGCCCTCACCATGGTGCTCAGCCTAGCGCTCCTAATCGGAGGCCAAACCTATTGGCAGGGCTTTAAGTTCACGACTCTGACCAGGGCCGCCAGTAATGCGCCCGCGCCGGGTGTTCTCTATGCCAGCGGCAAGTGGCTCGGCGGTGTGCTCCTGCTTACCATCATCGGCGCTGCGGCTTTATTCGCCAAGTATCGGACGCGGCCCATGCGGTGCGTCGCTGTCGTCCTGTGTGGTGCCGTGTTGCTGGTCCCGGCCGAGCAGGCGCGCATCCACACCATCACGAGTTTGTTCAAACACGTCGGCTTCGGTGCTTGGTTCGGGTGTGTTCTGGCCGGATTTGCACTCGTATCCTTTACTCAGGCCGTCCCGGCAGTCAAGCTGCGCAGCGCCATTAACGTAGTCGGCATTACTACCCTTCTGTGCGCGCTGTCCGGGACCGTGCTGGCAACAGAACACCACAGCGGCTGGCCCAACACCACACTCCTTATGGACACCCTTCGGCCCATTCTCAAAGCCACCCGTGGCCCAATCTATGTGGGTGACAGCAGTAACGACCTGCACTACTACCTGAGCGGCGATGTCGGATCTAGGACGCTTATCAGCCCGTGGTATTTCGCGTGGACCGACCCAGTTACCGGAAAGCGCCAGTACCAGGCAGCGGCTTACGCGGATATCATCAGACGCCGGTATGTCTCGGTGGTTGCCCTCGACCTCGACGTCCCCGCCGACACAAACATCCTCAGTGCGATCGCGCAATACGGCGGTTACCGGCGCGTCGCATACCTACCGTACGTCCTCGATGGTACTAAACGCGGATTCCAAGTCTGGGTACGTCAGTGAACGCCACCGTAGCAGCGCCCGGAGGACGGGGTCGTCTAGCTGAGGACAGCCTTCACAACGACAATGCGATCGAGGCTGACATCCACGTCCACGGGGTTTACAGGTTGGCGGCGGCGATTCCCTACAGGGCGGAGAGTGCGCTATGACCGTTGCCGCGATGGGAAGCCGCGGGCGTCACCGTCGCGGGCAACTCGTTCTTCCGGATGCCCCGAGTGACGCGGAGAAAGCGTTGTACGCTTGGCGGTCGCTACCGTTCTTGACGTCCGCGCTCGCATTCAGTTCGGTCTGCCTGATCACAGCACAAGTGTGGTTCGAGATCCGTAATCCGATCGCGCTACCGTTCCTGCTCTATACCGGCCTGTTCACCGTCTATCAAGCGGTCAGCCTGCCCGTGAACTTCGCCGGGCGCAGCTTCGATCTGTCCGAACATATACTTCGGGTTAAGGCATGGCGATCGTGCCCATGGCCTACAGTAGACATCTTTTTGCCGATCTGCGGGGAGCCCATCGACATACTCCGCAACACCTGGGCCGGGATTTTAGAACTGGTCCGTACCTATCCTGGGGTCGCCCGCGCATACGTGCTGGACGATGGCGCTGGCGAGCCGGAAACCAGTGAGGTCACTCGTTCCTTCGGTTTCTCCTATGTGCGCCGCCCGGACGTCGGTCATCACAAGAAGTCAGGCAATCTCGCGTACGCGCTCAAGCGCACTCACGGGGAGCATGTAGTCATTTTCGATGCGGATTTCCGCCCGCGGGCAGACTTCCTGGCCGAAACGCTGCCCTACATGGATGATCCATGGACCGGGCTGGTGCAGACTCCCCAGTATTTTCGGGTCAGTGTGCAGCAGACCTGGGTGGAACGTGCTGCGGGAGCCACGCTAGAAGTGTTCTACCGCGCTGTACAGGTTTCCCGTAACCGGTTCGGCTCCGCGTTGTGCGTCGGCTCGAACGCGGTCTACCGCAGGGCTGCGTTGGATGCTGCGGGAGGCTTCACGGAGATTCCGTACGCCGAGGACTCTCACACGGGCCTTGATATGCGCTACGCCGGGTACGGGCTAGTGTATCTGCCAATCGTTCTCGCGGCCGGCGTATGTCCCTCGCAGATAGATCCGTTCATGCGCCAGCAGTACAGGTGGTGCTGCGGAGCAACCTCGCTGATCTGGACGCATCACATGTGGCGGGTCCAAATGCCGTGGAAGGCCCGGCTACCCTACATTGCTGGGTGGCTATGGAACCTCACGACCGCCATGCGGACCATAGTACTGCCACTCATCCCAGTCACCTTGCTAGCGTTTCTGCCGGGTGAAGTGGAGTTGCGAAATGCTATCTTGCTCATCCCGGTCGTGGTGACGGGCCTGATCCTCTATCCGCTGTGGCATAACGTCCGCTGGTCCGCTGGCGTGTGGCCGCTGGCCATAGCCGTGGGCTGGGCTCAAGCGCTCGCAATCTGGGATTATTCCCGAGGCAAGGTCATGTCCTGGGACCCCTCACGCAACCCAAAGGATGCCACGCGCCGTTTTCGGAAAGCCGTCTGCATGTGGAACGGGACACTGGCCGTAGCCTGGGTTGCACTTGCCGGATGGCGCATCGAGCAGGCTATGTCCATAAGGTTCGCCATAGTCGCCTTGTTTGGGCTAATGAATCTTGCCACCATCGCCCGCGTTGTCTTTCCAGGAAGGGATGCAGTATGACTCAGCGCCTCGCAGCCATCGGCGTCCTCGTAGCCCTGGCGATCACGCTCGATGGGTGCGTATCTCCCGGCCACTCAGCGGTTATTCCCGCCACGCAAAATAAGTATCTTGGCGTCTACGAACAGGGCACTCTTAGCACTTATCGCGCTGTGAGCAAGTTCGCCGCTGAAACTGGACGCGTGCCGAACATAGTATTGTACTACAGCGGTTGGTATGAGAAATTCAATGTACAGTTCGCCGAGCGAGCCTACGCTCATGGCGCAGTGCCTTTCGTTCAGATCGATCCCACAGACATCAGCCTGGCGGCAATTGCGGCGGGCAAGTACGACACCTATCTGCAGCGCTACGCAGCCCAGGTACGAATCTGGGGGCATCCGGTCCTGATCGGATTCGCTCATGAGATGAACGGCGACTGGTACTCTTGGGGATACACCCACGTTACGCCCGCGACCTGGGTTGCCGCATGGCGTCACGTCGTAGACGTGTTCCGTTCGCACGGAGCGGACAACGTCACGTGGCTCTGGACTCCGAATGGGGAGCAGCCAGGAATGCCGCCGCTGCGCGCCTACTGGCCCGGTGCGGCCTACGTAACATGGGTTGGCATCAACGGCTATCTCGAAGTGCCGTCCGACTCCTATGACAGCGTCTTCGGCTCCACGGTCACGGCGATCCGCACCTTCACCGGGAAGCCGATACTCCTGTCCGAAATCGGGGTCGGGCCGGACACCGGCAGGCAGCCGCAGGATATCACGGCCGTGTTCAACGGAATCCACAGGCAGCATCTGCTCGGTCTCGTCTGGTTCGACGTGGACCAGAATGACGGCATCAACCACCAGGACTGGCGGCTCGAGAACAGCCCAGCCGCTATCGCGGCATTCCGCAGTGGTGTGCGGAACTACGGATGATGCCACCGAACCCGGTCACGGCCGACACTCGGACAGATGCTGAGGCCAGTGGGGCCTGGAATCGTGCGGATCACTTCCGCGCACTGAGGAGGAGGCTGCTCGCCGCACCGGCGGGCAGCTTGCCCTGTACCGCCAGTGTCTCCGGCTGGTCATTCGTGTCGCGACCGCCCTGCGGTACGGTGGCAACGCCGCGATCTGCAGGGGCGCCAGGGTGGCCGGGGAGTCAACGGCAAGCAGGGCGAGGGCGCATTGGACACCCGCGATGTGCCGATGCGGGGACGGCTATGGGAGGGACCAGCGATACCAGCCGGGCGCGTGATGGTAGAAGGACACCAAATTTGCGTGGCCCGGGGCTCCTCGGCCCCGTCCGTGCTCCGCCCATCTTCGCTAATCGTTGGGCGCTGGGCGTGTCGTGGTGTCGCTCAAAGATCGGTCCGGAAACTATTTGGCTATATTCCCGGTGTTGGTGAATGCTTGCACGAAAGCCCTGGTTGAACCAGCAGACGAGTTCACGATCCAATTCCGTTCTTTTTCGACGTTAAACCAGACCCACGCCTGCAGGCGCGGGTAAGCGGTATTGGCCATAAAGGTCGTTATCCAATTAGCCTTTGAGTATTGCGGCTGGACCGGGCAGGTAACGCCATCATAGGTCCATGGCAGGCTCGGTTCCGTGCAGGCCATTTCGCAAATCCAGATGGGCTTGTCCAGATCAAGCGCATCGACCTCGGCGTAAGCAGGTCCGAAAACCTCAGAGTCGGTTTGCCACGAGCCGAGGCCGTTGTAGCCATCGAGACCCATAATGTCGCATTCAGACGGATAGAAATCGACAATGTTGTCGTACGGGCCACAGTTCACGGCCCACACCACCCGAGGCCATTCGCTGTTTGCCTTGAGCACCGCCGCAAAACGGTTGAACCCGGCCACCCATTGGGTCGCCGAGGCGACCCCGCAGCTGCCGCCGACCTGCCAGTCGTACCAACCGGTGCCGTTGGCCTCGTGGGCGAATCGGACATAAAGTGGCCGCCGCCACGAGGTGTTGATCCAGTCGGCGAATGCCACGATCTCGGCGTCGTACTGCCCGGCAATCAGGCTGGGCCAGTTGACGCAAGCCGATGCCGGAGCCCCGCATGGGCCGCCAGAGGGTTGGATCGTCCACATACAATCGGCGTCGCCGACGGAAACGGCGGTGGCAACGTCGATGGTCGGGATAGAGCCGCCTATCCAGTTCCGGTACTCCAGGTAAAGATCGATCTTACGGTCAATGATCCCAGCGGTGGCCGAACCAACGCCGAACATTCCGAACGACACATTGGCCGGGACCAAGGCTCCCGAGGTGGAAGGACCGATCATGGAGTGCCATTCGTCCAGTGAGAAGCTGCTCGCCAAGTCTTCACAGCCGGCCTTTATGAGTTGGCCCGTGGTAGCCAATCGGGTAGTGCATCCATAGTTGCCACTCGCCCTTGGTATAGGCATTGACCCGGTAGGTTCCGGTCTCAAAGTAGTAGGGATCGGAGGCCAGCAGCCGGTCCAGCACGTGCAGTTCGCTAACGTTCTGGGCACTCAGGTTGGTAGTTTGGAACATGAACCCAGTAAACTTGTGGATCTTCTCAGTCCGGATAACTTCGGCTACTCCCTGACCGAAAATCGAGTAGGCCGCGGCTGAGGGGAACCAATCGATCCGCGGGTCGCCTTGCGTGTAGAACTCCGCAGTGTCGGAGTCAAAGCTCAAATACTGCCCGGGAATGTTCAGAGTTTGAATCACCTTGATCGGCGTCAGGATGGATGCGGGCCAGCTGTATTGCAGCTTCGAGCGCCACATCCCGTCGATCAAGAGCAACCAGATGATCGCTACCGCCGCTAGGGTGGTGCGGCCACGCTTGCTGAGCGCCCAGTTCAGGGCCACCGCTGCCGGGATAGCACAGAATAGCCCACTGAAAGCGGTGTGCTTGTTCAGAGAGGTGAACTCGTGGATTCGGACCGAGCTGGCCTGAATGACCGACCCGGCGCCGAGCATCAACACGAAGAGCATCACCTTGTCCCAGGCCCGCTGGCGCAGCATGAGCAAGGTTCCGCCGATCGCCAACGCGAAGGTCAGCCCGATGTCGTAGAGCAACGACTCGAGCAGGATAGACGTACTCGTTGGGTCCAGGGCCGTTCGGCCGGTGGTAGTGAACTTAACCCCGACGGCGATCCCTGATCCCCAGAGGTGGTAACCGCCAAGCAAGAGCCCGGCGAAGACGAGCGTGGCTACGCCGCCATGTAGGACGGCTTGCGGGAAGTTCCGCCTCCAGCGGCGACCGTCGGCCGTCAGGGCCGTCAGGAAGGTCATGAGCAGCACGAAGGGCACCAGGGCCAAGCCGGTGTACTTGGTGACGGTCGCCACAGCCAGGAGTGCCCCAATGACCGGGGCGATGGCTATCGACATCGACCTCTTGGTGATGGCCAGCATGCTCGCCAGGGCCACCAGAACGAGACAGGGGGCATCGTAGGTGGCGAGCTTCCCGATGAATTGTACCGAACCGGTCAGCGCGAACACCAGCGACGCCAACAAAGCAACGTTCTCGTTAAACAGGTGCCGTCCGATTCTGTAGACGCACACGGTAGCGGTGAGCATGCAGCACAGGCTGAAGAACCGCACCAAGATGAGCCCGCCGACTGCGTCAAGCGCAGCCGCCACCACCGGATAGGCATTCGGCGCGCCTGAGAAGTAGCTGCCGTAAAGGTGCAGCAGAGCTGCATTCGCGGCTCCGCCGTGCAACAGGTGAGCGATGACCACTTGGCCGCCATGGATGTATAGGGCCTCGTCGTCGTTGGCTACGTCGGTCAGCCGCCACGTCAGAACAGCTTGTAAAACCATAATCAACGGAAGCCGCCATGCCGTCAACCTGTCCTTGGCATGGCTGGTACGTTTAGCGGGCGGAACGAATGACAAGAAAACTTCCTGCCATTCCAGGCCCGGCTTTGTTACTGTGAATTCACTCATGATTGGAGGTCCTGGGGTTAAGTATAGAACGCAAGAAAGGCTGCAGCTGTTTCTCTACAATCGGCAACAGCAGGCTCATCGCCGTATTCGTTACATGGGAGTTGTCTCGATACAGCAGAATCCCACCGAGCACTGCCGGGCACTCCGCTTTAGCGGGCGGGCACAGATATTGATCCACATCGACCCGGGCCGCCAACCTGTGCGATGCCGCTGTTCCTGACATCAAGGGGTCTGGATGGAAAGCGACATCTCGCTTGAACGAACACTGGCTCCAATCGCTGAGTGCACCCGAGATACAAGTGGGCACATCAAAGTTCGGGTAAGGCGTGTCGTGCAAGTACACAATCGGCGCACCAATTGCTCGAAGGGACCGCAGCGTCTTCTTCCAGCCATTCGCGAGATAGATGTTGTCGGGCTTGTAGTAATTAAGGCTTGCTATAAAGATCACTCGCGGCCGCGGCTCGCTCAGCAATCGTTGAAACATATTCATTCGCCACTGATTACATTCCGTGTATGGCCGGTCCAAAGCCGCATTTTCGATCGTTATGCTCGGCAAAGGACAGCCTTCCTTGGTCAAGACCTCCGTATCCCAGCCAAGCTTATGCGCAATGCCGTACACGTCCGGGTACCACTCTCCGGCGTGACTGTCACCGAGCAGCACCACTCGGTTCGGGCCAATCGGCGCGTCTGTCGCACTTCCATAACGGTCTATCAAGCACTTTGGCGACGTCGTCGCCAAAAAGGAAACGATACAATCTGCTGGATAGTCAGGGGTGTCCGATACTGCCTTCAGGACGGAAGGGTATACCGGGCCTGACGTAAGTCGGCTAGTGAACGGATCAGCGACCCTAGCGCGAACTGCGAGGGGAGGTGGGCGACTCGACGCTGTGAGCAGAGAGGTCTCACTCAGATTGACGAAAGTGCCCGTTGCCACTGCCACACTCATCAGGCCCAGCCCTGCAGCCGCCCAGTCGGACCTATGGAAGGTAAACCTCCGCAAGGGTAGTTCCAGCGCGTAATACGTCGCGGCAGCCAAGATCAGAGAAAATCCTATAAGTCCGAGATTCATGAGCCATGTAAATGTCACATGAGGCCAAATATAAGGGGCAAGTACAAGGATAGGCCAGTGCCACAGATACCATGGATACGAGACCTTTCCTAGCCATTGCATAATATGATTATCCAGAATGGCTTCTGATCTAGCCCGGACGCCGCATCCTGCACTGATTGCTAGTGCAGTTCCAAGAACAGGTAGGAGCGCATGGGCCCCTGGGAACTGGGTTGCGTCGGTATAGAAAAGGCCGCTGAAGATGATGGAAGTGAGACCAGACAATGATATCCAGAAGCGAATATTAGGCGGCACGCGAGCGAACATTCCGGAGCCGAGTGCCACAATAGCCCCGACGCCGAACTCCCACGCTCGCGATTGGACAGAAAAATAGGACATTGGAGCATCTGTCGCGAGCAAGTGCTGCGAGATGTAGAGCGAAACAACGATGACTACGAGAAAAAACACTAGCAGCAAGCCCCGCCACCAGCGCCTGGTTAGCATTATGGCGAGACTGATCAGCAGCGGCCAGAAAAGATAAAATTGCTCCTCTACGCCAAGCGACCAGAAATGCTGGAATGCCGAAGGAGCCGCACCTGCATTCTGGTAGTTGATGCCCTCAATGGCAAGCCGATAATTCAACGTGTAAAGCGCAGCGAAAATTCCGTCGACGCTGAGCATCTTACTGAGTAATGGCGGGGCGAATGCCCATGCGGCGCACAATGTGCTAACGATCACAACGACCGCAGAAGGTAGCAGCCGTCGGACACGCTTGAGATAGAATTGTACGAGAGAAAGACGCCCGGACTTAGCGACCTCCCTGACTAGTTGACTTGTGATCAGATAGCCGGAGATCACGAAGAAGACGTCAACACCTACATAGCCCCCCCGGATCCCGGGTACATGAGCGTGGTAAAGAACAACAAGGAGAATCGCTATCGCACGCAAGCCTTGGATGTCGGGCCGAAAGCGACGGATCGGCAGCTCAGCAGCGCTGTCACCATCCTGATTCTGCCTTTCCTCAAGGGCGGTACTCACGCCACTACTACCTCCACAGGCGCTTCGGTCACGGTTTCGGCGACACGGGGCTGGCGACGGGAGCGGAGCTCGTCGCCGATGCCTGACACCACTAGCGGACCGACGATGTACAGGTTGATCATGAAAAAGACCAGCATCCCGGCGAACCGGGTAAGTCCGGCTTCGGCGGTGCGTAGCACCAGACCAACGGCGACCACGCTCAAGGCCAGGCCGAGGTAGATGGTGTAGAAGCGCTTGACCGTGACCGCGATGGGTGCGGCCGCCTTGGATCCAGTCGGGTGCCATTCGGCCACCCGGTGTCGGACAAGGTGGACGATGTTGAACACGTGGGCGAAGCCATAGACGGTCTGTATACGCAGCACCTCGATCCGCCACCGGCCACGCATGACCAGGGGGTAAAAGACAAGCCACAACGCGAGCGCGCCGGCCAGCCAGATTGTGTTCCACGGTCGTATCCACTGCGGGTCGAACCAGGTCATGATGATGGCGGGCAGCGGTATGATCAGCGAGCTGAGTGCAGTGCATATGTAGTACAAGAACCCCGACCAATAGCAGAGCCGTGCGGGCAACGGTAAGTTTGGGGTCGTGTGAAAGTACCGGCTGGCCAGCATGCTCATTGACCCTTCGCACCAGCGGTACTGCTGGGCGATGAAGTTGTCCAGTTTGCTAGGCGTGACACCCTTGCTGACCGCGACCGGCACGTAGCGGGTGCTGTACCCGGCTCCGAGCATCCACAGACCGGTGTAGATGTCCTCGGAGTGGCCGATCTTCGGAAAGCCGCCGATGGCGTCGAGCGCGGTCCGCCGGTACAGGGCGGAGGTCCCGACACAGATCGCGGCACCGAGAGCGTCCCGGGACGGCTGGATGAACCGGTAGAACAGCTCCTGGGTCGATCCGGCGCACCGCTGGATCCAGTTCATCTGCTTGGGCGTGTCGAAGAACTGGGGGCTCTGCACGATCCCAATGGTCGGGTCGTCCATGTAGGGGACTAGTTCGAGGAGAAAATCGGGCCGCGGTACGAAGTCGGCGTCGAATATGGTGATGATTTCACCATGGGTGTACTCTGCACCGTAGCGGAGGTTACCTGCCTTTTTGTACTCCGACCCCGGGCGAGCCAGGTAGCAGAACCCGTAGCTCGCGGCAAGCTCGCGAACTCTGCCGCGACCGCTGTCATCCAGAATGGAGATACGCAGGTCGCCTGGCCATTCGAGGAGATTCAGGTGACGCATGCTGTTGTCGAGCAGGTCGAGTTCTTCGCCCGCTGTGGGGACGAATACGTCTACCGACGGGTATCGACGGGGGGTCCAACCCTCGACGGTGCGCTGGTGCGAGACCAGGTCAATGCGACGACGCCGGGTGGAGGTGTAGAGCGCCAAGGTCTGCTCGACAGTGAGCAGTACCAATGGGATGCTAAAGATGAACGTCCAGTACGAGCTGCCGGTGAACCCGGCGAAGCTAATAATGACGCCGAGGAAGGCAACGTACTGCACCACTAGCAACCACCGCTTCTGGCCGCCCTGGAGGTACAGGTACTTATCTGCGTCACGTGGGGGTGTGGCGTACCGGTTGGAATCCCCATGGGCATGGCGTGGCGCGGATCGCGGCGTGAATATGGTCGTCACACGACCCCGCTAACCACGGGCGTCTCGACGGTGACATCGCTCGGCGGGGGGGCGGGTTTGCGGTGGATGAAACGGCCGCCCACGCCGAACCGGAACGCCAGAGCCGCGAGGAGGTTTGGTACGAGACCCGAGGCGGCTGCCGCAGCTAACGGAATGCCGGGACTGGCGCGCAGGATGACGAGGAGCCGAAGGAACCGGAGTCCTTCACGAAACGAGGCCTTCGACTCACCAGCGTGCCGCGCTGCGAAGTGAAACGGAACCTCAGTGACTGTGAGTTCCCTGTGGAGCAGTAACGCGAGCAGAATCTTGTAACCACATTGGGTTACAGCGTCCAGTTCGAGAGCGTCGCGACGGACCGCGAAGAAACCACTCAGGGGGTCTGTGCACCGGGCCAGCCGACGCGGGAACAACGTTTTGGCGAGCCACCCTGACCAGTACGACACCATGTACCGGAACCGACCATTAAGTCCACCGGCGTTTCCGCCGTGGAGGTAGCGGCTAGCAACCACTACATCGCTACTAGCCGAGCGCCCCCGATCAAATAGAGTCGGGACGGTGGCAGGAGGATGCTGCAGGTCGCCGTCCATGACCACCGCCCAGGTGGACTTAGATGCCTTGAGCCCGGCGATGACCGCACCTGAAAGGCGTCCTTCCGGGCGATCGCGGTGCAACAAACGAACTGGGAGCCGTGCGACCTTCGCTAAGTTGAGGATGACGTCGGGCGTCCGATCCGTCGAATCGTCAACAAACAGGATCTCGGCGTCTACACCCTGAAGTTGCTCAACCAACTGCTCAACCAAAGCAGCGACATTCTCGGCTTCGTTGAAGGTTGGTACGATCACAGTGAGCGCACTCATCCCGAAGTCCAGACGTGCATCATTATGCCTTCCATCAGCTGAGGGATCCAAGGTGACGCAATTATCGCCCAAGAGATCCAGTCTTTACAGCCGGATCGAGGCCACGCTACTCTTGAAACAAATAGCACCAAGCAGTGGCCCGCGAGGGGCTTACGACGGCGACGCCAGGAGAAACGCCAACTCGCCATCCATCAATATGAACGGGCTACCCAATCCCCCAATCACCCCATTCCCGCAACAAACGGGTCAGCCCAGTCTCTGCAGGAGTTACCCTAGCATGGGGGTTAAGCTAGCTGAGGCTAAAGGGACAAAGCAACGACTTGGCCACTGAAATATTTTGGCAATCTTCCTGAAACCTTGCGGCAATCGCCAGGTAGACGGCTTGTGAGGATTTGGAAGGTAGACCTCGGCCACTCGGTCCTAGGCATGAGCGAGAGCATAATTGGCCGCATTTTATACGATTATTAACTGCTATTGCACGATGTGACATAGTATCTTCTGGGCGTCCCGAGTTGACCTTATGTGAGCCATGCGGGCAAACGCCGGATAGATCTCTTAGGCCGCATTCGGAGGGCCCGCATCAAGCGTTGGCCTCCACGGGTAGCGGCGCCGCCCAGGAAATCGGCACTTCCATGGAACAGCGCCGCGGCGAGCGCGAAGGCCTGGTCCGGGGTGCCGTCCTGGTCACAGGTCCTTGGTCGGCTTTGGCGAAGGTCGCTGAACTGACCTGGCCATGCGCATGGCCACCACGCTCCGGAAGGCCCGCTCGGCGGCAACGGAAACCCAGGACCAAGCCCCGCCCGTGCCTGTGCAGAGCATCGGCGCCTGGCAATTGGGTTGGTGATTACATAGAGTATTGGAGACATCACGGATTAAATATGAGAGAAGGAAATAAGCATGATCTTCCGGGGAATATCCGGTAGCACCGCACCAGAACGGGTCCCGTGTCAGGCTTCCAGCCGACCACCGCCCGTCCGCAGCCGCACTCGGCTGGCAGCCGGGGCGAGAGTTACGGTCGCTGCCGTCGGGGTCATGGCGCTCAGCGTTGCCGTGGCCGGGGCCGCATCGGCAAACACACTCACACGCGGCGCCGGGGCCAGTCATAGTCATGCGGCGACCGAAACCCGTTCCGGCCTGCCCTGGGCCAGCGGGGCGACCCTGTCAGGTGCCGGACCGGCGGCCGCCGCGGCATTCGGCGCTTGGCGCGGTCGCCCGCTGGACGTCGTAGACGGGTGGTCGGGTCGGTCAACCTGGTCGGACATCGTCGATCCCACCGGGCTGTACCAGCTCTGGAGCGGATCGCCTTACACCATGGCCCTCGGAGTGGCGATGCTGCCCGAGGATGTCTCCGGGGTCTCCCTCCAGGCGTGCGCTGACGGCAGTTACAACGCGTACTGGCGCGAGTTCGGCAGCGTGATCTCGTCCTACGGGCTAGGCCATTCGATCATTCGGCTGGGCTGGGAGTTCAACGGGAACTGGTACGTCTGGCAGGCTACCCAGCCGACGGTTTGGGCGCAGTGCTGGCGGCAGATCGTCACCTCGGCGCGAGCCACCGCGCCAATGCTGCAATGGGACTGGAACGTCAACCGTGGGGTCAACTCAGGGCTGGCAGACCCAACCCAGGCGTATCCCGGAAACGCCTACGTGAACATGATCGGGGTCGACAGTTACGACTGGTGGCTGCCCGCGACGACCGCTGCCGGCTGGCAGTCTCAGCTCAACGGCACGCAAGGACTGAACTACTGGCTCGCGTTCGCGGAAGCGCACGGCAAGCGGCTGTCGGTGCCAGAGTGGGGAAACGTCAGCTCAGGCACCTCAGCCGGCGGGGACGACCCGCTCTACGTGCAAGACATGAGGGCATTCTTCGCGGCGAACGCCGCCCACATTGCCTTCGAGTCCAACTTCCAGGGCGCCTCCACGGGAGGCAGCTACGGCGCCGGCACAACCGTGCCCAACGCCGCGGCGGCCTACCGGGCGGGATTCTTAGCCGCTCCGAGATCCCGTGGATGATCAGCTGACCTCCGTATCCAGCAGATCCGGGCAGTCCTGCCCGCAGCAGGCCCGGCGGCGAGGTTGCCAGGCACGGGTCGCCCTCCTGCTGCTGACCGGCCGCGGTCGTGCTCGATATCGCGGGAAACGCCAGGTTCGGGACGCCGTGCTGACTCAGCTGCTGGCCGGCATCCCTGCCGTTACCGGTAGTGAAGTGCCGCGCTGCGGAACGCCGTGTCAGCGCCAGGATCGCCTTCCAGCTTCCAGTCCCCGTGGGCGGCGTCGACGTCGAACCACACCATGCCGATGATCTGGGGCTCGCGGGCGAGGCCCTGGAAGAGACTGCGGATCTGGGCCGACTGCCGGGGGCCCCGCCCGACCCCGGTCTCGGTGAGCAGGATCGGCTTGCTGGTCAAGGCGGCGGTGGAGACAACCGATCTGGCGAACACCGAGAAGAAAGTGTCACGGGAAGTGTCGTATTTCCCGTTGATTCCCACCCATGTCACGTAGGCGCTCCCGGGCCACCACCGCCTGGCCGGGCTCACCAACTTCGGGCTGCCCTCCCTGTCGACTGTCCAGACCCAGATGACGTTCCGTGCCCCGGCTTCGGCGAACACGTCATGTATGTGCCGCCAGGCCCTGATGAACAGCGCAGGACGGACGTGCTCGTAACCCCAGTCATACCAGTTGCCGTTCATCTCGTGGCCGAAGCTCAACGCGATGGGGAGCCCGAACCGGGCCGCTTGCTGCGCGTATCGCCTCAGGCCACGGTCGTAGTCACCGGCGGCGATCCGTGCCAGAGACGCGGTACGCGGGTTCAGCTGGATCAGCGGCAGCGCGCCCTGGCTGGTCAGCCTGCACAGCAGCGGCCTGCGGAAGGGCGAGCCGAACTTAACGTACAGCTCCACTACCGACGGCGTGATACCGCTCGCCCGCGTGAAGGCAGTCAGGGCCTGGCTGCTCGGGCGGCTCAGGGCCACTCCCAGGTACGGCTCGCGTGGCGTCCGATGAGGCTCGCACGCGCTCGCGGCGGACCCGGCCGGCCGGGGCACCTTCAGCATGGCCTCAGCAGCGACGAGCCCGCCAGCCAGGAGCACTACCAGTATCACGGCCGCCAGCATGAATCTCCGCCGCGCGGGAGAACGCTTCACTGCTCCCCCCCATTGCTGCGGAGCTGCCAGATGAAGAACCGGCCAGCTCCGCCGCCGCTGGGCGAGACTGTCCCGGTGAAGCGGTACGCGTGGGTCCGCTGCAGAGCTGAGCGGTACTGCAGGTCCTGCTCCCGCACCAGCCCGCGGAACCGGAGGACAATGATGGTGAACTTGCGATCCTGGATCAGGCCGAGATTCGTCGTGATCAATGGCAAGTCGGAGGACAGGACGTGCGCGCCGCGGGCCACTTTCCAGTCAGAAACTGGGAGGAGGGGCGGATACAGGTGAGTCAATTCCGGGGTGTCCACCAGGATCAGTTCCTGGTCGTGGCTGCGCGTTATCATGGCCCGCAGCCTCTCTGCGAGGTACGCGGAATGCGACTCCCCCCCGGTGGCTGACGCCTGAACCGCTCCGACACCCAGGAGCGGCACGGCCAGGGCGGCACACGATCCTGCCAGGAGCGCGCGGCGCGGAAACCGCGCGGCCAGCCATGACAGAGCGCAGCTGACGGCGTATCCGGCCGCGATCGCGGCGAACCAGGCACCGAAGCCGACATGCTTGCCAAGGGAAATCAGCGTATGGATGCGTGCCTCGTTCAGCGGCGCCAGCAGCCCGGCCGCGGCGAGTACCCCGGTGAGCCAGATCCGGCTCCTGGGCTCGTGCCGCGCGATGCTGCACACCAGGCCGGCCAGCGCCAGAACCACGACGGCGCCCACCCACTGGAAGGCGTGCCACAGGACAGCCAGGGCCGGCTCTGTGCCCGCGGCCCTCGACAGCGTGGTGGCCATGAGCCCATGAAGGTACGGCTTGCCGCCGAGCCCGAGTAGCGCGGCCGCCGCGGCAGCCCAGCAAGCCGCAATGAGCGCTCCGCGCTCGACGGACGTCCTGGCCGGCCTGGAGTCTGCCTTGTGCAGCACCGCGATGCAGACGACGACGGGATCCCAGAGGATGGACGCGTACTTCGCGGCGTTCGCCGTGATAAGCGCCGCCGCGGCGGCGGCCGCCCACCACTGGTTGCCCTCGGCGGCCTTGACGGCGAAGAACGCGGCGAGGGCGAGCAGGAACAGCGACATCGCGTCGAAGGTCGCGAACGACCCGAGGTGCATCGTGGAGTAGAGGGTCACGAACAGGGCGGCGGCCGCCGTGGCGGTCACCCGGTCACGCAGGTGGCGTGCCGTGACCCAGAGTAGCGTGGTCGTCCCCAGCATGAAGCAGCACGACAGCAGCCGGGCACCGGCGAGGCTTCCGGTGAGCGCGTCCAGCGGCGGGTAGACCACCGGCGCACCCGAGAAGTAGCCTGCGAGCGCGGGGATCGCCCTCCCGTGCAGCCAGTGATCAATCTCCAGGTGCCCGGCCCAGATGTACAGTGCCTCGTCTCCGTAGACGGCACGGTGCAGGATCAGCGGGATCGTGAACGCGGCCTGGAACGCCAGGATGACCGGCAGTTCCCAGGGCACCCGCACCGCATGCTGCCCGCTCACGCGGCCGCCTCCTCATGAGCCGGCTCGAAGGTAAGCTCGGCACCTTGCTGCCGCGTCGTCCATCCCTGGCGCAGCAGCGTCAGCGTGCCGTAGGCGCGCACCAGCCTGGACAGCACCACGGATGCCCACAAGCCCGATATCGGGCGCAAGACGACCAGGAACGTCCGGTCAAGCCAGCTCTCGTCGCTGCGCCTGAAGCACAGCACCCGGAGCTGGTTCACGCATCCCCAGGCGTAGAAGGCCAGCAGCGTGTGAGCGGCGGCGGGAGCTGAGGCGGGCCACGTGGCGATCACGACGGCGAGGATGCTCAGCGCCACCAGGAACGAGTAGATGCCGATGGTCGTGTACCACCAGATGTAGGAGCGCAGGGGGTAGTACCGCAGGCGCCAGAAATTCCTGACAGCTCGTCCCCTGGCCCACCTGATCCGCTGCCTCATGTGATGGCCCAGGGTCTCCGGGAACATGGTCAGCCCGAACGCGGACAGCTGCTGGACCGACTTGCCCCGTCCGCTGCCGCACAGGGACAGCAGGGAATCGTCGCCGAGGATCACCCGGCGGCCGAAAAACGTCTCGTCCCGGTACAGCGGGATGATCTCCCGGACCATGGCGGCCCGGTAGAGGGCGAACGGCCCACGGTTGGTGTACATGTCACCCATGACCGACCAGGTAGAGCCGACGACCGCCTGGGAGAACAACTGCAGCGTCGTCTCCAGCCGGGTAAGGAAGTTCACGTAGGCGTTGAAGCCGAGCTCTATCCCCGCGACGGACATGACCTGCCGGCGCCTGAACGGCTTGAGTCCCTCTTCCAGCGCCCTGTGCTCGAGGGTGGTGTCAGAGTCGACCGTGACGAAGATATCGGCCTCGGGCGAGGTGGCGAAGGTTACCGCGTGCGCCCGGCGCTTGCCCTGGTTCACCTGGCGGTGCCAGCTCACCCGGAGGCCGCCGGGCCAGGTGCCCTCCCAGTGATCCCGCACGCTGGTGTAGTCAAGCTTCGACCCGTCGTCGACAACGTCTACCCGCTGCGGCGGCCGGGACTGGTTGACCAGGGCGTACAGGCAGCGGTCCAGCAGGGCGGGATCCTCGTTGTAGACCGGCACGGTGACCACCACGTTCAGCCGGTCCAGGGCCTTCTGCGCTGACCGGCCAGCCTTCACGGGATGGTCCCGCCAGGACATCAGCCAGCTGAAAACGCGGAACGCCAGCAATGGCAGGCCGCCCGCCACTACCGGCAGGTAGAGCCGTTGCCCCCACGTCGCATGCGTCCGCCATGCCAGCATCCCGGCGACCAGCAGGCAGGTGAGGAACAGGCCCCGTGCGCTCTTGCGGCTGAACGTTACGACCGGGATGTCGTATCTATCGTTCAGAGCTCCTGGAGCGCCTTGCCTCGGCGGAACGCGTGGCGGACCACCATTGCGAAGACCGCCGTCACGGCCGCCGACACCCCCATGAGCATCGCGATGTCCCTGATGACCTCGCTCACGAATACCCCCGTACTCAGAGAAAGCCGAAAGATCTTTCAGCGCGGCGATCCCGGCTTTCTGCCGCAGATCGAACATCACGTCAGCAACGGGTAGCTGTGCCGTTTGCGGCTCCATCGCTGGCCCCCCTGCCCGGGCTCAGGCCCCTCGCGGAACTGCCACCCGGCCGAACCCTGAACGCCACGAAACCTGGTGCCGTTGATCAGCGCGGCATAGAGGCAGGAGGGTCATCATATGATCTCAATTCCGCTTTTCTTCTGAGAAAGGATGGTCATGTCATACCAGGCGCACCCATCCTGGAGCGTCCGTTATCTTGCTGGGCCGGGCTGACCTGAGCTGGCGCCGCAGCAAGCCAGCGCGCCTGCCCGGGTCCGCCCAGACATCCGGGCGTATCCAGTCCACGCCATATACGCGGGACCGCGGAGTAACAGCTTTATTGCTCTATAATTCAGCAGCCTAAGTCGCATGAGAAGTGACTATTCCAGACTCTACTGATGTTTTGTCGGGTCATGGCAATTTTACCAACAATAGCGGTTTCGAAGGGGTCGCCATCGGGGCTACGCTACCACGACCCCTGGCGATCCGATTGCCATACTAAAGCAGCTGTCACTGATGGATCATCTTGTGCGCGTGCACATGCTTATCTGCTCATTCCTAACCCTCGGATTAGCGGCCTCCCGTCAGCCAGCATTGGGTCGGATTTAAAGGTAACTCACTCCTATATGCCGAGTTCGGTCATGGATATCTTCAAGGGGACGGGTTGACGCAGGGGTTTCCGCCGCGTACCGTCCCTCGCAAGGGGGTAAAAATGAGAAAAATCAGCTTAGCGATCGTCACCGCGGCAGGGCTGCTCCTGTTCGCGCTGCCCGCCGCCCAGGCCTCGGCCAGCGCGACCGGGCCGCCCAAAATCCCCGGCAACAACACCCACCGTCCCTCCCTTGACCAGCGCGAGCGGAACGGCACGACCCCCGGTATCTCGGTCATCGACAACGAGAACTGGTCCGGCTACGTCGCCACGGGTAAGACATTCAGCTACGTCACCGGCAGCTACACCGTGCCGTCGGTCAACTGCACGAAAACCCCGACCACGTTCTCGTACCACTGGGTAGGCCTCGACGGCGCCAGCGACGGCACCGTCGAGCAGGACGGCATCGGCAGCTTCTGCAACGGCAGCACGCCCTACTACTTTGGCTGGGCGTGGATGTACCCCACCCCCGGGGAGATCAAGCAGATCACAGTCAGCCCCGGCGACGCGATCACCTCCAGCGTCGACTACGCCTCCGGTGTCTACACGCTGCGCCTCACTGACCAGACCAGCGGTGCCAGCTTCGATGTCACCAGCAAGGGTACCTACGGCAACAGCTCAGCCGAGGCCATCACCGAGGGATACCCCACCAGCGGCGAGAACGGGACGGCGGACTTCGGCGAAGAGCACTACGACACCATCAAGGTGACCGACACCGCCGGCCAGCACGGCGGCCTGGAGAGCGGTGACTGGTCAACCGACGAGTATATCCCCATCGGTGCGTCCAATGACGTGGACACCCAGCCCGGCCCGCTGCTGAATTCCTCAACGCAGTCGGCCTTCGAGGTCACCTGGGAGCACGAGAACTGACCTGACCGGGACCGCCTACGGCCGCGGATTGCGGCCTAGCGCGCGGCAGGCCTGGCCGAAGGCGGCAGTCGTGCCGTAGCGCAGGGTTACCGACGCGTGCCCGGCGTCAGCGGCGGAGGCCGCGGGCCTGATCACGCCGCGCGGGGTGAGGACCCTGGCGAGGCTGCCGCCGGTGTCCGCGACCACCAGCCGCCGGCCGTGCCAGCTGCCCTTCAGCGAGATCACCGAACCGGCGGGCAGCGGCCCGGACCTGACGTCCTTCAGGTCAAGGGAGGTACTGGCCCCGTCAGTGGTCCACCAGGCGTGCACCGAGCCGAGGAGCTGAAGAGTATAGGTAGCGCCCCGCTCGGTGCAGATCTGCGCGCTGCCCCGCAGCGTCTGGCAGCGAGAGAACCTGCAGGCCGAGCTGAGGCCCGCGCCCTGCAGCCGGGTGAACAGCACGTAGCGGCCCCCGTTACTGGCCCGCACGGTGCCATAACCGTCCCACACCGTCAGCGGGGTGAACCTGTCACCGATATGAAAAGCCCACGGGTTGAGCCCGATCTCGATGACGAACAACGCGATCAGCAGCGCCAGCACGCCCTTCAGCCACCCCAGCCCCCCGCGCCGCCGCTGATAGCCGAGCGGCACTGATGCCGCGGACCGCCCGCTCGTGCCCGGGGCGGACCGCCTGCCCCCTCCCCAGCTTGTCGACACCGGCCACCTCCTTCAGAACGAGTCTGGAGGACAAGGCCGGCGGACGCAGCCGAATCCCCGGCGCAGCGTCCAGCGGTCAGCCGCGGCGGGCGGTGATGATCCAGGACCGCGCGCCGAAGAACACGCCGTTGCCGGTGTCGTGCGCGGCGAGGGCGGCGCGCAGCCGCAGCAGCGCGGGCCCGGCGAAGAACATCGCCCCGAATCGGCTGATGCACAGGTCAAAATGCGCCGCCGCGAAGCGGTGGACCTGGGCATCGGCCTGCAGGAAAGTGACGTTGCGCAGACCCTCCCCGGCGCTGAGCCGGCGCGCGTGCTCGAGCATCCGCTCCGACAGGTCGACACCCAGTGCACTTCCGGCCACGGCGGCCCGGGCGGCGTCCCGGGTGGACTGGCCCGTCCCGCAGCCGATATCAAGCACCCGGTCGCGGGGACCGGCGCCGGCCGCGGCGCGGAACCGCCCGTTGAGCAGGCCCGCCTCGGCGTCGAACACGCCGGCGTGCCTGATCCGGTGCTCGCCTGCCGGGCCATCCCACTGCGCGGCCTGCTCGGCATTAGCCCCTGCCTGGATTCCCCGCCGGCCGGGCATCACCATCACCGGACCTTCCTGGATCCTGCTGCCAGCACCACCGTAGCGGGCACTCCCCTGCCCGTCGGAGCGGCGCGTACTCGCGCGGCAGGCAGACTGGATGTCATGCGGCAGGAAGGCTCCAGCGGCAGGCGGGCCATTGCGTGGCGGCCGGGCCGGCTATCGCTGCAGGTCAGGCTGGTAGTGACAGCGTTGTGCCTGGCGGCCGGGGGCGCCGGGATCATCGGCGCGGCCAGTGACCTGATGGCCCGCGGCTACCTGATGCGCCAGGCGGATCAGCAACTCCGCGGCTACGCTGATCGCCTGGCCAGCCGTCCCTTCGTCGCCACGCCTCTCTCCGCGCCAGCGCCCGGCACCCGCCGCCCCGGCGGCGGCGCGTTCAGCATCGAGGTGCTCGGCGCCGCAGGTCAGCTGGTGATGAGGGCGGGCTCCACCGTCCAGCCCGGCCCGGCCATCCCGGCGGCCGGCGGCAGGATTCCGGCGCGTGCGGGCCAGCTCGTGACCATCCCGGCGGCCGTCGGCGGAAGCTGGCGGGTGATAGCCGAGCCGGTCCACTACCGGGCCCGGCGGATCCCCTACGCTTACAGCGCCGAGGACTTCTCCCTCCTCATCACCAGCACGGCCCGGCCGGGCCTGGCCGGCACGCTCGTTGTCGGGCTGGACCTGGGCAGCACCGGCCAGGCCATCCACCGGCTCACCATCACCTGCCTGACGGTCAGCGGCGTCGTGCTCCTGGTCGTCGGCTGCCTGAGCGCCGCGCTGATCCGCGCTGCCCTGCGGCCGCTCACCCGGGCGCGGGAGACGGCGGAAGCGATCGCCGCGGGCGAGCTATCCCGCCGGGTGCCTGACCGTGACCCCCGCGGCGGCGACGGCCGGCTCGCACGGTCCCTCAACGAGATGCTCAGCCAGGTCGAGCACGCGTTCAGCGCCAGTGCCGAGTCCGAGGCGACCGCCCGCGAGTCAGCCGCGCGGATGCGCCAGATCGTGGCTGACGCCGCCCATGAACTGCGCGCCCCGCTCAGCGTCATCCACGGCCTCGCCCAGCACCACCGCCAGCGCGGCCAGGTCAGCGCCGCTGAGCTTGACCGAATAATCAGGCGGCTTGAGGACGAGACCGCGCGCATCAGCGTGGCGGTCGGCAACCTGCTGCGCGCCCTTCCTGACCGGAGACCGGAATAGGCGGCAGGCTCTGCTGCTCAGGCCGGGGCCGCGGCGGTCGATGGCGTCCAGCCGATGGCGGGCGCGATGTGCGTGGCGATCGTCTCGAGGATGCGCGCGTTGTAGGCGACGCCGAGCTGGTTCGGCACGGTGAACAGCACCGTATCGGCAGGACGCTGCGCGACACCGATACGCGGCTCGCGCTCCCGGCCCTGCTCCGCCCACGCCTCGCGGTACAGGCGGATCTGCTCCGCCTGCAGATGGTCGAACGGGACACCGGTGTCCTCTGACAGCAGCGTGGAACTCTGCAGGTTCATCCCCGCCCGGGCGGCCCACTGGCCGGTAGCGCGCGTGCCGGAACCCCACAAGATCCGGTCCGCCAGGCCGGGCGACTGCGGCTGGACGGCCAGGCCGCCGCTGACGCCGGTCCGGGCCGGGTCGGTCCTGGCGACGACGGCGCCGCTGATCGCGGCCAGGAACATCTCGTTCTTGCGCCGCGCGCCGTCCGCGTCGGTCTCCTCGCCGGCCGGCCGGTAGCCGAACGTCTCGGCTCCGCGGAGCACGGTCTCCGGCGATCCCCAGCTGACCCCCAGCTGCAGCCGGCCGCCGCTGATCAGGTCCGCCGCCGCGGCCTCCTCCGCCATGTACAGCGGGTTCTCGTACCGCATGTCGATCACAGCGGTCCCGATCTCGATCCGGCTCGTCCTGGCGGCGATCGCCGACAGCAGCGGGAACGGCGAGGACAGCTGCCGCTCGAAATGGTGCACGCGGACAAACGCCCCGTCGACGCCGATCTCCGCGGCGGCCTGCGCCAGCTCAATCGTCTGCAGCAGGGCGTCCGACGCGGTGCGGGTCTGCGACCCGGCACCCGACCGCCAGTGACCGAACGACAAGAAACCGATCCTCTTCACGCCCAGTGTCAGCGTTCACGGCGCCGCGTCGACTCCCGGGGCACGGGCCGGCCAGATCTTGGTCAGGGCTCGGGCCCGCTCGCCCTCGGCATGCTCAAATGCCGGCTTCATGAGGTCAAGGTCTGCTTGCATCAGCCCGCAGGCCTTCGCGGCGGCGCGCCAGCGTGCGACCGCTTGCGTGACCCCAGCCAGGACTTCGACCGCCTGGCTGGCATCCAGGCGGAAGTAGTCGGCGACCCTCAGCAGGGTATCGACGCTGGCGCGCCTGTCCGTGTAGTCGATGGCGGTGCTGAGGTGCTTTGAGCCGGGGCGCGGGTCGGGGTTGAGGTCAAAGGCCGGCGAGAGCATCCACGAATCGCCGCGCTCATGCAGGAACCCGTGGTTTCGGAGATGATCATCGGTGTTGGAAATCAGGATGGAGAAAGCTATCCGCCGCCATAGCTGGCGCAGGTCCGCCGTCGCGGCCGCGGACCGTTGCTCGATCACCGCCGCGATTTCGAGATAGCTGCGCTGGTCGCCCGCGTTGGCCTCTAGCATCGTCATCGCGCTGGCGTAGCCGACACGGGCCGCGCCGCGGCGATCGAAACGCTCGACGACGAGGACGCTCCGGTCCGCGATACGAATCAGCTGGGAGTCGGGAACCCTCAACCCCGCGTCTCGTGCGAGGTCAAGTGCCACCTTCTCCCACGCCATCACGTTCCAGGTGTCCTTGCTCGCGCTGGGGAACTTGGCAATCGCCACCCGGCCAGAGGCATCCAGCACATGTGCCTTAGGGCGAGCGCCACCGAGCGAGCTGCCGGCCCGCAGCAGCCGCGTGAGGTCCTCGTAGCCGGCGGTATCCCGCTCGGCGCGCGCTGCGATGTCCAGCAGTGCCGGAAGATCCGTCAGGATGGGGACCCCGGACTCCTCGGTAGCGAGGAAGGGACCCTGCTCCTCGAGCCGGAACCGCAGCGCTCCCTGGCGCAGGTCGTCTCGAACACCGAGCAGCACGTCGACCTCGCTCATCGAGCCCGGGGCCGCTGCCGCGGCTTCAGCCCGGGGCCGCTCGGCTTCAGCCCGGGCCTGCTCGGCGCGCTGGATCAGCGTCCGTCCCCACCGGTCTGGCGAGCTGTCCGCGAACGCGCCGAACGCCGCGCGGCCGACGCGTGTCTGCAGCGTGCCCGTCACCAGGGGCAGCCCCGGGTCCAGGGCGTAGGCGTCTGGATCCGCGAGGTATCTGTCGTCGTAGGCAAAGCTGGCCGACTCGGTTCCCCGGCGGCGGTGGGGGTACATCCGGCCGGCCAGGACGTTCTTCTCGCCGACGGCGACGTAGACCGCGATGCCGTCGCTCACGGCCTTCGCCCCGGCCCTGGCGGGCGCACGCGCTCAGGCAGCGCCTCCTCCGACCGCAGACGGCCCTCGTCGGTCGCATACGGGTCGAGCGCCGCCACCAGCGAGTCAAGCACTCCCAGCGCCCGGGCCACCCGCAGCACGCTTTCCATGCTGGCGCCTGCACCGTTCTCCAGCCGCATGACAGTGTGCCGTGATAGCCCAGCCCGGTCCGCGACCTGAGCTGCCGTCAGCCGCCGCAGCCGCCGCCAGGTAGCGAGTTCCTCGCCGATGCGCCGCTGGCCATTGGCCACCGCGATCGGCGTTCTCGACACAGCCATGGAAATCTTAAAGTTCGCCTCCTACTACCCTAACGACTTTAGAGTAGCATATTCGGAACATTAAATGATCGGCGCTCGCCTCTGCCTGGACCGGATGCTCCGTCAGATAGGCGCGCACGCCGCGTAGCGCGTCCTTCGGCCAGTGCCTGCGTCAGATCCTGATGACCTGAACGTCGGGCATCGCGTCGTAGTCGGAGTCCTGCGTCACGACCGGAACGCCGTGAGCGATAGCGGTGGCCGCGATCCAGCTGTCGTTGACCGGGACTCTGCGTCCTGCCGTGCGGAGCCTGGCGACCAGCAGCGCCCAGGCTTCCGATACGGCCTCGTCGACGGTGAGCGCCTCGAATTGCTGGGCGAGCTGATACGTCGACAGCCGCCGGGAAGCAGCATCCGGATCCTTGGCCTGCAGCACGCCGAGCCGCAGCTCCCCCAGCGTGATCGCCGATACGCCCCACTCGTAACCGGCCAACCGGCCGGCGTCGAACCGCGCCGCCTCCAGTCCGATAAAGACGGATGTGTCGGCCAGCGCCCGCCGGGGGGTCACCACCGCAGATCGTCCGTTGTGTCGGTCAGGGTCGCCCGCAACTCCTCGGCCAGGCCAGTGGTGTCCGGCCCCAGGCGCGCGAGCTCGTGGGCGATCTCTGCGGCCGGCAGCCACCGCCGCCGCCGCGACAGCGGGATGATCCTCGCCACCGGGCGGTTGTCCCTGAGGATCTCGATCTCCTCGCCCGCCTCAACGCGCCGCAGCACCTCCGCGGTGTGATTACGCAAATCGCGTGCCGGGATCGCAGTCATAACACGAATGTAGCTAAACGCTACAGTCGTAGCAAGTCTGCTCGCCTGCCTGCCCATCCGCAGGCAGCGGGCCAGCGCGTCACGGATAGCTGACCACATCCGCCGGGGCATCGGGGTTCGTTCTGGGGAGCAAAGCGGGAGCGGTAGGGACGAAAGGCTTGCCAGGGGAGGTCAGGCTGTTGAGCCGCAAGCCATTCCCAGGTCAGCGTTCACGGCGCCGCGTCGACTCCCCCGGCGCGACTGGCGGCGCGGAAACCGGCGAAGGCCGAGATGGCCGCCAGCAGCTGCTGGGGAGTTTCGATCTGCGGGAGGTGCCCGGTTCCGGTGAGCAGCTGGAACCGGGCGCCCGGGATGGCAGCGGCGTAGCCGCGGCCGTAGTCCGGGTCAGCGATCTGGTCGCTGTCTCCCCACAGCACCAGCGCTGGCAGCCGGATGGCCTGCACGCGGTCGCGGAGGGTGCGGTCGACTCCCGACGGTGTCTCGTCGTAGGCGGCCAGCGCGGCCCGGTTGCCGGCCATGATTTCCCGCTGGGCGGCGGGCATCGCGGCGGTGTCGATGCGGAACGAGTCCGGATCGTGGTAAGCGAGCTGGGTGACCTGGTCCATGGTGAGGGCGAAGAAGTCCGCGACGGGGTGGCCGGGGACCTCGATGCCGACCGCGTCGACAAGGACGACGCCGCTGATGCGGTCCGAGCCGAGCACGGCCATTTCGGCGGTGATCCAGCCGCCGATGGAGTTCCCGGCGACGGTGACGTCGGTCAGGTCGAGCTGGTCGAGCAGCGCGATGTAGAGCGCTGCGAGGCCGCGGATGGTGTCCAGTGCCTCGGCGCGGGGGGTGCCGCCGAAGCCAGGGTGGGTAGGGGTGATGACCCGGGCGTTCTCTGCCTCGGCGAGCAGGTCAGCGAAGCCGCTGACCGTCTGCGGGCCGCCGCCGCCGTGCAGCAGCAGGAACGGGCGCCCCTGGCCGCGTTCGGTGACAGTGACCTCGACCGGGCCGATGCCGTCGACGGTCAGCACGTGAGTCGTAGAGGTGATGGTCATGCTGGTTCTCCTTCGTGGGCGAAGTGGGTGGCAGGCACCGTGGCGTAGCGGCTCATAACGTCGACGATCGCGTCGCTGGTCATCGGGTGACCGGCCGCGATCATGTCCCGCAGGTCACGGAAGTACTGCACGTAGAGATCGGGGGTGAAGGTGTTGAGCAGCACAGCCGCCTCGTCGCCAGGGTTGGCGAACGTGTGCGGTGCACCGGGCGGGATCAGCACGAACGTGCCCGTGCCCGCGTCGTAGACATTCGCTCCGACGGTGAACCGGGCCGTGCCCGACACGACGTAGAAGCCTTCGTCGTGCTGGGCGTGCCGGTGCTGCGGCGGGCCGTCGGTGTGCGGGGCGATCGTGATCTCGCCCAGGCCCAGCCGGTGCTGAGTTGTGCTGCCGTCCTCCAGGATGCGCATCTGGGTGGGTCCGCTCAGGACTATTTCGCCATCGCCCGGGCCGACTACCGAGACCTCGGTCATCAGGATCTCCTCTTTTAGAGTGAACTCTCACAACGAGAATAAACCCTCGGATTTTTTTATACAAGTCTATTCTCATGAAGAGTGTCGAGTTGACTAACGAGTGCGCGGATGCAAGAGTGGCCCTATGAGCACGGAGCTCCGAGGGGGCCGGGCAAACCAGAAGAAACGCACCTACGTGGCCATCGTCGACGCCGCCCGTGACCTCATCGGCACGGGCGGCGAGATCACGATGGCCGCGGTGGCGAAGTCGGCGCTGGTCTCCGAGGCGACCGCCTACCGCTACTTCCCCGACTTGGTCTCCTTGCTGCGCGAAGCCCTCACCGGCGTCTGGGCAAGCCCAGCCGATGCCCTCGAGCCGGTGGCGCAATCCGGCGATGCCGCCGAGCGAGTCGCCTATGCCGCCGAATACTTGCTGCGCGGCGTGCTCAAGTACCAGGGCGCGGTGCGCGCGATGATCTCGGCCACCATCATCCGGCCAGAGGCGGGCGTAACTCGCCCGGGTATCAGGTTCGGGCTGATCGAGTACGCGCTTGCCCCGCTCGACGGCACCCCAGCAACGGCCAGTCCCGGGGCGCTGGCCCAGCTCAAGCGAGACCTCGCCGTAGTCGTCAGCGCCGAAGCTCTGTTCACCCTGACCGACATGTGCGGCCTGCCGCCCGAGGACGCGATCGCCAGTGCCGTGCGAACAGCGCGCACCCTTACCGAGGCGGCAACCCGCGGCAACAGCTACCCTGGCGGCCAGGCGGCGGCTGAGGCCCGAATCCGCCGATGATCCCGGGGGGAACTCAAGACCGGCTCACTGGCCGATAGGGGTCGGGCTGATGGCGGTCGGGCTGGCGCGGGCGGCGACCGCCTCGCGGACCCAGCCGCCGATCCGGTCAAGCAGCGCGGCGTCGGCCGCTGACTCCGCGTGCCCGAACCCGGGCACGATCCACAGCTCCTTCGGCTCGTTCGCCGCCTCGTACAGCTGCGTCGCATGGTCCACCGGGAAGAAGCCGTCCTGATCGCCGTGCACGATCAGCAGCGGGACCGGGGCGATTCTCGCGGCGGCGTCAGCCGGCGGCACCGGCACCGGATCCCACCGGCCCGAGCTGATCCTGGTGTTCAGCACCTTGCTGGCGTACAGCCGGCCAAGCCTGCGCTCCACCGCCCAGTGCACCCGCCGCATCGCCTTCGTCCCCCGGTAGTACCACCGGCCCGGGCCGCTGACCGACACCACCGCGTCAACCCCGCCGATCAGGCCCGCGTAGCGCAGCACGATCGACGCGCCCATCGAGAACCCCACCACCGCGATCCGCTGGTACCCGAGTTCGCGCGCGTAGGCGACCGCCACGTCGACGTCCCTGATCTCCCTGTCGCCGAGCGTGGACAGGCCGCCGGAGCGGCCGTGACCGCGGAAGTCGAAGGTCACCACTCCCCCGTACCTGCTCAGCCGCCGTGCTATCCGCCAGACCGACGGGCGCTGCCAGTTCAGCGTGAAACCATGGGCAAGCACGATCCCCAGGCCGCGGTCGCCGGGCAGGTGCGCCGCGTCGATCGGCACGCCGTCGTCGGTCACCAGAGTCCGGGCCTTCAGAACAGGCAGCGTCATGCCTCCATTCTGCGGGAACGCGGTAGTGCTCGGGGCGACCCGGACCCGGCGGCAGGAGTCAGGCAATATCCGGCACGAGTAAAGGAGTATCCTCCGGGCACCTTCGTTGTCTCAGGTTCGCAGGCAGCACAAGGAGGGCGGCAAGCGATGCGCGCGATACGGGTTGACCATTTCGGCGGGCCGGAGGTCCTGGCGCTCGTCGAGGCGGAACTGCCGGAGGCGGCTCCCGGAGAGGTGCTCGTCCGGGTCGCCGCGGCGGGCGTCAACCCGGTCGACTGGGCCGTCAGGTCCGGTGCGGCCGGGGACCGGTTCGGCAGCCCGCCGTACATCCCGGGCTGGGACATCGCCGGGGTGATCGAGGCGGCCGGCCCCGGCACCGGATCCTTCGCGCCCGGTGACCGGGTCTACGGGATGCCGCGGTTCCCCGCCATGGCCAGTGCCTATGCCGAGCATGTCACCGCGCCCGCCGCGCACCTCGCTGCCGCGCCCGCCCACCTCAGCGACACCGACGCCGCCGGGCTGCCGCTGGCCGGGCTGACCGCGCTGCAGGTCCTTGACCAGGCCGGGGTGGTGTCCGGCCAGCGGGTCCTTGTGCACGCCGCGGCGGGCGGGGTAGGCCACCTGGCCGTGCAGCTGGCGAAGGCCCGCGGCGCGTACGTGCTGGGCACCGCCCGCGCCGGGAAGCACGAGTTCCTGCGCGACCTGGGCGTCGACGAGCCGATCGACTACAGCGCGGTGGCCTTCGAGGACGCGGCCAAGGACGTGGACCTGGTCATCGACACAATCGGCGGGGAATACGGCGACCGCTCGCTGGGCATGATCCGGCCAGGCGGCATGCTCATCGTCATTCACGGTGGCATCAGCGCCGAGCTTGCCGCCGCGGCCGCCGCGGCCGGCATCCGGGCCGAGACCCACATGGTGGTCCCGGACGGGCCGGGGCTTGCCCGGCTGGCCGAGTTCGTCCAGGCCGGCCAGCTCACCGTGGTGATCGATCAGCTGTTCCCGCTGGCCCGGGCCGCTGACGCGCACCGCCGCGGCGAGACCGGCCGGGCGCAGGGCAAGATCGTCCTGTCCGTCGCCGGATAGCGCGGCGATCAGACCTGCCCGGGAGGCACAGCATGCCCGTGCTCGACGCGCTCATCGCCGCGATGCGCGCTGCCACCGTCGAGGTCGTCGACCTCACCGCCCGGCTGGAGCCGCGCACGCCGCTGATCAGGCTGCCTGAGCCGTTCGGCAATACCGCGCCGTTCGCCCTGCACGAGATCAGCAGGTATGACGAGCGCGGCCCGGCATGGTACTGGAACGACTTCACCACCGGCGAGCACTCCGGCACCCATTTCGACGCGCCGGTGCACTGGATCACCGGGCGGGACGGCGAGGATGTCGCGCAGGTACCGGTGAGCAGGCTGATCGGGCCTGCCGCGGTACTGGACTTCTCCGCCCAGGCGGCGGCTGATCCGGACTTCCTGCTGGAGGTCGATCACATCAGGGACTGGGAGCGCGAGCACGGCCCGCTGCCCGACGGCGGCTGGCTGCTGTACCGCACCGGCTGGGATAGGCGGTCCCATGACCAGGATCTCTTCCTCAACGCGAACGAGACCGGGCCGCATACTCCCGGCGTATCGGCGGCATGCGCCCGGTGGCTGGCCGAGGAGTCGCCGGTGATCGGGTTCGGCGTGGAGACGGTCGGCACGGATGCCGGGCGGGCGCACTCGTTCGATCCGCCGTTCCCGTGCCACTCCGCGCTGCTCGGGGCCGGCAAGTACGGGCTGACCCAGCTGCAGAACCTCGCCAGGCTGCCCGCCCGTGGCGCGGTGATCATCGCCGGGCCGCTGCCGATCACCGGCGGATCCGGCAGCCCGTGCCGGGCGCTTGCCCTGGTAGAGCACTCCTGATGCTGGTCAGCGACGCCGTCGGGGCCGTGCTCACCGACCTCGGCGCGGACACCGTGTTCGGCGTGGTGGGCAGTGGCAACTTCCATGTCACGAACGCCCTGGTCGCGCGCGGCGCGCGGTTCGTGGCGGCGCGGCATGAGGGCGGCGCCGCCTGCATGGCCGACGGGTGGGCCCGGCAGACCGGCCGGCCGGGCATCGTCTCCGTGCACCAGGGGCCCGGGCTGACCAATGCGATGACCGGCATCACCGAGGCGGCGAAGAGCCGGACGCCGATGCTGGTGCTCGCCGCTGACGTGGCCGCAGCGGCGATCCGGTCCAACTTCCGCATCGACGTCGCGTCGCTTGCCACCTCGGTCGGCGCGACGCCCGCCCGGCTGCACTCCCCCGGGCTCGCCGTGGACGACACGGTCCGCGCCTACCGCACCGCAGTCACGCAGCGGCGCACCGTGGTGCTCGCGCTGCCGCTCGACGTCCAGGCGGGCGAGTGCACCCCGCCGGTGACCAGCCAGATCGAGCCGCCGCGCCCGGCGGAGCCGTCCGCCGATTCGGTGTCCGCGCTGGCCGGGGCGCTGGCCCGGTCCCGGCGGCCGGTCTTCATCGCCGGACGAGGTGCCCGGATCGCTGGCGCCAGGTCCGGGCTTGAGCGGCTGGCCGGCGCCTGCGGCGCGCTGCTGGCGACGTCGGCCGCCGCCAAGGGCCTGTTCCGCGGCAGCCCGTGGGATCTCGACGTAAGCGGCGGCTTCGCCTCGCCGCTCGCGGCCGAGCTGATCCGCGGGGCTGACCTGGTCGTGGGCTGGGGCTGCGCGCTGAACATGTGGACGCTTCGGCACGGCAGCCTGATCGGCCCCGGCACGACGGTCGCGCAGGTGGACGACGACCCGGCCGCGATCGGCGCGCACCGTCAGGTGGACCTGGGCGTCGCCGGCGACGTCGGCCGCACTGCCCTGCTGACTGCCGCCGTCCTGGCCGACGGCGGCATGGGCGCCGACCCTCCGGCGGCCGGCCTGCTGGCCAGCGGCGCTCCGGCGGCCGGCCTCCCGGGCGGTGACGGCACCGGATACCGCTCGGCTGAGCTTCGTGACCGGATCGCTCGCGAGATCCGCTGGCGGGACGTGCCCTACGCGGACGAGAGCAGCAAGAGGCGGATCGATCCGCGCAGCCTGACCATCGCCCTGGACGACATGCTGCCTGCCGAGCGGACCGTCGCGGTCGACTCGGGCAACTTCATGGGCTACCCGAGCATGTACCTGTCGGTGCCCGACGCTGACGGCTTCTGCTTCACCCAGGCCTACCAGTCGATCGGGCTTGGCCTGGCGTCGGCGATCGGATCGGCCATCGCGCGGCCGGACCGGCTGACCGTTGCCGCCCTCGGCGACGGCGGCGCGCTGATGGGGATCAGTGAGCTCGAGACCGTGGTCCGGCTGGGGCTGCCGATGATCATCCTGGTTTACGACGATGAGGCCTACGGCGCCGAGGTGCACCATTTCGCGCCGGACGGGCACCCGCTGGACATCGTCAGGTTCCCCCCGGTGAAGATCGCGAAGATCGGGCGCGGCTTCGGCTGCAAGGGAATCACCGTGCGCAGGCCACGCGACCTGCGCCCCGTCCGGGCCTGGCTGGACGGGCCGCGGGACCGGCCGCTGGTGATCGACGCCAAGGTCACCTCAGCCCGCGGCTCCTGGTGGCTGGAGGAGGCATTCCGCGGGCACTAATACCGCGTCCGGTAGCGTTGCCTTCTTTCCGAGCGGCGCATGACCTCGGCCCCGGAACCGCCGTTCTGGCGCAGGATTGGGCCGATCATGACGGCTGGCGCTGCGTCACCTGCCGAATGGACTGACCTAGGCGCTGCTGCCGCAGTGCCCGCCCCGAGCCAGCGTGGGGAGACGTGGAAGACCGCGGAGATCTTGATCCTGCACCACCAGCTCGCCATACTGCACCGGCAGCAGCTGCGCCGGCCGAGGCCGGCCCGCCACCCGCCGGAACATCAAGGCCCTGGTCCGCCGGCTGGCCCAGGAAAATCCCGCATAGGGGTACCGCAGGATCCCACGGCGAGCTGGCCGGCCTGGGAGTCAAAGTCGCAGCGCCGACCGTCTGGGAGATCCGACCTCGTGAGTGGGCTGATCAGTTGGCGCAGATCGCGTAGGCGTAGTCGGTCACTGCTACATCGAGGGCGTTCGAGCTGATTGTCACCCACTCGCTTGGCTGCCCTTCCGAGGAGTCGGAAGGATTTGGGTTCGCGGCGGTCGGGATTTCCGCCGGGCCTGGGACACTGATGCCGGTTCCCCCGCCGATCACCGATGTCTTTGCCGGACAAGCGGCGATCGCCACCCCCTGCTCGCCGGCGGGTACGGTCGATGAGGCTGATGTGAGCTTGTAGCCGGATGGTTTGGCAGCGCACCGGGCATACACGTAGAACGGCTGGTCGTTACTGCTGCCGTTGTACTGGTAGGCCTGGAACGTCCGCGTGCTGGTCGGATACGCCGACGTGAGGTACACCGACGCCTGATCCGCGGTGGAACTGACTCCGCCGCTGAGGATCACTGTCTTTGCCGGACAGGTCGCGACTCCACTGGTCTGTGCTCCGGACGGGTCGTCGACGGTTGTCGATACGAGCTGGTACTTCGACGGCTTCTTCGCACAGATCGCTGAGATGACAACCGTATCGCTGCCTGAGCCGGTGTTGTTGACGTGCACCGTCCAGCCTCCGGGCGAGCTGCCATTCCAGTAGCTGGAGTTGATCGAGGACGTTGGGATCTGGTAAGACTCGAAGTACATCCCCCCGCCCCAGGTGACCGTACCCGCAGGGCAGGAGGCCGTTCCCATGGTGTTGAAGTCGCTGTGCGGCGCGGTCAGGGTAGAGTTCGCGATGACGTAACCGGGCGGCTTGGTAGCGTCGGCAACGGTCCGCCCAGCCGACGGGAACCCAGCCGCCAGGGCGGACGGCGCGCCGCCGGCCAACATCGCCAGAACGCCCACGCCTAGGGAAATCCGCACACCCGCCGATCCGAACACGCCGCATACCCCCTGCGCACCTTCTGCCGTGAGTTCGGAGTGTAGCCTGGCTCGCCGCGCCGTACCAGATGTACCGGTCTAGGAGGTTCTGCCGCGAACCCTTGCCGCTGCGGCTGCCGATGATCATCCTGGTTTACGACGATGAGGCCTACGGCGCCGAGGTGCACCATTTCGCGCCGGACGGGCACCCGCTGGACATCGTCAGGTTCCCCCCGGTGAGATCGCGAAGATCGGGGGTGTTGAGGTTGATCCGGGCGACCAGCAGCACTGGGCGCCCGGCGGGGCGGCGCGGCTGGCGGAGCGAGTATGGCACGAGCAGGAAGTGCCCGGTGGAGTCAAGCGCGACCGGGCAGCCCGGGAACGGGATTCCCCTGAGAGCCGCGATGGCGACGCGCAGCCTCCCGGTTGCGGTGTGGTACATGGCGATGCGCGTGAGCCGCTCGGCGCGGCCCCCGGACACCGCGCACAGGTAGAAGGACGCGCCGCCCGGGCTGAGGACCGCCGCCTGCAGTTCCGGCGAGCGAACCGCCCTGGTGAGCACGACGCGGCTGCGCTCGGCCAGCGTGCCCGCAGGCGCGTTAGTGGGGAGCACCCGCACGACCTGGCTGGTGGTCCGCCCTTCTCCCGCCTCGTGCCAGTTCCCCGCGGCGTCCCAGCCGGTGAACGCCAGCAGGCGGCCGTCTGCCGACATCGACAAGCCGCCGCTGAGGGCGACGTTTCCCTGGCTGATGCCGCCCAGGTTCACGCTGCCCCACTGGCGTGTCCGCCCGGAGTTCAGGTGAACGACCGCAAGGTGGCCCTGGTCGCCTTTGACGCAGCCGCCGATGGCGTAGCCGACGACCTGGCCGTTGGCGCTCGCGGCAAGCGAGAACATTTCGCCGTGAAGCTCGCCGCCCAGTGGCGACAGCCTGCCCGGCTGCCCCCGGTCGTTCAGCCGGAACCGGTACAGCCGCGTCGCGCAGGCGTCGCCGTCCCGCAGCGCCAGTACGAAGCGCCGCTGGCCGACGGCTGCGAGCCCGGTGGCGCCGTAATTTCTGTGCGCCACGAGCGCGCCGGTGCCGGACTCACGCACCTCGAGTGGCCCGGCCCCCACGGCGTCCAGCAAGGTATCGGCAAAAAACCGGGACGGAGCGGGCGCCGCGACCGGAGCGGGCCGGGCAGCGGCCACGCCCGGCGAACCGGTCCTGCCCGGGTGCGCGCCCTTCCCGCCCGCTTGCGGAGTCCCGCATCCCCCGAGGGACATCGACCCGGCGAGCGCGACGGCAAGCGCGATCACGCAGGCATTACGGCGACGCAATAACCGGGACACCGCCATCTCCTTACGTCCGGTGGGCTGGTCACTACATAGGACAGTCCTCAGTGGCGGCGGGTGCACAA